>Ga0070714_100004211_pt1 | contig 10837 bp, 4 predicted proteins | sample LARL83metaG_FD_65450 | JGI IMG/M metagenome (GOLD analysis project Ga0070714, IMG submission 65450) | Corn, switchgrass and miscanthus rhizosphere microbial communities from Kellogg Biological Station, Michigan, USA - LAR L8-3 metaG | ecosystem: Host-associated > Plants > Roots > Rhizosphere ... | reverse complement strand
GCCAGTCCTGCTCGGTATTACGTTCCGTTGTAAGGCGGAGGTTGTTGATCATGGTGTTGATATTGTCTTTAAGTTCCGCCACCTCACCACGGGCCTCCACCTGAATGGACCGAGTAAGGTCGCCCTTCGTGACCGCCGTTGCAACTTCTGCGATCGCTCGCACTTGGTTTGTAAGATTGTCAGCCAGCAGGTTGACGTTTCCAGTCAAGTCCTTCCATGTTCCAGCGGCACCGGGCACGTTGGCCTGACCGCCAAGACGCCCTTCTACGCCGACTTCGCGGGCAACTGTGGTCACCTGATCGGCGAACGTCGCCAGCGTGTCGGTCATGTTGTTGATGGTTTCGGCAAGGGCAGCAACTTCGCCCTTCGCGTTTACCGTCAGCTTCTGCTTCAGGTCGCCGTTTGCGACAGCGGTGACGACCTTCACGATGCCGCGAACCTGTTCAGTGAGGTTGGCAGCCATGACGTTGACGTTGTCCGTGAGATCCTTCCATGTTCCCGCCACGCCGGGCACTTGGGCTTGACCGCCGAGTTTGCCTTCGGTTCCGACCTCGCGGGCGACGCGCGTAACTTCGGCGGCGAATGCATTGAGCTGATCCACCATGGTGTTAATAGTGTTCTTCAACTCGAGAATTTCGCCTTTCACATCGACCGTGATCTTGCGCGACAAGTCACCGCGGGCCACGGCGGTTGTGACTTCAGCGATGTTTCGCACCTGGCCGGTAAGGTTTCCCGCCATGGCGTTCACGGAGTCGGTGAGATCCTTCCAAGTTCCAGCCACACCTGGCACGTTGGCTTGACCACCGAGACGGCCTTCTGATCCGACTTCGCGCGCGACACGCGTAACTTCGGCAGCAAAGGAGCGCAGCTGCTCGACCATGGTGTTCAGGGTTTCTTTGAGCTGCAAAATTTCGCCGCGGACATCGACGGTGATCTTCTTGGATAAGTCGCCGTTGGCGATAGCGGTTGCGACCTCAGCGATGTTGCGCACCTGACCAGTGAGGTTGCTGGCCATGAAGTTGACGTTGTCAGTGAGGTCTTTCCAGGTTCCCGCCACTCCGGGCACCTCGGCTTGACCGCCGAGTTTACCGTCGGTACCAACTTCGCGAGCCACGCGGGTCACTTCGCCAGCAAATGCGTTGAGCTGGTCGACCATCGTGTTGATGGTGTTCTTCAGTTCTAGAATTTCGCCCTTGACGTCAACTGTGATCTTGCGCGACAGGTCGCCGCTGGCTACAGCGGTCGTTACTTCGGCGATGTTTCGTACCTGAGCGGTTAGATTTCCGGCCATCGAGTTGACGGAGTCGGTGAGGTCTTTCCAAGTACCGGCAACACCGGGGACGTTGGCCTGACCGCCAAGGCGGCCTTCGGATCCCACTTCGCGAGCGACGCGGGTGACCTCGCCAGCGAATGCGTTCAGCTGGTCGACCATGGTGTTAATAGTCTCTTTGAGTAGCAGAATCTCGCCGCTCACGTTGACCGTGATCTTCTTCGACAAGTCGCCGTTCGCAATTGCTGTCGAGACTTCAGCTATGTTTCGCACCTGGCCCGTAAGGTTACTGGCCATCGAGTTGACGGAGTCGGTAAGGTCTTTCCATGTCCCACCGACGCCAGGTACTTGCGCCTGTCCGCCGAGTTTGCCGTCCGTACCTACTTCGCGGGCCACACGCGTCACTTCTGAAGCGAACGACCGGAGCTGGTCGACCATCGTGTTCAGCGTTTCTTTCAGCTGCAGAATCTCGCCTTTCACGTCGACCGTAATTTTGCGAGAGAGGTCCCCTCTCGCGACAGCGGTTGCGACCTCAGCAATGTTTCGAACCTGAGCAGTCAGGTTCCCGGCCATGAAGTTCACGTTATCGGTGAGGTCTTTCCAAGTTCCTGCGACGCCAGGCACCTGGGCCTGCCCACCAAGCTTTCCTTCGGTTCCGACTTCGCGGGCCACGCGGGTGACTTCTCCCGCGAATGCATTGAGCTGATCCACCATTGTGTTAATGGTGTTCTTGAGTTCCAGAATTTCACCCTTCACGTCGACGGTGATCTTGCGTGACAAGTCACCTCGGGCCACTGCCGTTGTAACCTCGGCGATGTTACGGACCTGTGCCGTAAGGTTTCCGGCCATGGAGTTCACGGAGTCTGTGAGATCCTTCCATGTTCCCGCCACACCGGGCACGTTTGCCTGCCCGCCGAGACGTCCTTCCGATCCGACTTCGCGGGCCACGCGGGTTACTTCCCCGGCAAACCGGTTCAGCTGGTCCACCATCGTGTTCAGTGTCTCTTTAAGCTGGAGAATTTCGCCGCGCACATCGACAGTGATTTTGCGCGACAAGTCGCCACCTGCAATGGCAGTTGCGACTTCCGCGATGTTTCGCACCTGGGCGGTGAGGTTCCCGGCCATGAAGTTGACGTTGTCGGTGAGATCTTTCCAGGTACCTGCGACACCGGGCACCTGTGCCTGGCCGCCGAGTTTTCCTTCGGTTCCTACCTCTCGGGCCACACGGGTCACTTCACCAGCGAAGGCGTTCAATTGATCCACCATCGTGTTGATGGTCTCTTTGAGTTCGAGAATTTCGCCCTTCACGTCGACCGTGATCTTGCGGGACAAGTCGCCACGAGCCACGGCCGTCGTAACTTCGGCAATGTTTCGCACCTGGGCCGTCAGGTTTCCGGCCATCGCATTAACCGAGTCCGTAAGGTCCTTCCAAGTTCCTGCGACGCCGGGTACCACAGCCTGTCCGCCAAGCTTGCCGTCAGTTCCAACCTCGCGGGCCACGCGCGTCACTTCGGACGCGAATGATCGCAGCTGGTCAACCATCGTATTAATGGCTTCTTTCAGCTGCAGAATTTCTCCGCGGACGTCGACCGTGATCTTTCGTGACAAGTCCCCGCTAGCGACAGCTGTGGCGACTTCGGCAATGTTTCGCACCTGGCCAGTGAGGTTGCTGGCCATCGAGTTCACGGAATCGGTAAGATCTTTCCATGTTCCTGCGACACCCGGCACCAGCGCCTGTCCGCCGAGCTTGCCGTCAGTCCCGACTTCTCGGGCGACGCGAGTCACTTCCGAGGTGAACACGCTAAGCTGCTGAATCATTCGGTTTACGATTTCGGCCGAGCGAAGGAATTCGCCTTCGAGCGGCCTTCCATCGACGTCCATACGAACGGTCTGGGTCAGGTTGCCCTGTGCCACCGCGGCGATCGCGCGCGTCACCTCAGTCGTCGGTCGCAGCAAATCTTCGACCAGCGTGTTGACCGAAGCTTCCATCTGCCCCCAGGCACCGCGGGCTTCATGAAACTTAAGGCGTTCACGGGTTCGGCCTTCTTTGCCGACGACTTGGCCGACGCGATTGAGTTCCTGCGCCATCTGCTGATTGGCCGCAACAATGTCGTTGAAAGTGTCCGCGATCTTGCCGGAAAGACCTGTCCAGGAACCCGGCAGCCGCACAGAAAAATCTCCGTTGCGCATGGTCTGCAAAGCCGCAAGAACCACGCTCAGGTCCGCTGGAGACTCCGCGACAGCTGCTGCCGCGCCGTTGCCGCCATTTCCGTGGGCGTGGGTTGCAATGGGTTCAACGGTTGCGACAGAACTCTGGGCACTCTTCTTCATAGACTGATTCCTTTGGACATTGCTAGGCAGGTAGAACCGTGCAGATTCAAGCCCTGGCGGTCCGGACAAAACCCCTCAAGACGAAGTGAAAACATATTGTTTTCGAAAGCTAAAATGGCGCGAAAGCCGGTCCAACGCACGAAAGAGGAGGCTAGTATTACAGCAAGGCGGGCCTAATTGCTCTACTGTCTTTGCTGTAGAAAACTAGGGGACTGAGTACGCGGTGATGATGGAGTTCCAATAGCGCCTGGCTGCTGGACATTGACATCCTCAGCCAACTGCTATATAGCTAACCACTGCTAGCCTATTTGTTGTTGGTTGTGTTGCCTGTGTATGCTACATAGCACAGGAGCATACGTGTCCCACAAAGATGGTTTCCCCCACTTCATGCTCAAAGAGATTTTCGAGCAGCCTCAGGCGCTGAAGGATGCTGTCGTCTCCCGAGTGTCCTTGACCGACGCCGAAATTCGCATCGCCAACGAGGTTCGCATTTCTCCAGAGGAACTCCGCGCCTTGCGCCGAGTCAACATCGTTGCTTCCGGAACCAGTCGGCACGCGGGAATGGCGGGCCAGTACATGTTCCAGGACTTGCTCCATCTCTTTGCGGATGTCGACTACGCCAGTGAATACGAGTACCGCAATCCGCCCATTGGGCCGCAAGAAATCACGATCGTGATTACTCAGTCCGGCGAAACCTCCGACACCTTAGCCGCGCAGCGCCTGGCTCGGCAGAAAGGCTCGCGAACGATCGCGATTACCAATGTGGTGAAGTCGACCGTCGCCAAAGAAGCCGACGGAGTGCTCTACACCCACGCCGGTCCAGAAATTAGCATCGCTTCGACGAAGGCCTTCACCGCGCAGATGGCAGTGCTATTCCTGCTGTCTACTTACTTGGGACAGGTCCGCGGGAGCCTATCGCGCGATGCCCTGCGCACTTGGATCGAAGAATTGCTGGCGCTGCCCGAGAAAGCCGTGACGGTTCTCGAGTGTGCCGACCAGTGCCGCGATCTTGCCGATCGCTTCCATCGCTTCGAAGATTTCCTTTTTCTCGGTCGCGCCGTGCACTACCCGATCGCGATGGACGGCGCGCTGAAGTTGAAGGAGGTATCTTACGTCCATGCTGAGGGATACCCAGCCGGCGAAACCAAGCACGGCCCCAACGCCCTGATCGACGAGACCCTTCCCGTCGTCATGATCGCCACTTGCGATGAGAACGATCCCGGCTCGGTGAGTCGCTATAAAAAAAGTGTTTCTGACTTGGTCGGCTTTAAGAAGCAGTCGGCACGTGTCATCGCACTTGCGACCGAAGGCGACACCGAGATCTCGCGTCTCGCGGATCATACAATCTTCATCCCGCGCGCGCCGGAGCTTCTCGCCCCGATTCTCGAAATTATCCCCCTACAGCTTTTTGCGTACCACGTCGCCATCCGAAAGGGTCTGGACGTAGACCGCCCGCGCAACCTGGTGAAATCCGTGCAGGAATAGACCGGATTGCAGCCGACGAGAACGGTCCTGTTCGATTCAAAGAACCAGATTGAGAAGCTATGGCGCGGCAGTGTGCGGAGATGGCGGAAGCTGAAACAGCATGGCGCGAGCCGCGAAGCGGCGGAATATAAATAGCCCGGCACGTAAGTGCCGGGAAAGAACATAAAACGACAGGAGCTTCAGCGAATGAAACGCGTCTGTCAACGGGCTTCCACCACATTCGCCTGACGCGGCGCAACGGCATCCCGCCCGGATAATGTTTCCCATCCCAGCCGCGACAGATTCCAGAAGATCAGATATCCAGAGACCGCCGCTACCAGCAGCATTAACACGCCCGAGATCCACTGTCCGAAAATCAGTTTGCCGATGCCAAACAGGCATCCGTAAACTAATGCCGTTCCCAAAACCCAGTTCAACGCATTGCCGCCGAAGTCGCGAACCTCGGGCATTTCCGGAGCGAGCCGCGCGATCCGATGCCACCCGTAGACCGCGGGATGAACCCGGCGGTAAAAATCAACAAGGGTAGCGTCTCCTTCTGGGCGCGTCAAAAAAGTGGTCAGCAACCACACAAGGGTCGTGATCCCGCCAATCACAAGACTCTGCTTCGCATACACGAGTGCACCGCTTCCAGCGAAAACAATCAGTGCATGCCCAGGCCAATTCAGAACAAGGGTGACTAACGCGGCTGCGATCATCGCGGAAATTTCGCTCCACGCATTGATGCGCGACCAATACCAGCGCAGGATGTAGACCGCGCCTGTACCGAATCCAATGCTCAGCACCACCCCCCACCCTTCGCCGATCGATGTCAGGCGTGAGGCGGTAAAGCCGCTAGCGAGCACCAGCAGGATGGTGAACAAACGGCTGACAAATACGTAATGGCGTTCGGTGGATCCGCGCACCAGAAACCGCTTGTAGAAGTCGTTCAACAGGTACGAGCATCCCCAGTTCAACTGCGTTCCGACCGTCGACATGAAAGCCGCCAGGAACGCTGCGACCATTAGCCCGCGCAGCGCGGGAGGCAAGTAGTCGCGTAACACCATGACGTACCCCTGCTCGGGGTTCTGCCCAAATGCTGCACTGGGATGGATTCCGCCGTTCGGCGAATACACCACAATCGCCACGAGCGCCGTCACGATCCAGGGCCACGGTCGCAGTGCGTAATGCGCGATGTTGAACCACAACGTCGCGCCGAGCGAGTTCTTTTCGTCTCTGGCGCTAAACATTCTTTGCGCGACGTATCCGCCGCCGCCCGGCTCTGCTCCCGGATACCAGGCCAGCCACCATTGCATTCCGAGATACACCAGGAATGTCAGTACCGGCAGCGTCCACAGAGCCTCGCCCGTAAGTCCCTGGTGAAAGTCGGGTAAAAATGCAGTCACGTCCGAAGTCGCGCCCGGCGTATTCGCGCGAATCGTCTGCAGATGCGCCTCAAGGCTATGCATTCCGCCGAGCTGCGAGACAGCGACCCACGCGAGCACGATAATCATCGCCATCTTTAATGCGAACTGAAAGAGGTCGGTGACCAGAACGCCCCAGAGCCCGCCAATGAATGTGTACAGGCCGGTAAAGGGGATCAGAACGAAGACACAAATCGCGAGCGCGGTGTTCTGCGGATCGCCCAGAGTATGCCGACCGAGAAATCCCAGATCGAGGATGCGTCCCTGCGCGATCGCCGGCCCCAGCAGCACTGTAATGATGCTGACCATCGCCTTGGTGACCCATCCCAGGATCAGGCAGTTCATGAACAAGCCGAGGTAAATCGCTTTGAAGCCGCGAAGAAATGCGGCCGGACGTCCCCCGTACCGCATTTCTACAAACTGAACATCGGTGAGAATGGCAGCGCGCCGCCAATAACGCGCGAAGAAGAAGACCGTCAACATACCGCCGACGCAGAATGCCCACCAGATCCAGTTTCCAGCGATGCCTTGCTTCGCCACCACTCCGCAAACAAAGAGCGGCGTATCGGCAGCGAACGTCGTCGCCACCATCGAAGTGCCGGCCAGCCACCATGAAACGTCCCTGCCGGAGACAAAAAAGTCTTCCGTGTTTCCGCTGGCGCGCCGGCGATAGTAGATGCCGATCGCAAGATTCACCAGCAGGTAGGCGATGATGACGATCCAATCAGTTGCTGTGAGAGGCACTTCACCTCCGAGGAAATTGAATCACTGAATCATTGAAGAAAACGCGTTGACATACGGATTTTTCGATTCAAGTCCATCCCCAAGCAATCTCGCGAGCCTGTTACCGAAACCGACGGATAAACAACGTATGCCGCTCGGAGCGGTAGAAGCCGATCACGTAAACGACGGCTTTCCCGTTCGAGGCATGGATCACCTGGCGAATTCGCAACACCGGCGATCCACGCGGCACTTCGAGCAACTGCGCCACCCGAACGTCCGCGGCTGTCGCATCCACTTCCTCGTCGGCGTAAGTGATTTCTACGCCGTACTCCCGTTGAAGGGTAACGAACAGCGAGGTTCGACCCAGCGGCGCGCGCACCAGTCCCGGAAACTCATTGGCGGGAAGGTAGCAGACTTCGAGTGCAAACGGCTCCTCCGCGGTGTGGCGGACTCTCTCAACCTTGATCATGCGCGCGCCAGCGGGCAGCTTCAGTCGTGCCGCGATTTCCTGCCCATCTTCGATGATTTTTGATGTGATGATCTTCGAATTGGGAACCAGGCCACGGCTGGACATCTGCTCCGTGTAGCTCATCAGCTTGTTGAAGTGGATTCGAGGCGGCGCGACAAACGTTCCGGCACCTCGACGCCGCTCTACGCTGCCTTCGCGCTCCAGACCTGCCAGGGCATGACGCGCGGTCATTAAGCTGACGCTATGCAGTCGTGCCAGCTCTCGTTCGGACGCAACTGCGTCTCCCGGCCTGAGCTCACCGGCCTCGATGCGTTCGCGGATCGCGCTCTGGATCCGTTGATACGCGGGCATGCCATCGTGGCCGTTTCGCGACATTCCTGTCTCCACTCCCAGTTATACGAAATTCAAAAAGCGCAAGGGTCATCTGCTATATAGCGAATCGCGTCGCAAAAGTAAAGTCCACTTCGGCCAATGCTATAAAGCAAATGGCACCTTGCAACCAGATAACGACGTCGCGACTGCTATATAGCGTGGAATTGTTAAGTTAAGAAATCGAAACAGAAAGCTAAGAGAACCCCGCAAGCGTTCAGTTTGAATCTCGCTCTCCCGGAGGTTCTGAAATGATTCGACAAAACCAAGGGGGTCTCCGCGGATTGAAGTGCTCCTGAAGTACATTGAAAATACATCGGGTACGGTTCACGGTTTTCATTGTGTACGGGCATGGCCGGTAGCGTACAAAATTGAATTTCACCAATTCCTCGGTTCCGGTGGTCTTCTCGGTGACGGAAACGGGCCACATCGAAGCGGCCTCCTTGCAGGCAAGCCCCACGCCGCTGTTCGGACATTCGACCGCTCAGTTAAGTTGTTGAAGTGTGGCTGAGCACTGCTTCCCGTGTCATCTCGCCATCGACCATGCGCCAGATGCCGAGCGGGTTACCATCTTTCAGTTCTTCCGCCAAAGCCGACTCCGGGAAATTCTGGTAACACACCGGGCGGGAGAAGCGATAGATGGCCTGCGTTCCTACCGAAGTGGAGCGTCCATCGGAAGTCGCCGGAAACGGGCCACCGTGCACCATCGCGTGGCAAACTTCCACGCCCGTGGGAAAGCCGTTGAACACCAGTCGCCCAACCTTGGTTTCAAGAATCGAAACCAGGTCGCCGAATTCGCGCAGGTCCTCTTCGGTGCCATGAATCGTGGCTGTGAGATGACCTTCGAGTTCGCTCGCGATCCGCAGGATTTCCTCGCGCTGCGAATGCCGCACCAGCAACGTTGCCGGACCGAAAATTTCGCTTGCCAGGTCGGGATCCTTCAGGAAGGATTGCGCATCGGTTTCGAACAGCGCCGCTCCAACTCCGAATTCCCCGCCCGGGGCCGATTCTGCGAGCACCTTCACTCCGGACTTTCCTCTGCGTTCGTTTAACCCTGTTCCATACGATTTGTGAATCACCGGTGTGAGCAGATGGAACGGCGCTGAGCCCGTCACATGCTCTTGAAGGTTCTGCGCGAACTTCGAGGCATCAACTCCTTCTTGCACGAAAACCATTCCCGGTTTTGTGCAGAACTGACCAGCACCTAACGTGAACGACCCGTGCAGGCCAGCGGCGATCTTGTCCGCATTCTGACGCAACGCTCCGGGCAGGATAAATACCGGGTTCGTGCTGCTCATTTCGGCGTAGAACGGAATCGGTTCCGGCCGCGACGCGGCAACGTTCATCAACAGCTTTCCTGCGTGGCGCGAACCCGTGAACCCACCCGCCTTCACATGCGGATGCTTCATCAGCGCGGTTCCAATCTCGTTGCCTCCGCCGAACAGCAGCGAGAAGACACCCTCCGGCATGTTGCAACTGCGCACGGCTTCGCGAACCGCCTGGCCGACAAGTTCTCCCGTCCCAGGGTGCGCAGAGTGTCCTTTCACAATCACTGGACATCCTGCTGCGAGGGCCGACGCCGTGTCTCCACCTGCGACCGAAAATGCCAGCGGAAAGTTGCTCGCCCCGAACACCACCACTGGACCCAGCGGGCGCAGCATAGAACGGATGTCGGGCTTCGGGAGCGGCTTGCGATCGGGATCGGGGCGATCGATGCGCGCCATCAACCACGAACCTTCTTCTACCAATTGCGCGAACAATCGCAACTGATGGCAGGTACGCGCGGTCTCGCCCTGCAGACGTGTTTTGGGGAGAGCTGTTTCCAGCGTTCCGCGCTCGACAATCTGGTCGGTGATCTTTTCGATGTTGCCGGCGATCGCGCGAAGGAACTTGGCCTTCTCTGCACCAGAACTGTTGCGGTAAGTTGCGAATGCCTCGTGCGCCAGCGACGCTGCCTGATTCACCTCTTCGGCCGATGCTGAATAAAAATCTGGTTCCAGCGCTTCGCCTGTTACGGGGTTGTGGGCGCGGAACTTGGCTCCCGTGGTCGAGCCTTCCCGAAATCCGATGATCGATCTACCTGCGAGTTTCACGATGTGCTCCAGTCTATTGGCTCTATTTAGCTATGAGACGCCTGCTGTTGCCGAGCTGTGGCCGTCGTTTCAGTGCTTCTCTTATTGTGCCTTGAAGGCGGCTAAGTTTGTCGCCGGTGAGTTCGAGCCGAGGAGGACGAACTCGAGCGTTGCCCATGCCTACTTCCGCCTGCACCAGTTTGATGAGCTGCACAAACTCGGGGACTGCATCCATTCGCAGCAGGGGCAGAAACCAACGGTAGACATCAAAGGCTTTCTGATGCTCGCAATTTCGGCCCAGGTTGAACAACTCCACCGATTCCCGCGGAAGGGCGTTGGCCAGTCCAGCAACCCATCCGGTGGCGCCTACGCCGATGCCTTCCAGGATCGCATCGTCCACGCCCACCAAGATTTCAAGCCGATTACCCAACAACGCACGGATCGCAGCAACCCGGCGCACGTCCGCGCTGGATTCTTTCACGGATTCCAGGTTCGCATACTCCGAGGCCAACTCCTGGATCTGCTCGGGAAGGAAGTCCGTTCCGTAAGCAACTGGATTGTTGTACAGCATGCAGCCCAGCGGCGTTGCATCGAGCACGGCGCCTACGTGCGTCTTCATCTCTCGCCAATCGCCTTGATAAACATAGGGGGGCAGCACCATCAGCGCGTCACAACCGGCGTCCGCTGCGGCTTTTGCCAAAGCAACCGCTTCTCTGGT
>Ga0070714_100004210_pt1 | contig 10837 bp, 9 predicted proteins | sample LARL83metaG_FD_65450 | JGI IMG/M metagenome (GOLD analysis project Ga0070714, IMG submission 65450) | Corn, switchgrass and miscanthus rhizosphere microbial communities from Kellogg Biological Station, Michigan, USA - LAR L8-3 metaG | ecosystem: Host-associated > Plants > Roots > Rhizosphere ... | reverse complement strand
TCCCATTTGATGCCGATGTCGCGCATCCAGTGGACTGCGGCATTCGATTCGTCGACCAGCGTCCGCGCGAGATCGCGATCCATACGTCCCTGGGTCATTCGCTCCAGGTCAGCCATGAAATCGGCGGCGGTGTAGGACGGAATGTGCATCGTGCCGAACAGTGCGTCATCGACGTCGGGCACGAACGTGCGGATTTCCGCGGCGCCGTCGTGCACGAATCGAAAGCCGGTGCCGGAGTAGCGAGCGTTGCCCCCGTACTCTCCCTCGGGCGCCTTCTCGAGCATCACGATGCGCTCGGCGCCGGTCTTGCGCGCCGATACCGCGGCCTCGAACGCGGCGCTGCCGCCGCCGATTACGATGATGTCACAGGTTTCCGTTCGCACGGCGTACGTCTCCAAGCTGCAATGGCTTCCGGTTTCCCCGATTCCCGGCGAATCGAGGAGCGTCGCTGCGGTGCGAGCGGCTAGGAGGAGACCTTCTCGCCTTTGGCCGACGTCTTCTCGCGATCGGCGGCGAACTCGACGTGATCGTATCCATGGACCGACACGTCGAACAGGTTGCCGTCCGGGTCCATCGCCCGGTGCTCCGCGAAGGGCCGCGTCGACGGGCGTTTCGCCAGCGGCTCGTCGAACGCCTTGAGCTTGCGTTCGACGGCATCGACGTCGTCCACCTGGAACCCGAAATGATTGATGCCGCTCGGGGTCGATTCGCCGCGGTTGCGCAGGAGAGCCAGCGTCAGATAGCCGTCGCTCATGTAGATCGCGCCGCTCGCCTCGGTGTGAATCGCCTTGAGGCCGAACACCTCCTCGTAGAACTTCGCGAGCTTTGCCGGATTTTTGGTCTTGATCGCCAAGTGGCGGATCTTCGCCATCGTTTCCTCCCACATGCCTTGAGCGCCTTCAGGGACGGTCGAGGCGCCCCTAAACCATAGAAGCTTGCGGCCCGACTCGGGAAGCCGACAAAGGCGAATATCGCTTATTCCGGGGATGACTTGAGCGGCGCCGCATCGGCGGCGGGAGTCAACAGTCCACGGAGAAAATCCAGGAAAGCCCTGGTTTTCCCAGGAACCTGCGCCGATCGCGGGAAATAGGCGGTGACGAAGTAGGTCGAGCGGGTCTGATCCGCGAAGATCGCCTCCAGCTCGCCCAGCTTCAGCGGCTCGCGCACCACATGCTCCAGCATGCGGGCCAGACCGATGCCGCGCTTCACCGCCTCGTAGAGAGCCGCGCCGCTGTTGCTGCTGTAGGTGCCGGCGACGCGCACCACGTAATCGTCGTTTGCGTCGGCGCCGCCGAAACGCCAATGGTTGGCGCCCGGTTGCAACGAATGGACGAGGCAATTGTGCCGTTCGAGATCGCGCGGGGCCGCGGGATAGCCCGCGCGCTGGAAGTACGACGGCGCGCCGCAGATCAGATAGCGCATCGAGCCCAGCACCTCATGGGAAAGGCTGGTCTGATTGCGAAGCGGATCACGCTCAGTCGAGAGGCGAATGGTCAGGTCTATGTCCTGCTCGAGGACGTTCACGGTATCGCCGGGCGCCAGGATGAGCTGGATCGAAACGTCCTTGTAGCCCTCCATGAAGCGCGCGATGGCGGGAGCGATGAAGCTCTGTCCGACGCCGAACGTCGAATGGATGCGGAGCCCGCCCTTGATGCCGGCGCTCAACGCGGCCGCCGATTTCCGGGCGTCGTCGAGTTCCGTCACGATATGGGCGGCCCGCTCGCAGAAGTCGGCCCCGGCTTCGGTCAAGGAAAGCTGATGAGTCGAGCGATGCAGGAGTTGCACGCCGAGGCTGCGTTCGAGGCGCGCGACATGCTTGCTGACGGCCGACTGCGACAGGTTCAATTCCGCCGCCGCGGCGCTGAAGCTCTTCTTTTGAACGACCTTGAGGAAGATTTTGATGTCGCTCAGGTATTCCATCGTGTCACGGCGGCTTGGGAGGGTTATGGCGCGCCGCCCTCAGGGCAGTGGAATAAATGTTATTCGCAAACCGACGCGGCATTGAGTGTTAGATTTGAACGAATACTATTCTCAAGGAATAGAAGAACCAAGGCTTCAGGGAGACGCGGCCGCTTCATGATCCAGCCGCTTCAGGAGATCAGCCCGCCGATGCGGCGGCTCAGCGCCTATATCGCGGAAGCGCTTTCCCGTCCCGTGCCGGAGGCGGTGGCGGAGAAGGCGCGGCATCACATTCTCGACACGCTGGCGTCGATGGCGTCGGGCGCGCACCTCCATCCCGGCCGCCTGGCGATCGACTACATCGGCGCGCTCGGCGGCGCTCGCGAGTCGTCGGTGGTGGGAACCCGGCTCAGGACGACGGCGGTCAACGCCGCCCTGGCCAACGGCATGCTCGCCCATGCCGATGAGACCGACGATTCGCATGCGCCGTCGCGCAATCATCCCGGCTGCGCGGTCGTGCCCGCGGCGCTGGCGGTCGCCGAGCGCACCCGTGCCGGCGGCGAGCGGTTCCTGCGCGCCGTGGTGCTCGGCTACGATGTCGCGGCCCGCATGAATTACGCTCTCGATGCCGAGGCGTTCGCGGCCGCCTCGCGCAGCACCCACAGCTTCGGCGGCACCTTCGGCGCCGGCGCCGCCGCCGGATCGCTCCTCGGCTTCGATGCGGAGAAAGTCCGCCATCTGCTCTCGCTGTGCGCGCAGCAGGCGTCCGGCGTCGGCTGCAACGTCCGCGACCCGGAGCACATCGAAAAGGCCTTCGACTTCGGCGGCATGCCGGCGCGCAACGGCGTCACGGCGGCGACCATGGTTGCCGCCGGCTTCACCGGCGTCGACGATGTCTTCAGCGGCGAACGCAATTTCTTCGAGGCGTATTCGCCGAATCCCAACGCCGACCTCCTCGCCGACGGGCTCGGCGAGCGCTTCGAGATTCTCGGGACGAACATCAAGAAATGGTCGGTGGGCTCGCCAGCGCAGTCGGCGCTCGACGCGATGACCCATCTGATGGAGAACGAGGGGCTCGAAGCCGGCCACGTGGCGTCGATCCGCGTCCACCTGCCGACGCGCTCGGCGCGCACCGTCGACAACGCGCCGATGCCGGACATCAACGTCCAGCATCTTCTGGCCATGCTGCTGATCGACGGACGGCTGACCTTTCACGCCATTCACGACCGCAAGCGCATGCGCGATCCGTCGATCCTCGCGTTGCGCGCGAAAATCTCGCTGGTGCCGAGCGAGGAACTGATGAACGCCCGGCCGCGGCGCCAGGCCATTGTCGAGGCCGCGACGGATGACGGCCGCGTATTGTCGCGCCGCACCGTCGCCGTGCGCGGCAGCGCCGACAATCCGATGACCCGGGACGAGGTCGAGGCCAAGGCGCTGGATCTTTTGGGCGACGCTCTCGGCGTCCGCCGCGCAAAGGCGATCGTGCGCGCCGTCCGCGACGTGGCCGGCGTCCCGGACATGACGGCGCTCCGCGGGCTTTGGCAGCCGGCCTCTCCGGCGCGACGAGCGGAGGCGCGACGATGACTCTCCTGCTGTCGAACGACGACGTCGAGACCGCGCTCGGAATGCCCGACTGCCTCGAGGCCATGGAGATCGCCTACCGGGAGCTGGGCGAGGCGCGGGGCGGCAACGGCATCCGCTCGGAAATCCTGACGCCGACCAGCCGGGACGACGCGCTTTATTCGCTGCTGACGATGGATGGGGTCATCCCGAAGTTCGGAATCGGCGCGGTGCGCATAAACTCCGACATTCTGACCTGGCCGCGGAGCGCCGATGGCCTCAAGCGCGTCAAGGTTCCGGCGGCTCCCAACAAGCGCTATGTCGGGCTCGTGCTGCTGTTCAGCACCGAGACGGGGGAGCCGCTCGCCATCTACCCCGACGGCGTCGTGCAGAAGATGCGGGTCGGCGCGACCTGCGGCCTCGGTGCGAAATATCTCGCGCGCGCCGATGCCCGTGAGGCGGCCATCATCGGCACGGGCTGGCAAGCCGGCGGGCAGGCGATGGCGATCTGCGCGGTGCGGCCGATCGCGCGCATCCGCTGCTTCAGCCCCGACCCCGACCGCCGGCAGGCCTTTGCCCGCGACACGGCACGGCAGCTCGGCATAGAGGTCGTCGCCGCCGCGTCGGCGCGCGAGGCGGTGGCCGGGGCGGACGTGGTGATGTGCGCGACCAACAGCATGCAGCCCGTGCTGCCGGCCGCGTGGATCGAACCCGGCATGCACGTCAGCAGTCTGAAGCGCCTCGAGCTCGGCGCGGAAGCCGTCGCTGCCGCGGATGTCGTGGTCACTCATATCCGCAAAGCGGCGTCGTCGATCGTGCGCACCGCCGGCGCCGATCTGGCCAAGGATACCGAGCATCGGAAAGCGACCCTGAGCGCCGTGCTGAAGCAGGATGCGTTGCCTGACCTGGCCGATCTTCTGCTTGCGCGCACCGAGGGGCGGCGCAGCGAGCGCGACGTCACGGTGTTTCTCAACTATTCCGGTCTCGGCTACCAATTCGCCGCCACCGGTTACGTCATCTACCGGGAGGCGAAGAAGCGCGGCCTCGGGCGCGCGCTCGACACCGACTGGTTCACCAGCGCGACTCCCTCGTAAGATGCGCGCGAAAGACAGAAAACCCGAGACCCGGAAAGGGCGTCAGGCGAAAACGGAGGCTTTGATGGGAACGGTCGGAAAAGCGACGGGACTTGTCGTTGCATTGGCGCTGTCGGCGATTGCGGCGGGGGCGGCCCATGCCGAGGACTTCTACAAGGACAAGACCGTCAACTTCATCATCCCGTCGGCGGCGGGCGGCGGCTACGACGCCTATAGCCGGCTGATTGCCAATCACATCGGCCGCCACCTCCCCGGCAAGCCCAACGTGGTGCCGCAGAACATGCCGGGCGCTGGTAGCATCCGCGCCACCAACTTTCTCTATAACGTCGCCCCCAAGGACGGCACGACGATCGGCATGGTCGATCAGGCGATCCGCCTCGACCAGATCCTCGGCACGCCGGGTCTTAAGGCGGATGTGACCAAGTTCAATTGGATCGGGCGCATCCTCAGCAACAGCGCCGTGCTGTTTTCCTGGCACGATGCGCCCGTGAAGACGATCCAGGACGTCTTCACCAAGGAGTTGATCGTCTCGACCTCCGGCGCCGCCTCGAAGCTCAACTGGACCGTCCTCAACAATCTCCTCGGCATGAAGTTCCGCATCATCACCGGCTACAAGGGCACGGCCGACAGCCGGCTCGCTATGGAGCGCGGCGAGGTCAATGCCTTGAGCATGCCGTGGTCGCTGTTGAAGATCGAGGGCGCCGAGCTTCTCCGCGACAAGAAGATCAATCTCCTGCTGCAAACCGGTGCTGAAAAGCACCCGGAACTGCCGCAGGTACCGCGCATGATCGATCTCGCCCGCAACGATGCCGAGCGCAAGGTGCTGGAGCTGTTCTCGTCGCCTTCCACCATCGGCCGCTCGGTGCTCGCGCCTCCCGGCCTGCCCAAGGAGCGCGTCGTCGAGCTGCGCGCCGCTTTCATGGCTTCGATCAAGGACCCGGCGCTTCTCGCCGACGTGAAGAAATTCAAGCTGGAGCTCGATCCGTTGCCCGGCGAGGCGCTGCAGGCCAGCATCACCGGCGGCGGCGATCTCTCGCCCGAGCTCGTCGAACGCGCGCGCCAGGTTGCCGAAGCGAAAAAATAACGGCGTCGCGAAATTTCGGCGAAGAACGGGAATCCAGCATGGCCACGACCATCACGCTCACCGTCGGCGACAGTCCGATGGACGTCTACCTGGACGCGCCACGCCGCTCCGCTCCGGGGCCGGCGATCCTGCTCATGTATCACCGCGGCGGCATCGATGACTTCACCAAGGGGCTCGTCAAGAGGCTGGGCGCCGGCGGCTATCTCGTCGCCGTGCCCGATGTTTCCCACCGCGTCTCGTGCGACGTGCCGATGACGGAACGCAAGCAGTTTTTCAAGGACTCGGAGGTGGTCGTCGACATGAAAGCGACGGTCGAGTTCCTCAAGGCGCGGCCCGACGTCGCCAAGGAGCGCATCGTCATCATGGGCCACTGCATGGGCGGCCGCATGGCCCTGCTCGGCGCGGGCGCGCTGCCGGACATGAAGGCGGCCGTGGTGTACTACGGCGGCGGCGTCATGCTGTCGTGGGGAAACGAAGGGTGGACGCCGTTTGACAGGTTACGGGACATCCGCTGTCCGGTGATCGGATTCTTCGGCAACAAGGACACCAATCCGTCGCCCGAGAATGTCGACCGGATCGACGCCGAGCTGACCCGGCACGGCATCGACCACGCCTTTCATCGTTACCCCGATGTTGGCCATGGCTTTCAGCGCCCCGATACGCCCGAGGAAGAGGCCGCCTCGGAGGACGCGTGGGCGAAAACATTTGCGTTTCTCCGTAGGATCGTGCCGGTCTGAGACGCCATTGCCGGCCGATGTCCCGGCGCAACCAGAAATATGTATCGAATAAAGCCGCCGGTTGTTGGTAATCTGGCGCCAATCTCCATTCCGGAAAAGAAGCAGAAATCATGCCCGACGCAGGAAAAGAACCCGTGCAGCAGCGTATCGACTCCGGCACTGTCGCCGACCTTTATCTTCAACTCCTGGCCGACCGCGGGATCGATTATCTGTTCGCCAACGCCGGCACGGATTTCGCGCCGCTGATCGAGGCCTACGCCAAGTCGGTGGAGAAGGGGACGCCGGCGCCGAAGCCGATCACCTGTCCGCACGAGAACGTGGCGATGGGCATGGCCATGGGCCACTACGCGGTCACGGGACGCATGGCGGCGGTGATGGTTCATGTCAACGTCGGCACCGCGAATTCCCTGTGCGGTCTCATCAACGCGTTCCGGGGCAACCTGCCGATCCTGTTCAGTGCCGGCCGCACGCCCTACACCGAGAACGGCGAGCGCGTGGGGCGGCGCACCGGCGAGATTCACTGGCCGCAGGAGATGCGCGATCAGGCGGCGATGGTGCGCGAAGTCGTGAAGTGGGACTACGAATTGCGCGCCGCGGAAGGCGTCGAGACCGCGGTCGACCGGGCGCTGGCGATCGCGATGTCGGAGCCGCGCGGGCCGGTGTATCTCACCCTGCCGCGCGAGGTTCTCGCCGCCGAGGCCGCCGGGCTCACGATCTCGAAGCCGGGACGGTTCCACGCCGCTTCGCCGCCGTACCCCGACCCGACGGCGGTGGCCAAGGCCGCGGCGATCCTCGCCAAGGCCGAGAATCCGCTGATCATCACGTCGAGCTTCGGCGTGCGGCCGGAGGAGGTCGCGATCCTGGCCGATCTCGCCGAGAAATTCGCCATCCCCGTGACGCAGCGCAAGCCGCGCTACATGTCGCTGCCGACCGATCATCCGATGCATCTCGGCTACAACCCCGACCCGTTTCTCGACGCCGCCGACGCGATCGTCGTCCTCGACTGCGACGTTCCGTGGATTCCCGGCAAGACGGCGCCAAAGGCCGACTGCCCAGTGATCCATGTCGGTTCCGATCCGCTGATGACCCCCTATCCGCTGCGCGGCTTCCCCACCGATGTGGCCATTACCGGCCTCTCCGGCGCGACGCTCGCGGCGCTGGCGATCGAGCTTCATGGCAAAATCCCCGCGGCGCGCATCGATTCGCGCCGCAAGCGCCTGGCCGAGACGCGGCAGCGCCAGCGCGAGCGCTGGAAGGCCGATCTCGAGAAGGCGAAGGGCGAAACGCCGATCCACCCGGCATGGTTCACCCACTGCCTCAACCAGGTGAAGGGGCCGGACGACATCATCGTCAAGGAGTCGCCGATCGCCTGGGAGCAGCTCGACATGAGCAGGCCGGGCACGTTCTTTTCGATCGGCGCCGGCGGCGGCCTCGGCTGGGGCCTCGGCACCGCCCTCGGCGCCAAGATCGCCGACCGCAAGCGGCGGGTGATCTGCACCGTCGGCGACGGCGCCTACATGTTCGGCAATCCGATCCCGGCCCACTACGTCGCCAAGGCGGAGAAGCTGGCGACGCTCACGGTCGTCTTCAACAATGAGATGTGGGGCGCGGTGAAGCGCAACACCCGCGAGGTCTATCCCACCGGGTTCGCCGCGCGTTCCAACCGCGAGCCGCTCACCTACTTCGAGCCGGGCACGAAATTCGAGCGCGCGATCGAGGTGTGCGACGGCTACGGCGAGCGGGTCGAGAAGCCCGCCGAGGTGCCGAAGGCGATCGAGCGGGCGCTGAAGGCGGTCGATTCGGGCCAGCCGGCGCTCCTCAACCTGATCTGCCGGGGGCCGTGAGGGCTGGGCGTCGGCCTCTCCCCGGTTGACAGCGGGGGCCGTCGCCCGGTCATATACCGGCCAAGCCGCCGGACGAGCGGCAGCGGAGGGCGGGCAAGAGCGGTTCACACCGATCCAGGGAGACATCCATGCGTTCACGCACATCGTTTGCCATTGCCGGCGCCGTTGCGGCCGCCGTCGTTTTGGGCTCGCTGCCGGCATCGGCGCAGCAGGACGCGAATCTGTTCCGCGGCAAGGAAATTTCCATCGCGATCGGCTTCGGGCCCGGCGGCGGCTACGACACCTACGGCCGTATGTTCGCGCGCTATTACGGGAAGTTCGTGCCCGGTAATCCCAACGTGGTGCCGAAGAACGCGCCGGGCGCGGGCGGGCTCAGGCTCGCCAACCAGATCTACAACGTCTCGCCCAAGGACGGCAGCGAGCTGGGGCTGTTCGCCGCTTCCACCGCGCTCGAGCCGCTGTTCGGCAACAAGGATGCCAAGTTCGAGACGACCAAGTTCACCTGGATCGGCAATCTCGATTCCGACGTCTCGAGCTGCGGCACATGGAAGCAGTCCGGCATCAAGACGTGGCAGGACCTGAAGACGCGCGAGACGACGTTCGGCGCCACCGGGCCGGCGGCGATCACCTCGATTCATCCGCGCGTCATCGGCGCGCTGCTCGGGCTCAAGACCAAGGTCATTCTCGGCTACCACGGCACCCGCGACGTCAATCTCGCCATGCAGAAGGGCGAGGTCGACGGCACCTGCGGCCTGTACATGAGCTCCATTCATTCGCAGTACCAGCACGACGTGGACGACGGCAATCTCACCATCTGGCTCACGCTCGGCAAGCAGCGCACCAAGGACTTTCCCAACGTTCCGTCGATCTTCGAGCTGCTGAAAAATCCCGACGACATAAAGCTCGCCGATCTCATCTTCGGATCGGATGCGATCGGGCGACCGATCGCCGCGCCGCCGGGCATGAGCCCGGAACGCACCAAGGTTCTGCGCGACGCCTTCAACGCCATGGTGAAGGACAAGACGTTCGTCGCCGAGGCCAACAAGATCGGCCTCAGCATCGAGCCGATGACCGGCGAGCAGGTCCAGAAGCTGTTCGAGACCTTCTACGCGACGCCGAAACCGGTGGTTGCCAGGGCGATGACGGCCATGGGGCGGTGAGGTGAGAGGCCGCCCCGGCGGCCCGCCTCGGCCCGGCCGGCCGAATTTTTAAGGAACGAACAGCGGCATCCGACGTTTCCGTTGGGGTGGTGGCAAGCACCGCCCCAACAAACATGCGCTCAGGGAGCGATATTCGGATGAACACTGACGCATTCCATGCCGCCTCGGGGCGGCGAATCGTGCCCTGCGCATCCTAGATCGCCGATCGGTGCGCGCGCCGTCATGGGCCTGACCGTCTTAAGCGTGGCGTCTCCCTTCTACCCGGTGGGGCCCGACGCCGTCGGCGGCGCCGAGCAGATCCTGTCCGCGCTTGACCAGGCGCTGGTGCGCGCGGGCCATCGCTCGATCGTCGTCGCCTGCGAGGGGTCGGTCGCCGTGGGAACGCTCGTTCCGGTGCCGGCCGTCGCCGGGCCTCTCGATGCGGAGCGCATAGCGGCGGCGCGCGCCCGGCATCGCCGTGCCATCGAGCAGGCGCTGGAGCGCTGGCCGGTGGACGTGATCCATTGCCACGGCATCGACTTCCACTCCTACCTGGCGCCGCCCGGCGTTCCGCTTCTGGCGACCCTGCACGCGCCGGCGCATTGGTATTCCTCCGGCGCCCTGGACCCGGCGCGGCCGGACACCTGGCTGCAATGCATTTCGCAGAGCCAGCACGAGGCCTGCGGAGCCAATCCGCGCCTGCTGCCGCCGATCGCCAACGGCGTTCCCGTGCAGGCGCTCTCCGGCCGGCACGCCAAGAATCGCTTCGCGCTGATGCTGTCGCGGATTTGCCCGGAAAAGGGAATCCACATCGCTCTCGATGCGGCGAGGCGGGCGGAGACCTCGCTGGTCATCGCCGGCGCCGTGTTCCCCTACGCCGAGCACGAGCGCTACTTCTTCGATGAGGTGCGGCCGCGCCTCGACTCGTCGCGGCGCTTCATCGGCACGGTCGGATTCTCGCGCAAGCGCTGGCTCCTGGCCTCGGCGCGCTGCCTGCTGGTTTCGTCCCTGGTGCCGGAGGCGGGCTCGCTGGCGGCCCGCGAGGCGCTGGCCGCGGGAACGCCGGTGGTCGCCTTCAGGAACGGCGCCGTCGCGGATACCGTCGAACATGGCCGCACCGGGCTGCTGGTCGAGGACGAGGACGAGATGGCCGATGCGATCCGCGACGCCGGTTCGATCGATCCCGAGGCGTGCCGGGAGGTCGCCCGGCAGCGGTTCTCGCTCGATCGCATGGTGCCGCGCTACTTCGCGGCTTACGAGGAGCTGCGCGGCGGCGAACGGCTGCAACGGGTCAGCGGCGCGGCGTAGCCCCCGCCTTTCCGGCGCCGCCGCTCTACACCATCACGGTGCCGACATAGACGCTCTCGCCGACGGTGACGTCGATGGGCTTCGACGCGCCGGAGACTTCCAGCGTGTAGCGGCCGCTGTCGACCGGCAGGCGGTCGATCTTGAAGTCGCCGAAGGCGTCGCTCGTCGTCTC
>Ga0070714_100004209_pt1 | contig 10837 bp, 11 predicted proteins | sample LARL83metaG_FD_65450 | JGI IMG/M metagenome (GOLD analysis project Ga0070714, IMG submission 65450) | Corn, switchgrass and miscanthus rhizosphere microbial communities from Kellogg Biological Station, Michigan, USA - LAR L8-3 metaG | ecosystem: Host-associated > Plants > Roots > Rhizosphere ... | reverse complement strand
TTGTGGTCAACGGCCCGGTGCGGTCGCGTCTGGGGATCAACTGCGAAGGCGGCGTGTTCGGTCCCGGTTTCCGGGCGAACGCGACGATCGCGCGGGCGATCGGGCTGATCGTGCGCAACGGCTACGGGATCCGCCCGCATGAACTGGAGCAGACGACCCAGGGCCTGCCCGGGCGGTGGTCGGTATGCCTGGGCGAGAACGAGGAACAGTCCCCGTGGGAGCCCTTCAGCGCGGTCGGCGGCGTCAACCGCGGCCGGGACGCGGTCTCGGCCATCCTGATCAGGACCTGCGAGTACGTGGATAACCGGGGAACCGACAGCCCGGAGGCCGTGCTCGCGGATTTCGCGGACACCCTGGCCCGGCTGGGTGCGTTCGTGGGCGGCGGGCATTCCAGCGGCGGGCTGGTTCTGGGTCCCGAGCACGCACAATTGTTCGGGCGGTACGGCTACAGCCGCGCCGACGTGCAGCAATGGCTGTTCGACCACGCGGTGCGGGACCGCTCCGACCTGGTCGCCGCGGGCAAGGGCGAAGGCCCGGTGATCGACCCGGCGCAGGCCGGAACCCCGTTCCCGATGCTGCCGTCGGCCAGGGATATCCCGATCCTGGTCGCAGGCGCGGCCAATGCCGCGATCTCCATGGTCTTCCGGCCGTTCGGCTGGGCGCCGTGGTCAGGCCGCTCGGTGCCGGTCGCCTGGGCGCCGGCCTTCACGGAGGTGTGACACATGGGAGTGGACCAGCCGCGGCTGGAGAAGATCCGGCAGAGCCTGGCGGCAGACGACTACCGCCTCGAGGTCGCGGTGCACTCCGGCCGGGCCACGGTGAGCATCGCGGCCGGGCCGTCGGCGTGCGAGGACTGCCTGGTGTCCAAGGACCTGATGCGCTCGATGCTGGCCCCGGCCCTCGGCGTGCCACCGGACCTGATCGAGCTGGCCTACCCCGCTGAAGTGGAGCACTGAGGGTGGAGATATCGCTGGGCGGCAAGGTGGCCCTGGTCACCGGGGTCGGGCCCAACATCGGCAGCGGCGTCGCCCTGGCCCTGTCCAGGTACGGCGCCAAGGTCGCCTGCAACGACGTGGACGAGGCGGCGATCAAGGCGTGCATCGCCCGCATCGAGCGCAACGGCGGCGAGGCGATGTCCGCGCCCGGTGACGTGACCGACGAAGCCGCTGTCCAGGGCTACATCGGCGACGTGCTCGCGCGCTGGGGCCGCATCGACATCCTGGTGAACAACGCGGCGCTGCTCGGCGGCAAGGGCGTGCTCGACGAGACCGCGGCGGACTTCGAGCGGGCGGTGCGGGTCTCGTCCCTGGGTTATTTCCTGAACACCAAGCATGTGGGCCGGGCCATGGCCGAGCGCGGCATCAGGGGCTCGATCATCTGCATCTCGTCGTCCAACGCCTGGTCCGGCACGGCCGGCATCATCGCGTACGCGTTCCACAAGGGCGGCGTGAACAACTTTGTCCGGGCGGCGGCCATGGACCTCGCGCCCTACGGCATCCGGGTCAACAGCTTCACCCCGACCGCGCCGAACCCGGACAACCCGGAGCTGCTGGCGGAGCGGGCCAAGGCCGGCCTCGGCCCGGGCGGGGTGCTGCAGCAGCGCGGCCCCGGGCTCGGCGGCCCGGCGGGCGACGAGCCGTGGCGCCGGCCCAGCCGGTGGCCCGGGCAGCGGGCGCCGATGGTCCCGATGGGGACGACCGGGACCCCCACCGACATCGGTCACGCCGTGGCCTGGCTGTGCTCGGACTACGCCCGGCTGATCACCGGCACCGACCTGGTGGTCGACGGAGGCGCCCGGGCGAAGAACTTCGCCTACGCCCCGGCCGCGCCCGAGGACCTGGCCGGGCCGCTGCCGCTGATCGTCCTGGACGAAACGCAGTCCGGCTAGCCCAGCCCCCGCTCAGCCGGGCGGGCGTACACCGGATGCGAGGTCAGGAACGTGATCGCCGAGGCCCGCTCGGCGTTCAGCGGCTCGTCGGGAAACGCGTTCAGCAGCATCTCGGCCCGCTCCGCCACCCCGTCGCGGAACTCGGGGTGGGTGAGGATGAACAGGTCATTGCGCCGGATCCCGGCGAGCACGCGTTCGCCGGCCTCGACGGCACTCATGTAGGGCATCGACGCCGCGCGAGCCGTCCTGGCCGGGTCGGGCGGCGGGTAGCCGCTGTCGGAGTACCGCGGCGGCCGGGCGGCCACGCCGGAGGCGATGTTGCTCAGGACCGGGCCGGGGCAGTAGGCCGAGACGCCGATGTTCTCGGCGGCGAGCTCGATATGGAGCGTCTCGGACAGGGCGATGATGCCCGCCTTGGTCATGCAGTACAGGCCGGCCGAGACCGGCAGCAAGCCGCCCATGGACGCGGTGTTGACGATGTGGCCGCCTTCGCCGTGCGCCCGGATCCGGGGCAGGAACGCCTGCAAGGCGTGGCCGACGCCCTTGATGTTCACGTCGATGACCCAGTCCCAGTCGTCCTGCGTGGCCTGCGCGACCGGGCCGGCCAGGCCGATTCCGGCGTTGTTCACCAGCACGTCCACGCGGCCAAACCGCCGTTCTGTCTCCTCGGCCGCACGGAACACCGCGTCCCGGTCGGTGACGTCAAGCTGCACCGCGTGCACGTCGAGGCCCTCGGCTGCGAACAGCGCGGCGGACTCGTCCAGATGCTGCCGTCGCCGGCCGGTGACGGTGACCTTCATGCCCGCCCGGGCGAAGGCCAGGGCGATGCCCCGGCCGATGCCGCTCGACCCGCCGGTGACGAACGCGACCCTGCCCTCGACATCCTGCACGGCGTCCTCAGCCCTCCTCTCCCGGAGACGGCACGGCGCCGCCGAGACCCAGCAGGCGGGCCGCGTTCTCCTTCATGATCAGCGGGCGCACCTCCGGCTTGATGTCCAGGTTCTCGAAGTCCTTGATCCACCGGTCGGGGGTTAGGGCGGGGAAATCCGAGCCGAACATCACCTTGTGGCGCAGCAGGCTGTTGGCGTACCGGACCAGCTGCGGCGGGAAGTATTTCGGAGACCATCCGGAGAGGTCGATGTAGACGCGCGGCTTGTGCGTCGCGACCGACAGCGCCTCGTCCTGCCACGGGAACGACGGATGGGCGAGGATGATGTCCAGGCCAGGGAAGTCGGCCGCCACGTCGTCGATGTGCATCGGGTTGGCGTACTTCAGCCGGATCCCGCCTCCGCCTGGCGTGCCCGCCCCGGCTCCCGTCTGCCCGGTGTGGAACAGGGCCACCAGACCGTGCTCGGCGATGACCTCGTACAGCGGGTAGGCCGCCCGGTCGTTGGGATAGAAGCCCTGCGTGCTGGGGTGGAACTTGAACCCCCTGACCCCGAAGTCGGCCGCCAGGCGCCGGGCGAGCCGCACGCCGGCGGCACCGCGGGCCGGATCGACACTCGCGAACGGGATGATCACATCCGCGTGCTCGGCGGCGAGCTCGGCGACCTCGAAGTTGTCGGGCACCGGCTCAGAACCGGTCTGGGACACGCTGTCGATGGTGAAGGCGACGCAGGCCATGTTGCGCTGCCGGTAGTACTCGGCCAGCTCGGGCACGGTGTAGTGCGGCATCGAGCCAATGCCGAAGTACGCGCCCATGTCCTGGTTGCCCGCGGCCTGGTCCTGGCCGGCGCGCACGGACCGGTGCACGTGGGTGTGCACGTCGATCGCGGTCAGGGTGCTGACGTCCGGTGACACGGCTAGGCCCGGGTGCCCTCGGACCCGAGATCTTCGGTGTAGGAGGCGGCGGTGCGCTCCCTGATGGCGGCCGGCGGCACGCCGGGCGCGCACTCGGTGAGCCGCAGCCTGCCGTCCGACAGGTGGAACACGGCCAGGTCGGTGTACACGCGGGTGACCACACGCCGGCCGGTCAGCGGGAACGTGCACTCCTCGACCAGCTTGGGCCGCCCGGCCCGGTCGACGTGCTCCATCACCACCCATACCTCGCGGGCGCCGGCGACGAGGTCCATCGCCCCGCCGACCGCCGGGTTCTTGCCCGGCACATACCAGTTCGCCAGGTCACCGTGCGCCGAGACCTGCAGCGCGCCGAGCACGGTCACGTCGAGATGGCCGCCGCGGACGATGGCGAACGACATCGCGGAGTCGACGATGGCCGCGCCGCTGACCAGCGTGGCCGGCTGCTTGCCGGCGTCGGTCAGGTCGGGATCCTCGCGGCCGGGCGGTGGAGCCGGGCCGAGCCCGAGCACCCCGTTCTCTGCGTGCAGAATGACCTCGGCGCCGGCCGGGATGAACCGGGGAATCAGCAGCGGGATGCCGACGCCGAGATTGACCACGAACCCGTCCCGCAGGTCCCGGGTCAGCCGCTCGGCGATGCCTTCCCGGCTCAGGCCGCGCACCGCGCCTGGGCTGCCGGCCTGGGCACCGATGGTCTCGGTCATGGCAGGAACCTCGCGATCGTGGGTTGCTTGGGCGACGCGTCCGAGGCCAGCAGCACGTCGTCGACGAACACCCCGGGCAGGTGGATGTCGTCGGGGTGCAGCTCGTCGGTCGCGAGGAGATGCTCGACCTCCGCGAACACCCGGCGTCCCGCCATGCCGGCCAGCGGGTTGAAGTTCCGGGCGGACAAGCGGAAGCGCAGGTTCCCCTTGCGGTCGCCCTGATAGGCCTTGACCAGGCCGAAGTCCGCGACTATGCCGTACTCCAGGACGTGCTGGCGGCCTCCGAAGTCACGGGTCTCACGCGGCGGCATCTGCTTGGCCACGGCACCGTCGGCGCTGTAGCCGAGCGGGAACGTGCCGTCGGACAGCATGGTGCCCGCACCGGAGGGCGTGTAGAAGGCGGGAATGCCCGACCCGCCGGCCCGCAGCCGCTCCGCCAGCGTGCCCTGCGGAATCAGCTCGAGCTCCACCTGGCCGGCGAAGTACTCGTCGTAGAACTCCGGCAGCACCGGGAACGACGCCGTCAGTCTGCGGATCCGGCCCTCGGCCAGCATCCGGCCCACGCCGGTGAAGTCGCTGCCCACGTTGTTGACGATCAGGTGCAGGTCGCGGCGGTCCAGGTCGCACAGGCCGTCCAGCAGCGTATCCGGGCGCCCCGAGCTGCCAAAGCCCCCGACCGCCAGCGAGGCACCCGACGGAACCGCGCCGAGCACGGACAGCACGTCCTCACGGAACTTGTCGATCACGCCGAATCCTTGTGTTAGCTCCCCCGGATGGCCCGGAAGTTAGCACGGTGGCGGGCGGCGGGGAACATGACCTTCCGCGTCACAGAAGCCGCGTGGCGGGCGTCAAGCTGCGGGCGGCAAGGTGGACACACCGGAAAGGGGCCCACATGAGCATGACCACCCGTGCCGCGGTCTGCCGCGCGCCCGGCCGGCCATGGGAGATCACCGACCTCGAGCTCGATGAGCCGGCGGCCAACGAGGTCCGGGTCAAGTTCTACGCGGCCGGGCTCTGCCACTCCGACGACCACATCCAGAAGGGCGACGCGCGCATGCGCTTCCCCGTTGTCGGCGGCCACGAGGGCGCCGGCGTCGTCGACGCGGTCGGGCCCGGCGTGACCAGGGTCAACGTCGGGGACCACCTGGTCTGCTCGTTCATCCCGGCCTGCGGCTCGTGCCGGTACTGCTCGACCGGCCGGCAGAACCTGTGTGACGCGGGCAAGAACGCCGCCACGGGCGAGTTCCCCGACGGGACGTTCCGGTTCCACAGCGGCGGTGAGGACTTCGGCGGGCTGTGCGTGCTCGGGACGTTCTCGCAGTACACGGTCGTCTCCGAGTTCTCCTGCATCCCGATTCCCGACGACATTCCGTTCGACGTGGCCGCGCTGGTCTCGTGCGGGGTGCCGACCGGCTGGGGCTCGGCGGTGCACGCCGCCGGGGTGCGGCCGGGGCAGACCGTGGTGATCTACGGGTCGGGCGGGGTGGGCAGCAACGCGGTTCAGGGCGCCGCACTGTCCGGCGCCAAGAACGTGGTGGTGGTCGACCCGGTGCCGTTCAAGCGGGAGATGGCCGCGGTCTTCGGGGCCACCCATACGTTCGCGACGGCCAAGGAAGCGCACGAGTTCGTGGTCGAGACCACCTGGGGCGAGCTGGCCGATCACGCGATCATCACGGTCGGGATCCTGCACGACGAGGTCATTCACGACGCGATCAGCGTGGTGGGCAAGGCCGGCCAGGTCACGATCACCGCGGTCGGCAACGGCTGGCTGGACGAGAACCCTGGCCTGCTCATCGGCTACCAGCGCCGGGTGCAGGGCGCGATCTACGGGGCCTGCAACCCGCTTGTCGACGTGCCGCGCCTGCTCGGGCTGTACCGGTCCGGCGATCTCAAGCTCGATGAGCTGATCACCCGGAGATATCGCCTGGACGAGGTCAACCAGGGGTACCAGGACATGCTCGACGGCAAGAACATCCGCGGCGTGATCATCCACGAGCACTGACGAGGGCGGGCGAGGAGCGGACGAGGACCTGGGAGTTACCGATGAGCATCACGACGCGCGCCGCGATCGCCCGTGGCCCGCATCTCGGCTGGGAACTGGCCGACCTGCAGCTCGACGAGCCCCAGGCGCACGAGGTCCGGGTGAAGTTCTACGCGGCGGGCCTGTGCCACTCCGACAACCACATCACCAAGGGGGACGCGCGGCCGCGGTTCCCGATCGTGGGGGGCCACGAGGGCGCCGGGATCGTCGAGTCCGTCGGGCCTGACGTGCGCCGGGTCAAGGCCGGCGATCGCCTCATCTGTTCCTACATCCCGGCCTGCGGAGCCTGCCGGCCGTGCGTGACCGGCCACCAGAACATGTGCGTCAAGGGCCTGAACGCCGGCACCGGCATGTTCCTCGACGGCACGTTCCGGTTCCACCTCGGCGACGAGGACCTCGGCGGGTTCTGCACGCTCGGCACGTTCTCGCAGTACGCCGTTGTGTCGGAGTGGGCCTGCGTCCCGCTGGCCGATGACATTCCGTGGGAGGTCGCCTGCCTGGTCGGCTGCGGTGTCCCGACCGGGTGGGGCTCGGCGGTGCACGCGGCCGGGGTGCGCGCCGGCGACACCGTGGTCATCTTCGGCGCCGGCGGCGTCGGCAGCAACGCGGTGCAGGGGGCCAGGTACGCGGGGGCGAAGAACGTGATCGTCGTGGACCCGCTGGAGTTCAAGCGGGACATGGCCAAGGTCTTCGGCGCCACGCACGCCTTCGCCTCCGCCGAGGAGGCCCACGAGTTCGTGGTCGAGACCACCTGGGGCCAGCTCGCCGACCATGCGATCATGACCCCCGCGGTGGTCACCGAGGAGATGGTGATGGCCGCCGTGCAGATGACCGGCAAGGGCGGCAAGGTCACGATCACCGCGGTCGGCCACATCGACGAGCATGCCGTCCACCTGCCCGCCGGCCTGCTGATCGGTTACCAGCGCCAGGTCCGCGGCGCCCTGTTCGGTGACAGCAACCCGCTGTACGACATCCCCATGCTGCTGGGGCTGTACCGGTCCGGCGACCTCAAGCTCGACGAGCTGATCACCAGCCGCTACCGCCTGGACGAGGTCAATCAGGCCTACCAGGACCTGGAAGCCGGCCAGAACATCCGCGGCGTGATCATCCACGAGCACTGACCCATGGCTGACATGGTGCGCGCGGCCGTGCAGACCGGGCCGCGCCAGATCGAGCTCAGGGAGTTCGTCCGCCCGCAGACCGGGCCGGACGACGGGTTGCTGCGCGTCGAGGCCAACGGCATCTGCGGCAGCGACGTCGAGACCTACCGCGGTCACCTCGGCGGGCCCAGGCCCGCCTTCATCCCCGGCCACGAGCCACTCGGGATCGTGGCGGAGGTTGGCGAGCGGGCCGCGCAGCGCTGGGGGGTCCAGCCCGGCGACCGGGTGGCGCTCGAGGTGATCGTCCCGTGCCGATCCTGCCAGGACTGCCTGACCGGCCGGTACCAGTTCTGCCGCAACCGGCGGTACGGCCACGGGGTGACCGGCATCGACACCGAGCCCGCGCTGTGGGGCGGGCTGGCCGAGTACCTGTACCTGTCGCCGAACACCGTGCTGCACAGAGTCGACAACAGCCTGCCGGTCGAGCTGGCCGCGATGTTCAACTCGCTGGGCGCGGGCGTGCGCTGGGCCTGCCACCTCGGCGGGGTGCGGCTGGGCGACACCGTGCTGGTGCTCGGCGCGGGCCAGCGTGGCCTCGCCGCCGTCGTGGCCGCGCGGGCCGCCGGCGCGGGCACGGTCATCATCACCGGGCTGGCCGCCGACGAGCACAAGCTGGCCGTCGCCCGCGAGTTCGGCGCGGACCACACGATCGTGGTGGACGGGGAGAACGCGGTCGACACCGTCCAGCGGGTCGAGGAGATCACCAACGGTGAGATGGCCGACGTCACACTCGAGCTGACGCCGCTGGCCGCCGGGCCGGTCTCCGACGCGCTGCAGGCCACCCGGCGGGGCGGCCGGGTGGTGCTGGCCGGCCTCAAGGGCAATCGCGAGATACCGCTGCGGACCGACCTGATCATCAACCGGGCGCTCATGGTCCGGGGCGCCTTCGGCGTGGACGCCGAAGGCATGGCGGACGCGATCGCGCTCATCGAGTCGCGTCGCTTCCCGCTGGAGAAGATGCATACCCACACGTTCGGACTGGACCAGGCCGCGCTGGCCATCGAGACGCTCGGCGGTGAGGTGCCAGGCGAATCCGCGATCCAGGTCTCGGTTCAGCCAGCCGCGGGGGGTTCCGGGCCATCGGGGTCCGGGGTATCCCCGGGACGCACTGTGCCCCCCCGGGCCAACACAGCTTAGCCACGGAGGCCTTCCGTGCTCGTCGACGCCCACGCACACCTGCTCCCCCGCGACTACCCACCCGGCGCGCCCGGCTGCTTCCCGCGGATGGAGCCGGTCGACGGCAGCACGGCACGGACGCTGGTGTTCGGGTCCATGCGGTTCCGGGCCCGCGACGTCTTCTTCGAGGCCGAGCGCCGGGTGGAGGAGGCCGCGGCGGCCGGAGTCGATGTCGAGGTGCTCACGCCGATGCCGCCGCTGCTGCGCTACGACCTGCTTGCTGCCGACGGGCTGGCACTGGCCCGGCACGTCAATGAGTTCACCGCGCGGCTGTGCGCGTTCGACCCATCCCGGCTGATCGGGCTCGGCATGGTGCCCCTGCAGGATCCTGAGGCCGCCGCGGCCGAGCTGGCGGCCGTGCGCGACCAGGGCCTGCGCGGCGTGGAGATCGCCTCGAACGTGCTGGACGTCTCGATCGGTGACGAGCGGTTCCTGCCGTTCTTCGCCGAGGCCGAGCGGCTCGGCCTGGCGATCTTCGTGCACGCGATGCCGAGCGCCAGCAGTCGGCTGCCGGCGGCGGCCAGGGGCACGTATGCCGTCGGGGTGGAGGGCGCCCTCGCGGCCGCGTCCTTGGTCACCGGGGGGACGGCGGCGAAGTGCCCGGACCTGCGGATCTTGTTCAGCCATGGCGCCGGCGGGTACCCGCTGATGCTGCCGCGCGCCCAGTACTTCTGGAGCGGCGCCTGGAACGAGGAGCCGGCGGTGCCGGAGCGGGCGGTCATGCACGACGACGGGCCGTCGCCGGCTGAGTACGCCCGCCGGTTCTACTACGACTCGCTGGTCTTCGACCGCCGGGCGGTGCGGTTCCTCATCGACCTGCTCGGCTCCGACCGGCTGCTGGTCGGCTCGGACTTCCCGGCGATGCCCCGCGAGGAGCCCGCCGGGCGCACGCTCCGCTCCCTGGACCTGCCCCCGGACGTGCTCGAGGACATCACCTGGCACAACGCCTTCCGGTGGCTGGGGATCACACCGGTGTGCTGATCCCCCTCCCGGAAGCGGCCGCCACCCGCGCGTAACCCGGCTGCCGCCGGGCGGCGGCGGCCAGGCGCTGCCCGGTCTGCGGCGCCAGCTTGCGGGTTATCGCGCCCGACGCGGCGGTGAGCATGTTCGCCAGCGCCAGCGGCTTGGCCCGGTCGGCTTCGACCACCACGCTGATCGACGCGGCCACCCCGCCGAACTGGTCATACACCGGCACCGCCACCACCAGGTCGGGCAGCGTGATCCGGCCCCGGGCCACGGCGTACCCGACCTGCCGGATCTGGGCCAGCTCGCGGCGCAGCTCCGTGCCGTCGATGACCGTCAGCGGCGTGAAGCGCTCCAGCGGCCCGCGGAGCGCTTGCTCCTGCAGATCCCGGCCGCCGAACGCGAGCAGGACCAGGCCCGTGCCGGTGGCGTGCATCGGCCACCGGTCCCCCATCCGGCCGTTGGTCGGATGGGTGGCGCAGGCGGTGATCGTCTCGACGTAGACGACCTGTATGCCGTCGCGCACGCCGAGATGCACGTTGCCCCGCGTGCGGTGGTGCAGCTCATCCAGGTAGGGGAACGCGGCCTCGCGCAGGCCCAGCCCGCGCGGGCACAGGGCGGCCAGCTCGAGCAGGCGCAGCCCGATGGAGTAACGCCCGTTCGGGTCGCGTTCCAGCGCTCCCCATTTGGCGAGCTCACAGACCAGCCGGTGAGCCGTGGACAGGCTCAGCCCGGCGCGCCGCGCGATTTCGCTCAGCGACAGCGCGCGCTGCTCCGGGCCGAAGGCATCGAGCACCGCCAGCAGCCGTCCGGCCGCATTCGTCCGCGTGGCCCGGGCGCTCGCCTCCTCCGGGGCATCGAGGTACTCCCGCATGCTCGACCCCCTTGTCGACCGCTGCGCGGTTAGCTGCATGACGTGGTGGGCGCACAAGCAGTAATCAAATCATGCTGACACGCGGCGACTTGTTCCGCAAGAAAGTACCTGGATAACCCGCAAACCCGGTCGAAACCGCTGCGTTTGCCTCGGGGGGACGACCCCTGGATCTTTCCCTTTCGCCGGGCGGAAGCGGCATGGACGCCGGCCTGGCCGGTCCAAGAAGCTGGCGCT
>Ga0070714_100004208_pt1 | contig 10838 bp, 8 predicted proteins | sample LARL83metaG_FD_65450 | JGI IMG/M metagenome (GOLD analysis project Ga0070714, IMG submission 65450) | Corn, switchgrass and miscanthus rhizosphere microbial communities from Kellogg Biological Station, Michigan, USA - LAR L8-3 metaG | ecosystem: Host-associated > Plants > Roots > Rhizosphere ... | reverse complement strand
GTCCACCGCGAAGATCGGCCTGCAGCTCGGCCACTCCGGCCGCAAGGGCTCGACCAGGCTGATGTGGGAGGGCATGGACGAGCCGCTGCCCGAGGGCAACTGGGAGGTCTGCGGCCCGTCGCCGCTGCCGTACCAGCCCGGGGTCAGCCAGACCCCGCGCGAGCTCACCGGGCCCGAGATGGAGCAGATCAAGCAGGAGTTCGTCGACGCCACGCACGCCGCGCAGCGGTGCGGCTTCGACCTGATCGAGCTGCACTGCGCACACGGCTACCTGCTCTCGTCGTTCATCTCGCCGGTCACCAACCAGCGCGCCGACGGCTACGGCGGGTCGCTGGCCGGGCGGCTGCGCTACCCGCTCGAGGTGTTCGCCGCGATGCGGGCGGCCTGGCCCGCGGACAAGCCGATGACCGTGCGGATCTCGGCCACCGACTGGTACCCGGGCGGGATCACCGGCGAGGACGCCATCGAGATCGCGCGGGCCTTCCACGAGGCAGGCGCCGACGCCATCGACGTGTCCACCGGGCAGGTCACGCCGGACGAGGCGCCCGCGTTCGGCCGGTCGTACCAGACCCCGTTCGCGGACGCGATCCGCAACCGGCTGGGCATCGCCACGATCGCGGTCGGCGTGATCTCCTCCTACGACGACGTGAACTCGCTGATCCTGGCCGGGCGGGCCGACCTGTGCGCGCTCGGCCGCGCCCACCTGTACGACCCGAACTGGACCCTGCACGCCGCGGCCGAGCAGGGCTACGATGGCCCGGCCGCCGCGTGGCCCGACCCGTGGAAGGCGGGCAGCAGGCCGCCGCAGACGGGGCGCACGGACGGGCCGCGGCCGAGGCTGCAGCTGATCAGGGAGGGCGACCCGGGCACCAGGCACGCACGCTGGCGGCCCGGGACCGGCGGCTGAACGGGAGGAGAGCAGATGACGCTGGAGCGGGTGAACCCGCCGTCGCTGCCGCGGCCGTCCGGGTTCTCGCACGCGGTGATCACCACCGGCGGCACGCTGGTGTTCCTGGCCGGCCAGACCGCGCTCGGCCCGGACGGCCGGATCGTGGGCGACACGGTCGCCGAGCAGTTCGGCCGGGCGCTGGGCAACCTGATCGAGGCGCTGCGCGCGGCGGGCGGCTCCCCCGCGGACCTGGCCAGCCTGACCGTGTACGTGGTCGGCCTCGACGACTACCGGGAGCAGGGCCGCGAGATCGGCGCCGCCTGGCGGGAGCAGGCCGGCCGGGACTACCCGGCGATGGCCGCGGTCGGGGTGACCCGGCTGTGGGATCCCGAGGCGCTGGTCGAGATCCAGGGGTACGCGGTCATCCCGTGACCGCGCCGCCGGTGACCGCCAGCACATAGGCGCGGGCCGGACCGGACAGCCGGTCTTTCAGGGTCCGGAACGCAATATCCGCGCGCAGCCCGTTCCACCCGGACGGGAGCAGCTCGGCGGGCAGGCCGGGATCCAGGAACGGGAGCCGCCGCCACGCGGTGAGCGCCCGCAGGTAGTCGGCGAAGGCGTCGCCGCCCGGCCCGCCGCCGTCCGCGCTCCCCGGCCCCGCCCAGCGCCCGATGACCGGCTCGGCGGAGTCGAGGAACGCCTGGTAGAGCTGCTGCAGCCGGCCCAGGTCCCACCACAGGGCGACCTGCTCGCGCACGTCGCCGAAGGCCAGGTACTCGGCGCGGAACAGGCTCACGTAGCCGGCCAGGCCGCTGCGCTCGAGCACCTCCCGGGTCTCACCGTCCAGGTGACCCGGGGCGATCCAGACGCCCGCGGACACGGTGCCGAACCCGAGCCAGGTCAGCCGCGAGCGCAGCGCGTGCCGCCTGCGCCGTTCCGGTTCAGGAACGCTGAACACGGCCAGCAGCCACCCGTCGCCCAGCCGGGCCCGGGGCCGGTCAAAGATCCGCCGGTCGCCCTCGTCCAGGATGCCCCGGCCGAGCGCGGACAGCGCGTAGCCCGCGGCCCCGTCGCGGCGGTCAGGCTCGAGCACGCCGCGCTGCTTCAGCCGGGAGATCGACGACCGCACGGCGGTCTCGTCGGCCCCGAGCTCGGCCATCAGCCGGATCAGCGCGGCCACGCTGAGCCAGCCGCCTGCCTCGCGGGCATAGAGCCCGTAGATCGTCACGATCAGCGCCCGGGGCGCGGCCAGCCACGCGTCACCGGCACCTGGCGCCTCGGTGAAGGTCGTCACGCAAGGAACATAGCGGAATACTGGTGTCGTCCCATCTGCACCTGAGGGGGTCCGGTCATGCAGCTCTCGCCGTCCGCGCACGTTGACACCTTCTGCCGGGACAATCTGCCGCCGGACGGCCTGTGGCCGGAGCTGAAGTTCACCCTGCCCGGGCTGCAGTACCCCCAGCGGCTGAACGCCGCCGTCGAGCTCGTGGACGTGACCGCCCAGACCCGTGGCGGCCGGCCGTGCCTGATGTCGCCGGACGCCACCTGGAGCTACGCGGACACGGCGCGCCTGTCGAACCAGGTGGCCCGCGTGCTGACCGGGGAGCTGGGCGTCGTCCCGGGCCACCGGGTGCTGCTGCGCGGCCCGAACAACCCCTGGCTGGCCGTGTGCTGGCTCGGGGTGCTCAAGGCCGGCGGGGTCGCGGTGACCACGATGTCGCTGCTGCGGGCCGGCGAGCTGGCCACCATCGGCCAGGTGGCCCAGCCCCGGCTGGCCCTGTGTGACCACCGGTTCACCGCCGAGCTGGAGGGTGCGGGCGTGCCGGGCCTGGAGATCGTCACGTTCGGCGGCGACGGGCCCGGGGACCTGGCCCAGCGCGCTGCGGCCCAGACCGGCGACTTCGAGGCCGTGGCCACCGCGGCCGACGACGTGGCCATGATCGCGTTCACCTCGGGCACGACCGGCCGCCCCAAGGCGGCCATGCACTTCCACCGCGACCTGCTCGCGATGGCGGACACGTTCTCCGCGTACGTGCTCAAGCCGCGCGAGGACGACATCTTCGCGGGCACGCCGCCGCTGGCCTTCACCTACGGGCTCGGCGGGCTGCTGGTGTTCCCGCTGCGCGCGGGCGCGGCCACGCTGCTGCTGGAGAAGGCCACGCCGGCGGAGCTCGCCGGCGAGATCGCCGCGCACGGCGTGACCGTGCTGTCCACGTCGCCGACCGCGTTCCGGGCCATGCTCGGGGCGGGCCAGGCCGAGCAGCTGCGCGGCCTGCGCCGGCCGGTGTCGGCGGGCGAGCACCTGCCCGGCTCGACCTGGCGGGCGTTCTACGACGCCACCGGCGTGAAGATCATCGACGGCATCGGCAGCACCGAGATGCTGCACATCTTCATCTCGTCGTCCGACGACGAGATCCGGCCCGGCTCGACCGGGCGGGCGGTGCCCGGGTACGAGGCGGCGATCCTGGACGACGACGGCAAGCCGGTGCCGGACGGGGAACCGGGCCGGCTGGCGGTCAAGGGCCCCACCGGCTGCACGTACCTGGCCGACGACCGGCAGCGGACGTACGTGCACGACGGGTGGAACTTCACCGGCGACACCTACATCCGGGACGCCGACGGGTACTTCTGGTACCAGGCCCGCAGCGACGACATGATCATCTCCGGCGGGTACAACATCGCCGGCCCGGAGATCGAGGAGGTCCTGCTCGGTCACCCGGACGTGGCCGAGTGCGGCGTGGTCGGCGTGCCCGACGAGTTCCGCGGCCAGATCGTCAAGGCCTACGTGGTGCTGCGCGCGGGCGCGGACGGCGGCGAGGCCAAGGCCGCCGAGCTGCAGGACTACGTGAAGCAGCAGATCGCGCCGTACAAGTACCCGCGCGCGGTGGAGTTCCTGCCGGTCCTGCCCCGCACGAACACGGGCAAGCTGCAGCGGTTCCGGCTCCGCGACCGGGACTCCGGCTGAGCCCTACACCTCCAGCAGCACTGGGATGATCATCGGCCGGCGGCGGTAGTTGTCGCTCACCCACTTGCCCACGGTCCGGCGCACCAGCTGCTGCAGCTGGTGGGGATCGCTGATCCCGTCGGCCGCGGCCCGGGCCAGTGCCTCCTCGATCCGGGGCCGGATCTCGTCGAACGCCGCCTCGTCGATCCCTGACCCGCGGGCCTGGATCTCCGGGCCCGCCACGAGCTTGCCGCTGGTGGAGTCGACCACGATCACCACGGACACGAAGCCCTCGTCGCCGAGGATCCGCCGGTCCTTCAGCGAGGTCTCGGTCACCTCGCCGACCGACAGGCCGTCCACGTATACGTAGCCGCACTGGACCTTGCCCGTGACCGAGATCCGGCCGTCCACCAGGTCGACGACCAGCCCGTCCTCGGCGATCACGATGTTGTCGTCCGGCACGCCGGTCAGCGCGGCCAGGTTGGCGTGTGCCTTGAGGTGCCGCCATTCCCCGTGCACCGGCACGAAGTTGCTCGGCCGGGTCAGGTTCAGCACGTACAGCAGCTCGCCGGCCGGGGCGTGCCCGGACACGTGCACCATCGCGTTGCCCCGGTGCACCACCCGCGCACCGAGCCGGGTCAGGTCGTTGATGATCCGGGACACCGCGGTCTCGTTGCCGGGGACCAGCGAGGACGCGAGGATCACGGTGTCGCCCTCGGCGATCCTGATCGGGTGGTCGCGGCCGGCCATCCGGGCCAGCGCGGACATGGGCTCACCCTGCGACCCGGTGGAGATCAGCACGATCTGCTCGGGCGGCAGCTCCTCGGCGTCCTTCAGGTCCACCAGCAGGCCGCCGGGGACCGACGGGACCTGCAGGTAACCGAGGTCGCGGGCCACGCCCATGTTCCGCACCATGGACCGCCCGACCAGCGCCACCTTGCGCCCGTGCGCGGCCGCGGTGTCCATCACCTGCTGCACGCGGTGCACGTGGCTGGCGAAGCAGGACACGATGATCCGCTGCTTGGCCGCGTCGAACACCTCGGACAGCACCGGGCCGATGGCCCGCTCGGTGGTCACCACGCCCGGGACCTCGGCGTTGGTGGAGTCCGCCATCAGCAGGTCCACGCCCTCCGCGCCGAGCCGGGCGAAGCCGCCCAGGTCGGTCAGCCGCCCGTCCAGCGGCAGCTGGTCCATCTTGAAGTCCCCGGTGTGCAGGACCACGCCCGCCCGGGTGCGGATGCCGACCGCCAGCGCATCGGGGATCGAGTGGTTGACCGAGAAAAATTCAAGGTCAAAGGGCCCGAACGCGATCTTCGCCCCCTCGGTCACCTCACGAGCCTCGGGTGTGATCCGGTGCTCGGTGAGCTTGCTCGCGACCAGCGCCAGCGTCAGCCGCGAGCCGACCAGCGGGATGTCGTCGCGGCGCCGCAGCAGGTACGGGATCGCGCCGATGTGGTCCTCGTGGGCGTGGGTGAGCACCACGGCCTCGATCTGGTCCAGCCGGTCCTCGATGTAGGAGAAGTCGGGCAGGATCAGGTCCACGCCGGGCTGATCGGGCTCGGGGAACAGCACGCCGCAGTCCACGATCAGCAGCCGTCCGGCGTGCTCGAAGACCGTCATGTTCCGGCCGATCTCGCCGAGCCCGCCCAGCGCGACGATCCGGAGACCGTCGCGTGGGAGTGCCGGCGGTGGGCCGAGGTCCGGGTGTGGGTGGCTCACCGCGGCATCACGGCGCCGGCCATGAGGGCGCCACCTTCACGCCGCCTGCCACCAGGTCGGTGCGCAGCCGTTCGGACTCGGCCGGGGTCGCGTCGGCCAGCGGCAGCCGGACCGGCCCGCCGGGCAGCCCGAGCATGCCGAGCGCGGTCTTGGCCGACACCGTGCCCTGCATCCGCGTCATGCCGGTGTAGATCGGCAGCATGTCGCGGTGGATGGCCAGGGCGGTGCTCACGTCGCCCGCCCGGTAGGCGTCGATCATCTCGTGCAGCCGGTCGCCGGCCACGTGCCCGTGCACGCTGACGAAGCCCGCCGCGCCCACCGACAGCCAGGGCAGGTTCAGCATGTCGTCGCCGCAGTAGAAGACCAGGTCGGTGGCGGCCATCACCAGGGACCCGGCGCCGAGGTCGGCCTTGGCGTCCTTGACCGCGACGATCCTCGGGTGCTCGGCCAGCTGGATCAGCGTCTCGGTGGCGATCGCGGTGCCGGTGCGGCCGGGGATGTCGTAGAGCATCACCGGCAGGCCGGTCGCGTCGGCGACGGCGGTGAAGTGGGCCACCAGGCCGTGCTGCGGCGGTTTGTTGTAGTACGGCGTGACCACGAGCAGCGCGGCGGCCCCGGCCTGCTCGGCCTGCCGGGCGAGCTCGCAGCTGTGCGCGGTGTCGTTGGTGCCCACGCCGGCCACGATCGTGGCCCGGTCACCCACGGCTTCGACCACGGTGCGCAGCAGCCGGTCCTTCTCGGCGTCGGTCGTAGTGGGCGACTCACCGGTGGTGCCGCTGATCACCAGGCCGTCGTTGCGCATGTCGGTGACCAGGTACTCGGCGAGCCGCGCCGCGCCGCCGTAATCGACCGCCCGGTCGCCGGTCATCGGCGTGATCATCGCGGTGAGCATCCGGCCGAATGGAGCCCGGCCTGCGATCCCCCCGACTGGCGGTGTGGTTGCTGTCATGTGCAGAACGCTACCGGTCGGGGCGGTCAGGGGGTACTCCCGGCCTGCGACGTCGCCGTGTCGCGGACTGGGCAGCGCCGAAAATAGACGCGGCGACGTGAGCTCGGGGGTACCCACGTCGCCTGCGTCTGTCTCATTATCGTCCGCCATTGCACACGGCGTTACTCGGTGTGCGCAATTTGTTTACGCAACGCCGATAGCGTGGGCGCTGGCGCGTCGCTTGGCGTGGTGAGCCTGGCGACAAATAAGGCGAGGCCCCTCCATGTATGAGATGGAGGGGCCTCGCCCCGGTCATGCAGCCCAACGTGCCGATCGCTCGACTGCCGGTCACCCGGCTGCTGTCCGCTGCCGACCACCCACCAGCACTAGACGCCCGCGTAAGACTCCGGTTGCCCGGTGTCAGCTGCGTTCCGAAGTTGCCCCCGGAGTTCCGGGATCTCCCCCGGATCGGCACCCGTGCTCGGTGGTGAATGCTTTTCTACTGCCTCGCCAAGGGCCCGCACAAGGGCTTTGACCAGGCAATCTCAAAATTCTTTGTCCATCCACAGGACACCCGCCGTTATCCCCCGCGTTCCCTGGCTTATCCACTGCTTCGTCCACACATCAGTCCACAGCCTGGCCAAACCGGCTGCTCACAGGGCAGTAGGCCGGCGCACTGCCTGTGGATCAGCGCGGAGCCAGCCTGTCGGCGAACGCAGCCGCGATGAACTGGTGCCCCTTGCCGTTCGGGTGCATCCGGTCCGCGCTGTACAGGTCCGGGTCGGAGATACCGGGCAGGGACCAGGCGTCCAGGCACACGGCCTCGTAGGACTCCGCCTGCTCGCGGATGATGTCGCTGGCCAGCCGCATGCGCTCGCGCGCGATCTCGGTCAGGTCCGGCGGCAGCGGCATGATGGCCGCGATGTTCGGCAGCGTGCAGGTCAGGACCTTGGCCTTGGTGGCCGCCAGGCCTTCGAGCAGCTGCCCGAGCTCGGACTTGAACGTCATCTCGTCGAAACCGCGGGCGCGGATATCGTTCATGCCCACGGTGACGCTGACCAGGTCCGGCTCGGCCGCGGCGACCTTGGGCAGCTGCTCCTTGAGCACCGAGGTCACGGTGGCCCGGTCGTCCGCCATGTTCGTCAGCGTGCACCGGACGGCGGTGCGCACGCTCAGGACGTCAGCCAGCCGCTGGGCCCAGCCCACCGGGTGCCCGCCCGGCCCGGCATCACCTTTTCCGGCAGTGAGGCTGTCTCCCAGCGCCACAAAATTGGACCAGGACAAGAGCACCCCCTCCTCGCATCGGCGCGGTCCCCAGTTTGCTCGGGTTCAATTACAGCAGTGAATCGCGCTCCGTTTGGGGGCAAGCGAAATTTCGGGCCAAACGAGCAGTATCAGAAGACCGGGATGATGTCCTCGGGATTGATGTCCGCCGAGACATCGACTCCCTCGATGTCAAGCTCGGGAATCGCCGGGAACTCGATCCCCCAGCGCTGCACGATCGCGCGCACCTTCGCGATCGCGGTCTTCCAGTTCTCGGCTTGCTCGTCATAGGACAGCACGCCGAGGCCGGCGTCCCTGGCGTAATTCATCAGCACCCGGTGGTTAGGCAGGAAGTATGGCGGCAGCTCCCAGAATCCCTCGGCCGGCGGCTCCCACAGGATCATCGAGAGGAAGATAAAACCCGCCCTGAGCTGGCGCGTTATCGTGGTCTTGATGTCCTCGGTGAGCCCGGGCCACTCCTTCTCCAGGATTGTCATGCAGATCTGAAGGTGGCGTGACTCGTCCCGGCCGATCTTGTGGAACATCTCGGAGAACACGGGATGCGTGGTCCCTGATGCCATGCCGCGGAACAGGGTCGAGGCGGCCATCTCGCCCATCATGAAGCTGGTGAACAGCACCGCGAGCGAGTACTTGCCGACCGCCTTGTTGTAGCCACTCCAGTACCGGCCGCCGTTGTGGTACAGCCAGCCGATGTTGTTGTGCGCCGCGCGCTCCAGGTCCGTGGCCGGTGTCCAATCCAGCGGCCCGCCCGGCCACAGCGCCGCGATCGAGCGCTGGCAGCACTCCTCGTGGTTCATCTCGTCCCGCGTGATCGAGAAGAAGCACTTGCGGACCGGGTCCTCTTCGTGCTGCTCGAACGCGTGGATGGTGGCGCGGGCGAAGACCGCGGGGCCCGAGGCGTCGAAGTTGGCCAGGACCGAGAACCAGTACATGATCCCGAGGCGCTGCTCGGGGGTGAAGTCATCGGCCCGCAGCCCGTCCCAGGGCAGGTCAGCCGGATTCCAGGCCATTACCTTGGACTTCTGGTAGATCGAGGCCAGCTTCTCGGTCTCGACCCGCCACTCCATCGGGTAGATGTTCGGCTGCACAACCTCAGGTGCGGGCCAGAACCCGCCCTCGGGGATCATCAGCTCGCGGTCCGGCTCGGTCACGTCTCCACCCCACTTCACGCCTTATGACACTCTAAGCGCGATCGTGCGTTCTGTCGTCACAGGCCGGCCTCCGGCCCGGGCCGGCAGCGGTTCTCATCTGGCCTTCGTGCGGTAAGGTACCCCTGTCCTGGGCCAGTCCAGGACGGCGCAGAGCCCAGCGAAGCCGGTGCGAATCCGGCGCTGTCCCGCAACGGTGATGCCCGGGTGCCCGGCACCCAGGGATAAGCCCGGACGCCTGACCCGCGCCAACGATCTGTCCTCGGAGGAAGGGCGGTTCGTTCCGATGCCTCCTCCGGTGTCGTAGCGGGCGCACTTCGTCCTCCAGCGACCCCGACGGAGGATGATCATGCGGTCTCTCTCTCGTGCCCTGGCGGCTGCCGCCGCTGCCGCGCTGGCGGTATCGGCCGCCGCGTGCGGCAGCTCAGGCTCAGCCACCAGCTCGGCGGGCAGCAGCCCGGCGGCGACCGGGACCTTCCCGGCCACGGTCACCACCCAGACCGGCGTGGTGCACATCAAGTCCCGGCCCAAGGCGATCGTCTCGCTGTCACCCACGGCTACCGAGATGCTGTACGCGATCGGCGCCGGGAGCCAGGTCAAGGCCGTCGACTCGGACTCGGATTACCCGTCCCGGGCGCCGATGACCAAGCTGTCCGCGTTCCAGCCCAACGTGGAGTCGATCGTTTCCTACAAGCCCGACCTGGTCGTGATCTCCAACAACATCAACGGGCTGGTCAAGCACCTGGCCCAGTTCTCGATCCCGGTCCTGTACCTGCCTGCCCCCACCGGCCTGAACGGCGTGTACTCCGAGTTCAGCCAGCTCGGCCAGGCCACCGGCCACGTGAGCCAGGCCACCAGGGAGGACGCGGCGATCCGCGGCCAGATCAGGCAGATCGTGGCCTCGGTGCCAAAGCACGCCAAGCCGCTCAGCTACTACTACGAGCTCGACCAGACCTACTACTCGGTCACGTCCACGACCTTCGTCGGGAGCCTGCTCGGGCTGCTGGGCATGAAGAGCATCGCGGACTCCGCGTCCGGGGCCGCGTCATCCGGCGGCTACCCGCAGCTGTCCTCGGAGTACGTGGTCAAGGCCAACCCGGACTACATCATCCTGGCCGACACCGTGTGCTGCCATCAGGACGCGGCGACCGTGGCCAAGCGGCCCGGCTGGTCCAGCCTGGCCGCGGTCAAGGACGGCCACGTCATCCCGCTGAACGACGACATCGCCTCCCGGTGGGGCCCGCGCGTCGTCGACCTGCTGCGCACCGTGGCCACCGCGATCAAGCAGGGCAGCGGGTGAGATCGAAGGTCCCGGGGAGGCCGGCGGACGGGCCAGGGCCAGCCCAGCCCCCGTCTGCCGGCCCGCCCGGCCCGGACCCGGTCGCCCCGCTGAGCCCGGTGGCCGGACACCCGCCGGCGGCCAGCCCTGAGCCGCCCGCGCCCCCGGCGACGAGCCCTGACCCACCCGATCCGGCCCACCACCCCGTCCTGGGGCGGATCCGGCCGGGCCGCCCGCTGGCCGTGGCCGCGGCGGCACTGCTCATCGCCCTGATCGTGGGGGTGTCGGTCGGGCCCGCCGACCTCTCCCCGAGCCTGGTCGGCCAGGCGCTGCTAGCTCGGCTGCCCTGGCATCCGGCCCTGTCGGTGCCGCCGATCGACAGCGCGATCGTCTGGCAGATCAGGGTTCCGCGGGTGATCCTGGGCGCGCTGGTGGGCGCCATGCTGGCCGGTGGCGGCGCCGCGTACCAGGGGGTGTTCCGCAACCCGCTGGCCGACCCCTACCTGCTCGGCGTCGCCGCCGGCGCCGGGCTGGGGGCGACGATCGAGATCGTCTACGGCGGCGCGGCGACGGTCTGGCTGCCCGTGTTCGCCTTCGTCGGCGGGGCCGCCGCGGTGATGGCGACCTACCTCATCGGCGTCGCGGGC
>Ga0070714_100004207_pt1 | contig 10838 bp, 15 predicted proteins | sample LARL83metaG_FD_65450 | JGI IMG/M metagenome (GOLD analysis project Ga0070714, IMG submission 65450) | Corn, switchgrass and miscanthus rhizosphere microbial communities from Kellogg Biological Station, Michigan, USA - LAR L8-3 metaG | ecosystem: Host-associated > Plants > Roots > Rhizosphere ... | reverse complement strand
GCCGGGATAGAAGAAGGCGCTGACGACGTCCACGCCGTGGATGCGCTGCCCGATGATCCAGACCAGGGCGATCACCATCACGACCGCGAGCGCGAACGCCGGCGCGCCGGTGCGCGCCGAGGACTCGCCCAGCTGCCGGGGGCCCAGCCCGTCGCGGCCCATCGCGTACAGGATCCTCGACGCGCCGACGGCGGCGCCGAGCGCGCTCGCGAATCCGCTGACGGCGGCGCCCAGGTTGATCAGGTTGGCCATCCACGTGCCGACGTAGCTCGTCGCCAGGTCGCCCAGCGGGGACTGCGAGCTCGCGAACTCCGCCACCCCCTTCGCACCCGTGCCGAATCCCCAGCTCTGGGCCATGAAGCACAGCGTGTAGAAGACGCCCGCCGCGATCACGGCATTGCGGATCGCCCGCGGCACCTCGCGCCGCGGGTTCTCGGTCTCCTCGCCCAGCGCCGCGGCGCCCTCGAACCCGCCGAACGACAGGAACGCGAGCACGATGCCGAGCCCGAGGGCCGAGCGCGTGACGCCGCTCGGCAGCCGGAACACGTCGCTCGAGTACCCCGCGCCGGGCGGGTGGGTGCCCACCCCGGCCAGCTTCAGGAAGATGACGATCATCAGGATCACGATCAGCGTGATCGAGATGCCCTCGATCGAGAGCAGCACCCGCGTGACGACCTTGACGTCGCCGTAGGCGAGCCCCCAGATCAGGCCGGCCGCGATCAGGGACACCCAGATCCATTCCGTCCCGCTCCAGATCCCGGCGCCGTTCAGGAACGCCGGGAAGAACAGCCCGACCTCGCACGTCGAGGCGACGGTGAACGCCAGGTAGGTGCCGAGCAGGGCCCAGCCCGAGAAGAAGCCGGCGCGCGGGCCGAGCGTCGCCCCGCTGAACGCATACACCGAGCCCGCGTGGGCGTAGTACCGGGCAAGCCGGACGAACGCGAACGACACGAGGAACACGCCGATGGTCGCGATGATCATCGCCAGCGGCACCGCGCGGCCCACGTTGGCGGCAACGCCGACCCCGTTCAGGGCCATCGCTGCCGTCGGCGCCATGATCCCGATCGACAGGGCGATCGTCTCCCAGAACCGCAGCTCACGCCGCAGGCCCGGCCTGCCGGCGGCGGGGGTGGCCGTCTCAGATGCCATCACTGCCTTCCTTTCACGATGTCCTCGGGGAAGAACGCGCCGACCACCCAGTTGGGCGCGTCGACCAGCTCGTGGATGCGCAGGTCACAGGCGACCGAGCAGAGCGCGTAGGCCTCCGGGCGGCCGATGTCGTAGCGGTTGCCGAGGTGGTCGATCATCGCGCGCACCGCGCGCCTGCTGGCGTCCATCAGGTCGGGAGCCACGCCCGTGCATACGTGGTAGGCGCTCCGCTCGGTTTCGGCCAGCGCGCCGGCCGGCATCGCGTACTGCGGCGCGTCGATCCGCATGTCGGTGCGGACGCTCAGCCGAACGGCGATGTCCATCGCGGTCTCGACCGCCGTGCCACACACCTCCGCGTCGCCCATCGCGGCGTGCGTGTCGCCGACCGAGAACATCGCCCCGTCGACGCCGACCGGGAGATACAGCGTCGTGCCCGCGCGCAGGTGCTTGATGTCGAGGTTGCCTCCCCAGTCCGACGGCGGCAGGATCGCATGCGGCCCGGGCTCCCGCGGCGCCACGCCGATCGTCCCCGGGAACGGCCGGTAGGGCAGCGTGATGCCCTCGCCGAACACGACCCGTCCGCTCTCGGCATCGACCTGCGAGATGCGCAGCCACGGGTCGGGGAACTCGTCGGCGAGCAGGCCGAAGCCGGGGATCAGCGCCGTCCATCCCCACCCGCGCGGGGTGAACTCGAGGATCTCGACCTGGAGCGCATCCCCCGGCCGGGCGCCGCGCACCTCGACGGGGCCCGAGACCGGATTGACGTGGTCGAAGTCGAGGTTCAGGATGGCGCTCGCGTCGGAGTCGGCGGCGATCTGCTCGTCGCCGGCGTCGCGGACATGCAGGAGCACCTCCTCACCGGACGCGACGGAGAGCGCGGGCTCGATGGCGTTGTCCCAGACGTAGCTGTATGCGTCCGGGCGCACCTCGTGCAGCGAGTGCTGATGCATGGGCGTCCTCCTCGTGGTCCGGTGCGGGCGGCGCTATTCCACCACACCGGGCCGGGCGGATACGGCCACCAGGGCGTCCCGGCGGCGCTACCGCAGCGACTGCCAGAGGCCGATCAGGTTGCCCTCCGGGTCCTGGAAGTACGCCGAGATGCCCATGCCGCCGACGTCGTTGGTGTCGCCCACCTGGGTGCCGCCATGGTCGGCGACGGTCTGCAGCGCGGAGGGCATGTCGTCCACCTCGATGGTGACGATCGGATGCTGATAGGGCCCCTGGCGGCGCATGATGCCGCCGTTGATGTGGCCCGGCTCGGCCGGAGAGCCGCTCTCCGTGGCCGGCCCCGTGCTCACGAGCGTGTAGCCCATCCCAGGCATGGACGTCATCGACCAGCCGAAGGCTCCTGCGTAGAACGCCGATGCCCGGTCGGCGTCGTCCACGGGGATCTCGAAGTGCACCACCTTGCCGCTCATGGTTGTCCTTTCCGCGGTTGCCGGGCGATGCTACACGGGCCGCACGGCGACCGGTGGGGCGCCGATCACCACCAGATCTCCTCGCGGGCCAGATCGGTGCCGCCGGTCTCGTCCAGCGCGGCCAGCTGCTCCATGTCCTGCGGCGAGAGCTCGAAGTCGAAGATGCGGCCGTTCTCCTCGATCCGCTCGCGATGCGTCGACTTGGGGATGACGGGCAGGCCGAGCTGGATGCACCACCGCAGGAGCACCTGCGCGGGCGTGCGGCCGACGCGCTCGGCGACGGCCCGCACGGTCGGATCGGCCAGATGCTGCCCCGTGCCCAGCGGGCTGTACGCCTCCGGCACGATGCCGAGCCGCTGACAGGCCTCGACCAGGCCGGCGCGGTTGCGGAACGGGTTGAACTGGATCTGGTTGACGGCCGGCATCACGGTCGCCACCTCCGCCAGCTGGTCGAGCTCCGCGGCCGAGAAGTTGGACACGCCGATCGACCGGGTCAGCTCCAGCTCGCGTGCCCGCTCCATGCCCGGCCAGGCCCAGGTCGGCCCGCCCTGCGGCCAGTGGATGATGTAGAGGTCGACGGCGTCGACCCCCAGCCGCCGCAGGCTGGCCTCGAGCTCCGCCACCGGATCCTTCTCCCCGGGGTAGAACTTGGTCGTCAGGTAGATCTCATCGCGGCTGACGCCACCGGCGCGCAGGCCCTCGCCCACGCTCGACTCGTTGCCGTACGCCTGCGCGGTGTCGATATGCCGGTATCCGAGCTCGAGCGCCCAGCGCACCGCGTCGGCGCACTCGCGGCCGTCCGGGATCTGCCAGACGCCGAGGCCGAGCATCGGCAGCCGGCCGCCGTCGCTGAGATCGACGGCCGGCTGGTCGCTGGTGAGGTTGGTTGCCATCGGTGGGTGTCCTTCCGGTCGTGTCAAGGAGACGTGCCCGTCACAGCGCCTGCGAAACCGCGAGCTGCAGCTGCTCGCGAACGGCCTGCAGATCGCGCTTCAGGTCGCGCATCCCGGCGCGCTGGACGCCCGCGGCCTGCAGGCGGTAGAGCTGCCGGCGCCGTTCGTCGAGCTCGGCGAGCAGCTGGTCGACGGTGGACTGGTGGTCGGATCGGGAAATGGTGATGGACTCCATCAGGCAGCCTCCTGCAGGACGGGGGACTCGGGTGAGGGCTGGACGGCCGGCGTGGCCGGGGCGGGCGGCCGCACCAGCAGCGCCGCGATGGCGATGCCCAGGAGCAGCAGCCCGAACAGGGCGTAGAGCCCGTTCTGGAATCCCTGGTCGGCGGCCACTGCCGCGCCGGGCTGGCCGGGGCTGGCCGACGTCACGGCGATGGCGCTGACGGCGGCGAGGCCGATCGCTCCGCCGATCTGCCGGCTGGTGTTGATCAGCCCTGAGGCAACACCGGCGTCGGACGGCGTGACGCCGGCCAGGCCGGCGATGGTGAGCGGGACGAAGGTCAGGCCGATGCCGGCGCCACCGACCACGAAGCCGGGGAACAGATCCCAGAAGTAGTGGCCGTCGACCGGCAGGCGGGACAGGTAAGCGACCGACACGGCGGACAGCGCGAGGCCGGCGGTCAGGGTGGCCCGCACGCCGTACCGCGCGATCGGGAACCGCGCCAGGTTCGAGACGATGGTGACCGTCAGGGCGAACGCCACGAAGGCGACACCGCTCTGAACGGCGCTGTAGTGCAGGATGTTCTGTACGTAGAGCGTGAGCACGAAGAACTCCGAGAACAGGACCGCCGCCACGATCGCCATCGCCGCGTTGGCCGCGGCGAGCGTCGGCAGACGGAACAGCCGCAGGGGCAGCAGCGGCCACGGGGATGTGTGCTCGATCCACGCGAACCAGCCGATCAGCCCGAGCGACACCGCGATCAGGCCGAGGGTCGACCCGGCGGTCCAGCCGTCGGTGGTCGCGCGCGTCAGCGCGTACACGAACAGCATCAGGCCGGCCGTGACGGTCGCGGCCCCGGCGACGTCGAAGTGGCGATGGCCCAGGTTCGGGCGGCTCTCGGCGAGCAGCACCGGGGCCAGCAGCGCAGCCGCGACGCCGACCGGCACGTTGACGAAGAAGATCCACGACCACGTCAGGTAGCTGGAGAGGATCCCTCCCAGGAGCACGCCGACGGCGGCCCCGCTGCCCGACGCCGCGCCGTAGATGCCGAGCGCGAGGTTGCGCTCACGGCCCTCGGTGAACGTCGTCATCAGCAGCGACAGGGCGGCCGGGGCGAGCAGGGCTCCGGCCAGCCCCTGCAGGGCCCGGAAGGCGATCAGGCTGCCGGCCGACCATGCCAGCCCGCAGAGCAGGGATGTGACGGCGAACAGCACCAGCCCGCCGATGAACATGCGGCGCCGGCCGAACAGGTCGGCCAGCCTGCCGCCGAGGAGCAGCGTGCCGCCGAAGACGATGGCGTAGGCGGACACGACCCACTGCAGGCTCGCCTCGCTGAACCCGAGGTCGGCCTTGATCGAGGGGAGCGCGACGTTGACGACGGCCACGTCGAGGACGACCATGAACTGTGCCGTGACGATCAGTGCAAGCGCCCACCATCGGGAGCGCAAATTAGTGACTAGACCCATTATCAGCCTCCACAACCGTTGAGATTCTCAACAGTATACACATCCCACGATTTTTCGCTACACTTCGAGACGTGAACCAGATCGTCACCACCACGCCGACCACACAGCGCCTGCCGGAGGAGCTCGTCTCCTCGGCCATGTTCCTGCTCAAGCGGCTGGGGATGGCGGCGAAGAGCACGTCCATCGACGCGTACGAGGGAACCGGTCTGCAGCCCTACCACTACGGCATCCTCGCGCTGCTCGACGAGGGCACGACCGAGACGCAGGGCGCGATCGCCGAGGCGCTCGGATACGACAAGGGGCAGCTGGTGGGGATGCTGGACGACCTCGAGGAGGCGGGGCTGGTCGAGCGAACGCGCGACCCGGTGGACCGACGGCGTCACGTCGTGCAGATGACGCCGCAGGGACGCGCCGCCCTCGGCCGGCTGCGCCGGCTCTCGGCGAAGCTCGAGGCGGAGTTCATGGCGCCGCTCAGCGATGCGGAGCGCGCGCAGCTGCACGGGCTCCTGCTGCGGCTCGCCGCCCACCACGTTCCGACCTGCGCCGGCGCCGCAGACGGCGCCCGCTGACCGGAGCCGGCGGGGCCGGCTCGTCGGGCTGTCATGGTGTGGCGCGCGCATGCCGATACGTTCGTGCGGCCGCAATCTGCCGCCACGTTCGACCATGAGGAGCCGACAACCATGACGCCTTCACCCGACGCTCCGATCTGCCCCACCTGCCAGGCGCCGCTCGCCCTGAGCGCGAACGGCCTGCAGGCCTTCTGGTCATGCCCGAACGGCCACGGCGCCGCGTGCACCGTCACCGCCGCGTACGGCCACATCGACGGGGACGAGATCCGCAAGCTCTGGCATGCGTCCGAGAACGCGCCCGCCGGAGGCCGCGCCTGCCCGATGTGCGGCGGCACCATGATCGAGGTTCCCGCCGGTCCTGACACGGCGCCCGCGCCGATCGACGTGTGCCGCGCCGACGAGCTGTTCTGGCTGGATGCGGGCGAACTCGACCAGCTGCCGAAGACGGCGCCGGCCGCACCTCCCACACCCGAGGAGGAGCGGAACCTGGCCGCCGTCCGCCAGACCTTCGACGAGGGGCTGGCCCAGTCGGCGCGCGCGCATGAGGGGCCGCTCGACCACCTGGTCGACCGGCTCACCGGCCGCCATCCCGCCTTCGCGCCGGTGATCCAGCGCGGCCTCGCGAGCCCCGGCGCCGGTGATCGGGTGGCTTGAGCAGTGGTGGGCCGGGTCGCCCGGCACCGCCTTCTCGGACTTCGCCGGCCTCGCCGGGCTCCTGCTGACCGCCGCGGCGCTGTTCTGGGCGTGGTGGCACACCCGCTGCCGGGTGGTCTGGTGCGCACGGCCGGGACGGTTCGCCGTGCGCGGCACCACGTGGAAGGTGTGCCCCAACCACCACACCCTCCAGCACCATCACGAGCTGCACGAGCGGCACCGCGACCGCCATCCCGACCGGCTCGGCCACGGCGAGTCCTGCCATCCGCCCGAGGCAGCCGAGCGCGACGACGCGGCCGCGCTCGCGCGCTGAATCACCGAGCGGTCAGCCGTCGCTCGATCTCGCCGACGGCAACGTCCGCGAGGGCGTGGATCTCCGTGCTCGAGAGCAGCTGCACCGGGTGTGGCACCGTGACCATCCGCAGCTGAGGGAGGCCGAGGACGGCGGCCTGCTCGATCGCCTCGTCGACGAACGGCTCGGTCCCGACCACGGCCGTCGGGATGCCGCGCCGCTCGAGGCGCACCGCGTCGTGCACACTGCACGACACACACGACCCTCAGTCGGCGAGCCCCTCCACCGTCAGGTCGCCGTGGATGGCGATCTCCTCGATCACCTCGGTCGATGCCGGCCGCGAGAAGGTCTCCTTGGCGATGCGGAACGTGCGGGCGCCGCGCTTGCGGAGCAGCTCCTCCACCCGGTCGAGGAACTCGTCGCCCCGCGCCTTGGTGATGTCGAGCAGGGCCACCCGCCGTCCGTCCAGCGCTGCGGGGCGGGGGGCGAGCACATGCGTCTCTCGCACTCGGTCGTCGAACGGGCTCACGTAGTCCACGAGATCTCCCTGGTGATTGCGGCGGTGCCCATGCCGTCGCATGGGCCGAATACGGCGGAGTAGCGGCCGGCGTCGCCGCCGGCCACCATGAGCAGGATGCGGCCGGGGTCGGTCCACTTGTGCACCGGCACATCGTCGGCGGCGGCGCGCACGAGCTCCGTCGTCTCCCCGCGCCGGAGCTCCCCGGCGGGGCGGCACGCCGCCTCGAAGATGGCCGTGCGCACACGCTCCTTCGACCACCCGTGGCCGGCGAAGGTGTCGGCGTGCTCGGGACAGACCACGATCAGCGTCTCATCGTCCATGGGCCACCAGTATGGGCTCCACGTGGCGGCCGCCGCCTGCGCGATAACGTCGGCCAGCTCCTCCGGCGTTCGGGACCTGTGGTCGGACACCGACAGCGGCGCATCCGCCGCCAGCACCGTCACCGCGGACTGCCCCTCGGCCAGCGCGCGCTCGACGTGCAGCGGCTCCCATGGGCTGCGCTCCTCGGCCTCCGCCAGGCAGAGGCCGATCTTGAGCGGGCTGCCCAGCGTCGATCGGTCGAGCCGCCCGGGCTGGGCGCCGCCGGTCAGCGTGAGGACGAGCCGGAGCGCGCGGCCGATCGTCAGGTTCGCGCGGCTCCCCGGGCCGAGCGCCCCCATGCCCGAGTTGAGCCCGAGCCGCTCACGGGCGGGGCCGTTCACGATCGCGACGACACCGGCCGGCTGGGTCGTGACCCCGATGCCGTGCGCGTTGAAGCCGGGCTCGAGCACCGCGCCGACGGCTGCCGTGACGACCGGGAAGTACTCCGGCCGGCAGCCGGCGAGCACCGCGCATGCCGCGACCCGGCGGAGCGTCGCCTCGCCGTGGGCGGGCGGCACGGTGCCGAGCGAGTCATCCGGGTCGCGGCCGGCCAGCATCGCATCCACCCGCTCCGGGGTGGGCGGGACAACCGGCAGCCCGTCTGTGAAGCCGCGCTCGAACATGTCCTCGGGCTCGTCCAGCCCGCCGGCCGCGGGCGGCTCGACCGCGCGCGACCCACAGCCCGGCTTGCGATCCGGGCCCTCACCGGCGAGCCGGACGCCGAGCAGCCGCTCGTAGCCGTCCCGGTCCCACCCCACCAGCCGCTCGCGCTCGATGCCGCCCCGATCGAGCAGCACGGCCGTCGGCACCGCCTCCACCCCGAGCTCCACAGACGCCGTGTACGGCGGAGACTGCGCGAGCACGGGCGCACGCAACCGGGCGCGAAGCGCGAGCCGCGCGGCATCCTCGGGCGACTCCTCCGCGACGACCAGGATCTCCGGCTCCGCGGCCTCGACCGCTCCCAGCTGCCGCAGCGCGAGCGCCGAGGTCGGACAGTCGGCGTGTGCGAACACCAGCAGCACCCGGCGCCCACGCACGCGGGCGCGCAGCTCGTCGGCACCTCCGGTCAGCGGTGACACCGTCAAGGCCGTCGATCCCATCAGACCGGCAGCCTACCGGGCCGTCAGACGTGGGCCAGCTCGGCCGTGTCCTCCGCCGCGAGCACCCAGCTTCCCGCCATCGCGTTGGCCCGCACCTGCTCGGGCGTCATCGCGCCGGCGATCACGGACGTCACCGCCGGCTGGGCGAGCAGACCGGCGAAGGCCAGCTCGAGCAGCGTGCGATGCCGCTCCGCGGCGAACGACTCGAGCGCCTCGATCCGGTCGAACACCGCCGGGTCGACCTCGTCCCAGCGGTCGGCCATGCGAGTGCCGGCGGGCGGAGGCTGGTCGCGGCGGAACTTCCCCGAGAGGAGCCCGCTGGACAGCGGGAAGTATGGGATGAACCCGATCCCGAGCTCGGCGGCCAGCGGGAGCACGTCGCGCTCGGCGGACCGGTCGAGCAGGCTGTACTCGTTCTGCACCGCCGCCAGGCGAGGGTCGTCGAGCGCAGCCGCCTGCCGCAGCTGGTCGGCATCGACGTTGGACACGCCGAACGCCCGGATCGCTCCCTCGTCGGCGAGCTCGGCCAGCGCTCCCAGGGTCTCCTCGAGCGGGGTGACGCCGTCGGGCTCGTGGTAGTAGTAGAGGTCGATGCGGTCGGTGCGCAGGCGCTTCAGCGAATCCTGGACGGCCCGCCGCACGTACTCCGGGGCACCGCGCGCCGCGGCTCCGTCGCCCATGTCCATGCCGAACTTCGTGGCAAGGACGATGCTGTCGCGACGGCTGCCGAGCAGCTCGCCGATCAGGCGCTCGGACTCACCGCGCCCGCCGTAGATGTCGGCGGTGTCCAGCAGCGTGATGCCGGCGTCGATTGCCGCGTCGAGCACACGCCCGGCGCCCTCACGGTCGAGCCGGCGGCCGAAGTTGTTGCAGCCCAGGCCGACGGCCGAGACGGTCAGCCCGGAGCGGCCCAGCTGGTTCTGTCGCATGCCGTCGGTCACGAGGCAGGCAGCGTACCCGCAACGCCGTGACCCCACACCTTCGCCGGCCTCAGAACGCCTGGTACGTCAACAGCGCGGGGGGAAGCGCCCCGCCGCTCGACCAGGTCGACTGGTCGTCCCACAGGATCGGGCCGACCATCCCGAACCGCGACCTGTACTCGACGCCCTGTCCACCGCCCGGCCGCGCGCCGGCGGGAACCAGGTCGACGGCCTCGAACGCGGCCGCGCCACAGCGTCCGCAGGTGGCGCGGATGTGGATCACGCCCGCGAAGTAGTCCCAGGACGTGTCCCAGCGATGTCTCGATGTGATGCAGCGCAGGCGGTCGATCACGGCGTCTCCGAGATGGGTCGGACAGCGTAGCCCGAGGGGACGACGACGCCCCGTCTCGGACCCCACTACGCCATTAGACGTCGCTAGGGACCGGATGATGGCGCTACATCGCGCGGGCCAGCGTCACGACGACCGCGAGGACGACTCCCCACAGGACGGCGACGACCAGCGCGAGCGTGAGCAGGCGCAGCCAGGCCCGCGGCCGTGGGTCGGCCCTGGTGACGCCGTAGGTCGGTTCGTAGCGCATGGCACCGTGTTAGGTGCCGAGCGCCCGATTCCTGCCCGGCACGGTGCCGGCTATAGGATTGGCCCATGGGATCTGCGCCTCGACGTCAGCGGGGCGGCGCCCTGGACGTGGCGGTGTGGATGCTCTACGTCGCCGCGCTGCTCGGCGTCGCCGGCGCGGGGTTTGCCGCCAGCGCGTCGGGCGACGGCAACCTTCGGTTTGCGGTCGCGACCATCTGCGTGATGCTGAGCGCGCTCTGCTTCGCGATCGGCCTGTGGCTGGACACGCAGCGCGGCGTCAGCGGCTGATCGGGTCGCCGGCGCGCGCGGCGGCCCGCAGCCCGTCGCGGTCGAGCGCGAACAGGGCGTGCGGCCGGCCGCCCTCGACGACATCGGCGACCAGCGGGCCGAGGGCCGGGCCGAACTTGAACGCGTGCCCGGAGCACCCGCAGGCCAGCACCACCGCTCCCCGGCGGTCGATCACCCAGTCGGAGTCCGGCGTCATCGTCCACGGATGGCGCTGGCTGTAGGCGACCCGCCGCGGAGCCCCCGGGAGGTGCCGGCCGAGCCAGTCGCCGACCAACCGCTCCTCGGCCGCGTCCGGCGCCCACTCCTCGACATCGGACAGCCAGCCGTCGGCACCGGCGTCGAACGCGACCTTGTAGCCGACCCCCGGCACCGGATGGCCGTACACGCCCGC
>Ga0070714_100004206_pt1 | contig 10839 bp, 9 predicted proteins | sample LARL83metaG_FD_65450 | JGI IMG/M metagenome (GOLD analysis project Ga0070714, IMG submission 65450) | Corn, switchgrass and miscanthus rhizosphere microbial communities from Kellogg Biological Station, Michigan, USA - LAR L8-3 metaG | ecosystem: Host-associated > Plants > Roots > Rhizosphere ... | reverse complement strand
CGCCCATGATTCTCGACGCCGCTACTGCGGCCACCATGCACAGCGATCAGGAACGTATTTCCGTTGCCGAATTTCTGAAAGGAATTCACATCTTCTACGACGTGTTAGCATCGGAATTCTAGATGCCCAAAGTCTCTATTCGCGACCTGGATCTGAAGAACAAGACCGTTTTCATCCGGGTCGATTTTAACGTTCCCCTGGCCCCTGGCGGGCAGGAGATTACCAGCGATAAGCGTATTCGCGCCTCGCTGCCGACTATCCGTTATGCGCTGGAACACGGCGCGGCTGTGATTCTGGCGAGCCACCTCGGCCGTCCCAAAGGCAAGCCGAATCCGGAAATGAGCTTGAAACCGGCGGCTGCACGATTATCCGAATTGCTGGGCCAACCGGTCAAGATGGCGCCCGATTGCGTTGGACCTGAGGTGGACAAGCTGCGCCCCAAACCTGGCGAAGTGCTGCTGCTCGAGAACTTGCGTTTCCACGCCGAGGAAGAGAAGAACGATCCCGGATTTTCCAAGCAACTGGCCGCCTTGTGCGATGTCTACGTGAACGATGCTTTCGGATCGGCCCATCGCGCGCACGCTTCCACGGTCGGCATGATTCAGTACGTTAAGCAGGCAGCCTCTGGTCTGTTGATGGACAAAGAGCTGGAGTATTTGAACAAGGCCACCAAGAATCCGGCTCGGCCCTGTATCGCGATTCTGGGCGGCGCAAAGGTGTCCGACAAAATCGAAGTGATCGAGAACCTGATGAAGTTCGTCGACCAGATTCTGATTGGCGGCGCGATGGCGTACACCTTCATGAAGGCGCAAGCCAAGCCGGTCGGCAAGTCGCTGGTCGAAGAAGATAAGGTGCACTTGGCGAAAGAACTGCTGGCCCGGGCTGGAGGAAAACTTCTTCTGCCGAGCGATCATGTTGTGGCCACCGAGCTCAAGCAAGGCGCCGAAAACCAGGTTGTAACAGAAATTCCGGACGGCATGATCGGAGTCGATATCGGCCCGGCGACCATCGAAGCTTACGGATCGGTGATCTCGAAAGCCAAGACGATTATCTGGAACGGCCCGATGGGCGTGTTCGAGAAGCCGCCGTTCGATCGCGGCACAGTCGCGCTCGCCAAAGCTGTAGCGGCGTCGGGCGCGGTCTCGGTGGTAGGTGGAGGTGATTCCGAGAAGGCCGTGAAGTCGGCCGGGATTGCGGACAAGATATCGCACATTTCCACCGGAGGCGGCGCGTCGCTGGAGTTCTTAGCGGGAATTGAGTTGCCGGGAGTCGCCGCGTTGCCGGACAAAACTTAGTCCGAGCCGTGACCATGAGGGAGCGGTTTCTCAAAACAAGAGCGCGACGCCGCAAATTCCAGCGGCCGTAAGCGCCCAACCGGCCAGCAATGAATGATCGATCAGCAAACCACCGACCGCCGGCGCGACAATCGCTGCAATTGAGTTGAGCGACTGCGTCAACCCCAGCACCACTCCTTGTTCAGAACGGCCGGCCTTTTGCGTGATCAGGCTGGTCAGAGCCGGACGAATCACGCCGGTTCCTGAAGATGAGATGGCCGCGACCAAGAGCAGGAGCGGAACAGAATATGTAAAACCCAGCGCAGCCAGTCCTACCATACCGAGAAAGAAACCGGCGCGCACCAGCTTCATCTCTCCAAATGCTTTGACGAGGCGGCCGATCAAGCCTCCTTGCAAAATGACGCCGAGCATGCCCAGGTACGCGTAAACGTATCCGACTTCTTTCGGCCCGAATGGATGACCCTGCCATTGATAGCGCCGCTCGGCAAATAGCGGAAAGCCTGTCATGAACATCGAGAAAGCGAGGGTGAAAGCGAAGAATTGCCACAGCAGCGGCCCGAGTCCCGCCTGACGAAAATATCGAGCGTAATTACCCCAGTCGAGCACGGTGAACTTGCGTGGCGTGGCCCCGTCGGCTGCTTGTGGTGTCGTGGAGGGTAGCAGGAAGTAGGTCGCCAGGATGCTCGTAGCCGAAAGCGCCGCCGCAGCAAAGATCGGGTATTGGTAGCTGAATTGCGATAGGTAACCGGAAATGCCGGGGCCGATCAGAAAACCCATACCGAAGGCAATGCCGATCAGCGCGAATGATTTTGCACGGTCCTCCGGCTTGGTGACGTCGGAGATGTACGCCTGGGCCAGCGACAGATTTCCGGCGGTCAGCCCGTCAATTACCCGCGACAGAAAGATCAGCCAGAGAGCATTCGCGTAAGCCAGGATCAGAAATCCGATAAAGGTCCCCAGTTGGCTCACCAGCAGGAGCGGCCGGCGGCCCATGTGGTCCGACATCCGGCCCAACATCGGTCCGGCGATCAACTGGCAGAAAGCATAGGTAGAGACAAGCAGGCCAACCACGGATGGCGACGCGCCAAATTTCTCGGCGTAAAATGGCAACAGTGGCAGAATGATGGTAAGGCCCAGGACGTCGACGGATACAATCAGGAAGATGGGAACGAGCGGAGATTTAAGCAAGCGAAGTCAGTACGATGGTAACAGAAGCTCACGTCTCATCATGGCCGATCAACTTTATCTTTCTTATTGGCTTCGGAATCACACCGAGCTGACTATGCTGCGGAACTACGAGAGGCTGCTGAAGCTTTTCCCTTTCTCGCGCCTTGCCCGCCATCCTTCCACCTTCAAAGTCCTGGCCATCGATTACACCGAGTCCCCGGTGCTGGAGATTCCTTATCCCCCGCCTGTCCCGATAGAAGCCGTGCTGGCGGTGGCCAAGGATTTCCAGAATGCCGATTCCTGTTACCGGCTGGAAACCTGGTGGGATCTCTGGCAGTTCGACAAGCAATGGGAACTGGCGCCTTCTCGGGTGGCTCTATGTTGCTTCGGTCCCGAGTTCGAACGTGAAGAGGGCGAGCATCTGGGCATCGAGTTTGGCATCGATGCGCATTTTCTTCCCCAGCCTGAGCTTCCCAACAGCGTGCGAATGATCCAATCCAACATTAAGAGCCTGCTTAAACTGGTGCACGATTCAGATGATGCGCTGCCGGTGGAAACGCGGCGGCTTTGGTCTGAGTCCGGCGACAATTTTTCCGAGAAGTTGCACCAGGCGTTGGCATCGGCCGAGCGCTGAGCGGCGCGGGTTCTTACTGTTCTCGCGGTTTGTCTTGGTCCAATAACCGTGCGATGGCTTCCGCGAGCATCTTGGGAACGAACGGCTTCTGCAGGAAGGCGACCTGCTTTCCCAGAGTCTCTGGAAGGCTGGAAAGATAGAACGGCGATCCGCTGCAGATCAGGATCCTTAGATCCGGCCGGATTTCCAGCATGCGTGTCAGCAATGTGTCGCCGGGAATATCTGGCAATCCGAGATCGGCGATCACCAGATCGTAGCTCCGCGGCGCGGCTTCGAACCGCTCGAGAGCGTCTTTGGAAGCCGAGCAGGCATCTACTTCGTAGCCCAGCCGGTTCAGATACTTTTCCAGCAGTTGGGCCAGCGCAACTTCGTCTTCTACAACTAAAATCCTGGTTATGGGCACGCTCAAAAGATTGCGAGCGGCGTTTCACCAGGGCTAAACGCCAGCCCTATCATCACCCGATTGGAGTCCTTCAGATAGAAAGAGTTTTGCGTAGTGTAGTGACGATAGTCATAGCGCATTTCAATGTGGGTGGCGCGTCCCAGTTTGTAGGTCGTGGCCAGTCCGGCCTGAAAGTTCGTGAGTTGCCCGAGCGTCTGGCCAACTGCCGACATCGTACCGTAGCTGGCGTTGAGGCCTGCCGTCAGGCGGCGATAGCCGGTATAGGAATAGGAGGCCGATCCCACATTCTGCCGCGACGTCAAATAGACTCCGTTGCCGGGTGTGACGCCCATCGCGTAGCCAACGTTGAGGGCCGAGCGATTGTATCTCCGAATCAGGCGGACTTCGATCATGGGAACATATAGTACGCGGGAAAATGTCACGATGGCGACGTTTTGCCCTACGATAGCAGCGATCGCGGGATCGATGGCCACTTGGGTCAATCCCGAGGTCGATACACGGATCCCGCCAAACTGCGTGCTGAAATCCCACTTGCGGCTCAGTCCGATCGAGTAGCCGAGCGTACCGCTCTGTAGCTTTGAGTTTCCGAACTGTCGCTGGTAGTCGAAGGAAGTATAGTCGTAATTCCCCGATAGCGTCTGCCGCCGGGATAACCGGTAAGCTACATTGGCCCGCCCGCTATACCCATTCAATCCGGCCAGCGCGAGTGAACGTCGGCGAACCACGAACCCCTCGCCTCCGAACCCAAAAGACCATCGCGCGGTCTTTTGCCAGACCAGATCGACACGGGATTGGAGAAACTGCGTGCGGTTGTCGAATAACTCGTTGGCTGGAACCGCGAACAGGTCGGTGTTACTGAGCGGGACGTATGCGAATTCTCCGTTCGCGAGCGAGACGATACCGGCCGTCTCTTTCAGATCGAGAGTGATGTGCCGCTTTAGCTGATGGCTATAAGCCAAATTCAGAAACTGGTCGGTACCGTCAAAGTAAGAGTGGTTCGTGTAATGGCGATAGGTGCCTCGATATTCGAGACTGAGTTTGTCGTGGACCCAACTGCGCGAGCCGATTACGCCAAAGCCGGCCTCGACGCCTTCAGCTCCATAATTCGGCACATTCCCTTGCGGATCCACAACCAGAGCCGTAAGGCCGGAATCGTAGATTCCAGTGAGTTCGCCGTAAAAGCGGAAGTCGATCAGTTTGCCGCCGCGCTCGCCGATCAGACTCTTATCCCGGCTCAGAATGGAAGGTCCCGCATAGGTCTGTTCTTCCTGCGCATTCTGGTCGGGCTGATCCTGGGCTTTTGTATCCTGTGCCGGCGGACGGTCCTGTGCGATTGCAAAGGCAGCCGCCCACAAAGCCATGCCGATAAGTTTTAGTCTCAACTCCGATACTCCTATACCCACCTGCAAGTACTATTCTGCTACATCAAGCCTGGAGGCTGGCCGACAGCCTGTCAAGTTGGGTCTTCTTCCAGTATGGTAATGAGCCATTAGACGGCCGGCGACTGAAACGCGTCATCATTATAAGGATAGGAGTTAAAGCGCTCGGCGCGGTTGGGCCGTCATTCTTGAAAGGAAGGCGGCTTATCCGGCATTTTCCAAGTGAGGAACCAATGAAACGACTCTTTCCACTGACCGCCGTCTGCATGGCGACCGCGCTGGCCGCTGATATTCCAATCCACGAGGTGGTCCTCTATAAGAGCGGCGTCGGTTACTTCGAGCGGGCCGGCACGCTCAGCCCAGGGGAGTCGGCGCGGTTGGATTTCAAAGCTTCAGATATGAACGATGTACTGAAGTCGCTCACGCTCGAAGATCGGAATGGCGCAAAGGTGACGGGGCTGCGCTACGATTCGAGCGAGCCTCTGGAACAAAAACTTGCCACTTTTCCGTTCAAAATAGGCGGCCAGGCTGCATTGAGTCAATTCCTGGACCAGATGAAAGGCGCCAGAGTCGAAATCAAATACGGTACTGACACGGTTTCGGGGGCGGTCGTTAGCGGACGGCTCGTAGCGGCTGACGACAAGCACTCCGAGCGGGAACAAGCGGTACTGCTGCTCGATTCGGGCGAGCTTCGTACACTCGACCTGGCTGCTGCCGGTTCCATTCGCTTCGCCGACCCGAAGCTGCAGGCGCAACTCAAGGACTACCTGACCATCGTCAACCAGTCTCGATCACTGGACAAACGCAGCATCTATATTGACTCTTCTGACGCCAAGGAGCGGCACATCGCAGCCAGCTACATGATCCCTACGCCGGTCTGGAAATCCAGCTACCGGCTGGTCTTCAACGATAAGACCGAGCCGACGCTGGAAGGCTGGGCCATTATCGACAACACCACCGGCGAAGACTGGACCAACGTGTTGTTGTCGGTGGTGTCCGGCCGACCGGTTTCGTTCATCAGCAGGTTATATGAGCCGAAGTACGTGGCGCGGCAGACGGTGGACTTGCCGGAGGATCGGGCTGCGGCGCCAGTAGTTTATGAGGCTGAAGTGTCCAGTGGCCGGAGCCAAGCCGCCATGGCCGCCCCGCCGCCACCCGCCACCCCCTCGTTCAGGGCCTCCACGCCGCAAATCAGGGGCGCCATCAACGGTCGCGACGCCGAAAAGATCGACGCTGTAAGCAATGTCGCGGTGAACGTGGCCTCGGGCGACCTCGGCGAACTCTTTGAGTATCGTTTTTCCACGCCGGTCACCGTGAAGAAGGACGAGTCCGCCATGCTGCCCTTCCTGCAGCAGAAGATCGGATCCCGCAAGCTGCTGATCTACTCCGAGAACTACGGCGAGCACCCCATGAACGCCGTCGAGTTGACTAATTCCACCGGCAAAACGCTGGACGGCGGCCCGATCACTGTGTTCGATGCCGCGAGCTACGCCGGCGAAGCCCTGATGACGACGCTAAAGACCGGCGACAAGCGGCTGATCAGTTATGCAGTGGACCTCGGCACGCGTGTCACCACTCAATTTGATTCCAACCGCAATATTGTCCGCGAGATTCACGTCAATCGTGGAATGTTGACTGCGCGCTCAGCCATGCAGGAAACAAAAACCTATACGATTCGCAACGTCGATCAGAAGCCCAAGACGCTGATCATTGAACATTCACAGCGCCCAGAGTACAAGCTGCTCAGTCAGAGGCCGACTGAAACTACAACCAATGCCTATCGCTTCGAAGTGAAGCTCGGACCCGATTCGACCGAGAAGTTTCCGGTTAGCGAAGAACGGGTCTACGATACTACCACGGCCGTTTCCAACCTGACCCCCGACGTCTTGCTTACCTATGTCCAGAATAAAGCGATTGCCGATACCGGCAGGCGGCAGCTCCAGCAGATCGTAGATCTAAAACGACAGATCGCCGATCTCGACAACCAGATCCGGCAGTTAGACGGCGACCTCAATAGCCTGACCCAGGACCAAAATCGCATTCGTCAGAACATGATAAGCCTGAACCAAGTGAGCGGCCAGCAGGATCAAGTGCAGAAATACGCACGGCAGTTGGCAACGCAGGAGAGTCAGTTAGCCACTATGCGCGACCATCAGAGCGATTTGAAAAAGCAAAAGACGACGCAGGAATCGAGCTTGAGCGCGCTGATCGAGAAGCTGGATTTCTAACCGCTCGTTTACTTCACCTTCTCCCGCACGTTGAACTCCAGCTTCCACCGCCGCCCGTCGCGTGCCACCGACCAAAGCTGGAGCATGCCGGTTTCCGTAACCACCGTCTCCAGCGTGACGGGCAGGAACTCGCCGGATTTTCCGTCCGCGGGCAGGCAGACTTCCACCGGCGAGAGCTCTTGCAAATCGTCGCCGACGTCGTCCAGCATGGCTCCCGCCGCGTCATTCTTGCGGGTGGCCGATTGGAAAAAGCGAAACTCGGCTGGCTCGCCGACCACCAGGCTGAACTCGCGCTCCCGCAATTGGGCCGAGCTGCCTTCCTCCATACCGAATGGGGCGACAGTCAGAGCCTTGAGCGGAGCGCGCATTCCTGGAACGGCGGGCATGGCACTTTCGATTCCAACGTAGTAAGTACGCGGCACACCGCCTCGGATTCGGACCCCGCGACCCGTGCGCGCCAATCCGTAATAGGCAGCGCCGCGCGCCACTGCATGCATCAAGTCTTCGCCCACCAGCGGGACAGCCGGCTCTAAGCCCTCCTCTTTCAACCAGCCATTCAGCACGTCCAGAATCCGGCGACGCACCAGATTCGCGCGCAGAACGCCACCATTGAACAGCACATGAGTGGGCGCAGCCAGACCACTCGCGCCACGCCGCACCGCACCGTGTTCCGATTGTGCTGCTTGCTGGCGGAGGAATCGCGCCAGGTGCCGGGTGATGGCGGCATCTGCGGCGTAGGGCAGCCCGATTTCCGCCAGGCCGGTCTTGCGACGCTGCGGCATGTCTTGACTCGAAACCGACGGCAGGAAACCCTCGCCCAGGATGCGATCCACATCCTCGCGCAGCAGCTTGGTCTTGATGGTGCCGCCCACCAGTCCGGTGCCGCGGCCGAGAATCGTCACCGGATGCTCGCGCTTCTTGTTATCTTGATCGAGCAATCGTTCCTTAGCCAACCGGCATTGCTGCCACAAGGCGTTCAGCTGCATCATGTCGAGCTTGGTGCCCTGAGCGCTGAGCTGTTGTTCCAGATGCCGAGCCAGCGCAAGGTCGACGTTGTCCCCTCCTAGCAGAATGTGCTCGCCCACCGCAATGCGCTCGAGTTGCAGCTCGCCGCCCGCTTCAGTGACCGCGACCAACGTGAAATCGGTGGTGCCGCCGCCGATGTCGACCACCAGGATCAGGTCCCCCACCTGGACGCGCTCACGCCAGTCCGGATGTCGTTCGATCCAGGCGTAGAATGCGGCCTGCGGTTCTTCGAGCAAAAGCAGGTTTTGATAACCGGCCTGTTCGGCGGCTTTCAGCGTCAGCTCGCGCGCGACGGCATCGAACGACGCCGGCACGGTAACAAAAACCTGTTGTTCCGTGAACGGAGCATCCGGAATCTTCGAATCCCAAGCCGCGCGCAGATGCTCCAGGTATCGGCGGGATGCCTCTACTGGCGAGATTTTTTGCACACCTTCCGGGGCGTTGAGCGGAAGAATCGGCGCGGTTCGGTCCACTCCGGCGTGTGACAACCAAGACTTCGCGGAAGACACCAGACGGCTAGCCACTTCGGCGCCGCGTTTCTGCGCGAGCGCTCCTACCACGAAGGGCGGCGCTTCGTTCCAGGGCAATGCCGTCGCACCAGCCGGAAAGTCGACTGATCCGGGGATGTACAAAAAAGAGGGCAGCAGCGGCTCATCGCGCACCTCGCCCGGATTTGCTAATTGCGGGACGGCCAGCAGGTCAATGGGTTGCACGTCCCGAGCATCGCCACCCGCGGGTGAATAAGCGATGGCGCAGTTGGTGGTGCCCAGGTCGATACCGATAACATATTTGTGAGACAAAGCAGGTGTGGGCAGAAGTTTGTTAGCCGACATCCCCAGTGTAGCTAAAATGGCCTTTTGCGAATAGCACTGATCGGGTACGGGAACGTGGGCCGGGCTTTCGCCCAGTTGCTGGAGCGGCAGCGCGCCGCTTATCCATTTCGTATTGTTGGAATCCACACCGCCCGCCACGGGACCGCCTATAGCCAATCGGGCCTGGGAACCGAGCCGTCGTTTGGTCCTCCGGCAAGTTCCGTGCCCGAATTTCTCGATCGAGCGAGATCCGAGATCGTGGTGGAGATCACCACCCTCAATCCCGCCACTGGCGAACCGGCTCTATCGCACATCCGGGCGGCCTTCGCTCGGGGAATGCATGTTGTAACTGCCAACAAGGGACCCATTGCGCATGCTTATGCTTCGCTCCGTGACGAAGCAAAGACCGCCGGAGTGCAGTTTCGTTTCGAATCCACTGTCATGGATGGGACCCCGGTCTTCAATTCCGTGCGCAAGAACCTGCCGGGTGTGAAAGTGCTCGGGTTCGCCGGCGTGTTGAATTCAACGTCCAAGGTCGTCATCGCGGCCATGCGGGAAGGGAAGTCGATGGAGGACGGAATCGAAGCCGCCCGGCGTTTGGGCATCACCGAAGCCGACGCCAGCTATGACATCGACGGCTGGGACTCTGCGGCCAAGACCGCCGCGCTGGCCAACGTCCTGATGGATGCGCACGTCACCCCGCAGGATATCGATCGACGCGGAATTGGCCGCCTCACGCCGGAGCGCGTGCTGAAACTGGCGAAAGGTCGCAAAACGGTTTGCCTGGTCAGCCGCGGGCGGACGACATCCTCCGGCATCCGGCTCCGCGTGCGCGCTGAAGTAATCGACGATACCGACCCGCTGGCGTCGGTGAAGGGCACATCCAATCTGCTACTTCTACACACCGACCTGATGGGCACCATCGGAATCATGGGAATCGAGTCCGGTGTCGAGCAGACCGCTTACGGTCTGTTCAGCGACGCAGTCGATATCACCGAGGCGGCTGGCAGGCAGCGCAGCGCGTAAGGCTTCACTGCTTTCTGGCCGTCCCAGTCACCAGATGGTTGCCGAACCCCCCGGTTGGGAGGATCATCAAGCCGGAGCCGCCGTCCGTGATTACGAACGAGACCGTCGTCGGTATCCCGCCGTTGTTCGGAATCGTCACTGTCCCGGTACCGTCGGCGTTCACCGTGTATGTCCCGGCGGTCTGCCCGCTTTGGCCAACCTGCACGGTAGTTGCTTGCGGATTCCCGTCAACTTGGACGATCGTGGAGTTACTCGTCAAGTTCCCGGCGCCGTCAAATGTAACCACACCCGTGAGCGCAAATGGTGCACTACCAGCATCCCACGTTTGGGTCAGCGTGAACCCATACGAGCCCATCAACACCGGGCTTTGAGCAGCCACCCGTCGCGACCGCAATCCGGGCAGCCACACCGCCATCCCGATCAACAGGACGGCCGTCATAATCACCACTCTCATACGATTCTTCATACTGTAATCTCCTAAGGAAGTCCTGAACCGCCGTCGGTGAACACTATCGCAATCGTCAGATCCGGGTTGCAAATCGAGTCAATCAGAGGAATCCTGTCGCGCCCATCGGGATTGAAGGAATAAGTCCCGGTGATGGTTCCTCCCATTACTGGTGGGGAACTGCCATCCTGAGAGACGCCGATGTTTGTAATTGACATGGCCGCGTTGCCTGCGCCGTCGAAGTTCATCACGCCGAGGATCGCCAAACCGCCTGATGCATCGGCCTAGTAAGTATTGCGCAGGAACCCGAAAGAGCCGCTCGGAAGCGTGCTCTGAGCGGACGCAAAACTGGATAACAGCGTGATCGTCAGAACCAGCACCGACGCCAACCCTGGGACCAATCGCGTTTGATTCTTCATAAATC
>Ga0070714_100004205_pt1 | contig 10840 bp, 10 predicted proteins | sample LARL83metaG_FD_65450 | JGI IMG/M metagenome (GOLD analysis project Ga0070714, IMG submission 65450) | Corn, switchgrass and miscanthus rhizosphere microbial communities from Kellogg Biological Station, Michigan, USA - LAR L8-3 metaG | ecosystem: Host-associated > Plants > Roots > Rhizosphere ... | reverse complement strand
GGTGGATTTCCGGACGGCTCCGGCGCGCTTCCGGGCAGGCTCTGGACAACGCGAAAAGCTAGGGCGTATACATCGGATGACTGCTCGCTCATCACACCGCTGGACGACTGGGCCCGCCGCCGGGGTCCGCAAAGGGGTTACGCCGCCATGGCCCGCGCCGCCCGCATCACCGCACTCGACTGCGTCGACCTGCGCTTCCCGACCTCGGTCACGTTGGACGGCTCGGACGCGATGAACCCGGACCCCGACTATTCGGCGGCTTACGTCATGCTGCGCACGGACGCCGCGGACGGGCTGGAGGGGCACGGCTTCTGCTTCACCATCGGGCGCGGGAACGACGTGGTCACCGCCGCGATCGGGGCGCTGCGGCCGTACGTGGTCGGCCGGCTGCTCGACGAGGTGCTCGACCACCTCGGCCGGTTCAGCGGCGAGCTGGTGGGCGACAGCCAGCTGCGGTGGCTCGGCCCGGAGAAGGGCGTGATGCACATGGCAATCGGCGCCGTGCTCAACGCGGCCTGGGACCTGGCCGCCAAGCGGGCCGGAAAGCCGGTGTGGAAGTTTCTCAGCGATCTGACGCCCAAGCAGATCGTCGAGCTCGTCGACTTCCGGTACCTGACCGACGCGCTCACCGCCGAGGAGGCCATGGACCTGCTCGCGCGGGCGGAGGCCGGGCGGGCGCGGCGCGAGCAGACGCTGCTGCGCGAGGGCTATCCGGCGTACACGACCTCGCCGGGCTGGCTCGGCTACGACGACGCGAAGGTGACCCGGCTGGCCCGCAGCGCGGTGGCCGAGGGCTTCACCCAGATCAAGCTGAAGGTCGGCGCCTCGCTGGCCGACGACGTGCGCCGGTTCCGGGCCGCGCGGGCCGCGGTCGGGCCGGGCGTGCGCATCGCGGTGGACGCGAACCAGCGCTGGAACGTGGACGAGGCGATCGGCTGGACGGGCGCGCTGGCCGAGTTCGACCCCTACTGGATCGAGGAGCCCACCAGCCCCGACGACGTGCTGGGGCACGCCGCGATCCGGCGCGCGGTCGCCCCGGTGAAGGTGGCCACCGGCGAGCACGTGCAGAACCGGGTGGTGTTCAAGCAGCTGTTGCAGGCCGGCGCGGTGGACGTGGTGCAGATCGACGCGGCGCGGGTCGGCGGGGTGAACGAGAACGTGGCGATCCTGTTGCTGGCGGCCAAGTTCGGCGTGCCGGTGTGCCCGCACGCGGGCGGGGTCGGGCTGTGCGAGCTGGTGCAGCACCTGTCCATGTTCGACTTCGTGGCGATCACCGGGCGGATGGACGACCGCGTCATCGAGTACGTAGACCACCTGCACGAGCATTTCGCGGATCCGGTGCGCGTGGCGGGCGGGCGCTACTGGCCGCCGACCGCGCCCGGCTTCGGCGCGCAGATCCTGCCGGAGAGCCGGGCGCGGTACCGGTTTCCGGACGGTCCGGTGTGGCGGGAGCGGGAACGGGAGCTGGCGCACCTGGAGCAGGCACAGGAAGAGGCGGTCTGAGTGGGCGAGAGTCTCGCGGATTTCGAGGGCCTGGCGGCGGTGGTCACCGGCGGCGCGTCGGGGATCGGCGCGGCGACGGCCGAGCTGCTCGCGGCGCGCGGGGCGCGTGTCGCGGTGCTCGATCGGAGGATCGACAGCGGCGGGGACGGGAAGGAACGGCAGGCCGGCGATCCGCCGGCCCGGCTGCGGCTGGCCGCGGACGTGACCGACGACGCGTCGGTGCGTGCGGCGATCGAGGCGGCCGCGGACGCGTTCGGCGGGATCGACGTGCTGGTCAACAACGCCGGGATCGGCGCGATCGGGACCGTCGAGGACAACGGCGACGAACAGTGGCGGGACGTGTTCGACGTCAACGTGTTCGGCATGGTGCGCACGACGCGGGCGGCGCTGCCGTACCTGCGCCGCTCGCAGCACGCTGCGATCGTCAACACGTGTTCGATCGCTGCGACCGTCGGGCTGCCGCAGCGCGCGCTGTACTCGGCGACCAAGGGCGCGGTGCTGTCGCTGACCCTTGCGATGGCCGCGGACCATGTGGCCGAGGGAATCCGGGTCAACTGCGTGAACCCCGGCACCGCCGACACGCCCTGGGTCGGCCGGCTGCTCGACGCGTCACCCGACCCGGTCCGCGAGCGCGCGGCGCTGGAGGCGCGCCAGCCGCTCGGGCGCCTGGTCTCCGCGCAGGAGGTCGCGCACGCCATCGCGTATCTGGCCGGGCCGCTGTCGGGCTCGACGACCGGGACGGCGTTGGCAGTGGACGGAGGCGTTGCCGGGCTGCGGGTCCGGCCGCGCGGCGAACCGACGTGGTGAGTGCTGCTGAGGGCTCCTGTAAACGTTCACATTGCTCCGATCTCAACTGTGGAAGCCTTCCCGGGAGACGGGCCGCATCCGTGCTCGATGGCCCGTCGAACGACCACATCAAAGCCATGTCTCAGGACGCCGCCAGGATCTATATCGCTTTCATCTCGACCGTTGACTGACAGAATCATCCGACCTATGTTGCAGTCCGGGTCGGCCGGATCCGGCACCGCCGGGCCGGCCGCACGGTATCCGTCCGAACTCTCAGCGCCGAGACTCCAGGAGTAACCGTTGGACCGTCACCGCACCGCACCGCGCCGAGCGCGGCGGCACACCCCACGCGTCGCAGCGGTCGCGGCGGCGCTCGCCCTCGCCGCCGCCGGCTGCGGATCGCACACCACGAACTCGCCGGCCGCCCCGGGCGGCACCGGCCCGGTCAAGATCGGCGTCGCGCTCACCTACAACAACACCGCGTTCTGGGCCGCGTACATCAACTACGAGAAGCAGTACGCCGACCAGGACCACGTCCAGCTGATCGGCCCGCTGCTGGCCCAGGCCGACGCCTCGCTGCAGAACCAGCAGATCGAGGAGCTGGTGAATCAGGGCGCGCAGGCGATCATCGTGAACCCGGAGACCGCGACCAGCCTCGGTCCGGCCATCAACTACGCAGCCGCGCACCACGTGCAGCTGGTGTCGGTCGACACGATCGTCGGCGTGGGGCACGTGTACATGGTCGTGCGCGCCTCGAACACCCTCTACGGCCAGGACGCGTGCGCGTACATCACCAGCAAGGTGCAGTCGGGCTACGTGCTGGACCTGGAAGGCGACCTGGCCTCGTCCAACGGCGGCGACCGCTCGACCGCGTTCGAGCACTGCGTCGCGCAGAACGCGCCGAACGTCAAGATCCTGAAGGAGCCGACGAACTGGACCGAGGCCACCGCGGTCAGCGACGCGCAGAACGCGGTCAACGCCTACGGCTCGCAGCTCAAGGCGATCTACGCGCAGTGGAGCAGCCCTGACACCGGCATCATCCCGCTGCTCCAGTCCAAGGGCTTCGGCAAGGTGGGCGCGGCGAACCACGTGATGCTGGTCAGCGACGACGGCGTGCCGTTCGAGATGTGCGACATCCAGAAGGGCGCGCTCGACGCGGCGCAGTCCCAGCCGGCGAACCTGTACGCGCAGTACGCCCTGCAGTACGCGATCGACGCGGCCAAGGGCGTCACGCACAAGGCGGGCGACCCGGGCGGCGGCGCGCCGACGCTGGAGAACGTGACCTACAACGGCGACACCAACCTGGCCGACCCGATCGTCGCGCCCTTCGTCACCGCGACCCAGCAGACGCTGAACGTCGCCAAGCCGGAGGCGGGCCTGCCCGGATCGCTGACGACCACGGCCGTGACGGACGCGACGCTGTGGGGCAACGTGTACGGCGCGGCGCACGGCGGCGTGTGCGCAAGCTCCTGACATCCGCGGCCGGCACCGAGGCACCATGACGAGGACGAGGCGGAAGGGCACGCGACGATGACGGCGGCGAGGACCGGGACGGCGGCGGTCGAGGCGGTGGGCATCCACAAGAGCTTCGGGCCGACCCACGCCCTGCGCGGGATCGACCTGGCGCTGGAGCCGGGCCGCTGCCTCGGCCTGGTCGGGCGCAACGGGGCCGGCAAGTCCACGCTGGTCTCGATCCTCAGCGGGCTGCTGGCGGCGGACGCGGGCGGGGTGCGGTTCGGCGGCGAGCCGGCCCCGCCCGCGGGCGCGGTGCACGCGTGGCGGGAGCGGATCGCCACGGTGCATCAGCACTCGATGGTGGTGCCGGACCTGACGGTGGCCGAGAACGTGTTCCTCGGCCGGCTCAGGCAGCGGCGCGGCGCTCCCGGCTGGCGGCCGGTGGCGTGGCGCGCGGTGCGGGCCGAGGCGCGGCGCACGCTGGCCGACTGGGGCCTGGACATCGACGCGGACGCGCCGTGCCGCGGGCTGACCGTGGAGCAGCGGCAGCTGGTGGAGATCGCCCGCGCGGTGGCCTCCGGCAGCCGCTGCCTGTTGCTGGACGAGCCGACCGCGGCGCTGGAGCACGACGCGGTCGGGCGGCTGTTCGAGCGGGTCAGGCAGCTGACCGCCTCGGGCGTAGCGGTGCTCTACATCTCGCACCACCTCGAAGAGGTCTTCGAGATCTGCGACGAGGTCGCGGTGCTGCGCGACGGCTCCCTGGTGCTCTCGGCCCCGGCCGGCGAGCTGAGCCGGGAGCGGCTCGTGGCGGCGATGGTCGGGCCGGTGCCGGTGCGGGAGATCGACGAGAGGCTCTCGCAGCTCGACCTGTCCGGGGCGCGGGCCGAGGAGGCCGCGACCGCCGGGCACCTGCTCGAGGTGCGCGACCTGGCCGCCGAGTCGCCGCACGGCGCGCTGCACGAGGTCTCGCTGCAGGTGGCCGCGGGCGAGCAGGTGGGCGTGGTCGGCCTGATCAGCTCCGGGGTGGTGACGCTCGGGCGGATCGTGGCCGGGGCGGACCGCGCCGACGCCGGCGCGGTGCTGCTGGCGGGCCGGGCGCTGAAGAACGGGCGGCGCGACGCGGCGCTGCGCGCGGGGGTCGGCTACATACCGGAGGACCGGCGCGCCGAAGGCTTCGTCGGCCTGCTGTCGATCGCCGAGAACGTGACGATGACGGTCGCGGACCGGTTGGCCCGCGCCGGCCGCGGCGTGCTGGCCCCGCGCGCGTTGGAGCGCGCGGCGGCGCCGCTGGCCGGGGCGCTGAGCGTGGCCGCGGCCTCGCTCAAGCAGCCGGTGGCGGAGCTGTCCGGGGGCAACCAGCAGAAGGTGACCGTGGCGCGGGCGCTGATCCGCGACCCGAAGCTGGTGGTGGCCGTCACCCCGACCCGCGGGGTGGACGTGGCCTCGAAGGAGCTGCTGCTCGGCGCGCTGCGCGCGGCGGCCGAGCGCGGGGCCGGCGTGCTGCTGGCCACCGACGACCTGGACGACATCGAGCACTGCGACCGGGTGGTGGTGCTGGTGCGCGGCCGGGTGGCGGCGCGGTTCCGGCGCGCGGGCGGCTCGGGGGCGCCGTTCGACCGCGAGGCGCTGATCGCCGCGACCGAGGGGCTGGACGCGCCGCAGCCGCGAGAACAGGCGCAGCCGCACCCGCGGGAACAGCCGCAGGGGCCTGACGAACTGGACCGGGAGGACGGCCGAGCGTGAGCGAGACGAAGAGCGAGCACCGTGCGGACAGCGCGAGCGGCGCCGCGGCGATACCGGGCGACCGGGGCGGGCCTGCGAACTCCAATGATCCTGGCGGTCCTAGCGGTCCCGGCGGCCTGTTCGCGCGGATCGGCGCGCGCACCGCGCAGCGCAGCCCGGCCGCGGTCTCCTGGTTCCGCCAGGCCGCGCTGCTGCCGGTGCTCGTGGTGATCCTGGTCGTCGGCGCGTTGCAGAGTTCCGCGTTCTTCACCGTCAACAACCTGGTCTCCGGGGTCGGGCAGCAGGTCTCCGCGCTCGGGGTGACGGTGGTCGGGGAGAGCCTGATCCTGCTGATCGGCGGGATGGACCTGTCGCTGGAGTCCACCTACGGCCTGGCGCCGATGATCGCGGCCTGGCTGATCGTGCCGAAACTGGCCTTCGGCTCGGGCGCGATGCTCAGCCCGTATCTCGGCATCCTGATACTCCTGGCGATCGGCGCGGCGGTCGGGCTCGTCAACGGGCTGCTGATCGTCAAGGTGCGGCTCAACGGGTTCATCGTCACGCTCGGCATGACGGTCCTGCTGGCCGGGGTGCAGAACGGCGTCGTACACGGCCAGTCGCCGTACGAGCTGCCGAGCGCGTTCTCGTACCTGGGCAACGCGTTCGTCGGACAGGTGCCGGTCTCGCTGCTGGTCGCGGGCGCGATCTTCGTGCTGACCGGGGTGTTCCTGCGCTACCACCGGGTCGGCCGGTCGATCTACGCGATCGGCGGCAACCCCGAGGCGGCGCGCGCGGCCGGGATCAAGGTGGACCGGGTCAAGATCGGGGTCTACGTCGCCGGATCGGTGTTCGCGGCGCTCGGCGGCCTGATGGAGGCGGGCAAGGTCTCCTCGGTCACGGTGCAGCAGGGCTACCAGGAGGGCATCATCTTCACCGTGTTCGCGGCGGCGGTGATCGGCGGGGTCTCGCTGCGCGGCGGGCGCGGCGGCATGGTCGGCGCGGCCAGCGGCGTGATCCTGCTCGGGCTGGTGCAGAACGTCATCGACCTGGCGCAGGTTTCGAACTACTGGCAGCTGGCGATCAGCGGAACGGTGATCCTGTTCGCCCTGGCGCTGGCCCGCGTGGTCGGCGGCGAGGCCAGCGCGGACTGACCAGCCCGAACAGACAAGTACACGCACGCACGGACGGAGCCCGACCCCTTGAGCACGACCTCGCACGCACCCGCGAGCGTCGCCGACCGGCGCGAGCTCGGCAGCAGCGGCGTGTCCGTGACCGCGCTGTCGCTCGGTACCGCGCCGCTGGGCAACCTCTACGCGCCCGTGACCGAGGCCGAGGCTGCGGACGTGGTGGACGCCGCATTCGAGGTCGGCATCGGGTACGTGGACACCGCCCCGCATTACGGTGTCGGGCTGGCCGAGGAGCGGGTGGGCCGGGCGCTGGCGGCGCGTGAGCGTTCGAGCTTCACGCTCTCGACGAAGGTCGGCCGCCTCCTGCGCCCGCTGCGGCCCGGCGAGCCGCCGCAGCCCGAGGGCTTCGTGGACACTCCCCCGCGCGTCCGCGCATGGGACTTCAGCGCGGACGGCATCCGCGCCTCGGTCGAGGGCTCGCTGGCCCGGCTCGGCCTGGAGCGCATCGACGTGCTGCTGTTGCACGACCCGGACGACCCCGCGCACGAACGGCAGGTCTACGAGGCCGGATACGCGGCGCTGGCCGAGCTGCGCGCGCAGGGCGTGGTGGGCGCGATCGGCGCGGGGATGAACCAGTCGGCTATGCTCACCCGCTTCGTGCGCGACTTCGATCTCGATGTGGTGCTGTGCGCGGGCCGCTACACGCTGCTGGACCAGTCGGCGCTCAGAGAGCTGATGCCGGAGTGCCTGAAGCGCGGCACCTCGGTCGTGATCGGCGGGGTCTACAACTCGGGCCTGCTGGCCGATCCGAAGCCCGGCGCGAGCTACGACTACACGCCCGCCGACGCCGGGATCCTGGCGCGAGCCGAGGCGCTGGCGCGCGTGTGCGCCGAGTACGACGTGCCGCTCAAGGCGGCGGCGGTGCAGTTCCCGTTCCGGCAGCCTGCGGTGGCCAGCGTGCTGGTGGGATGCCGCAGCGCCGCCGAGGTGCGGGACAACGCGGCCGCCTTCGAGCTCCCGGTGCCCGAGGAGCTGTGGAGCGCTCTGGCGAAGTCGGGACTGGTGGCCGAGGGCGCGTACTGAGACAGTCCGGCCGTCAGCTGCCGTAGAGGGTGCCCAGATCCGCGTCGAGTGCGGCGAGGAATCTGCTGTCCTTCACGAGCTTGGACACGTCGAAGGGTGGGGTGAATACGCCGTTACTCATTGGGCTGAGGCCGATGCCGAGGTAGGTGTGCTCAGGCGTCTCGACCAGGACCTCGACCGTGTCGACGGGGCTCCCAGTCTTCGGCGTCTCGGCGATGAGCCGGTATCCCGGGCGCGGACCGGGCAGAGGCTGGGACAGCGACGTCGTGCAACCAGTGCACACGTCGGCACGATTACCCGAGTAGGTGACATAGAAGTATGTCGGTTTTCCGTGCTGTATCACAGCGTACTGCCATGGCTTGAGGATGGGCGTGTTCGGACTCAGCCCGGGGCCTAGCTGCGCGATCTGGTCCGAGGTGAAGTCGGTGTTCTTACCGTCGCTGTACGGCTCGAACATCGGCGTGACCTTGAAGCCGGGCATCACCGTCTTCACCGTGTCGATGTCCTCGGTGCACACGACCGCCCGCTGCGCGTCTGTGCCCTTGCCGAACAGGACTGCATCGCTTTGATCGGTCCAGGGCAGCCACTTCCCGACACAGGCGGCGTCGAGCGCACCGTGCGCGTGCGCTGTCGAGCCGCGCGCCACAGCCCCCTGCGTCGCCGGGGCGCTGCCCTCCGTCCCGATCGCCGTGGGCACGGATCGGGTGACGGTCGCACCGGCGGCCAGCACGGCTGCGACGGCTGTCGCGGTGACCAGCGCCCCGCCCGCCGTCCACGCCACGCGCACGCGCCGCTTCGCCCGGCGCGCGCCCGCGAGCGCCGCCGGAACGAGGTCCACCTTCGGGCCGTAGTCCGCCACGAGCGTCTCGAGCAGTCCACTGACCATGGTGTCAGCGTCGCGTACCGCGTCGGGCGCGTCCGAGCCCTGGTCAATCATCGTCCGATCCCTTTCGCCTCGCTGTGCGCCGACGCGGCGGCGCCCGGCCCCAGCCACTGCGGGCCGAGCAGGTCGCGCAGCCTGACCAGCGCCCTCGACGTCTGGCTCTTGACCGTGCCTTCGCTGCACCCGAGTACGTCGGCGGTCTGCTGGACGCTCATGTCCTCCCAGTACCGCAACACCAGCACCGCGCGGCTGCGCTTGCCCAGCTGGTCGAGCGCGGCCAGCAGCGCGAGGCGCTGTTCGGACTGCTCCACGCTGTCCCGCGCGTGCGCCTCGCCGATCAGCGCCCGCTGCGCCTCGCGGTCGCGGCCGAGGCGGCGGCGATGGCGCAGGTACGCGTTGATCAGGGTTCTGCGGGCGTAGGCGTCCACCGAGTCGGCGCGCCGGGCCCGCGACCAGGCGCGGCACAGGTTGGTGAGAGCCTCCTGCGCCAGGTCCTGCGCGCTGACGGGATCGCCGCACAGCAGGAACGCCGTACGCAACAGGTGGTGTTGGCGGGCCGCCGCGTACGCGGCGAACTCGTCTTCCTCTTCCATGGCACCTGCCCCAAGTAGGTCGACCGGCCCCTACCTAGAGTCCGGCCGATGGGCGCAGGTTGCGTCCGGAAGCCAGGATTTTCAGCGTTCGAAGAGAGGCCTTCACTCGTCCAGGCACAGGCAGAACGGATGGCCTGCGGGGTCGAGCAGCACCCGGACGTTCTCCTGCGGCTGGGACTGCGCCAGCGTAGCCCCGAGGGCCACCGCCTCGGCGACGGCCGAGTCCAGGTCCCCGACCTGGAAGTCGAAGTGCATCATCGGGCGCTGCTCCCCCTCCACCGGGGGCCACACCGGAGCGCGGTAGCCCTCCGCCTGCTGGAACACGACGAAGGGCCCCTGCGGGGAGGCCGCGACGACGGCAGTCCCCGGCTCCTCGTGTCCGAGGTGCCAGCCGAGCAGCTCGACGTAGAACCTGGCCAGCCGGCCGGGGTCCGGCGCCTCGATCGCCGTGCCCCACCACATGCCGTCGGATCTTGATCTCATGCCGGCAGTCTGCCTCAGAGCACGGACGCCAGCCACTGCTCCACGCTGGCGATGTGCACGGTCGCCCACGAGCGCGCCGCCTCGGGGTCGCGCGCGGTCAGCGCGTCGAGGATCGCGCGGTGTTCGGCGATGGTGCGGGTCGCCGCGCCCTCCTGGGTCAGGCCCCGCCAGACTCGGGCACGGGCGGTGGGCGCGGAGAGCGTGTCGAGCAGCGAGCAGAGCACGGAGTTGCCCGAGGCGGCCGAGATGCGCCGGTGGAACTCCAGGTCGCTGGCCACCAGCTTGTCGATGTCGGGGGCCGGGCCGAGGCCGTCGACCAGGTCGCGCAGCGCCTCGACCTCCTGCTCGCCGATCCGGGTGGCGGCCATCGCCGCGGCGGCCGGCTCCAGGATGCGGCGCACCGCGAGGAACTCCAGCACCGTGCTGTCCTGGTGGAAGTCCACGATGAAGCTGAGCGCCTCCAGCAGCAGCGGCGGCTCCAGGCTGGTGACGTACGTTCCGTCGCCCTGCCGCACGTCGAGGATGTTGATGAGCGAGAGCGCCTTGACCGCCTCGCGCAGCGAGTTGCGCGACAGCCCGAGGTCCGATGCCAGGTCGGCCTCCTTGGGCAGCCGGTCGCCGGGACGCAGCGCCCCGGTCACGATCATGCCCTTGATCTTCTCGATCGCCTCGTCGGTGACCGCCACGTGCCGCTCCCGTCCGCCCTGGCCGGAACCCCGGGCACGCCCCCGCGGTCATCCGACCTCTCCGGCGTCCAGTATCGCGGTCCGGCCGCGCCAAGCACAGCGCCGAGGCCGGGCGAAGGGTCGGACGCCGTCAGCGCAGCGGTTTCACCCAGCGCCGCCAGTGATCCTCACGCAAGTAACCCGACGCGGCCCAAGCGCTGTGCGCGGCGGCATTGCGCTCCAGCACCATCGCATCGACGCGCCGTCCGCCGAACGTCGCGAAGCGCCGTTCCGCCGCCTCGATCAGCCGTGCGCCGATGCCCTGCCGCCGCCGGGCCGGATCCACCGCGAGGCGGTAGAGGTGGCAGCGCCAGCCGTCGAATCCGGCGATGACGCTGCCGACGATTCGCTCGCCCCGGCGTCAGCTACTGCCGGATCGCTCACAGGCGCACGGTATCAGGGGTGCGGGTTGGGCTGGCGGGATCTCTCGGCGACTTCACCTGCCTGCAACCATGGGCCGCTAGGCTGTGGGCCGTGATC
>Ga0070714_100004203_pt1 | contig 10843 bp, 5 predicted proteins | sample LARL83metaG_FD_65450 | JGI IMG/M metagenome (GOLD analysis project Ga0070714, IMG submission 65450) | Corn, switchgrass and miscanthus rhizosphere microbial communities from Kellogg Biological Station, Michigan, USA - LAR L8-3 metaG | ecosystem: Host-associated > Plants > Roots > Rhizosphere ... | reverse complement strand
CGCCACGATCAGGGCGGCCATGGCCACCGCGATCACGATGACCGAGAAGGCGGCCAGGCCAGAGTCACCGGGCGGGGCACCATCGGCCAGCCAGACCAGGCAGCGCAGCTCGGCGACGCCAAGCAGGACAAACACCGCCAGCCAGACCAGAGCGCTGCCGATGGCCATGGCCCGCTCCACCACGTAGAGCTTGGAGAGCCCTGGTACCCCCATCGCCCATCGCCCGGCCACAGCAGCACCGACCCGCCCACGCTGGCGCGCGGCCCGCCACCACCCTAGGTGGCAATGCGGGTACACCTAGTGACGTGCTGTGACAGAGATCATTGAGCGGGGTGTGATGACGAATAAGGCACGAACGAGCCAGGCGGCCGACTTCCGGGACACCAACCTGCGGGAGCTGATGGACCAGGCCGTGGCCCAGTGCCCGATCGCCGTGGCGCTGCTCGACACGCAGATGCGGCATCTGCGGCTTAACGACATGATGTGCCGCATTCTGGGCTTGCGCCGCGAAGCGGAAGGCCTGAACGTGCGGCTGACCGACCTGATATCCACGCCGGAAACCGAAGCGTGCGTGGCCTGCGCCCGGTCGGTGGCGCGGACCGGAGAGCCGGACGTGTGGCGGGGCACCTTCCAGCTGCCCGGCCAGAGGCGGGATCACGGGGTTGACGTCTACCTCTCGCCGGTGACGGATCCGGCCGGCCGGGTCCACGGTGTGCTGGCGGTCGGCTTCGACGTGTCCGAGCAGCGCCTGGCCCGGCAGCGGCTGGCGCTGGTCAACGAGGCGAGCACCCGGATCGGCAGCACGCTCGACATAACCAGGACCGCCGAGGAGCTGGTGGAGGTCGCCGTACCCGGGTTCGCGGACCTGGCCATGGTCGATCTGCTGGACGCCGTGGTCCGGGGGGACGAGCCGACCGCCGACCCGGTTGAGGGCAGCGTCCCGCTGCACCGGCTGGCGGTTGGTTCTGTCGTGCGGGGCATCCCTGAGGTCGTGGCCCGGCCCGGGCAGGTTGACACCTACCCCGAGCACTCCCCCGTGGCCGAGTGCCTGGCCACCGGCCGCCCGGTGAGTTTCTCCGGGACCGGCCGCCACGTGGCCCAGTGGGCCAGGGTCGATTCCGCCCGGGCCGACAGCATTGTCCGGCACGGGGTGAGGTCCATGATGCTGGTCCCGGTCCGGGCCCGCGGCGCCACGCTCGGGGTCGCGGTCTTCGTCCGGCACAAGCGCCTGGAGCCGTTCGCCGACGATGACATCCTGCTGGCCGAAGAGATCGTCGGCCGGGCGGCCGTCTGCATCGACAACGCCCGCCGCTACACCCGCGAGCACATGACCGCGCTGGCCCTGCAGCGGAGCCTGCTTCAGCAGCGTCAGCCCGTGCAGTCGGCCGTCGAGGTGGCCACCCGCTACCTCCCCGCGCACTCCGGCGTGGCCGTGGGAGGCGACTGGTTCGACGTGATCCGGCTGTCGGGCAGCCGGGTCGGGCTCGTCGTCGGCGATGTGGCGGGCCACGGCATCCACGCGGCGGCCACCATGGGCCGGCTGCGGACCGCCGTGCAGACCCTGGCGGACGTCGACCTGGAACCGGAAGAGCTGCTCACCAGGCTCGACGACGTGGTCGCGCGGCTCGCCTCCGAGCAGGAGCCTTCCGCCGACGCCGCCGAGGTCAGCGCCACGTGCCTGTACGCGGTGTATGACCCGGTGTCGCGCTGCTGCACCCTGGCCCGGGCCGGACACCCGGTGCCCGCCGTGGTCACGCCCGGCGGCGGCGTTGAGTTCCTTGACCTGCCTGCTGGCCCGCCCCTGGGCGTGGGCGGGCTCCCGTTCGAGGAGGCCGAGGTGGAGCTGCCCGAGGGCAGCCTGCTCGTGCTGTACACCGACGGGCTGGTCGAATCGCGGCAGCGGGACATCGACGCCGGGCTGACCGCGATGCGGAAGGTTCTGAGCGACGTTCACCCCCGGCCGGACGGTCCTGCCCTCCCGTCGCTGGACACCATCTGCGACAGATTGGTCGATGCGCTGCTCCCCGAGCAGGCCGGCGACGACGCGGCGCTGCTCATCGCGCGCACACGCGCCCTGGCCGCGGACCAGATCGCGTCCTGGGACCTGCCTGCCGACCCGGCTGTCGTGGCCGACGCCCGCGCCCGTGCCGCCCGCCAGCTGGCGGCCTGGGGCCTGGAAGAGATCACCTTCACGACCGAGCTGCTGGTAAGCGAGCTGGTCACCAACGCGATCCGGCACGCCCACGAGCCCATCCAGCTCCGGATGATCCTGAACGGCGTGCTCAGCTGCGAGGTCTTCGACGGCAGCAGCTCCGCTCCGCAGCTGCGCCGCGCCGACCGCTACGACGAGGACGGCCGCGGCCTGATGCTGGTCGCCCAGCTGGCCGAGCGCTGGGGCACCCGCCACAACGAGGCGGGCAAGATCATCTGGGCCCAGCAGCAGCTGCCGCGCCGGTCAGGCCGTGTTCCGGCCTAGGGCTTCCGGCCGACGCCGGCGTAGCACGGGATGGTGTGAGCGGGGTCGGCCGGGGCACGCCACTCCGGCATGGGCACGAGGCCTGGTTCGACGAGGTCAAGCCCGGAGAAGTAGCGGCTGATCTCCTCCCGGGAGCGCAGGTTCAGCCGGGTCCCGCCCATCTGCGTGTTGAGCTTCGCGGTGGTGTTGGCCACGCGCTGGGTGTCGATGTCGCTGGTGGTGTCGGAGACGGCCAGGTAGCTGCCGGGCGCCATGGCGCCCATGACCCGGGACACGATCTCGTGCGGACCGTCCGAATCCGGGATGTACTGCAGGGTCATCAGGAACATGACGGCCACGGGCTGGCTGAGGTCGAGCTTCTCGGCGGCCTCGCTCAGGATCCGGCCGGGATCGCGGGCGTCGGCCTGGATGTAGGCGGTGGTGCCCTCGGGGGTGCTGGTCAGCAGCGCCCGGGCGTGCGCGAGGACGATCGGGTCGTTGTCCACGTAGACGATCCGGGCTTCCGGCGCGATCCCCTGGGCGACCTCGTGGGTGTTATCGGCGGTGGGCAGGCCGGTCCCGATATCCAGGAACTGCCGGATTCCGGCCTCGCCGGCCAGGTACTGCACGGCCCGGCGCAGGAAGGCCCGGTTGGCCCGGACACCGGGCAGGATATTCGGGTTATGCGCGACGGCCTGCTCTGCGGCCTCCCGGTCGGCCTGGTAGTTATCCTTCCCGCCGAGCCAGTAATCGTAGATCCTGGCCGGGTGCGCGACGCCGGTGTCGAACGACAGCGGCTCGCTGGCCCGCTCGGGGACGTCGGTGGGAAGCCTGCCTGGGTTGGCGTCCTGGTCGGTCACTGGCCCGCACCTTTCTCGGTTAGCTTTCCCTGCGCTTACCTTGCTGCAGCCGGCAGGCGACCGTCAATCGGCCGGAAAGGCGCGGCCTGGCTTACCTGGCGACGGGCTGCTTGGGGTGGCATCGGAGCTGGTACGACTCGTCGTCGGTGGACAGGCAGCGGCCGGTGGTCAGGTCGAACTGCCAGCCGTGCATGGTGCAGGTGAGCGTGGTGCCGTTGATCTCGCCGAACCGGCCGAGGTCGCCGCGCAGGTGCGGGCAGCGGCGCTGCACGATCCAGTCGCCGAGCGGGATGTCTTCCTCGTCGTGGCTCTTGTCCGCGTACCAGCCCTCGGCGTACATCAGCCGGTCGGGCGCCAGGCACTTGAAGAACGTGTACAGGTACTCGTTGTACGGGCCGACCCGGCGGGCGCGGAACCGCATGCTGAGGAACAGGCTGTTCACCCAGTCGGTCTCGTGTTTGACGATCAGCTGCTCGAGCAGCGGGCGGGCGATCGTGAACTGGTAGCGGCAGGTCTCCCCCGCGTAACCGCGCACCTCACCGGCCGGGAAGTCGATGACGATCGGCGGCCCGTCGCCCGGGCGCAGGAGCACCGGGCCGCCCACGCCGGGCTTGATGTGATCGGCCAGTTCCAGCAGCGGCTCGAACCACTTCTTGAGCTCGGCCAGGATGTCCACCGCGCCGACCGGCCAGCTGCGCTTGTCCGCCTCGATCCGGTCCCGCTGCCGGTCGGCGTAGTCCTTCAGGTACCGCTCCTTGTCGGTGAACGGCTCCATGGCCCGCTCGACCGTGGTGGGCCAGTGCACCTCGCAGTGATCGGCGTCCACCTCGAGTGTGGCGCCGGGGACCAGCAGCTTGCCGCCCTCGATGCCCTGGTCGCGCAAGTAGTCCAGGAACACCGGCTGGTCGGGGAACGTGTTCGCGGGGTCCCCGTTCAGGTCGTTCAGGGGGAACAGGTCGTCATCGAGGAAGCAGGCCGGGCCCGCCGACGGAACGATGTACTTGGCCCCGATCTCCTTGACGTACCTGGTCGCGCGGTCCAGGCCGTTGGCCCGCTTGGCCGCGCCGAACGAGCGCTTCGCCGCGGTCGGCAGGTCGTAGGTCCACGGCCACCAGATCGCGCCGGAGAACTGCAGGAAGTGCACGTCATAGGGGCCGAACGCGCGCAGCGCGTCCAGGTCGGTGGGGCGCGCGTCGTTCTGGTTCAGGATCCGGGCGGTCCCGTCGTCGACGGCCAGGGCCGAGTCGCCCAGCGGGCCGTCGGCCGGGGACTGCAGCACCTCGGCCATCAGCCGCAGCCCATTGGTCTCGATCACCTTGCCGCTGGGCATGACCAGGAACTTCGTGAACCCCAGCTGTTCGAGCTCGTCGCGCAGGTCCGGCACCGGGTAGTCGGGCAGCAGCACCGTGGCGTCCCGGGACACGCGGGAGGCCAGCAGTTCCGGGTCGAAGTGGTCCTTGTGCAGATGGGACACGTACAGGTAGTCGACCTTGCCCAGGCGGTCCCAGTCCAGGCCGCTGTTGTCGGGGAACACGAACCACGAGTCGAAGTACGCGGGATTCATCCACGGGTCGCACAGGATCGTTCCGCAGCGGGTTTCGATATGCAGGCCAGCATGGCCTACGCACGTGATCTGCATTCCACCCTCTCACTGACGCGGGCCTAGACCTGGCGGCCCAGCGTGTCTACACCGGAGGAAGCACGCAGCCATCAACTGTAGATGCAAGCGCCCCCGACCGAGATGCGGTCATCTTGCTTTACGACGCAGTTCTAGCACGTCTGGTTGGGAGTCCCGGTTCAGCGACACGACCGCGTCGCCGGCCAGGGGCGGCGGCTCCCGCCGGCGCCACAGGCGGACCAGCCAAGCGCCCGCTACGGCAACCAGCGCCGCACAGAGTACCCAACCCAGGGCGGCCACGGGTACCCCGATGTACTTGAGCCCCGAGGCGAAGATCACGAAGGTGATGACCGGCCTGATGAACCGGTCCGGGGCCCGCGACGACAGCAGCGAACCCACCAGAACAGCCGGAACGCTACCTATGACAATTGATGCCGTCACCGCAAATTCGACGTGACCGAAGGCCAGTGCCCCCAGCGCCGCCGCCAGCGTCAGCGGCACGGCCTGGGTGAGGTCGGTTCCCACGAGCTGGCCGGCGCTCAGCATCGGGTACAGGAACAGCAGCAGCACGATCATCAGCGAGCCGGACCCGACCGAGGTCAGGCCCACGATGAGACCGCCGACCATCCCGATGATCACCGTGGGCAGCGGCCGCAGCGCGATCTCGCCGACCGCGGCCCGGCGCTCGTTGCCCGACCGCCGGTCCAGGACGTAGCGCAGGACCATGGCCCCCGCGCCGATCAGCAGCGCCGCGCCGAGGGCCATCTCGACCCGGTCCTGCGCGGCCGAGCTGTCACCGAACAGGCTCAGGAGATAGGCCCCGGCGAGCGCCATCGGCACCGAGCCGAGCACCATCCAGCCGACCATGCGCAGGTTCACCGTGCCCTTGCGCAGGTGCACGGCGGCCCCGACCGGCCGCATCAGCACCGCGGCCACCAGGTCGCTGGAGATGGCGGCCGACGGCTGGATCCCGAACAGCAGGATCAGCATCGGCGTCATCAGCGCGCCCCCGCCGGCGCCGGTCATGCCGACCAGCAGCCCCACGACGGCGCTGCCGAGCACGATGTAGAGATCCACGTGCAAGGGGTCCTCCGGGCGGGCGTCCGCGAGCGGCCAGGACGGGGCCGCACAGTCCAATGGCGGATCACAACCTACCCTGCATGGATAATCCGAATCGTAGGAATCGCAGTTGGGATGTCCCTTTCGCGAGGCTCCCCGGACACGGGCCTTCGGGTGGGGCACATCATCGGTAGGCTGTGACGATGCCCGTGCAGTCCGTGTACCCCCGGCTTGAGCCGCTGCTCCCACTGGTGCGCAAGCCGGTTCAGTACGTGGGCGGCGAGCTGAACTCCGTGGTCAAGGACTGGGACTCGGCCGAGGTGCGCTGGGCGCTCATGTACCCGGATGCGTACGAAGTAGGCGTGCCAAACCAGGGCGTTCAGATCCTGTACGAGGTCCTGAACGGATGCGACGGGGTGCTGGCCGAGCGCACCTACAGCGTCTGGCCTGACCTGGAGGCCCTGATGCGCGAGCATCAGCTGCCCCAGTTCACCGTCGACGGGCACCGTCCGGTGCGGGCGTTCGACGTGCTCGGCGTGAGCTTCGCCACAGAGCTCGGTTACACAAACCTGCTCACCGCCCTGGACCTGGCCGGCATCCCGCTGGCCGCGGCCGACCGGGGGGCGGACGACCCGGTGGTGCTCGCGGGCGGGCACGCGGCGTTCAACCCGGAGCCGGTCGCCGAGTTCCTCGACGGCGCCGTGCTCGGCGACGGCGAGGAAGCCGTGCTGGCCATCACCGGCCTGATCAGGGACTGGAAGCGGGCCGGCCGGCCCGGCGGGCGGGACGGGCTGCTGCTGCGGCTGGCCGCCGCCGGCGGTGTGTACGTGCCGCGCTTCTACGACGTGGACTACCGGCCCGACGGCACCATCGGCCGGGTGGCACCGAACCGGCCCGGGGTGCCGCAGGCGGTGGCCAAGCACACGGTCATGGACCTCGACTCCTGGCCCTACCCGCGGCGGCCGCTGGTGCCGGTGGCCGAGTCCGTGCACGAGCGGTTCAGCGTGGAGATCTTCCGCGGCTGCACCAGGGGCTGCCGGTTCTGCCAGGCCGGGATGATCACCCGGCCGGTCCGGGAGCGCAGCGTCACCACCGTCGGCGACATGGTCGAGGCCGGCCTGGCCGCCAGCGGGTTCAGCGAGGTCGGGCTGCTGTCGCTGTCCAGCGCGGACCACAGCGAGATCAACGAGATCGCGACCGGCCTGGCCGACCGCTACGAGGGCACGAACACCGGGCTGTCGCTGCCGTCCACCCGGGTGGACGCGTTCAACGTCACGCTCGCGGACGAGCTGAGCCGCAACGGGCGCCGCTCCGGGCTCACGTTCGCGCCCGAGGGCGGCACCGACCGGATCCGCAAGGTGATCAACAAGATGGTCACCGAGGACGACCTGATCAAGACCGTCAGCACCGCGTACGCCAGCGGCTGGCGCCAGGTCAAGCTCTACTTCATGTGCGGGCTGCCGACCGAGACCGACGAGGACGTGCTGGCCATCGCCCGGGTGGCGCGGCGCGTGATCGAGGCAGGCCGCGAGGCCACCGGGCGCCGCGACATCCGCTGCACGGTGTCCATCGGCGGCTTCGTGCCCAAGCCGCAGACCCCGTTCCAGTGGGCGGCCCAGTGCGACCACGAGACCGTGGACGCCCGGCTGGCCGCGCTGGGCCGCGCGCTGCGCGCCGACCGCTCGTACGGCAAGGCGATCGGGTTCCGGTACCACGACGGCAGGCCGTCGATCGTGGAGGGGCTGCTGTCGCGCGGCGACCGCCGGGTGGCCAAGGTGATCAGGGCGGCCTGGGCCGACGGCGCCAGGTTCGACGGCTGGAGCGAGTACTTCTCGTTCGACCGCTGGGAGCGCTGCGCGGCCGAGGCCCTGGCCGGCGACGGCGTCGACCTGGCCTGGTACACCACCCGGGAACGCGGCTACGACGAGATCCTGCCCTGGGAGCACCTGGACGCTGGCCTGGACCGCGACTGGCTCTGGCAGGACTGGCTGGCCGCCATCGACCCCGCGGGCGCCGCCGAGGTCGAGGACTGCCGCTGGGAGCCGTGCTTCGAGTGCGGCGCGTGCTCCTCGATGGGCACCGAGATCCAGGTCGGCCCGACCGGGGCCAAGCTGCTCCCGCTCACCGTGCTCGATGCGGCCAGCCCCCCCGCCGCGGCCGCCAGCCGGGGCGGGAAGAATGCGACGGGCTATAGCGTTCTGGACCAAATGACAGGAAGCGGGTCGTAGCATGCCACGGCCCGTGCCCTCCTCAGCGCCGCCCGCGCCCGTGGCTCAGCGCCTGGTGATCAGGTACGCTAAGAGAGGCAGGATGCGTTTCGCGAGCCACAGGGACATCGCGCGTGCGGTCGAGCGGGGAGTGCGGAAGGCTGGCTTGCCCGTCGCGTACTCCGCGGGGTTCTCGCCGCATCCAAAGATTTCGTACGCGGGGGGAGCGCCGACCGGTTCCGCGAGCGAGGCTGAGTACCTGGAGATCGCGCTGACCGGCGTGTGCGCCGGCCCGGATGTGCGGGACCGACTCGACGCCGCCCTGCCGGACGGGATAGACGTGATCGAGGTTCTGGAACTGGCTCCAGGCGGGAGCGGTGCACTGCGGCTTGAGGCATCGCAGTGGCAGGTGACCCTGCCGGGAGTAACCCCGGGCGAAGCGGACCGGGCCGTGCAGGCGTTTCTGGCCACGGACCACGTGGAAGTGGAACGTCTCACCAGCAAGGGTCTGCGGCGGCTCGATGCCCGCGCCGCCGTGGTGACCCTGGAGCTTGACCGGCGCGCCGCTCAGGACAGCGACGCCGGATGTGCAACACTTCGAATGGTTGTTCGGCACCTGACCCCTGCCGTGCGGCCTGACGACGTCCTGGCTGCTCTCAGCAGCGTGGCAGCCCTGGTGCCCGCGTCACCCCCGCTGGTGACCCGGCTGGCGCAGGGGCCGCTTGGTGTGGAGGCCGATATCGAGGGCGCTCACGGTGGCACCGCCGCCGAAGCCCTCCTGCGGCCTGAGCCCGCACGGCCAGCGGCGACCGGGCAGGTGCCCGGGCCGCTCGGCCATGCCGCGGCGCAAAGACAGGAAACGGAAACTCGCTGGCCGGGAGCGGCCGCCGCTGTTGCGGCCCCGCCAGCCAGCGCTTACGAACAACTCCCGCGCGGCGCGCTGGGGCCGGATGCCGGCCCGCGCGCCCGGGAGTACGACGGGAGATTGCCCGGATGCTCGACAGCGAGCTTGACGACAGGGAACCAGACAACAATGGGCCGGCCGAGGCCGGCCGCTCCGACGCGGTAGGCGGGGCCGGGCCGGCACCAGAGGCCTCTGGTGCCGGCGATCCCGATGGGGCCGAGGACAAGGCCGGTGGCCAGGGCCGCGGGCTGTTCCGGCGCGGGCGCCGCGCGGTGACCCGGCCCGCGGGCCCGCCCCCGGAGGACCTGCCCGCGCCAGGCCAGGAGGGCGGCGACACGGCGGGCGCGGTGCCGTATGCCGCGGCGCCGACCGTGGCCGACTCCGCCCCGGTCGCGACGCCGGAGTTCACCGCCTCGCCGCCGTGGTCCCACCAGGAGACCCAGGCCGAGGCGCCACCTGCGGCGCCGTTCCAGCCCCCGCTGGTGATTTTCCAGCCGCCGGACATCGTGACCAGCGGCGCGCGCAGGCCGGCCGGGGCGCCCGCCGAGGAGGCGGACGAGGCCCCGGGCGGCGGCGAGCCGGACGGTGACGGCGACGCGGCCACCGGCGGCGCGAAGCGCAGGCGCCGCGGCGGGCGCGGCAAGGGCCGTGGCAGCGACGAGGCGGCCGATGGCGCGGAAGCCGCGGCCGACGGCGACGACACGGCCAAGTCCGGCACGGCCAAATCAGGCACGGCCAAGTCCGGCACGGCCAAATCAGGCCCGGCCAAATCAGGCCCGGGCAAGTCCGGCACGGCCAAGTCGGCCCGGGGCGCGTCCGACGGGGCCGCGGCGGACGGATCCGCGGCCGGGGAGGACGCGGCCGAAGGGAGCGACGCCGACGACGACGCCGAGGGCGGGACCGCCGCCCGGCGCCGCAGGCGCAGGCGCCGCAGCGGATCCGGGGGCGACGCGGATGCGCAGGGCTCCGACGACCCGCCGAACACCGTGACGCACGTGCGCAGCCCGCGCGCCGCGTCTGACGACGGCGGCGACGTCAAGGGGGTCAAGGGGTCCACCCGCCTCGAGGCCAAGCGGCAGCGCCGGCGCGAGGGCCGCGAGTCCGGCCGGCGCAGGCCGCCGATCATCACCGAGTCCGAGTTCCTGGCCCGCCGCGAGGCCGTGGAGCGGGTCATGGTGGTCAGGCAGCACGGCGACCGGACCCAGATCGCGGTGCTGGAAGACGGCGTCCTGGTCGAGCACTACGTAGACAAGGCGAGCCACCAGTCCTACGTCGGCAACGTGTATCTCGGCCGGGTGCAGAACGTGCTCCCGTCCATGGAGGCCGCGTTCGTCGACATCGGCAAGGGGCGGAACGCGGTCCTGTACGCCGGAGAGGTCAACTTCGACGCCAGCGGCCTGGAGGGCGAGTCCAAGCGGATCGAGTCGGCGCTGAAGTCGGGCCAGTCCATTCTGGTGCAGGCGACCAAGGACCCGATCGGGCACAAGGGCGCCCGGCTGACCAGCCAGGTCAGCCTGCCCGGCCGGTACCTGGTGTACGTGCCGGGCGCGAACATGACCGGCATCAGCCGCAAGCTCCCGGACACCGAGCGGACCCGGCTCAAGCAGATCCTCAAGCAGGTGATGCCGGAGAACGCGGGCGTGATCGTCAGGACCGCGGCCGAGGGGGCGACCGAGGAGGAACTGTCTCACGACGTGGCCCGGCTCGCCGCGCAGTGGGAGGCCATCGAGCGCAAGTCCA
>Ga0070714_100004202_pt1 | contig 10843 bp, 9 predicted proteins | sample LARL83metaG_FD_65450 | JGI IMG/M metagenome (GOLD analysis project Ga0070714, IMG submission 65450) | Corn, switchgrass and miscanthus rhizosphere microbial communities from Kellogg Biological Station, Michigan, USA - LAR L8-3 metaG | ecosystem: Host-associated > Plants > Roots > Rhizosphere ... | reverse complement strand
GCCGCGCCCATCGCGGCCGCTGGTCGCGTCGCAAGCCGGCCCTTCGCGCGTCCCGCCGCCACGCTGCCGGAGAGTGAGCGGGATACGATCCAGGACCTGCTGCGCGAGGGAGAGCTGGAGGGAGTGGGCGAGCGAGCGGAGATGGAGATCATCACGGGCGTGATGACATTCGGCGACAAGACCGTCCGCGACGTGATGGTGCCAAGGAGCGAGATCTTCGCCATCAGTCGTTCCGCCGCCCCGCGCGCCATCGCCGAGGAGTTCGCGACGTCCGAATTCAGCCGCGCTCCCGTTTATGACACGAACCTCGACCACATCATCGGCATGATGCACGCATTCGACGTGCTGAAACTGCGGGGCGAACGCGCGCCGGAGATCCGCCCGGTAGCGACGACGCGGGATGCCGCCGCCTGCAGCGAGCTGCTCTTTCGCATGCTTCGCGCGAGCCGCCACCTCGCCATCGTCCAGGACGAGGACGAGCGCACCGTCGGCCTCGTGTCGCTGGAAGATCTCCTGGAGGAGCTCGTCGGCGACATTCGCGACGAGCATGACGACCCCGCACCCCGATCCACGACGTGAGCGCCGTCAACGATCCGCTCGATCGCCTGCTCGCCGACTTTGCCGCGGGACGAACGGCCGCGCTCGCGCGCGCAATCAGCATCGTCGAGAATCATCGTCCAGGCTTCGAGCGGCTGCTCGCCACCTGGTCGCCGAAGCTCGGCCACGCCCGTCGTGTCGGCATCACCGGACCGCCCGGTGCCGGCAAGAGTACCCTGACCACGGCGCTCACGCGGGCCTATCGCGACTCCGGGCTCACGGTCGGCATCGTCGCCGTGGATCCCACGTCGCCCTTCACGGGCGGGGCGCTCCTCGGCGATCGCATCCGCATGGAAGACATCGCCCTCGATCCGGGCGTGTACATCCGCTCGCTGGCGACTCGCGGTTCGCTCGGCGGGCTGTCGTCAGCCACCCGCGAGACCTGCGACGTGCTCGACGCCTTCGGCATGGACCGCATCCTCATCGAGACGGTGGGCGTGGGCCAGAGCGAGCTGGACGTGGCGCGGAGTGCCGACACCTGCCTCGTGGTGCTCGTGCCGGAAAGCGGCGATTCGATCCAGACGCTCAAGGCGGGCGTGATGGAGATCGCCGACGTCTTCACCATCAACAAGGCCGACCGGCCCGGCGCGGATCGACTGCGCAACGAAGTCGAGATCATGCTCGGCATGCGCAGCGGCGCGACGATGAAGAACGTGCCGGCGCATCATGGCGTGGATCTTTCCCGCAACATCCTGCGACAGGTGCGAGAGGCCGCGAGCGCCGAGAACGCGGAGCAGTGGACGCCTCCCGTGCTCAAGACGGTGGCAGCCAAGGACGAAGGCATCGCCGAGCTGATGGCAGCGCTCGATCGCCATTTCCGCTATCTTGAGCACAGTGGCACGCTGCGCGAACGGCGGCGTGCGCGGTTGCGCGAACGGGTCATCGAGGTCGCCGAGGACAGGGTGCGGCGCCGCCTGTGGAACGACCCGCACACCAATCAGTGGCTCGAGGAACGACTGCCGGCGCTCGAATCCGGCGAGGACACGCCGTTCGCGGTCGCCGATGCGCTGCTCGCCCGCAGCGCGGACCTTCTGACGCGGAAGAGTACATGACGTCCATCCGAGATCTCCCCGCGAACGCCGGCGGGACCCCCGCCGAAGACCCGTCCGCCGAGCTGGAACGGCTGCGCGCCGAGGTGGCTGCCTGGCGCCGTGCCTATGAGAAGGGTGCCAAGCGGGATATCGCGTTCAGCAACTCGGCGCGCGAAGTGGATCCACTGTACACGGCGCTCGACGTCGCCCCCACGTCCGCTGAAGACCTCGGCGTCCCGGGCATCTTCCCGTACACGCGCGGCATCCACCCCACGGGCTATCGCGGCAAGCTGTGGACGATGCGGCAGTTCGCCGGCTTCGGCAGTGCGCGCGACACCAATGAGCGGTTCAAGTTCCTCCTTGCCCATGGCCAGACGGGACTCTCCACCGCTTTCGACTTTCCCACGCTGATGGGCTACGACTCCGACCACGCGCGGTCGGAGGGGGAAGTGGGCAAGACGGGCGTCGCGATCTCGAGCCTCGCCGACATGGAAGTGCTGTTCGATGGTATCCCGCTGGACGAAGTCTCCACGTCGATGACGATCAACGGACCGGCGGCGATCCTCTGGGCGTTCTACATCGCTGCGGCCGAGAAGCAGGGGGTTTCCAGCGAGAAGCTGCGCGGGACGATCCAGAACGACATCCTCAAGGAGTACATGGCGCAGCATGCGTGGTGCTTTCCCATCGAGCCCGCGCTGCGCCTCATCGTCGACTGCTTCGAGTGGGGCGCGAAGCATGCCCCGCTCTGGAATACCGTCTCCATCTCCGGCTACCACATCCGTGAGGCGGGTTCCACCGCGGCGCAGGAGCTGGCGTTCACCCTCGCCGACGGCTTCACCTACGTCGAGCGCGGTATCGCGCGGGGCCTCGACGTGGACGACTTCGCGCCGCGGCTGTCGTTCTTCTGGGACATCCACAACGACTTCTTCGAGGAGATCGCCAAGCTGCGCGCCGCACGGCGCATCTGGGCGCGCCACATGAAGGAGCGGTACGGGGCGAAGAGTCCCAAGTCGCTGCTCATGCGCTTCCACTCCCAGACGGCCGGCGTCACCCTGACGGCGCAGCAGCCGATGAACAACATCGTTCGTGTCGCCTATCAGGCGATGGCGGCGGTGCTCGGCGGCACGCAGTCGCTCCACACCAACTCGATGGACGAGACACTCGCGCTGCCGACGGAGCACGCCGTGCAGGTCGCGCTGCGTACCCAGCAGGTGCTCGCCTTCGAGACCGGCGTCCCCAACGTGATGGACCCGCTCGGCGGCTCGTACTACGTGGAAGCGCTCACCGATCAGCTCGAGCGCGAGGCGGAGTCGCTGTTCGCGGAAATCGAGGGGGTCGGCGGGGTGGTGAAGGGGCTGGAGGAAGGCTGGTTCCAGCGGAAGATCCACGAATCCGCCGCGCGCCAGCAGTGGGAGATCGAGCAGCACCGGCGCGTGATCGTCGGCGTGAACGAGTTCGTCAGCGACGAGGAGTCGCTCGAGATCCCGACGCTCAAGATCGGCGCGCAGGTGGATCGCGAGCAGCGCGAGCGGCTGGCCCGCATGCGCGCCGAGCGCGACAACGCTCTCTGTGAGCGCCGCCTTGCGGCCCTCACGATAGCGGCGCGAGGCACGGAGAACGTGTTCCCGCACATCCTCGACTGCGCGCGCGCCTACTGCACGCTGTTCGAGATCCGTCACGCGCTCGAAGCGGTGTTCGGGGCGTATCGCGAGCCGGTGTTCTTCTGAGCCCGACTCCGAGGTCGTCGGATTGGTGGGCCAGCTACTTCGATGCGCACTACCTGCTCGAGTACCAGCCCATCTTCGATCTCGTTCGTGATCGTCGCGAGGTCGGCAGACTGATCGAGTTGCTGGCACTGCCGTCGGGTGCGCGCGTGCTGGACGTGCCGTGCGGGCAGGGGCGGCACGCGCACCTCCTCGCCGAGGCGGGATACCGCGTTGACGGGCTGGATTACTCCAAGTACCTGCTCGATCGCGCGAAGGAGCGCGGGACAGGGCCGTCCCTGCATTACACCCGCGGCGACATGCGTGCCCTCCCCGCGCGCTGGACGGGGCGCTTCGACGCCGTGGTGAACCTCTTCACCAGCTTCGGCTTCTTCACCGATCCCGCCGACGACAGCAGGGTGATCGCCGAGTTCGCGCGAGTGCTCAAGCCGGATGGCGTGTTCGTCTTTCACGGCGGCAGCCGCGACGGGGTCATGGCGCGCTTTCTCACTCGCGACTGGTGGAAGAGCGACGACGGCACCGTCATCGCCCACGACCGGACGTTCGACCCGCTGTCGGGAATCCTCACCATCAACACCGCCTGGGAAGGTCCGTCGGGAAGCGGGACACGGGAGCACCGCATCCGCCTCTACACGGCAACACGCCTCGCCGAGCTCTGTCTCGATGCGGGACTTGTCGTGCATGAAGCGTGGGATGGCTTCCGCGACCGGCCGCTCACGCGCAAGTCGGGGGAGATGATCCTCGTGGCCCGCAAGCGCGAGCGGCCGCGCAAGCGTCAGTTGCCGCTCCGACCGCGCGGCCGCTAGCTTTCGCACCATGCGTCCCATCCGTGTTCTCGTCGCGAAGCCCGGCCTCGATGGCCATGACCGCGGCGCCAAGGTCGTCGCCGCCGCCCTGCGTGATGCCGGCATGGAGGTCATCTACACCGGTCTCCATCAGACGCCGGAGATGATCGCGACCGCCGCCATCCAGGAGGACGTCGACGTCGTCGGCCTCTCCATCCTCAGCGGCGCCCACATGACGCTCTTCCCACGCGTCCTCGAACTGCTCCGCGCGGACGGCCGCGGCGACATCCTAATCACGGGCGGCGGCATCATCCCGCGCGAGGACATGGACGCCCTCGAGGCGATGGGCACAGGAAAGCTCTTCGGTCCCGGCACGCCGACCAGCGACCTGGTCGACTACATCCGCGCCTGGTTCACCGAACGGTCGCGCCAGGAAGCCTGACAGAGCCGTGACGACCCGGCTCCGTGCGCTGAGCGCCGAGGTCCGCGCACTCGAGGATCGCCTGCGCGAAGGCGGTGGCGCGGCGAAGATCGAGAAGCTGCACGCGCAGGGCAAGCTGTCGGCGCGAGAGCGCGTCGAGCGGCTGTGCGATTCCGGTGCGCGCTTCATCGAGGTCGGCCTCCTCGTCGCCTACGACCAGTACGACGGGCAGGCGCCTGCGGCGGGGGTCGTGACGGGGCTCGGCACGGTGCACGGACGGCCGGTCGTCGTGGTCGCCAATGATCCCACGGTGAAGGCGGGCTCGTGGTGGCCGGAGACGATTCGCAAGATTCTCCGCGCGCAGGAGATCGCCATGCGCTGCCGGATCCCCATCGTCTACCTCGTCGATTCGGCGGGAGTCAACCTCCCGTACCAGGGCGGCGTCTTTCCCGGCCAGTACGGGGCGAGTCGCATCTTCTACTACAACTCCATCATGCGCCGCTACCTCCACGTGCCGCAGCTTGCGGCCGTGATGGGGCAGTGCATTGCCGGGGGCGCGTATCTTCCCGCCCTCTCCGACCTCATCGTCATGGTGAAGGGCACGTCATTCATGGGACTCGGCGGCCCGAATCTCGTGAAGGGCGCCACCGGCCAGACGATCGACGGCGAGACCCTCGGCGGCGCGACGACGCACACGGAAGTGAGTGGGGTCGCACACTACGTGGCGGAGGATGATGCGGAGTGCCTGGCGAAGCTGCGCGAGCTGATTGCCGTACTGCCGGAGAACGGCTCTTCGGTTTCTCGCTTCGTCGGTGAGCAGCCGGCCTCGGGAAGCGAGGGCGTCCCGGGGCACGCCGTGAACCGAAAAGCCGAAGAACCGAAGAACGACGGCGACGCGCCAGCGAGCCGCCTGTACGACCTCCTGCCCACCGACCACCGCATGTCCTACGACATGCACGAGGTCCTCCGCGAGATCCTCGACGACGGCAGGCTCGACGAGTTTCAGGCGAAGCTTGCACGCGAGATGATCTGTGGCGACGCGCGCATCGACGGCGTTCCCGTCGGAGTGATTGCCAATCAACGCGGACTCATCAAGGGTCGGCCCGGCGAGAGGCCGCGCTTTGGCGGCATCGTCTACGCCGAAAGCGCCGAGAAGGTGGCGTACTTCATCGATCGGTGCGACCGGCAGGGGATTCCACTGCTGTTCGTGCAGGACGTGTCCGGTTTCATGGTCGGCCCCGAGTCCGAGCACGAGGGGGTCATCCGTTCGGGCGCGCGCTTCGTCGAGGCGATGGCCACGGCGACGGTGCCCAAGGTGGTGCTCACGGTGAATCACGCGTCGGGCGCCGGCTACTACGCCATGTCCGGCCAGGGATTCGATCCCGACTTCATCTTCTCCTGGCCCACCGGGCGGATGGCCGTCATGGAAGGAGAAGCTGCAGTGCAGGCGGTACACGGTCCCGCGCTCGCCAAGGCCCAGGCGACGAAGAAGCCGCTCGATCCGGCAGCCGCGCGCGCGGTAGACGAGATGCGTGAGGACTACGAACATCAGCTCGACGCGCGCTACGCCGCGGCCCGTGGCTATGTGGACGCAATCATCTACCCTGAAGACACACGCGACGTGCTCGCTTCCGCATTTCGCGCTGCATTGAACAACCCGGGCCCCCACCTCGGCCCGTTCGTCCTTCCCCAGGGGTGCGCATGACCGCAGGATCCAGCTCCGACCGTATCGTTCGCGTCGCCTCCGGACAGGGTTTCTGGGGTGATTGGCTCGACGCGCCGCGCCGTCAGGTCGAGGGGGGTCCCGTGGACTACCTGATGCTCGACTACCTGGCCGAGGTCACGATGTCCATCCTGCAGAAGCAGAAGGAGCGCGACCCCGCCATGGGCTACGCGCGCGACTTCATCGGCGCGATGGAGAGCGTGCTTCCCGCGGTGAAGGATCGCGGCGTAAAGGTCATCGCCAATGCGGGGGGCGTGAACCCGGTCTCCTGCGCGAACGCCGTGCTCGAGATGGCGCGGGCGAAGGGCGCCAAGGGCACGCTGAAGATCGGCGTCGTCACCGGTGACGACCTGCTGCCGGGCCTCGACGAGCTGCTCGCCTCCGGCCAGAAGCTCGCCAACATGGAAACGGGCGAGTCGCTCGACACCGTGCGCGATCGCGTGCTGTCGGCCAACGCGTACATCGGCTCGGTTCCCATCGTCGAGGCGCTGCGCCGCGGCGCGAACGTCGTCGTCACCGGGCGATCCACCGACACCGCGCTCACCATGGCCCCGCTGCGTCACGAGTTCGGCTGGGCCGCCGATGACTGGGACAAGCTCGCCGCGGGCATCATCGCTGGCCACATCATCGAGTGTGGCGCGCAGTGCTCCGGTGGCAACTGCCTCTACGACTGGCGCTCCATTCCCGACCTCGCCAACGTCGGCTATCCCATCGTCGAGGCGCGCGCCGACGGCACGTTCGTCATCACCAAGCATCCGGACACGGGCGGCCGGATCAACGTGCCCTCCATCACCGAGCAGCTCGTGTACGAGATGGGCGACCCGCACGCCTACATCACGCCCGACGTCGTCGCCGACTTCACGAGCATCCATCTCGAGCCGGCCGGCGAGAACCGTGTCCGCGTATTCGGCATCAAGGGCAGGCCCGCAACCGACAAGCTGAAGGTCTCCATCGCCTATCGCTACGGCTTCAAGGCGGTGGGGACGCTCGTCTATGCGTGGCCCGACGCGCTCGAGAAGGCGAAGCTCGCCGACCGTGTGCTGCGCGAACGCCTCGAGACCATGGGGCTGAAGTTCGAGGAGATCGTCACCGAGTTCGTCGGCGTCAACGCGACGCACGGCCCGCTCGAGCCGCAGCAGGGCGAGGCACAGGAAGTCCAGCTCCGAATCGGCGTCCGTTCGCCGGACGGGAAGTCGGTGGAGCGCTTCACGCGCGAGCTCGCGCCGCTCGTCCTCAACGGGCCACCCAGCGTCACCGGGTTCGCCGGCGGCAGGCCGAAGGTGGAAGAGATCGTCGCCTATTGGCCTGCGCTGGTGGACAAGGCCGCCGTCACCACCCGAGTGGAGATCGTCTCGTGAAGGTCCGTCTCGTGGACATTGCGCACGCCCGCTCGGGCGACAAGGGGGACACTGCCAACGTCGGCGTCATCGCCCTCACGCCGGAATGGTATCCGTTCATCCGCGACGAGCTCACCCTCGATCGGGTGCGTGAGCACTTCAAGGGTGTCATCACCGGTGACGTGCAGCGCTACGAGCTGCCCAACCTGAACGCGCTCAACTTCCTGCTGCACGGCGCGCTGGGCGGCGGCGGCACGCTCTCGCTCAAGACCGATGCGCAGGGTAAGGTTTTCTCCACCGCCATGCTCCGCATGGTGCTCGAGGCGCGGGATGACGTCGCTCGGTCACTGCATCTCCCCGCGGCGCCACGCTGATGCCTCGGTTCCACGTTCAGCAGCTCATCATGCTCCGCATCATTCTCGGCGCCATCGGCGTCGCGGTGTGGGGCTACGGCTATCGCACGGGCGACCCGAACGTGCGGTTGGTCGGCATGGCGATTCTCGTCGTCGTGCTGTTGATGCGCTGGGTTCCAAGGCGCTGGCTCAGCGGCGACAACCCGCCGCGCTGAGCGCCGCGGACGACTGCAATCAGGGGTGCTAAAGCGTTATGTTTCAACGCTTATGACGCGCCTCGCCACACCAGAGCTCCTCTCGCCCGCCGGCTCGCTCGACGCCGTCCGGGCCGCGCTCGCCAACGGCGCCGACGCCGTCTACCTGGGAGCCGAGCGCTTCAACGCGCGGGACGAGGGAGCGCAGCTCACGCTTGCCGAAGTGGGTGAGGCGTGCCGGCTGGCGCACGAGCGCGGCCGGCGCATCTACCTCACGCTCAACATCCTCCTCAAGCCTGCCGAGCTCGCCGGCGCCCTCATGTTCCTCGGCGAGGCGATCGATCTTGGGGTCGACGCGGCGATCGTGCAGGACATCGGCCTCGTCCGGCTCATCCAGCGCGTCTACCCTGGCTTCGAGATCCACGGGTCCACGCAGATGACCGTGCACGACGTGACCGGCGCGCGCGTCATGCATGATCTCGGCGTGGAGCGAGTGGTGCTCGCGCGCGAGAACACGCTGGATGACATCCGCGCCATCCACGGCGCGGTGCCGGAGCTCGGGCTCGAGAGCTTCATCCACGGTGCGCTGTGCATCTCCTACAGCGGCCAGTGCTTCATGTCGGGGATGATCTCGGAGCGCAGTGCGAACCGCGGCTCCTGCGCCCAGTCGTGCCGCAAGGACTACGTGCTCACCGACGTGGCCACCCGCACGGAGCTCGACCGCGGCTTCCTCATCTCTGCCAAGGACCTCGCGGCCAGCGAACACCTTGCCGGGATCGCCGAGGCGGGCATCGGTTGCCTCAAGATCGAAGGGCGGAAGAAGCGCCCGGAGTACGTCGCCACCGTCACGAGCGGCTACCGCGCCTTCCTCGACCGCCTTGCCGAAGGCGACGTCACCGCGCCGGCACCCAAGGAGATGGAGCCGCTGGTGCAGATCTACAGCCGTGGCTTCACGGGTGGCATGTACGGGGGTCGCGCCGGACGCGAGTACATCACGCGATCGCATCCGGACAACCGCGGCCGTGAGCTCGGCGTGGTGGAGCGCGTGGACGGGCGAGAGCTGGTCGTACGTGTCTCCTCGCCGCTCATGACCGGCGATGGCGTCGGGTTCGAGGCTCCTGCATCGCTCGGTGGCGCCTCGGTGGGATTCACCGTGGCGGGGGTGCGCACGGTCTCCACCGGCGGCGACGCCATCATGCAGGCGCTCGAGTTGCCGCCGCGCATCAGCGTAGGGGCTGGATGGAAGGTCGTTCGTTCCTCGGAAGCGGCGCTCCTCGAACGCGCGCGGGCCAGCTACGCTGCACTTCCCGCCACCGTCCGCCAGCGCAAGACGAGGCTGGACGTTCGGGTGTTCGGCAGCGCCGGCGCTCCGCTCAAGGCGGTGTTCGAGGCGGATGACGAAACGATCACCGTGCGCGGCGAGATCAATCTCGCGCCCGCGGCGCGACGTGCACTCGACGCCTCGACGCTCCGCGAGCAGCTTGGCCGCCTCGGTGAGACGCCCTTCGTGCTCGGTTCGCTCGACGCCGACGCGCTGCCGGCCGGCCTGTTTCTACCGATCAGCGACTTGAACCACCTCCGCCAGCAGGCCGTCGACGAGCTCCTGCAACGGCGCGACTGGGCGCACCAGGCGGTGATCGCCGACCGTCAGGCTCGCATCGACGAGGCGCTCACCATGCGGCACGACGAGCCCGTTCGGGGCGCGATGTCGGTGAATGGTCCGGTCGAGAGCGCGCGCGAATTCGATCTCGTCGCCTCGGTGTTCACGCTCGACGACGCGCGCACCGCTGCCGATGCCGGCGCGACCACGGTGGTTCTCGATCCATTCCTGCGACATCCCACGCCCCCGGTCACGCGCGTCAAGGCGCTGACCGAAGAGCTCCGCGCGCGCGGCGTGACCCTGCGGCTGCGCACGCCCACCATCGTGCGCCCCGAGGAACGTCGCGTCGTGCAGAAGTGGCTCGACCTCGGCTCGCCCCTCGTGAGCGGACACCTCGGTCTCGTCGCCGAGCTGGGGCGCGCGGGGCGCGACGTCGTTGCCGACTACGCCGTGAACTGCTTCAACCAGCACACCGCTCGCGAGCTGTTCTCGCTGGGTGCGCGGCGCATCGTGCTCTCCATCGAGTTGACGACGGACGAGATGCTCGCGATCGCCGCGCCCTGGGAGGGCAGCGGCTTCGACGTCTTCCTGTATGGTCGGCCGGAAGGGATGACGATCGAACACTGCGTCCTCTCGGCGGCGTTCGACCGCACACCGACGACCTGTCGTGACTTGTGCGTGCAGAAGCACACCAACGTGCAGCTCACCGATCCGGCCGGCTACGACTTCGCCGTCGCCACCGATTCGGCGTGTCGCAACCGCCTGCTGCATTCGCGGCCCGTGGAGGGCGGGGAATACCTGCCGCGGCTGTGGCGTGGTGGTATCCGCAACTACCACCTCGTCTTCAACGTCGTCGGAGATCCCATCACCCAGGTGGTGTCGGGATATCGCGCCATGCTCGACGAGCTCGCCGCCGGCGGACGCGCGACGTCCAATCCCGTGCGACCTGCGCTGAAGCACGCCTTCACGCGCGGCCACTTCGCGCGCGCGGTCTGAGGGAACGATGTGCCGCAGGATCGTGCCGTTCTCTCGCGCGTGCAAGAGGATCGAGACAACGTCATCACGCACTCCCCAAGTG
>Ga0070714_100004201_pt1 | contig 10844 bp, 8 predicted proteins | sample LARL83metaG_FD_65450 | JGI IMG/M metagenome (GOLD analysis project Ga0070714, IMG submission 65450) | Corn, switchgrass and miscanthus rhizosphere microbial communities from Kellogg Biological Station, Michigan, USA - LAR L8-3 metaG | ecosystem: Host-associated > Plants > Roots > Rhizosphere ... | reverse complement strand
ACGGCGTGCTCAGCGCCGCCGAGGGGCTGGAGCTGGACGAGTCGAACCTGTCGGGCGAGTCGGCGCCGGTCCCGCGCCGCGTCGGCGAGCGGCTGCGCTCCGGCTCGTTCGTCGCCGAGGGCGCCGGCGCCTACGTCGTCGAGGCGGTCGGCGCCGCCAGCTACGCCGAGCGCGTGGCCGGCGAGGCGCGCGCCTTCCGCCACCCGCGCTCGCCGCTCGAGCACGCCCTCAACCGCCTGCTGCTCGTGCTCGTCGCGGTGATGGTGCCGCTCGGGATCCTGCTCGTGACGGTGCTCCTCGTGCGCAGCGAGCCGATGCACAGAGCGGTCACGACGGCCGTCGCGGGTGTGCTCGCGCTCGTGCCGGAGGGACTGCTGCTGCTGAGCGGACTGACGATGGCTGTGGCGGCGCTGCGGATGGCGCGACGCGGCGTGCTCGCCCAGCAGCTCAACGCGGTCGAGTCGCTCGCGTCGGTCGACGTCGTCTGCTGCGACAAGACCGGGACGCTGACGGAGCGCGCGCTGCGGCTCGTCGGCGTCGTGCCGGCTGCCGGCGGCGACGAGGCGGCGCTGCGCGCGCAGCTGGCGCGCTATGCGGCCTGCTGGGAGCGCGGCGACGAGACGCTCGACGCGCTCGTCGCGGCGGTCGGCGACGGCGCCCCGCCGGTCGGGGACCGCGTGCCGTTCTCCTCGCGCCGCCGTTGGGGCGCGGTGCGGCTGGACGGCGCGACGCTCGTGCTCGGCGCGCCGGAGGCGCTCCCGCTCGGCGCGGAGCTGGCCGCGCGCGCGGCGCGCGAGATGGCGGCCGGTCGGCGCACGCTCGCGCTGTGCGCGACGGCGGCGCCGGTCGCCGAGCGCGATCCGGAGGCCGCGCCGCCGGCCGGACTGCGACCGCTCGGGCTGGCGCTGCTGGCCGAGCGCCTGCGCCCGAACGCGCGCGAGACGCTCGCGTTCCTGCGCGCGCAGGGCGTCGCGGTAAAGATCTTCTCGGGCGACGCGCCGACGACCGTCGCGGCGATCGCGGGCGACCTGGGCGTCGCGGGCGAGCACGAGGTCGTCGCGCTCGACGGCCGCGAGCTGCCCGACGACGAGGAGGCACTCGCGGAGCTGGCCGCCCGCGCGACCGTCGTCGGGCGCGTCTCGCCCGAGGGCAAGCGACGGCTCGTGCGCGCGCTCGCGGCGCGGGGCCGTTACGTCGCGATGGTCGGCGACGGCGTCAACGACGTGCCGGCGCTGAAGGCGTCGCGGCTCGCGCTCGCGCAGGGCAGCGGCACGCAGATGGCGCGCGCGGTCGCCGACCTCGTGCTCGTCGAGGGGGACTTCGCGGTCGTGCCGCGGCTTGTCGTGGAGGGCCGCCAGATCCTGCGCAACGTGCAGCGCGTCGCCAAGCTGTTCGTCAGCAAGTCGGTGTTCGCCGGCGTGCTCGTCGTCACGCTCGGCGTCTCCACGGTCGCCTACCCGTTCCTGCCGCGCCACCTCAGCCTCGCGTCGTCGTTCGCGATCGGGATCCCGGCGTTCGTGCTCGCGCTCGCGCCGAGCGCCGGGCGGTGGGAGCCGGCCGGCTTCCTGCGCGAGGTCGCGCGGTTCGCCGTGCCCGGCGGCCTGGCGCTGGCCGCGGGCGTGATCGCCGCCTATCTGCTCGCGCTGAAGGCGCTCGGCTTCTCGACGGTCGACGCGCGCACGGTCGCGACCTCCGTGCTCGTCGTCGTCGGGCTCTACCTCGTCGCGCTGCTGGAGCGCGGCGGCGGGACCGCCGACGCGGCCGCGGGGTCGCCCGCCCGCCGGCGCCTCGTCGCCGCGCTGTGCGCGCTGCTGGGCGCCGGGTACGTCGCGATGCTCGTGCTGGGGCTCACGCGCCGCTTCTTCGCGCTGAGCGCGCCGGAGCCGGCGATCGTGGCCGTGAGCGTGGCCGGGTCCGCGCTCGGGGTCGCGCTCGCGCGGCTCGCCCTGCGAGGCGGGAGCGCAACCGTCGGCCGCCCGCCGGCGGAAGCGGCCTGAGCACCGCCCCGCCATCCTCGATGACGCGTCACGCGTCGCTGCGCGCCGCCCGTTCGGCGATCAGCTCCTCCCGCACGGCGCGGTGGAACAGGGCACGCTGCACGATCGCGTCCGCCAGTGCGTCGACGTCGACGTCGTACTCGCCCGCGGCGACCTGCCGCGCGAGCAGCCGCACGCGCGACGAGCGCGTGATGCGGTCGCGCCGGGCGTTGGTGATGCGATGGATTCGGTCGTTGGTGGCGACCATCGAACATGTCCTCCTTCTCGGTCCTGACGACACGGGAGCCGCACCGGACGGGCGGCTCGGCTGGGTGCGTCAGGCGACTGGAGGAGCGCGGGCGCCGTCGCCCTCGACGGCGGCGGCGAGGGTGGCGAAGCGGTCGGCCGGGATGACGAGCGCCCCGTCGGGCAGCTCGAGGACGACGGCGTCGAGCTCGATCGCGCAGTCGCGCGCGCCGCTTGCGCCGGCACCCGCGGCGGCGGCGCCGGCGGTCGTCGCGAGCGGCGCGGAGGGGCTCTCGAGCGGGACAGGCGGCCCGCGCAGCTGCGGCGGCGCGTCGACCTCTCGGTGCGGACGCGCGGCCTGACGGCCGGCGATCGCGCCGGTCGCCGTGTCGGGGGTGATCGACGCGCTCGGGACGAAGGGCGCGCAGGCCTGCGCCGGCGCCGCCGTCGTGACCGCGGAGGCTGTTCCGTCGACTACCGCGCCGGCGGCGATGGTGCCGATCCCCAGTCTTGCGAGCGCGTCTCTGACGGCCTTCGCGGCGGCGCCGGGGTCGTGGGCGGGCGTGGACCGCGGCGCCGGCGACGTCGCGGCGGCGGGCGCCGGCGCGGTCGGGAGCGGCTGCGTCGCCGCCGTGGGCGCGGGCGCCTGCGTCGGCGCGGACGTCGTCACCGTCGGATCGGCGGGAGGCGCCGCGTGGGCTTCCGGCGCCGGCTTGGGCGCAGGCGCGGGGTCGCTCGGCGCGGGGTCAGCGGGCGGCGCGGGGTCGCTCGGCGCCGGGCTCGCCGGCGGCGCCGGATCGGACGGCGTCGGCGCCGGATCGGACGGCGCGGGGGTAGGCGTCGGGTCCGTGGGAGCCGGGCTCGCCGGCGGCGCGGGATCGCTGGTGGGAGGCGGCGGCGCCGGCTCGGCCGGCGGCGCGGGATCGCTGGTGGGAGGCAGCGGCGCGGGATCGGCCGGCGGCGCGGGATCGGCTGGCGGCGCGGGATCGGTCGGCGCGGGGCTCGCCGGCGGCGTCTGCGTCGTCGGGTCCGTCGGCGGCTGGACCGTCGGATCGGCCGGCGCCTGCGTCGTCGGGTCCGTCGGCGGCTGGACCGTCGGATCGGCCGGCGCCTGCGTCGTCGGATCGGCCGACGGCTGCGTCGCCTGATCGCTCGGAGCGGTCGTCGCCGACGGCGCCGGATCCGTCGTCGTCGACGCGGTCGCCGCGACGCCGTCCGTCGACGTCGCCGCGCGCGCGTCCTGAGCGGCGAGCGCGCTCGCCGGCGCGAGCGCCAGCAGGACGAGCATGAGGAGGAGCCCGAGGATGGGGCGACCTCGCGCCGGGGGGCGAAGGCGGGGAGCGGTGGGCTGTTGGACGTCCCTGCGCGTCACGGTGCCTCTCGGAATATCCTCGGCAGGCTGGCCGAGCCTATTGAGCGATTCGAGCGCCGACCATCCGGCGACGGCCCCATGAGGTCCGCCTGCTGACACGTCGGTGCCGGCGCATCCGCTCGACTCCACGATCAGACTGTACGCGTCGTGGCCAGCGCGTTCAGCACCAGCGTCGATCTGTCCGCCCTGCGCGACCGCGTCGCGCTCGTCACGGGCGGCGCGAGCGGACTCGGGCGCGCGACCGCGCTGGCGCTCGCGGCGGCCGGCGCAGAGGTTGTGATCGCCGACCTCGACGCCGACGGCGGCGCGGAGGTCGCCGCGCGGGTCGGCGGGCACTTCGTCGCCACCGACGTCTCCGACCTGGAGGCGAACCGCGCGATGGTCGGGTTCGCGCTCGAGCGCTGCGGGCGGCTCGACCTGGCGCACCTGAACGCCGGCGTCACGAGCGGCTGCGGCCTCGGCGAGGACTTCGACCTCGCCGCCTACCGACGCGCGATGGGCGTGAACCTCGACGGCGTGGTGTTCGGCACGCACGCCGTCCTCTCCGCGCTGCGCCGCAACGACGGCCCGGGCCGCGGCGCGATCGTCGCGACCGCGTCGCTCGCGGGCCTCACTGCCGTCCCGATGGAGCCGCTCTACGCCGCCAACAAGCATGGGGTCGTCGGCCTCGCCCGCTCGCTCGGTCCGTCGCTCGCGCTCGACGGGATCCGCTTCAACGCCGTCTGCCCCGGCTTCGCGGAGTCGGCGATGACCGCCCCGATCCGCGAGGGCCTGGAGGCCGCCGGGTTCGAGCTGATCCCGGCCGAGGTCGTCGCCGAGACGGTCGTGCGGCTGTTCGCGCTCGAGGTCACCGGCGAGTGCTGGTTCGTGCAGCAGGGCCGCGAGCCGGCGGCGTTCCAGTTCCGCAACGTCCCCGGGCCCCGCCCGCTGAACCCGATCGAGGAGGCCTGATGGACTTCGAGCTGAGCGACCGCGCGAAGGACTTCCGCGAGCGGCTGCAGGCGTTCCTCGACGAGCGGGTCCACCCCGTCGAGCGCGACTACGTCGACGCGATTCGCGCGGCGGACACGCCGCACGTCCACCCGCCGCTGGTCGAGGAGCTGAAGGAGGAGGCGCGCCAGCGCGGGCTGTGGAACCTGTTCCTGCCGGATCCCGAGCACGGCGCCGGGCTCTCGTACGTCGAGTACGCGCCGCTCGCCGAGCTGATGGGCCGCAGCGTGATCGCCTCCGAGGTCTGCAACTGCTCGGCGCCCGACACCGGCAACATGGAGGTGCTGCACCAGTTCGGCAACGAGGAGCAGAGAGAGCGGTGGCTGCGGCCGCTGCTCGACGGCGAGATCCGCTCCGGCTTCGCGATGACCGAGCCCGACGTCGCCTCCTCCGACGCGACCAACGTCTCGCTGCGAATGGAGCGCGACGGCGACGACTTCGTCCTCAACGGACGCAAGTGGTGGACGACGGGGGTCATGCACCCGAGATGCAGAATCCTCATCGTGATGGGCAAGACGGAGCTGGAGGCCCCCGTCTACGCCCAGCAGTCGATGCTGCTCGTGCCGCTCGACGCGCCCGGGCTGGAGATCGTCCGCTCGCTGCCGGTCTTCGGCTACGAGGACCCGGAGGGGCACGGCGAGCTGGAGTTCAAGGACGTGCGCGTGCCGCAGTCGAACATCGTCGCGGCGCCGGGCGCCGGCTTCCTGATCGCCCAGGCGCGGCTCGGCCCAGGCCGCATCCACCACTGCATGCGCGCGATCGGCGCGGCCGAGCGCGCGCTCGAGCTGCTGTGCGCGCGCGCAGACGCGCGCACGACGTTCGGCAAGCCGGTCTCGACGCGCTCGAACATCCGCGACTGGATCGCCGAGGCGCGCATCGAGATCGAGATGGCGCGCCTGTTCGTGATGAAGACGGCGTGGCTCGTCGACACGGTCGGCGGCAAGAACGCGCGCATCGAGGTGGCGGGGATCAAGGTCGCGGTGCCGAGCATCGCGCTGAAGATCATCGATCGCGCGATCCAGGTGCACGGCGGCGCGGGCGTCTCCGACGACTTCCCGCTCGCGTGGATGTACGCGCACATGCGTACGCTGCGGCTGGCCGACGGGCCCGACGAGGTGCACAAGCTGTCGATCGCGCGGCGCGAGCTGCGCCGCCAGCGCGGCGAAGCCGAGCCGCTGATGTAGCGCGAGGCGGCGGCGGGCGCGAAATCGACGACGCGGCGCGCGCGTCATCGCGTCAGCCGTCCCCGCCGCTCGTGGTGGTCGTGCCCGAGCCGCCGGAGCTGCCGGATCCGCCGCCGTCGGCGGACGAGCCGCCGCTCGTGCCGTCGCCGCCGGACGAGCCGGTGCCGTCGCCGCCGGTGCCGCCGTCCGACGCGCCGCCATGGCCGCCGTCGTCCGCGCCGCCCCCGTCGCCGGAGCCGTGGTCCCCGCCCGCGACGGGCGTCGGAGCCGACCCGGGGCCCGGCAGACGGCCTCTCCCCTGCTGCCCGCCGGACCGCGTGCCGCCGCCGGAGCCGTCGTGACCGTCGTCCCCCTCTGACGAGCCGGGCGCCGGCGAGCCGCCCCCGCCGCCACCGACGCGCGGGCGGACGGACGCCCCCCGGGTCGGATGGAAGCCGACCGACACGAGCGTCTCGGCGTGGCGCCGCGCGCGGCGCTCCGCACGCGGCGCCCGGACGCGCTGCGCCGCGGGTCCCGCCGCGGACGGCGCGAGCGCCCGACCGTGCGCGGCGGGCGCCGACGCGCCCGCCAGCCGCACGGGATGGGAGCGGGCGCGCGGACGCGCGTGGCGGGTCGTCGCGACGCCGCCGACGCCGGCCGCCACCACGCCCGCGGCGAGCATCGCCGCGCCGCCCTTCGCGAGCAGGCCGACGAGCCCGGCCGAGCCGCCGCCGACCGCGAGGTCCGCGACGGCGGCGCCATGGCCTGCGGCGCCGGCCAGCCAGGACGCGAGCGGCATCGGAGTGAGCGCCGTCACGGCCGTGCGCAGCGAGGCGCGGGCGCGATAGACGAGCCCGCGCAGCGCGCCCTCGCTGAGGCCCATCTCGGCCGCCGCGGCGGCGTGGCTGGCGCCCTCGACGGCGGTGCGCAGCAGCGCCTCGCGCTGCTGCTCGGGCAGCGCGGCGAGGCCGACGAGCGCCTCGCGCACGGCGATGCGGCGGTCGAGGTCCTCCTGCGGCGCGCCGGCGCCCGTGATCGCCTCGCTCAGCTCCGCGTAGTCGTAGCCCGAGCCGCGCAGCGCGTTGAGCGCCGTGTTGTGGACGATGCGGTAGAGCCAGGCGCGCGCGTCGCGCACGTCGTCGCCGCGCTGGAGCGCGAGCCACGCCTGCAAGAGCGCCTGCTGGAGCGCGTCCTCGGCGCGCCCCTCCGGCAGCAGCACGCGCCGGCAGTAGCCGAGCAGCGGCCGGCGATAGCGCTGCACGAGCGCCTCGAACGCGCGCTCGTGGCCGTTGCGCGCCAGCTCGACGAGGCGAGCGTCGCTCTGCGTCGCCAGCAGGCGGACGGTGACGGACGGACTCATCGCGGGCTCAGATGGTGGCGGAGCGGGCGGCGGCCTGCACGCCGCGGCCGCCGCCCGCCGGGTCGTCTCCTACGAGCTCGCCTGCTGCTGGTCGAGCAGGACGAGCTTGAACCGGGCGCCGCCCGAGCCGATCTTCAGGATCGCCTCGTGGACGAGCGCACCGGGGACGAGGTCCGCGGTGCCACACGACGGCGCCTGGCCCTGGCCCTGCTGGTCGCCCTGGTCGTCGCCGCCGCCCTGGTCGTCGCCCTGATCGCCCTGATCCCCGTGATCGCCCTGGCCGTCGCGCGAGGCCGTCGCGCCCGCGCCCATGCAGTTGATCTCCGTGTCGGCGGTCACGTCGCCCGTGACCGTCGAGCCGTCGGCCAGCGTGATCGTCAGCACGCCGTTCGTGAACGACGCGACTCTGCCCGCGTCCGCCGGTCCGCTCGGAGTCGACGGGCTCGTATTCGGGGCCGTGCCGAAGTGCTCCGTGCGCGCGTGATGCGCCTTGACGTGGTGATGACGCCGGTGGTGGCGGCCGTGCGCCGACGCGACGCCCGGCACGGCGAGCGCCAGCGCGAGCGCGCCGACGAGAAGCAGCATGATCCGTCTCATCGTCAGTCCTCCTTCGCGGCGCGTGGACGCGCCTGTCGGGGTCTCTGCCGTTGAGACACCGGCGCAGGCGATTCCTCACGCACGCCGGGTTGCAGCTCTAGAACGAACGTCCAGTCGCGAGGGCGGCGCCGCGCGCCTTGCGGCGGGCTACGCTGCGGCGCGGTGAGTCCGCCCGCACGCAACCGCTGGGACGTCGTCCTCGCCTACGCGGCGCTCGGCGCCGCCACGCAGGTGCTGTGGCTGACGTTCGCGCCGATCACGACCGCCACGGCACGCCACTACGGCGTCGGCGAGGGCGCGGTCGGCTGGCTGGCGGAGGTCTTCCCGCTGCTCTACGTCGTGCTGGCGATCCCGGCCGGGATGGCGCTCGACCGCTGGTTCGCCCCGGCTCTGCGCACGGGCGCGGCCCTGACCGCCGCGGGCGCGCTCGTGCGGCTCGGCGGCGATCACTTCGCGTGGGCGCTCGCGGGCCAGCTCCTCGTCGCGGTCGCCCAGCCGTTCGTGCTCAACGCCGTAACGAAACTCGCGAGCGAGTACGTGGAGCCGGCGGCGCGGCCGGCGGCGATCTCGCTCGGCTCCGGCGGCACGTTCGTCGGGCTGCTGCTCGGTCTGCTGCTCGGTCCGGCGCTCGGCAGCAGCTCGGACCTGCGCACCCTGCTCGTCGTCGAGGCCGTCTTCGCGCTGCTGAGCGCAGCGCTGCTGTGGCTCGCGCTGCGCTCACGTCCGGCCGGCGCGACGGCGCTCGAGCGCGCGATCGGACTTCACGAGCTGCGCGCGGTGTGGGGCGATCGTCTGATCCGGTCGCTGTGCGCGCTCGCGTTCGTCGGCTTCGGCGTCTTCATCGCGCTGACGACGTGGCTGCAGGGGCTGCTGCAGCCGTTCGGCGTCTCCGACGGGACGGCCGGGGCGATGCTCGCGGCGGCCGTGCTGGCCGGCGTGGCGGGGACCGCCTGGCTCCCCGCGACGGTCGCACGCCGCGGCGCCGAGCGCGCGGCGCTGACGGCCGCGCTCGCCGTCTGCGCGAGCTGCTGCGCGATGCTCGCGGCGGTGCGAGCGCCGGCGGCGCAGTTCGTCTTCGTCGCGGCGATCGGCGCCGTCGTGCTGCCGGCGCTGCCGGTCCTGCTGGAGCTGGCCGAGCGGCGCGCCGGCAGCGCGGGCGCCTCCGCGGCGGCGCTGCTGTGGCTGGCCGGCAACCTCGGCGGGATCGCGCTCGCGCTGCCGGTCGGGGCGCTCGTCCACCATGCCGCGCTCGCGTTCGGCCTGCTCGCGCTCGCGACGCTCGCCGGGCTGCCGTTCGCGCGCCGCGTGCGCTGGGGCGCCATGGCGGCCGCCGCCGTGCCCGCGGAGGCGGCGGAGTGAGCGAGGACCGGCCTGTCCGCGAGGAGGACGCATTCGACGTCGCCGCGCTCGACGCGTGGCTGCGCGGCCTCGGCGTCGAGGGCCTCGGCGACGGGGCGCCCGCGGTGCGCCAGTTCACCGGCGGGGCCTCGAACCTCACCTACCTGCTGCGCTATCCGGGCCGCGAGCTGATCCTGCGCCGCCCGCCGGCGGGCACGAAGGCCTCCTCGGCGCACGACATGGCGCGCGAGCACCGCATCCAGGCCGCGCTGGCGCCGGTCTTCCCGCAGGTGCCGAGCATGGTCGGCCTGTGCACCGACCACGCGGTGCTCGGCAGCGACTTCTACGTGATGGAGCGCGTGGAGGGCGTCATCCCCCGCGCGCAGATGCCGCCCGGGATCGGCACGGACCCGGCGCTGATGGCGCGCCTCGGCGAGCGCTTCGTCGACCTGCTGGCGGAGTTGCACGCGATCGACCCGACGGCGGCGGGCCTTGCCGAGCTGAGCCGCGGGCCCGGCTACGTGCGGCGGCAGGTCACGGGCTGGTCGGAGCGCTACCGTCGCGCGAAGACCTGGAACGTGCCCTCGTTCGAGCGCGTGATGGGCTGGCTGGAGCGCGAGCAGCCGGACGACGTCGGCGCCTGCGTGATCCACAACGACTTCCGCCTCGACAACCTCGTGCTCGACGCGCACGACCCGCTGCGGGTGCGCGCCGTGCTCGACTGGGAGCTGGCGACGATCGGCGACCCGCTGATGGACCTCGGCAGCTCGCTCGCGTACTGGACGCAGGCCGACGACGGCCTTGCCGGGCGGCTGTTCCGCAGACAGCCCTCGCACCTGCCGGGCATGCCGACGCGCGCGCAGATCGTCGCGCGCTACGGCGCGCGCACCGGCGTCGCGACCGACGGCTGGGCCTTCTACGAGGTCTTCGGCCTCTTCCGCCTCGCCGTGATCGCGCAGCAGATCTACTACCGCTACCACCGCAGGCAGACGCGCAACCCGGCGTTCAAGCGCTTCTGGGTCGCGGCGCACCTGCTGGAGCGGCGCTGTCGCGCGGCGATCCGCGCGTCCGCGGGCTGAGCGCCCTCACACCTCGACGAACGTCTCGTCGAACGACGCCGTCGGCCATTCGAACGTGATCACGCCGCGCGAGCGGGTCCACGGCTCCTCGCGCCAGCGCGCGAGCACCTCGGGGCGCAGCTTGTAGGCGCGATAGAAGCGCCCGCGCGCGTCGCGCTGGTTGGTGCGCTGGACGTCCTCCGAGCCGGGCCCGAAGCGCACGAGCGAGGCCAGCTTGCTCGGCGTCTCGGGCGGTCCCGAGGTGCCCTTCGGCGTGATCGCGACGCGCGCGATGCCGTTGGACGGCAGCAAGGCGGTGAAGCGCTCGGCGTCGGCGACGGCGAAGACGAACGCGAAGTCGCGGTACCAGCGCCCCTCCTCGGGACGTTGGCGCCGCGTGTGGTAGGCGAGATGGATCTTGTCGATCAGGTCCTCCATCTCGGTGGCGGTGCGCACCGTCACGCCGCGCGCGGCGAGCACGAACGAGCGCGGCGAGCGGAACGAGATCTCCGCCCGCGCCTTCGCGTGCGCCGCGACCGGGATCAAGGTCGAGGTCTCGCCGCGGCGGTAGAGCTCGAAGCTGACGTCGTCGCCGGAGACCGCTTCCCACACCGCGCCTCCGGCGCTGCGCCGCACGCGTCCGGGGTAGCCGTGGAAGCGGTGCCGGACGGTCGAGACCGGCCGCCACACGCCGTCGTTGCCGATCATGCCGATGTCGCCGATCTCGATCGGGAACTCGAGCGG
>Ga0070714_100004200_pt1 | contig 10844 bp, 9 predicted proteins | sample LARL83metaG_FD_65450 | JGI IMG/M metagenome (GOLD analysis project Ga0070714, IMG submission 65450) | Corn, switchgrass and miscanthus rhizosphere microbial communities from Kellogg Biological Station, Michigan, USA - LAR L8-3 metaG | ecosystem: Host-associated > Plants > Roots > Rhizosphere ... | reverse complement strand
GGCCGAACCGTTCGCTGTCCAGATCACTTCCCAATGCCGGTCTTTTTGGGCGCGCGACACCAATCGAAAAAGAAAGTCACCGCAGACTACTCATCTCTAAGCAAGTTCGCGTGATCCCCCGCTCTCTGTTCCTTGCCGCCTCCTGCGTTATCCTTCCCCCATGAAGACCCTGCTTCGCACGCTGCTTTATCTCGCGCTGATTGTCTGGCTCGGCGCCGAGATCTTTTTTCCGGTGGTCGCAGCCATCACCTTTGGTACTTTGCAGGGAGCCACGCACACCGCCGGCACTATCGTCGGAGAACTCCTGCGCATCCTGCACGGAATGGGAATCGTAAGTGGCCTGGTGCTGCTGGCGCTGCTGGCGCTCGCACCGGCCTGGCACATTTTCAAGCCGCGCTCGGTGCTGGCGCCGATGGTGCTCGTTGTGCTGATGCTGGCCTGCACCGCCTATTCGCAGTACGGAATCATCCCGGCGATGGAGCGAGATCGCATGGCTGCCGGCGGGGCTATCGACACGGCCGACAGCACGAATCCCACAACCGAGCATTTCAACATGCTGCACAATCGCAGCGAACACGTTGAGGTAGCGATTCTGTTGCTGGGTATCGCCACGGTGGTACTGGTGGCCTGGGCTGAGTCGACACGCGCACAAGCATGACTCGACCGATTTCTTGTCTTGAGGAGACGCGCATGGGACGCGAAGCGATGTGCACATGCATCTGGAACGGAAGGAAGAGCAACGTCAAAGCGCTCCTCGAGCCGCCCGAGCTGATCCTGCGCGGGGAGATTCGGAAACGGCTTTCCTTTGCCAAGATGCAGGGCGTGCACGCTGAGGGTGATTTGTTGCAATTCAGTTTCGAAAACGAGAGTTTTGCGCTCTCGCTCGGCAAGGCGCTGGCGGCCAGGTGGGCTGAGGCGCTGCTGAAACCGCCGCCGACATTGGCCAGGAAACTTGGCATCTCACCGGAGACGACAGTTCACTTGATCGGATCGGTGGATGATGCCGCGCTTAAGAGTGCCTTGTCGGAAGCGAAAGGGGTTTCGCGGCACAACGGCGACCTGATCCTGGCCCGGGTGGATACGCTCACTGATTTGCAGGATGCACTGGTGAAGACCGCCCATCAACTCGATGCCGGAGTTCCGATCTGGTTCATCTACCGCAAGGGTCCGGGACATTCGTTGAATGAGAATCTGGTGCGGGACACTGCGCTGACAACCGGGGTTGTGGACACGAAGGTTGCGTCGGTTTCAGAGGACTTTTCAGCGCTGCGGTTTGTGAAACGGCGCGATTGACTCGCAGTCCGGCTGGAGACCCATTGCCTTATCCCTGTTCCCTGTCTTGTATCATCGTAGAGGCCCTGAAGCGCGCAAGTTATCGTGCAGGGGCAACTATGGAAATACATGAAAACTGGCATTATCGGCCTGCCGCAGGTGGGCAAGACTTCGTTATTCAAAATTCTTACCAAGGCAAAGCTCGAGGATAGGGGCTACTCCAATCCACGAGAGGCGCACATCGGCGTGGCCAAGGTCCCGGATGAGCGGCTGGACAAATTGTCGGCGCTTTACAACCCCAAGAAAACCACGCATGCAACGGTGGAATACGTCGACGTGGCAGCGATTGGGCAGGAGGCGCTGAAGGAGACGGCCTTTCTCACCAGCCTGCGGAACGTGGACGCGCTGATTCACGTGCTGCGCGCGTTTGAGGACGATTCGATTCCGCATGTTGGCCCCATCGACCCGCTGCGCGATGTGAAAAACGTGGAATTCGACCTGATGATCAGCGATCTGACCCAGGTTGAAAAACGGCTCGAACGCGTCGAAAAAGACCTCAAAAAGGGCCGAACTAACGATCTGGAACACGAAAAAGCCCTTCTTTTTCGCTCCAAAGAGGCTCTTGAGAGGGAGAAACCGCTGCGAGAACTGGAGATGACGCCGGAGGAAAGGAAGCTCATCAAAGGATTCATGTTCCTCTCGCAAAAGCCTGTTTTATATGCACTTAACATTGGCGAAAGCGGCGTTTTGGGCGAAGATCTAGGCTCGGCTGTGGAGCGCTATCAGTTGACGGATGTGGCGCAGCGGCCCAACGCCGGCGCCACCGCCATCTGCGGAAAGGTTGAAGCGGAACTGGCGGAGATGGATGAGGCAGAGGCCGCGGATTTTCTCTCGAGCTACGGACTGCACGAGAGCGGCCTGGTGCGGCTGATCAGAAAGAGCTACGAGTTGCTGGGATTGATCAGCTTCTTTACCGCCGGCGAGGACGAGTGCCGCGCATGGACGGTGCCGGCCGGATCGAAGGCTCCACAGGCAGCCGGGGCAATTCACTCGGATTTGGAGCATCACTTCATCCGTGCCGAGACCATCCGATGGGACAGCCTGCTGTCTGCGGGCAGCGAAGCCGCGGCGCGTGCCCAGGGGACATTGCGACTCGAGGGCAAAGAATACGTTGTGCAGGATGGGGATGTGATGCACATCCGGCATAGCGGGTAAGGTAAGCAAGAATGCTCAGACTTTCGGTGGCGCTCGGCGTGCTCGCCGCTCTGGCCGATGTGGCGGGTGGGCTGGTGCTGGTGCGGGCGCGCGGGGTCGAGCGTTATCTGCGCTATTTTGTCGCTTTGGGAGCGGGCTTTCTGATGGCGGTCGCACTCCTGGAGATGACTCCGGAGAGCCTGCGCCTCAATCCGGTGCTGGGCCCGGTGCTGATCATGGTGGGCTACTGCGTCGTCCACCTGCTGGAACACACCATCAACTCGCATTTCCATTACGGAGAGGAAACGCATCACGATGAATTCGTTTCTTCTAGAACTGGTTACTCAGTCCTGGGCGGTCTTAGCGTGCATGCGCTCTTCGATGGTGTCGCCATTGGCTCGGGATTTGTGGTCAGCAAAGGCATGGGCTGGCTGATTTTTCTGGCGATCTTTCTGCACAAGGCGCCTGAAGGGTTCACGATGGCTTCGGTGATGCTGGCGAGCGGACGGAGCCGGGCGGCTGCGTTTTATGCGGCAGTCGCGCTGGCGGTGGCCACGATCTTTGGCGTGCTCGTGATCGAGCTTGCTCCGCAGTGGATGTCTTATGGTTTGCCGATATCGGCCGGCGTGGCGTTGTACGTTGGCGCCAGCGACCTGGTGCCCGAGGTCAACCGCGAGCCAGGGATACGCATGGCCCTGGTGTTCTTCCTCGGCGTGGCCGCATTTCTCGTGCTGCGGCAGGTATTGCCGGCGCTTTGAACAGTGGTCACCCGCTGTGCGGATCTCAAGGGAGGAGTGAAACCAGCTGACACGGCCGGCCAAGCTTCGCACGCGCAGCGCCCTTCTGCTGCTGGCGTTTTCGGTCCTCGCGATGGCAGTCATGGGGTACCACGCCGGAATCGAGGACGATGCCGTATATCTGAGCGCGGTGAAGAGCGATTTGAATCCCGCGCTGTATCCTCACGATTCTGAATTCTTCAGGGTCCAAATGCAGGCGACCGTCTTCGACGACGTGGTGGCGGGCCTGATACGGCTCACGAAGTTTTCGCTGGGAACCACAGAACTGCTGCTTCAGTTTGCCTCGATCCTGCTTATCCTCGCGGGTTGCCGGAGCATCGCACGCATTCTGTTCGAAGATGAGCGCGCGCAATGGGCCGGGGTGGCGCTGGTCGCCTCGATGTTGACACTGCCGGTCTCTGGAACGGCAATCTACCTGGCGGATCAGCACCTGCACCCGCGAAACATTGCTACGGCAATCATTCTGTTTGCGGTCTCGCGAATCATGCGCGGGAAAAACCTGCAGGCGCTTCCGCTGCTTTTGCTCGCGCTGCTGGTGCACCCCATCATGGCCGCGCTGGGCGCATCGTTCTGCGTTTTTCTTTCGGCTGCGATGTATGAGCCGGTGCACACGTGGCTTCGCACACTGCGCGATTCGGTGGCCGCAGCGGTCCCGCTCGGCTGGATATTCGAAGCTCCCACGCCGGCGTGGCATCGCGCCCTTGCGACACGCAATTACTATTTCCTCTACAACTGGACGTGGTACGAGTGGCTGGGCGCGCTTGCCCCGCTTTTTCTGTTCTGGCTGCTGTGGCGCATCGCGCTCAAGCGCGGGGAAACGGTACTGGCTCGATTCGCGCTTGGCGTGCTTGCCTACGGCCTGTTTCAGCAGCTATTCGCCATCATGGTGCTGAAATCGCCGGCGCTGGCGCGGCTGACACCCCTGCAACCTATGCGCTTCCTGCATCTCATTTACTTTTTCATGATCCTGGCAGGCGGCTGCCTGATGGGCAAGTATTTGTTGAAGGCCAACCCGCTGCGATGGGCGATTTTCCTCATGGTCATCAATACCGGGATGTTTCTTTCGCAGCGCGCGCTCTTCAGCAGCAGCGAGCACATCGAATGGCCGGGAAGAGCGTCGGACAACCAGTGGGTACAGGCATTTGCGTGGATTCGGGAGAATACGCCGACGGATGCCTATTTCGCGATGGACCCCCGCTACCTGGCGTCGCGGGGAGAGGATTACCACAGCTTTCGAGCGCTGGCCGAGCGCAGCCAATTGGCCGACCTGGTCAAGGATCCGGCCGTTGTGACCCAGGTGCCCGAACTGGGGGCCGATTGGCAGAGGCAGGTAGATGCCACTTCAGGCTGGCAGAAGTTCAAAGGAGCCGATTTTGAGCGGCTGAAAACCGGGTTTGGCGTGGACTGGGCCCTGGTATCGTATCCGGCGCCCTCAGGACTGCACTGCGCCTGGCACAATGAGGGACTCTCCGTATGCCGGATTCCGTAGGGCTCAATCTCATGTTGACGCAAATGGCTCGAAACCGTCTAATTAACCGGTTCACATCCCTAAACCTCAGCATGGCTTGTACAATAAAACCGTCCCCCCGATTCCGTTCCATCCAAGGTATCTCCTGAATGCCCATTGATATCTATTCGGTTGCTCAGCCAGATACCACCACAAGTTCCATTTCAGTCGGTCAACGACTGCTTGCTCACGTCCGCATTCTTCGCCTCGACCATTGCATCAAGCAGGTATTCATTTTCCCCGGCGTGGTGCTGGCGATTGCGATCAGCGGCCGCAACGTCGATCGATCCCTCGTATTCAACATCGTGATCGGCATGCTGGCCGCCACACTGATTTCGAGCAGCAATTACGTTCTGAACGAAATGCTGGATGCGCCGTTCGATCGGCTGCATCCGACGAAGAAGACACGGCCGGCAGCTGAAGGACTGGTGCACCTCGGCTGGGGCTATGCCCAGTGGATCGCGACGATGGCGGTTGGGGTTGGCATAGCAAGCACCATTTCAAGAGGATTTTTGCTGAGCACGATCGGGCTATGGCTGATGGGGTGCCTCTATAACATTCCCCCCATTCGCACAAAAGATCTGCCGTATGTGGATGTGCTGAGCGAATCGATCAACAATCCTCTTCGATTCTGCCTTGGCTGGTACATGGTGACGGCAACGATCCTGCCTCCGGCTTCCCTGCTTGTCTCTTACTGGATGCTGGGCGCCTACTTCATGGCCCTGAAGAGATTCAGTGAGCACCGCCAGATCAACGACGCGGCCATCGCCATCAGTTATCGCAGGTCCTTTTTGTACTACAACCAGGAGTCCCTCCTCAGTTCCGCTGTTTTCTATGCTGTGACCTCCATGCTGTTTCTGGGCGCATTTATCATGCGGTACCGGATGGAACTTATCCTCGCGTTCCCCATGGTGGCGTTGCTGATGTCGATCTACTTCGGGTTGTCCTTTCGGCACGAGAGCGCGGTGCAAAACCCTGAGAAACTGTATCGTGAACCCTGGTTGATGTCGTTTCTCATTTTGACCATCGTCACGTTCGCGGTTTTGCTCTTCGTTGATGTCCCATGGATTGCCGAGGTTTTCGTCAAATCGCACCCATAAAGCCCACTGGAAGCGAGTATGAGAGGTTAAAGCACAACGTGCGGGAGAATCTGTGACCACTGTTGCGGGGAGGCGCTTGCCTCTGTTTCGTCTCGCCGCTTTGACCGTTGGAGCTGTCGCTATCCATGGTTATCACCTGGGCGTGGACGACGGGGAGATCTATGTCCCGGCCGCGCGAAGGCTGCTTGATCCCAAGCTCTATCCTTTCGCGCCGGAGTTCTTCCTCTCGCATGCGCACCTGTCGCTCTTCAGTCCCACTCTTGCGTGGACGGCGAGATTGGCACATCTCTCCATTGACTGGACGATTCTCGGCTGGTATGTGGCCACTCTCTTCGGCATGATGTGCGCTTCGTGGATGCTCGCGGCCGCGTGCTTTGAGTCTCCACGGGCCCGCTGGTGCGCGGTCCTGGTGATGGCTGCCGTGGTCAGCATGCCCGCGACCAATACCGGGCTGCTATTGATGGACCCGTACCTGAGCGCGCGGTCATTTTCCACGCCGCTCACGATTTTCGCGCTGGCCAGCATTCTTGAAGCCAAATACCTGCGTGCCGCCATTGCGGTGCTGCTGACGGCGACGGTCCATCCACAGATGGTGGTGTACCTGATTTTTCTGATCGGCGTGATGTGGATCATGGAACGATCCAAACGAAAAGACTCCCGCCGCGTGGCGACATTCGCTTCCTTCGCGTTCTTCCTTCCTGGTGGATTTCAACTGGCGCCGGCATCGGGCCCGTATCGTGAAGCCCTCTATTCCCGGGATTTCTATTTCATTTCAACCTGGGAGTGGTATCACTGGCTCGGCATGCTGGCGCCCCTGGCAATTCTGGCATGGTTCTGGAGGGCGAACTTGCGCGGCACGCGTCCGGGGTTCTCGCGTCTCAGCTTCGCCATGATCCCGTTCGGGCTGCTGTCGCTGGTGGTGGCGTTGATCTTCTCCAGTTCACACGCATTCGACATGTTCGCCCGGACGCAACCTCTGCGCACCTTCCACCTCATCACCGTTGTTTTCATACTTCTGCTAGGTGGGGTCATTGGTGAATACGCTGCGAGGAATCGAGGCTGGATTGTCGCGGCGATCGTAGCGCCTCTGGCTTGTGGAATGTATTGGGTGCAGTATGAGACGTATCCCAATAGTCCACATATCGAGTGGCCATCGGAAACCAGTCCCAACCCCTGGGTAAATGCGCTTCTATGGATCCGAAGCAACACCCCTGAAAACGCAGTGTTTGCTGTCGATTCCCGATATTTCCTTCAGGACGGGGTCGACCAGCATGGGTTCCGTGCCATCTCGGCGCGTTCTGGGTTGGCCGATTACTACAAAGATGGCGGGGTGGTCGCGATCTTTCCGTTTTTAGCGCCGGAATGGAAGCAGATGAGCAATGCGACCTACGGGCTCAACCGGTTTTCGCTGGCGCAGTTTCACACTCTCCGGCAACAGTATCCGGATGTGGACTGGACCGTGATTCATGGGGAAGCACCGACGGGACTCGTTTGTCCTTACCGGAAAGATTCCTACAGCGTCTGCCGCCTGCCGGACCAACTGGCAAATTAAGGCTTGACGTCATCAGCCCAGATCGCGCCAAGCATCCCTCCAATTTTCCTTCAAGCAATTGAAGGGGCGCGAGGGTTTTGCTCCTTGAGGGTCCATGCGCAAGAATGAAAGTGTTCCTTCCGGCGCGGAGTCCGGCAGATGCTGAACCTCTCGCAGCGATTGATTCTCGGCTGTGTTGTTGTTGCCGCTCTCGGTATAACCCTGGTGGCCGTGACTCATCGCGCATTGGCCGCGAGCGGCGAACTTCGCCTTGCGATTGCCCTTCTGGTTTCCCTGATCCTGGTTGAGGTGGCCACCATCGCGCTCGTACTGCATCCCATCCGGATGGTTGCAAACGATGTGAAGAAAATAGCCGGTGGAAACCTGGAACATCGCCTCGAATGGGGCGGCCGCGACAGCTTCGGCGTGATCGCCGCCGAGTTGAATCGCATTGCCGTTCGGCTGCGGGATCTGCGGGATTCCGAAGCCGGCCGCCGCCAGATGGAATTCCAGCTTTCCGATGCCGTGCTGCAATCTATCTTCGAACCAATCATCGTGACCGATGCGAAGGGCCATATTCTCAAAGTCAACCAGGCAGCCGCCGAAATCCTGGGAGAAGCAGCTACCGACCGCATGGCCCTGACCAACACTCCAGGAGGCGACAAGATACTCAGCGCCATTCGGTACGCGATCGCGATGCAGAAACCGGTGGCGGTCGAGGGCGAAGCCGCGATGCTGCCGATGCGATTTGGCAAGCAGTCGCGGAGCTACCGCCTTCGCACCACGCCCATGCGCGACTCCGAGGGTCGCCTGCTCGGAACGGTTACCACACTGGAAGACGTGACTACGCTGCAGGACACCGATCGCTTCAAGACGCAATTCATCTCGGTCGCCAGCAAGAAGCTGCGCGACCCGCTTTTGCAGCTTCGACGCGGATTGTATGCCCTGCAGCACGGGTTTGGTGGGGAACTGCTGCCGCTGCAGTGCGAGCTTGTCCAGGAGGCCAGCAACGAATCGGAAAAGCTGAATGACTTGATGGCGGACCTGATCGAGGTGGCCGAACTGGACAGCGGCAAGCGCGAGTTGAAACTTGAACGGCTGCGCCCGCTGCCGCTGCTCGATGATGCGCGGAATCGTTACATCGACGAGGCCGGCGCAAAAGGAGTGCGCATCGAGGTGACCGCGTTCGCGGACCTCTCGTTCGTGATGGCTGACCGCCGCGCCGTGCGCACAATCCTGGACAACCTCATTTCCAATGCCCTTCGCTATACGGCCCCTGATGGCGAAATCCTGCTGGCTGCCGAAGAGATGAAGGATTTTGTGCAATTCACAGTGCATGACACGGGGCGAGGGATCGAAGCCGACCGCCTGCCGAACATCTTCGATCGCTTCAACCCATTTTCAGAGAGCGGAACAGGGATGGGTCTGGCGCTGGTGCGGCGGCTTGTGGAGTCTCTGGGCGGCCAGATTGCGGTCGAAAGCCGCCTCGGCCACGGCACAACGTTCCGGTTCACGCTGCCAGTTGTGGTAGCCGCGGCGATTTCACACCCGGTCGAGGTGGGTTAAGCAAGATGCCAGAGATTCAGTTCGAACGGCAGCAGGAAGCCGCCCATCTTCGCATCTACCTCGGCGCCGCACCCGGCGTTGGCAAGACGTATCACATGCTCAACGATGCCCAACTCAGGCGTAAACAGGGCGTTGACATCGTGATCGGGCTGGTGGAAACGCATGGCCGCCAGGAAACCGCAGACCAGATTCGGGACCTCGAAATCGTGCCGCTGCGCTCGATTCCCTACCGGGGAGTCGAGCTGAAGGAGATGGATGTAGACGCGATTCTCGCGCGGCATCCGCAGGTGGTGATCGTCGACGAGCTGGCGCATACCAATGTTCCGGGCAGCAAAAACCGCAAGCGCTATGAGGATGTACTGGAGCTGCTGGACGCAGGCATCGATGTCTGGACCGCGGTCAACATTCAGCACCTTGAGACCCTGAACGATGCCGTCAATCGCTCGGCCAACACCGTCATTCGCGAGACGGTTCCCGACAGCTTCTTCAAGCGCGCTGACGAAGTGATCAACATCGATCTCACGATCGAGGAGTTGCGCTCACGTCTTCGCGAAGGCAAGATCTATGCGCCGGAAAAAGTGGAGCAGTCGCTGGCAAACTTCTTCCGGAAGGGAAACCTTAGCCTGCTGCGCGAGCTGGCCCTGCGCGCTACCGCCGAGCAGGTGAGCAAACGCGCCTCCGATTACCGTCGCACGCAGGGGCTGGAACAGGCGCCAATTCCGGACAAGGTGATGGTCTGCCTGAGCACGCGGCCCGGAACGGAGCGGCTTATCCGCGTGGGCGCGCGCGTGGCAGGCCGATTAGCAACAAACTGGTATGCCGTCTATGTAAATCGTCCCGATGAGGACAAGGGGCACGGCGATCCCGAAGCCTTTCAGCGTATCGAAGAGTATCGACGCATGGCCAAAGACCTGGGTGCGCAGGTGGTGACGTTGAACGAGAAGAATGTCGCCGATGCCTTGATCCGGTTTGCGCAGCAGGAGAGCATCTCGCACGTAATTTTCGGACAACCGGTTCGTTCGCGCTTCGATATCCTGCTTCGCGGCTCTGTGCTCAATCGCTTTCTTGCCGAGGTCCGCGATGTTACCGTGCAGGTCGTACCAATGCAGAAGCCGTTGCGGTGGTAGATTCCGGCGATGGCTCAGCTAGTGATGGGTCGAGGCGGATGGCGGGGGTAGTTGAAAGACCTGGATCGCCCCCGCGTTGAGGATCGCGACGCGCTGGCCCGACGGAGAGATCGCCACATTCCCTCCCCCGTCAAACATGGGATTGAGCGGAGCTTCCAGTACGGTTTTGCCGTTGTCCGCATCGAAGACCCGGACCATCTGTCCTCGAAAATCCGGGGCGCCGATCATTCTCTTGTAATGATCCACTGAGCGTCTGAGCAGCAGGGTTTCTCTGGCAGCGCGCGAACCATCGCCTGCCGTCACCAGCAGGGGCCAGATCGCATTGATGGCTGCCTTTTCTGTCCAAAGCGAATCGCCGCGATCTGAGATCGCTTCCAGCATCCACCCATGTTTGGGATCGCACTTTGCGACCAGCAATTCCGTCTCGGAGGTAAAGCCGTACCTCGGCGGGCATGTCGAATCCACGGTGGTCACAACGCGGTCCTGACCCGCAAAAGAGTTGAGCTTTAAAACCCATCGATTCTCTTCGCTCTTCGATCTCTCCAGATAGCCCTCGGAATTCATGGGCCAATCCGCCGTCTGATGGGTCCACCAAGCCCGGCTGACACGCAACACGTCACCGGAGGCGCGCTTGACGGTGCGCGTTACCAGCACATTCTGCTGGCCTGGTTTCTGCCCATCCGCAGTTGGAGAGCCGCCTGCCGTGGTGGACGCGGCCATCTGTTGCGACGCAGTCGCAGGCTCAAGAGA
>Ga0070714_100004199_pt1 | contig 10845 bp, 9 predicted proteins | sample LARL83metaG_FD_65450 | JGI IMG/M metagenome (GOLD analysis project Ga0070714, IMG submission 65450) | Corn, switchgrass and miscanthus rhizosphere microbial communities from Kellogg Biological Station, Michigan, USA - LAR L8-3 metaG | ecosystem: Host-associated > Plants > Roots > Rhizosphere ... | reverse complement strand
TCACTTCACAGAATCAACATGCAGTCGCCGTACGAATAAAACCGGTAGCCCGATTCTACCGCGTGCTGATACGCGCTGAGCACGAACTCGCGACCGGCAAATGCGCTCACCAGAACCAACAGACTGGACTGCGGCAGATGGAAGTTGGTGAGCATCGCATCGGTTCGCTGGAACCGAAAACCAGGCCGAATGAAAAGATCGGTTTCGTCTGCTTTGCCCAAGAACATGCTCTCGACTGCCCGAACGCTGGTAGTGCCGGCGCAGATCACGCGCTTCGATGCCTTGATCCTGGCTGCATTGTCTGCGTGAATGTGAAACCGCTCGGAGTGGAGCTTTTCATCACGAACAGGCTGAAATGTTCCGAGGCCGACGTGCAACGTCACGTACGCGATTTCAGCGCCTGCGCTCCGGCAATCATCCAGAATCTCGGGTGTAAAATGCAACCCAGCCGTAGGCGCCGCAACGGAGCCAGTTTCCCGGGCAAAAACGGTCTGGTACCGCTCCCGATCCTCCGGAGTATCCGGCCGCTTGATATACGGCGGCAGCGGAACGTGGCCGATCTTTTCGAGCACTGCGAAGATATCGCCGTCCAGCCGAAAGTGCACCGTTCGTTCGCCGTACTCGCTGCGTCCGATGATCTCCGCCTCCAGGCCATCGAAATCAATGCGCTCGCCGGTGCGCATCTTGCGGCCCGGGTGAACCAGCGCGGTCCAGGTCTTAGCATCGGCACTGATGGGCTGTAGTAAGAGCACTTCGATTTCACCCGACATACCAGCGCGGTGTCCGAACACGCGTGATGGAAAAACTTTGGAGTCATTGAGCACCAGACAGTCGCCAGGATCCAGGAATTCAGGCAGCTCGCGGAACATGCGGTCTTCCCAGCGCTGCTCCTTGCGATGCAAAACCAGCATGCGTGATGCCGCGCGATCCGCCAGCGGCTCCTGTGCGATCGACGAGGCCGGCAGGTGATAATTAAATTCAGAGAGATCCAACCTTCACGATAGCAATGCTGATCCTGGGAATCGAAACTTCGTGCGATGAAACGGCCGCGGCCGTTGTCGAAGACGGCAAGACGATCCTCTCTTCGGTTGTGGCGTCACAGCTTGCGACGCATGGCAAATACGGCGGCGTAGTGCCGGAGCTTGCCTCACGCGAACATCTGCGCGCTATTGTTCCGGTGGTCCGGATGGCGCTCGAACAAGCGACGAAGACGCTCGATGACTTGTCGGCTGTAGCCGTGACCGAAGGTCCTGGGCTGGTGGGCTCTCTGCTGGTCGGCATCACGTATGCGAAGTCGATCTGCTTCGCCCGCGGCCTGCCGCTGATCGGTGTGAATCACATCGAAGGGCATATCCACGTTGTATTTCTCGAAGCGTTAGGCGCCGGCGAGAGTATCGCGTTCCCAGCGCTGGCCCTGGTTGTGAGCGGGGGGCACACCCATCTGTTCGAAGTTCGCGAAGGTTTCGCTTATCGCCTGCTTGGAAAGACTCGGGACGATGCGGCGGGCGAAGCCTACGATAAAGTCGCCAAGCTGCTCGGCTTCGGCTATCCCGGTGGACCGATCATCGATCAACTCGCACCCCATGGCGATCCAAACACAGTGAATTTCACCTCGCCGAAGATGAAAGGCAATACGCTCGACTTCAGCTTCAGCGGATTGAAGACCGCGGTGCTGCGCTGGGTGGAGCAGCGTGATTTAGCAGCCGAGATCGAAGCGCGCCGACGCCTGGAAAATCCGGCATTAGAAGATTGGCTTCGCCTGACGCCCCGGCCCACGCTCGATCTATTAGCTTCGTTTCAACGAACCGTAATCGACGAGCTGCTCCGCCATGCGGCCGCTTCGGGCGAGAAAATCGGCGCACGAACACTGATCATTTCAGGCGGTGTCGCCTGCAACGCGGGACTGCGAGCCGCAGCGCGAAACGCTCCCCTCCCCTATCCGGTGTTTTTTCCGACACCCGGCCTCTCTACAGACAATGCTGCCATGATTGCTGCCGCGGCTTTCCCGAAGCTTCGGCAAGGCCGCTTCGATGACTTCGCGTTGCGCGCACAGGCCAATCTGGCGCTCGCCTAAGCTAGCTACAATAAATCTCATGCTCCGACGCGTCTCGATTCTCACATTCGTGCTGGCTTGCGCTTCTTTCGCGGCCGTTACCCACATTCAGATGTTGGAGCGCGCCGACGTTCTGGATGGCGCCTCATTCGGCTCGGTGGGACCGTACGAGCGGATTTCAGCGAAGGCCTTTTTCGCTGTCGATCCCAAGCTTGCGCCCAATCGGATCATCGCCGATATCGATCTTGCGCCGAAGACGCCCGAAGGCAAGGTCGAATTCTCGGCGGACCTCTATATATTGAAGCCGCGCGACTCGGCCAAGGGTAATGGCACAGCGCTCCTGGAGATTTCGAACCGCGGCGGGAAAGGCATGCTGAACATGTTCGACCTCGCGCAAGGATCTCCGGACCCGCACTCGCCCGCGGAATTCGGCGATAATTTCCTGCTCGAACAGGGCTACACGCTAGTGTGGATCGGCTGGGAATTTGACGTCCCTCCTTCGGCGAAGCTTTTGCATCTGTATGCTCCCATCGCGACTAACAACGGCCAGCCGATCGAGGGACTAGTGCGAGCGGAGTGGGAAGGCGATCAACTGGTCACCACGATTCCGCTGGGCGATCGAAGTCAAATCGGCTACCCGCTGGCCGATGCTAATGACCCCGAGAATAAAATCTTTGTACGCGACACCGTAAAAGGTGAGCGCCGTTTAGTCGCACGCGGCAAATGGAAATTCGCCGACGCTACCCATGTTACGTTGGATGGCGGTTTTGAGCCCGGCAAGATCTATGAAGTCATTTACAAAGCTAAAGACCCGGTGCTGGTTGGGCTGGGGCCGGCCGCGGTACGGGACACCGCATCCTATCTCAAATATGGCGGCGCAGAGACCGCACTCAGCGATCAAGCGAAGTCCATCCAACGCGTGATCGGATTCGGTGTGTCGCAGAGCGGCCGATTCCTGCGAACGTTCTTATACGACGGTTTCAATGAAGACGAAAAGAATCGCCGTGCTTTTGATGGTGTGTGGGCGCACGTAGCCGGTGCCGGTCGCGGCAGCTTCAACGCGCGATTCGCGCAGCCGTCACGCGATGGCCACCCATTCCTGAACGTTGCTTATCCGGTCGACATGCCGCCCTTCACCGACAATGATGGGCTGCTCGCGAAGGCCACGCAGGCCAAGGTCGTCCCCAAGATTTTCTACAGCAACGGCGCTTACGAATACTGGGGCCGCTCGGCGTCGCTGATCCATACGACGCCCGACGGCAAGCAGGATGTGCCGCCGGCCAAGGACACGCGCATCTACTTTTTCGCGGGAGCCCAGCACGGCGCCGGAACCATTCCGCCGCGGCAGGTGGAAGCGCAGAATCTCTCCAACACCAACGACTATCGGACTTCCATGCGCGCGCTCCTGCTGGCCATGGACGCTTGGCTCAAAGACGGCAAGGAGCCTCCGTCTTCACAAATTCCGCTGGTCGCGAAAGATCAACTGGTGACCATCGGAGCGTTCGCATTTCCCAAGGTTCCCGATGTGAAGACCCCCAAGATCAAGCGCGAAGCCTATCGTTTGGATTTCTCGGTGGAACCTCCCAAGATCGGCGTAGCTTACCCGACGCTGCTGCCGCAAGTGAATCTCGACGGCAACGAGACCTCGGGCATCCGGATGCCGGAAGTCCAAGTGCCGCTCGCTTCTTATACTGGCTGGAACCTGCGCAGCAAAAACATCGGCGCACCGGAAGAGCTGTACAGCATGGTCGGATCGTGGATTCCGTTCCCAATAAACCAGATCGATCGTGAGCGCCGAAAAGATCCGCGGGAGTCTATTGAGGAACGCTACAAGAGCAAGCGCGAATATCTGGAGCGCATCACGGCTGCCGCACAAAAGATGGTCAGCGACGGCTTCCTGCTCGACCGGGACATTCCCAAACTGCGCGATCGCGCCGCGAAGGAATGGGACTATGTTCTAAGATCGAATTAATGGGTCCACATCCGGCGCAAGCCGAGCAGCCGAAACTTCCGATCCCTGGAGTCAAGAATCTGATCGCAGTCGGATCGGGAAAAGGCGGCGTCGGAAAAACCACCGTCTCCGTGAATCTCACCATCGCACTGGTGCGGCTCGGCCACAAGGTCGGCCTTCTCGACGCCGACGTCTATGGGCCGAACGTGCCGCTGATGATGGGCGTTCGCTCGACTCCGCAGGCTATCGGCGAGCGCATCCAGCCCATCGAAAAGAACGGCGTGCGCATTATGTCGATGGGTTTTCTCAATCCCGGCGACAAGCCGCTGGTCTGGCGCGGGCCGATGCTGCACAGCGTCATCCAGCAGTTTTTGCGGGGCGTCGATTGGGGCGAACTGGATTACCTGGTTATCGACTTGCCTCCCGGCACCGGCGACGTGCAGCTCACGCTGATCCAGACCGCGCCTCTGACCGGAGCCGTAGTGGTGACCACGCCTTCAGATGTGTCTCTGGAGGATGCGCGCAAGGCCATCCACATGTTCCAGCAAGTGCGCGTGCCCATTCTCGGATTAGTCGAGAACATGAGCTATCTGAACTGTCCACACTGCGGCGAGCGCGTGGATGTGTTCAGCTACGGCGGCGGCAGGAAAACTGCCGAGACGATGAACATCCATTTTCTGGGAGAGCTGGCGCTCGATCCGGCGGTTCGCATTGGCGGCGATTCTGGCAAACCGGTCACGCTAACCGACGTGGGCGCGCCGTTCGTCGCAATCGCTCACGAAGTGGAGCGGAGAGCCGCCGAAGAGAGCGCGAAAAAAGGGCCATCCATCAAGATCGAAGATTGACGCGCACGCGCGCGCCCTCAGCGCCGGTGCCAACTGGCCTGAAGAAAATCGCGATTCATGCGCGCGATCACTTCGAGTTTGATCTCTTTCGGACAAACCGCTTCGCACTCGCCGATGTTGGTGCAGCCTCCGAAATCTTCTGCGTTGAACTGCCGGACCATTCCGAGCGCGCGCTGATGTCGTTCGGGCTGGCCCTGCGGCAGCAGCCCCAGGTGCGAGATCTTGGCGCCGGTAAACAGAGCAGCGGAAGCGTTGGGACAGGCCGCGACACAAGCGCCGCAACCGATGCATGCCGCCGCATCCATAGCGCGATCGGCATCTTCCTTGGGCACCGGGATTGCGTTGCCGTCAGGTGCACTTCCGGTCGGAACGCTGATGTATCCGCCGGCTTCGATGATGCGATCGAATGCACTGCGGTCCACGATCAGGTCCTTGATCACCGGAAACGCCTTGGCGCGCCATGGCTCGATGAATAATTCGTCGCCGTCCTTGAAGTGGCGCATGGTCAACTGGCAGACCGTAGTAGCAGGCAGCGGACCATGCGCGATGCCATTGATCATGAAACCGCATGTGCCGCAGATTCCTTCGCGGCAATCGTTCTCGAACGCGATCGGCTCGTCGCCTTTCAGAATAAGGCCTTCATTGACGACGTCCAGCAACTCGAGCATCGACATGTCCGGATTCGCATCGTTGGTTTCATAGCGAATCATACGGCCAGGAGATGCGGCATTCTTCTGGCGCCAGACGTGAAGGATCAACCGCATTACTTATAACTCCGCTGGCTGGGATGCACGTATTCAAAAGCGAGCGGCTCCTTGTTGAGGGCCGGTGGGCGATCGGGCCCCTGATATTCCCAAGCCGAGACATAGGAGAATTCTTCATCGTTGCGCTGCGCTTCGCCATCCGCCGTCTGGTACTCCTCGCGAAAGTGTCCGCCGCAGGATTCGTTGCGCTGCAAGGCATCGATACAGATGAGCTCGGCCAGTTCGAAGAAGTCCGCCACGCGCCCGGCCTTTTCGAGCGATTGATTCAAGTCGTCGGCGCTGCCTGCAACTTTGACGTCGGCCCAGTATAACTGGCGCAGTTCGCAGATCTCGCCGAGCGCGCGCTCGAGACCAGAGGCTGTGCGCGACATCCCGCAGTAATCCCACAGTACTTTGCCAAGTCGTCGATGCATGTCGTCCACGGTGTGGTGTCCGTTGATCGAGAGCAGACGCTTCGTTAAAGCTTCAATTCCAGTTTCGGCGCGGATGAATTCCGGATGACGGGCGTCAATCTTCTCCAGCTTGCTCTTCGCGATGTAATCGCCCACCGTATAAGGCAGGATGAAGTACCCATCCGAAAGCCCCTGCATGAGCGCGCTGGCGCCCAGGCGATTGGCGCCGTGGTCGGAGAAATTCGCCTCTCCGATCACGAACAGTCCGGGGATGCTGCTCATCAAGTAGTAATCCACCCACAGGCCGCCCATGGTGTAGTGAATGGCCGGATAGATTCGCATTGGAACTTCGTACGGGTTCTCGGCGGTGATGCGCTCATACATCTCGAAGAGATTGCCATAGCGCTCGCGAATGACATCCACGCCGAGCTGGCGGATGGCGTCGGAGAAATCGAGATAGACTCCATGGCCGGTTTCGCCGACGCCGCGCCCTTCGTCGCAAACCGCCTTAGCATTGCGCGACGCGACATCGCGCGGCACGAGATTGCCGAAGCTGGGGTAGCGCCGCTCCAGGTAATAGTCGCGCTCGGTCTCTGCTATTTGATTGGGTGGACGTTTGTCTCCGGGTTGCATCGGCACCCAGATCCGTCCGTCGTTGCGAAGCGATTCACTCATCAGAGTGAGCTTCGACTGGTAACTGCCGGAGACCGGAATGCAAGTGGGATGGATCTGCGTGAAGCACGGATTGGCGAATGCGGCGCCTCGCTTATAAGCGCGCCAGATGGCGGTACAGTTGGAGCCTTTCGCGTTGGTCGAAAGATAATAGGCGTTGCCATAGCCGCCTGTGCCCAGCACCACGGCGTCGGCTACGTGCGACTCAATGCGGCCGGTCACCAGATTGCGGGTGACGATGCCACGAGCGACGCCATCGATCAATACCAGGTCCAGCATTTCGGTGCGCGGAAGCATGGTCACTCGTCCGGCGTCCACTTGCCGCTCGAGCGCCTGGTAAGCGCCTAACAAAAGCTGCTGGCCGGTTTGGCCGCGCGCGTAGAAGGTGCGGGCAACCTGGGCTCCACCGAACGACCGATTGGCCAGCGTCCCGCCGTATTCCCGCGCAAACGGCACGCCCTGCGCCACGCATTGATCGATGATGTCCACGCTGATCTGCGCCAGCCGGTAGACATTGGCTTCACGGGATCGAAAGTCGCCGCCTTTTACGGTGTCGTAAAAAAGCCGGAACACGCTGTCGCCGTCGCTGTGATAATTCTTCGCGGCATTGATGCCACCCTGCGCGGCGATGCTGTGCGCCCGCCGCGGCGAATCCTGAAAACAGAAACACTTTACGTTGTAGCCCAGCTCGCCGAGAGTGGCTGCGGCCGAAGCTCCCGCCAAGCCTGAACCGACCACGATGATGGTGTGCTTCCGTTTGTTGGCCGGACTTACCAGCTTCATTTCGAAGCGGGCCTGGTCCCACAGTTTTTCGATCGGACCGGAAGGAACCCTGGAGTGCAATTCCATCGTTTATCTCACCAGCCCAGCCAGCACCGAAACCGGAATGGAGATATTTCCGGCAGCGATGAGAATGGCCACTACGGCCGCGCCCAGCTTGAGCATCGGCGTATAGCGCGGGTGAGAAAATCCCAGTGATTGGAACATGCTCCACAATCCGTGATAGAGATGCATGCACAGCAGCAGCATCGCGACGATGTAGAAAGCCGAGACCGGAATCAGTTGAAAGCTGGCGATCACGTTAGCGTAAACATCGCCCTCCTGGAAATTTGGATTCACGGTACCGAAGGTGAAATCCAAGAGGTGATAGATGACGAAGGCCAGAATGATGGGACCGCTCCAGTACATGGTGCGAGAAGCATAGGACGATTGCGTAGCTTTTTTCTTGACGTAGCCGGTGGGCCGAGCGTCGAATTTGAGCCTTGCCAATTGTAGGGACGACCAGATGTGTAAGAGCACCGTGACGATCAGGGTGAGGCGGACACCCCACAACAATGCCGGCATGGAGCGCAAGAAACGGGCATAGTTGTTAAGCTTCTCGGGGCCTTCGTAGATCTGCAGATTTCCAACCAGGTGACCGAGCACGAATAGGAACAGGATCATGCCGCTCACGGCCATGACCGCCTTCTTGCCGACTGTCGAGGCATAGAAGTTTGCGGGGCGGTGTTCCGCTAGTCCAACAGCTGTTGCCAAATTTTAGAATACAGAACTATGCTTTTCTTTGCCTGAAATAGCGAAACAGGAGATACCCGAGGACGATGACTCCGGCCACGATGGACGCCAGTTTGAGATTGTGTTCCACGAGGCTCAGCATTTGCGGCCAGCGTTCCCCGAAGTGGTATCCGATGAAGATGAAGGTGCTGACCCACAGGGTGGCGCCGCAATAAGCGTACATCGCGAAAGCATGGTACTCGAGCTTGGACGTGCCGGCGACGATGGCGGTGAAGTGGCGGACTCCGGGAATGAAATATCCCACCATGAGCGCCCAATGCCCGATGCGATTGAACCAGTCATGGACGCGCTGGATGGTCCGTTCCTTAATATGGAGCCAGCGACCCACGCGCGAGTGCAGGAATTTCCAGCCCACGGTGCGACCGATGAGGTAGCTGCAGGTGATGCCGCACATGCTTCCTACCAGGGCGCTGGCCACGGTGGGAACTAATTGCAAATGGCCCTGGTAGACCAGGAAGCCGCAGGCGGTCAGCAGCGTCTCGTCTGGCACGGGAAGTCCGACGATTCCGAGGACCAGGAGCGAAAAAATGGCGAAGTAGCCATAGGTGGACACCCAGTGGAGGACAGCGTTTTCCAATAGGGAAGGATAACAGTTGTAGGCTGGCTGGGAGTATCGCGGGCGGGCGCGTCCTTTCTCGCGGCTTGGGTTCGTTTTGTAATTTTGCCTCGTTGGCTAGGCGGGCGGCCCGGAGCTGAAGTAAAGCCTTTAGGATCAGTGGGTGTCCGTGGCATCGGTTTGGACGCGGGTGTAACGGGTCAAGCGCCACTGGGTCGGCCAGCTGCCGGACCAGATCGGCTTCGGGCTTAGTGGAAGGCATAAGTGTACCTGGCGGGAGTGTAACGCGCGGAGTTCACCGCAGAGCAGCAACGGGCGGGGAAGTGGTTGAGGGCGAGGAGTATTGAAGTGGCTGAGATTGGTGATCGTATGAGAGCGCTGCAGCGCCCGCGGGTAAAATGACCCGCAGTGTTCAGCCAGAGCACACAAGGAGGCACTGCAGCATGAAGAAGTATATCGGATGCGATGCACATGCGCGCTATTCGGTTTTTGTAAGCGTAGACGAAAAGGGCCAGGCAGCTCCGCCCATTCGTGTGAGCCACGGGGGCCGGGATTTGCGAGATTACTTGGGCAGCTTAGAACCAGGCACGCCGATTGCGGTGGAAGCTAGTGGGGGCTGGTATTGGTTTATGGACGAATTAGAGGCGGCCGGTCTGGATGCTCGTCTAGCCAATCCACTGGAAGCCAAGCGTAGGATGGGCGGCCGGAACAAAACAGATCCGATCGATGCTCGTGGATTGGCGATTCTGCTTCGCAACGGGACGCTACCGGAGGTGTGGGTGCCGCCGGCACAATTGCGGGATTTGCGTGGGCTGATGCGAACCCGTCTGGCGTTTCGATCGCACACCACGTGTGTAAAGAATCGAATTCACGCCGCCATCCGACGGTACGGGACCTTGAACGGGGAGCCGGTGGTCAGCGACCTGTTCGCCAAAAAGAGCCGTATTCGCCTCTCGGTGGCGATTGGGCGGATGCCGGAAGAGACCCGCCGGGCGACCATCCAGGAATGGGAACTGCTGGACCAACTGGAACGGCATATCGGCGAGCTGGAAGTGCGGATTCGGGAGCGGATCGGCTGCATCGGCTGGGTGCGATTGCTGAAATCGCTGCCTGGGGTAGGAGAAATCTTGGGCGCAACGATTCATCTAGAGATCGGGGATGTGAAGCGCTTTGCCAGCGCTCGGCATTTGGCTAGCTACGCCGGGCTGGTGCCCACAGTGCATGCCAGCGGTGGACGGTTCCATCATGGACCCACGTCGCCGCAGGCTAATCACTATTTGCGTTGGGCGTTTGTGGAAGCAGCCAACTGCGTAGTCATGCACCAGCACCGCTATGCCGGTCAGCACGTGATGGAGTTGTATCAACGGCTCAAGCCCAAGTGCCACGGCAAGGCGGCTGTGGCCGTGGCGAGGCATCTGGCGGAAGCCAGTTGGTGGATTCTCAGCAAGCGAGAGGAATATCGGCAGCCGCATGCGGCAGCGGTGTCTTCGTCCAAGAACGGGTAAGCGCGGTAAGCCGGTCTAGCCCTTTGAGGCTGTGTGTGTGATTGCGAAACCCGGGGCGGAGATGCTCATGCTCGAAGTCGGAGCGGATAGATGACTGGTGGACGAGACAGAAAGTGAGAGCCAAGGGACGAAAAGGTCAGGAGGTGCTGAAGCAACCCAAATATTATTGACGCTTTCCAGTTCTGGGGCTCTGCCCCAGACCCCGGAGTTTAACGCTGTTGCGCCAGGATTGGCTGTTTTCTTACTTCTTTCTTGGGTGGCGGGGAGTTCGGAAACTCCCCGGCCAATCCCGGCCCCCGGATCGGCGCTCGGGTCGCTCTCCAGCGTGGCCCTACCCTCCGTCCGGGTAGTGGTAGTGTATCGAAAAATCGAATTCGTCGGCGCTTTCAGCGCCGATTTGGTTTGATTTTTCGCTTGACTGCTGCAGCGCTCTCATAGATGAACGGTACCGGGTGTTAGGTTTAAGTATTGTTGCCGAATGCCTTAAAAGCTGTGCTCGTGCTGGTTGTGATAATCGCTGCGATTTTTGACCTGC
>Ga0070714_100004198_pt1 | contig 10846 bp, 12 predicted proteins | sample LARL83metaG_FD_65450 | JGI IMG/M metagenome (GOLD analysis project Ga0070714, IMG submission 65450) | Corn, switchgrass and miscanthus rhizosphere microbial communities from Kellogg Biological Station, Michigan, USA - LAR L8-3 metaG | ecosystem: Host-associated > Plants > Roots > Rhizosphere ... | reverse complement strand
CGCGCAGTGCCTCCGCCACGGTGTCCGCCTCGAGGACGAGGCCCGGCGCGGTCGTGGACGCGATCACGACGTCGACCGTGGCGAGCTGATCCTCGATCGGCTCGCGCTCGGTCTTGCTGTTGGCGACGAGCGCGATCTCGGCGCCCCGACTGCGGAGGTTCCGCGCGGCCTGCTCGCTCACCTTGCCGGCACCGAGGAGGAGGATCGAGCGCCCCTCGAGGCTCCCGAAGACCTGTTCGGCGAGGGCCGCGGCCGCCGCCGAGACCGACGCCGGGCTCTCGCCGATCGCGGTCTGCGCGCGCACCTTGCGGCCCGCATGGAGCGCCTGCCGGAAGACGCGGTCGAGGAGCGGCCCGGTCGCCCCGAGCTCGTGGGCAACGCGCACCTGGCCGAGGATCTCGCCCTCTCCGGGGACGAGCGAGTCGAGGCCGGCCGCGACGCGGAAGAGATGGTGGGCCGCGGCCCGGTCCTGAAGCCGGTAGAGGGCGGGCTCCACCTCGGGCCCGAGCGTCGCGAGCGCGGCGACCGCGTCCTGCTCGGCCTGATCGGCATCTTCCGCGGCGATGTACAGCTCGGTGCGGTTGCACGTCGAGAGACAGACCGCCTCGCGCCCGCCCGCGGCGAGCCGCGCGGCCAGCGCCTCCGCGTCCTCCCGTCCCAGCGCGACCTGCTCGCGCAGTTCGATCGGCGCGTGGTGGTGGGAGGTGCCGACGAGGACGAGGCGGATCATGCGAAGTGGGTGGCCGGGAGGGCGAGCCGGACGACGACGACGAGAGCGAAGCCGGCCAGCGCGACGTAGGCGGCGCGGCGGCCGGCCCAGCCCGCGAACAGGCGCAGGCCGAGGTACGCGCACCAGACGAGCCAGGTCACGGCGGTGGCGGCGATGAGCGCGTCGACACGGTCGTCCCGTGCGACGAGGCGCACGAGCCCGACGACGACGCCGAGAGTCAGGAGCGGCACCGACCACTCGACAGTCCGCAGCGCGAGCGAGTCGAGCGTCGCGAGCGGCGGCACCTGCCGCCGGAGGATCGTCGCCGGCCGCGTCTTCAGCCGCCCGTCCTGCCACAGGTACAGCGCCGAGAGCGCCGCGGCGAGCGTGAAGCCGGCGAAGCCGGCGAGGACGAGGCCGACGTGGACGACGAGGAAGAGGTTCGAGTAGTGGTTCGCGCTCCCGATTCCCGTCCCCCCGCCCGCACGGGCCACGGCGAGCAGCAACACGGCGAGCGGCATCACGACGAGGCCGAGCACGCGGTACGGCCGCCGGCAGCCCCAGATCAGGTACGCCGTGACCACGAGCCAGACGAAGAGCTGGAGCGACCCGGCCCAGGTGCCCCACGGGAAGCCGTCGTCCTGTGCCGCCTGCACGGCGAGCAGGGCCGTCTGCGCGAGCCAGCCGAGCCGGACGGCCCAGGTCGCGACGCGGCCGGCGCGGCCCGGGCGCCGCACGTCGCCGAAGTAGCCGACCGCGGCCTCTCCGTAGAGGAGCAGGGCGGGCCAGAAAAGAAGCTCAGCCAACGCGCGCCGGCTCCCGCGGGGTCTCTTCGGCGTCATCCTCGGGCACGCGCTCGGCCAGCTCGTCCACCTCGCGCTCGAGCCGCTGCAGCTTGAGCGCCATGATCAGGACGTAAACGAGCACGACCGCGAACACGACGCAGTAGGCGGCGGTGACGTACTTCTCGGACGTGGTCACGCGAGCGCCTCTCTCAGCTCCCGCAGCCGTCCGTCGAGCCGCTTGCCGCCGAGCTCGAGCCGGTAGAGCGTGTACGCGAGGACGAGCACCGCGGCCTGCGCGATGCAGTACGTGACGAGGATCCAGCCGCCGAAGTTCGGCCCGTGCCGCGTGAAGACCACCGGATGGATCAGCCCCTTCGCCAGCCGGATCGCCGCGAAGCTGACCGGGATGAGGACGACGCCGAAGAGCGCGTACACCGCGCTCAGATTCGCGCGCCGCGGCCCCGGATCGACCGAGTAGCGGAGCATGAAGTAGGCGCAGTAGAAGAGGAAGAGAACGAGGAAGAGGACGAGCTGGTCCTCGCTCCACAGCCACCAGTGTCCCCACGAGATCTTGGCCCAGATCGAGCCGGTGAGCAGGACGAGCGTCCCGAAGATCAGGCCCTGGTGAACGAGGACGTAGCTCTCGAGATCCGCGTCCGGGTCCTGCTTCGTGAGGTGCCGGAACGCCTTCCAGGCCGCGCCGACGAAGCAGGCATAGGCGGTGAGCGCGATCGAGACGTGGAAGTAGAAGATCCGCTGCGAGAACCCCTGGTTCGCGTCGTTCGGCACCACGAAGAAGACGAACGCGAGCGCCGTCGTCACGAGCACGAGCGACGCGACGGCAAGCGCGGGCAGGGGTATGCGGGCGGTGCGACCCACGGCAGGGATTGTCGCAGCAGCTGCGCTACTCGGCGACGACATACTCGAACGACGCCCAGCAGATCACGACGAAGAGCAGGTCGTAGACCGCGAGGAAGCCGAGGTAGCGGCCCGGCGAGTCCGCGACTCCCGCTCCGACGCCCCCGACCACGATCGGGATCGCGAGCGGCAGGAAGAGGAGCGGCAGCAGCAACTCCCGCGCGCGGGTCGCCACGGCCATCGCGCCGAGGAAGGTGCCGACCGCGCAGATACCGAGATCGGCGAGCGCGACCCCCAGCACCGCCGGACCGGTCAGCGGCCGGAAGAAGAGCGCGTAGACCGGCAGCGCGACGACCTGCGCCGCGACGAGGAAGGCGAGCGTCGCGAGCGACTTCCCGAGCCAGATCGCGCTGCGATCGCACGGCGCGAGCACGAGCCCGTCGAAGACGTGCTGCTCGCGCTCCGGCACGAAGGCCCGGCCGAGGCCGAGCAACGCCGTGAAGAGGATCGCGACCCAGAGCAGCCCGCTCGCCGCGAGCTTCGAGGGGTGCGCGGGCAGAGAGAAGTGGAAGACGACGAAGGTCGCGACGACGAAGAGCAGCATCGCCGGCAGCGTGTCCCGCGCCCGCAGCTCGAGCAGCAGATCCTTGCGCGCGAGCGCTCCGACGTCGCGTGCGTACGTCATGCGACGAGCGCGAGCCGGCCGCTCGCGAGCGGCTCGACATGCGCGGGGTCGTGAGTGGCGAGAAGGAAGGTGCGCTCGCCCCGAAGCTCGGCGAGCTGCGCGTCGAGCAGCTCCGCTCCCGCCTCGTCGAGAGCGCTGTACGGCTCGTCGAGGACGAGCAGCTCCGGCCCGTGGAGAAGGACGCGGCACAGAGCCAGCCGCTGCGTCATCCCGCGTGAGTACGACGCGACTCGCTCGTGCCGCACTTCCCAGAGTCCGAAGCGCTCGAGCAGCATCCCGATCCGCTCGCGACATTCGGGAACCCGGTACAGCCGGCCGTAGAGCTCGAGGTTCTCGAGCGCGGTCAGCTCGCGATAGACGAGCGGGTCGTGGCCGAGGAAGCCGATCTGCCCGCGTGAGACGCCGCGCTCGATGATGCCTTCGGTGGGCTGTGCGAGCCCGGCGCAGATCCGCAAGAGCGTCGTCTTCCCGGCGCCGTTCGGGCCGGTGACGACGAGGAACCCGCCGCGCGGGACTTCGAGGTCGATGCGCCGCAAGACGCGCTTCTCCCCGTAGCGCTTGCCGAGCCGGCGGGCCGTGAGCACGCGCGCAGCATAGGCCGCCCCGCCCGATTTACCGCCGTTTTACGGCGGCTTGGCGGAAACCTGGCACCAGCCCTTCAGGCTGCGACCGTCCAACGACCCAGGAGACGCCAGATGTCCAGGAAGCGACTCTCACTGTTCGTTCTACTCGCCGTCGCAGCCCTCGTAGGGGCCGGCGTCGCGGCCGCCGGGCACCGCGCCCCGTCGGTGCAGTCGGTCACCGCGACGTTCGACGCAGCGGCCGTCACTCAGCGGTACCTCACCACCTGCTCGGTCAACGGCGGCGACACCTTCCAGGCGACGAGGGCGGTGTACACGGGCACCGCGGCGAGCTCTGACCCGCGCCTCGCCGGCGACCTCACGATCCGCGCGTGGAGCCTGGTCGACACCACGAACGGTGTCGGTCACCTGTTCGGCACGTTCCGGATCGAGGGCACGGGCAACAACCGTGCTCACGGCACGCTCAATGCCGCGATCTCCGGAGGAAAGGCGTCCGGGCTGGCGCGCGGCTTCACCCGCGGGCCGTGGGGACACGTGGTCGCGTCGCTCGGTGCGACGTTCGATCCCGTCGCGGGCTTCTCCTCGGGGTCCATCGGGTCCGGCACGGCGGGTGCGGGATTCCTGCGCTCCGGCCGCTGGTGCCATCCGCGGAACTGGCCGGCAAGCTCGGGAAGCTAGACGAGCAGAAGTGTCTGTCGGGGCGCCGCGACCGCGGCGCCCCGACGCGTCAGACGACGGTGTCGAGGATCACAAAGGCCGCGAAGACGACGCTGATCACGCCGTTCATCGTGAAGAAGGCGGTGTCGAGACGGCGCAGATCGGTCGGGCGTACGAGCGAGTGCTCGTACGCGAGCAGACCGGCTACGGCCGCTACTCCGAGCCAGTAGAGGACGCCGACGGGCAACCCGAGGCCCGCCGCGACGAGACAGGCGACCGTCCCCAAGTGCGCGAGCCGCGCTCCGACGAAGGCCCCGCGCACACCGAAGCGCGTCACGATCGAATGGAGCCCCTCGCGCCGGTCGATCTCCTCGTCGAAGAGCGCGTAGAAGAAGTCGAAGCCGGCCACCCAGAGGGCTACGGCCGCGCCGAGCGTCCAGGACTGCCACGGCAGGCGTCCGGTGATCGCCACCCAGGCCCCGACCGGTGCGAGTCCGTCGACTGCGCCGAGCCAGAGGTGGCAGAGCCACGTCACGCGCTTGAGGTACGGATAGACGACGAACCCGACGACCGGGATCGGCCACAGCCAGCGGACGATCGGATCGAGCTGCCAGACGGCGGCGAGGAACAGCGCAAGCGAAGCGAGGCAGAAGACGACGACCTGGACGACCGAGAGCTGGCCGCTCGGGATCTCGCGGCCCGCCGTCCGCGGGTTGCGCGCGTCGATCCCGGCATCGATCAGGCGGTTGAGCGCCATCGCGAGCGAGCGGGCGCCGACCATCGCGAGCGTGATCCAGAGCAGATCGTGCCCGCTCGGCACCCCGTCGACGGCGAGAAAGGCGCCGACGTAGGCAAACGGCAGCGCGAAGACGGTGTGCTCGATCTTCACGAGCCGCGCAAAGCGGGTCGGCAGCGGCGCGAGAGTTGACGTGGCCGTCACGTCTGTTCGTGCTCGGTCGGTACGTCGGCCAGGAGCTCGAGCGCGTGCGCCAGCGCCGGGCGAAGGACGGCGAAGCCGTCGCGGCAGCCTCCCGTCGAGCCCGGGAGGTTGACGATCAGCGTGCTCCCCACGACTCCGGCGAGGCCTCGGGAGAGCAGGCCGTGCGGCGTCTTCGCGATCGAGTCCGCGCGAATCGCCTGGACGATGCCCGGGGCCTCCCGCTCGACCACGTCGCCGGTCGCTTCCGGCGTCACGTCGCGTGGAGCGAGCCCGGTGCCGCCGGTCGTGAGCACGACTCGCGCGTCGGCAGCGAGCTCGCCGAGCGCAGTTGCGATTCGCTCGCGCTCGTCGGGAACGACCCGCCGCTGGACCTCGTAGCCCTCGCCCTGCAGCAACTCGGCGAGGAGATCGCCGCTCCGGTCCTCGCGCGTCCCGCCTGCGACGCCGTCCGACACAGTCAGCACCGCCGCCTTCAGCTGACGGACTCCTTGGTCTTCTCGACGAGCACGACGTCGACGATCCGCATCTGCTTGTCGACTGCCTTGGCCATGTCGTAGACGGTGAGCGCGGCGACCGAGGCTGCCGTCAGGGCTTCCATCTCGACGCCGGTCTGCGCCGTCGTCTCGGCCGCGGCGACGATCTCCACCGACTCCTCGCCGACCTCGAGCGTCACCTCGACGTGCGTCAGCGGAAGTGGATGACAGAGCGGGATGAGCTCGCTCGTCCGCTTGGCCGCCATGATCCCCGCGAGTTGCGCCGTGGCGAGCGCGTCGCCCTTGGGCAGGTCGCGAAGCGTGCGTGCGGTCTCGGCGGCCATGCGGATCTCCGCGCGGGCGACGGCGCGACGGCGCGACACGTCCTTGCCGCCGACGTCGACCATCCGTACGGCGCCCGTCTCGTCGACGTGCGAGAGCTTGTCCATCATCCGGATCGTACGGCGTCGAGCTCGGCCAGCTCGCATGTGATCCACTCGCGGATGTCGTGCTCGCGCACATGCCCGCGAATCGCGTCGGCCCGCCGGCGCCGCTCGCCGGGCTCCAGCATGAGCGCGTCGTACAGCGCATCGGCCTGCCCCGAGATGTCGAGCGGGTTCACCGTCAGCGCCCACTCGCCGAGCTCCTCGTGCACGCCGGCGTTCTCGGACAGGACGAGCACACCGTCTCGCTGGTTGAGCAGGAACGCCTCCTTCGCCACCAGGTTGAGCCCGTCGAAGACGGGATTCACGAGCAGGACGTCGAACTGCTTGTACCCGGCGAGCGAACGCGGGAAGTCGTCCGCCACGTCGAGATCCACCGGTTGCCAACCGTCCCGGCGGAAGCGCTCGTTGACCTCACGCGCAGTCCGCTCGACCTCCGCGGCGTATTCGGCGTACTCCGGGATGTCCTGCCGCGACGGCGCCAGAAGAGCGGCCATCCCGATCTTCCCGTGCAGCTCCGGGTGACGCTCGAGCAGCAGCGCGAAGGCATGGAATCCGCGCACGACGTTCTTCGACGGGTCGATCCGGTCGACCCGCACCACCAGGTGCTCCGGGCGGTCGGCGACGAACGCCGCCTCGCGCTCGAGCACCACCGGATCCTCGGCCAGACGATCGAACTCCGCGGGATCGACCCCGATCGGCCGTGCGACGACCCGCGTGCGGCGCCCGCGATGCTCGACCGTTCCGGACTCGACGTCCACCCGGGCGCCGAGCAGCTGTTCCGCCGAGAGGAAGAAGGCGCGCCGCCAGCGGTCGGTGTGGAAGCCGACGACGTCGTTCGCGAGCAGCCCTTCGTGCACTGCGTCGCGCAACTCCTGCGGCAGCGCGTGCCAGTAGTCCGGCTCCGGCCATGGGATGTGGACGAAGTGCGAGGTCAGCACCCCCGGCCGCGCCGCACGCACGAGGCTCGGAGCGAGGTAGAGCTGGTAGTCGTGGAACAGCACGGCCGCCTCGGGCTCGCGCTCGAGCTCCTCGAGCGTCGCAGCGGCGAACGCCTCGTTCACCGGCACGTACCCGTCTGTCCACGCCTCGTGCAGGCGCGGGCCGAAGTCCGGGGCCGAGCCGAGACCCCAGAGGTAGTGCTGCAGGAACCAGAGCGTCGGGTTGGCGAGAACGTTGTAGAAGCGGTCGTAGACCGCCGGCTGGTGGGGGACGAGCCGCAGCCGATACGACGCGCCGTCGGGCGTCTCTTCGACAAAGGAGCCGTTGCTCTCGGCCGCCACCGCCCTGTCCTCGTGACTCATGGCGCTCGCCACCCAGGTCACGTCGTGATGTGAGAGCAACCCACCGAGCGCGGTGACGACCCCGCCGCCGCCTCGCTTCGCCGCGCGAGCGCCGTCCGGGCCACGCAGGTAGGTGACGGGCGCGCGGTTGGAGACGACGAGGAGCTTGCGGCGCGTCGTTGTCGTCTCTGACAACGACTATGCGGCGCGGCGCAGGCGCTTCGCGAACCGGAGCCGCGAGCCACGCACGCCAGGCTGAGAGTCGAGCTCGAAGTCGTCGGCGATCGTCCGGATGATCGCGATGCCGAGCCCGCCTTCGGTGAGCTCCTCGCCCTCGAGAGCCGGCGGCCGCTCCGGATCGAATCCCTCGCCGTCGTCGACGACCTCGACGGTGAGCGAGTCGTGTCCGAGCTCATAGGCGACCGAGACGAAGCCGGATCCCTCCCCGTAGGCGTGGCGGACCGAGTTCGAGACTGCCTCGGTGAGCGCGAGCTTCAGGTCGCCAACGAGCTCCTCGGGGAGCGCCGCGATGTCGGCGAGACCGCTGAGAGCGAGCCGCGCCAGCGCCACGTACTCGGCGCGCGCCGGAATGCGCAGGCGGACCGTGCGCATGCCCTCGCGCTCCTCGCTCGCCTGCTCCACCAGTGTCACCTCGTCCACCTACTCGCTCGTTTCCCGTAGATTCCGGATCCTAAACCCGCCGATTTCTACTCCTAGCGGCTTCCTGCTCGTCTCGTCCCGCTGGACGATGTTTACTCTCGGCTCGGCCCTTTCCCCGGGGACGCCAGACCTAACCCGCGGCGTTTCCACGGGAAAACCGCCCGCCCGGATCCCGACCTAGACTGGACGGGTGACGGTCGCTCCGCCCGCACCCGAGCGTCGACGGTCGCGGCCGGGCTCGCTCGAGCGTCCGATCAACTCGCGGCTCTATCGCGGCACCTGGCTCCTCGTCGGCCTGCCGCTGCTCATCCTCGCGTTCAGCGTCGCCCGGCCACCCGCGCTCAGCGCGCCGAACCTGCCGCCCGCATTCGATGCCGGGGTCGCAGCGTCGCTCGCCTCGGATCTCGCCTCCCGCTATCCCGACCGCACGACCGGTACGGCGGGCGCGAAGGGCGCCGCCGCGTGGTTCCGGCAGGAGCTGGCGCCGTACGGCTTCGCCGTCCGGGCCGACCGCTTCACCGCAACAGTCCACGGCCGCAAGACGAACCTCGTCAACCTCGTGGCTGCGAAGCCGGGCCTCGATCCGCGACACGAGATCGTCGTGATGGCGCACCGGGACGGCACCGGAGTGAACGACAACGCCTCGGGAACCGCGGCGCTCATCGAGCTCGCGCGGTCATACGCCCCCACGGCGGGTGCGCAGCGGATCAAGCTCCCGTATTCGCTCGTCTTCCTGTCGACCGACGGCGCAACCGAAGGCGCGCGCGGCGCCGCGCACTTCGCGGCCGACACGGGAACCCGCGACAACGTCATCGCCGTCGTCAATCTCGACTCGATCGCAGGCGCGGGTCGGCCGCGGATCGTGTTCGGCGGCGACACCGCCCAGTCGCCTGCGCCGGGCCTGGTCGAGACGGCGCGGGCAGCGCTCGCGAAGGAGAGCGGCGGCGACCCGTCCCGCCCGAGCGGGCCGCAGCAGCTGTTCGACCTGGCCTTTCCTTTCAGCCCGTACGAGCAGGCACCGTTCGTCAGCCACGGGATCCCGGCCGTCACCATGACCACCGCCGGCGCCCGGCCACCCGCGGCGCGCAGAGGGCCCGACGACCTCCACGTCGGACATCTGGCATCGATCGGCCTTGCCGCACAGGACGCGATCGACGCGATGGAGCAGGGCGTGTCGCTCGCGCAGGGCCCCGCGAGCTACGTCTTCCTCGGCCGGCGGCTGATCCGGGGCTGGGCGATCGAGATCGTCCTCGTCGCAATGCTCCTGCCCTTCCTCGCGGCGGCCGTCGACCTCTTCGCCCGCTGCCGCCGGCGGCACATCAGGATCGCGCCCGCCCTGCGCAGCTATCGCAGCCGCCTCGGGTTCTGGGCCTGGGTCGGCGCGCTGTTCCTCGTCTTCGGCGCCCTCGGGTTCTGGGGTCCCCACGACGGTAGGCCTCCGTCGCTGGAGAGCGTCTCCTGGCCGCTGGGTGCTCTCAGCGTGCTGGCGATCCTCGCCGCAGTGGGCTGGATCGTCGCCCACAGCCGGATCATGCCGCGGCGCGCGATCTTGCCGGAGGAGCGCCTGGCCGGGCACAGTGCCGCGCTGCTCGCGCTCGCCGTGATCGGCCTCCTCGTCGCAGCGACGAACCCGTTCTCGCTCCTCTTCCTTCTTCCCTCCGTCCACGCCTGGCTCTGGTTGCCGCAAGTGCAGGATCGCGGCCCCGCTGTGCGGGCGAGCGTCTTCCTCGCCGGGTTCGCCGGCCCGCTGTATCTGATCTGGACGTTCGCCACGCATTACGGGCTCGGCTGGGACGCTCCGTGGTACATCGCCGAGCTGTTCGCGGTCGGCTACGCGCCGCTGACGTTGCTCGTGATCGGCCTCGGCTGGCTGGCGGCCGCGGGCCAGCTGGCGGCTCTCGCCGCGGGCCGGTACGCGCCGTATCCCGCTCCGCAGGATCGACCGAAGCGTGGCCCGGTCCGAGAGCTGATCCGGACGCTGCATCTCGCGCAGCGCCGGCGCGCAGCGGTTGCCGAGTCGCGGCGCGCCGTGAACGAGTAGCCGATCCGGCTCAGAGGCGAAGCCAGCGCACGGTCGAGCCGGCGGCGAGTTCGCCGTTTCCACGTGGAACGTGGACGAGAGCGTCCGCCGCGCTCGAGCGGACGATCATGTGCGACTCCTGGCCGACGATCGGGTCGAGCACGATCTCCTCGCCGTCGACGCGTGAGCGCGCGCGGACGAACTCGTCCCGCTCGCCGTTCCGGCGCAAGCCCGCGGAGAGACTTCCGGGTTCGTAGCGGGGGAGCGGATCGGCGAGCCCCTGCAGCGCGCGGAGAGCAGGCTTGACGAAGAGCTCGCAGCAAACGAGCGCCGAGACGGGATTCCCGGGCAGGCCGAAGACGAGCGTGTCGCCACGCACTCCGAACGAGACCGGCTTGCCCGGCTTGATGGAGACGCGCCAGAAATGCTCCTCGACGCCGAGCTCGCGCTCTACGACCCGGACGAGGTCATGCTCGCCGACCGACACACCACCGGACGTGACAAGGACGTCGGCCGCAAGCCCCCGCTCGAGCGCTGCCCGCAGCGTCGCCTCGTCGTCGGTCGCCGGCGGCTCCGAGCAAACCTCGGCCCAGGCGCCGATCGCCGCTGCGAGCATGAGCCCGTTCGCCTCGTAGATCTCTCCCGGGCGAAGCGGCTCTCCCGGCGCGACGAGCTCGCTGCCGGTGGCGAGCACCGCCACGCGCGGGCGACGGTGGCACGGCACCGCAGCAAGGCCGGCGGCGGCGGCGGCG
>Ga0070714_100004197_pt1 | contig 10847 bp, 9 predicted proteins | sample LARL83metaG_FD_65450 | JGI IMG/M metagenome (GOLD analysis project Ga0070714, IMG submission 65450) | Corn, switchgrass and miscanthus rhizosphere microbial communities from Kellogg Biological Station, Michigan, USA - LAR L8-3 metaG | ecosystem: Host-associated > Plants > Roots > Rhizosphere ... | reverse complement strand
TACCTGTCGCTCTGGAGCGTCTACCATCTCTTCAAGCTGGTCACCGGCAAGGAGGGCATGGGCTACGGCGACTTCAAGCTGTTCGCGCTGATTGGCGCCTGGTTCGGCTGGCAGCAGCTCTTGGTGGTGATCCTGCTGGCTTCCCTGGTGGGCAGCGCAGTGGGCCTGACCCTGCTGGCCCTGCGCCGTATCGCCGATGTGGACGTGCCCGTGCCTTTCGGCCCCTTCCTGGCGACGGCCGGCTGGATCGCCCTGCTCTGGGGCCATCCCCTGGTCACCGCCTACCTCAGCATCAGCGGCACCCACTGACGCCATGCTCAAGGTGGGACTCACCGGCGGCATCGCCAGCGGCAAGTCCCAAGTCGCCTCCGCCTTCGCGCAACGCGGGATCCCGGTCAGCGATGCAGACCGCCTCAGCCATGCCCTCACCGCCCCGGGCCAGCCGGGGCTTGAGGCGCTGGTGGACGCCCTGGGCAAGGGCATCCTCCTGCCCCAGGGCGGGTTGGACCGGGCGGCCATGCGACGGCTGATCTTCACCGACCCGGGCCTGCGCCGGAAGGTGGAAGCCATCCTCCATCCCTTGGTCCTAAGGGCCCTGGCGGCCGAGCTACGGGCTGCCAAAGGACCCTATGTGATCGCAGTCATCCCGCTGCTGGCGGAGAGCGCCCCTTCCCAGGCGCTGGTGGACCGCATCCTGGTGGTGGACTGTCCCGAAGAACTCCAGGTGGCCAGACTTATGTCACGCGACCGAAGCACCGAGACAGAGGCGCGGGCTATCCTCGCCGCCCAAGCCTCCCGCGACGCCCGCCTCGCCTTGGCGGATGATATTCTGTTGAACGCAAACGACCTGGCGGCGCTCGATGCCGCCGTGGGACGGCTGCATGGGTTCTACCTCGAACTGGCGGCACAGGGAGACCCGGGGAGACCGGGATTGCGGCTGCCATGACCTGGGGCGTCCGATGCTGAACGTGGAACAACACGCCGAGGAGCAGGCGGCGGCCGAGTGGCTCATCTACGAGCAGCCACTCAGCGAGCGCGTGCGCACCTTCCTCCGGCTGGAGTTCCTGCTGGAACAGGCCGGACACCATAGCGCATTGTCCTCGGTATGGGACAGCCGCGCCGCGGTGAGCTGCGTCCTCGAGATCTCGTCGCTGCTCACCCGCGGCGACGTGCGCACCGAGGTGCTGAAGGAACTGGAGCGCTGCGGGGCACTGCTCCAGCGCCTCAAGGGCAGCCCGGAAGTGGATAGCGCACGCCTGCAGACGGTGCTGTCTGACCTGGAGCGCCTGCGCGTGGAGATGGACGGCGACGGCCGCCCGCTCGGCGCCTGCCTCAGGGAAAGCGAGTTCCTGAATGCCGTCAGGAACCGCATGGCCATCCCCGGCGGTACCTGCCAGTTCGACCTGCCTTCCTATCATGCCTGGCTTACGCATCCTTACCCGCGCCGCGCCCGGGACCTGCAAGCCTGGCTGGCGGAACTGAAGCCCCTCAAGGACACCATCGCCCTGCTCATGGCTCTCACCCGCGAGTCGGCGCTCGCGACCCGCGAGATCGCCCAGCAGGGGGTCTACCAGCGCAACTTCGACACCACCGTGCTCTCGCCCATGGTGCGGGTGATGGTGCCGGCACCGGCCGGGGTCTTCCCGGAGATCAGCGCCGGCAAGCACCGCATGGTGATCCGTTTCCTGGAACGCCATGACGCCAACGCCCGTCCCCAGCAGACCAAGCGGGACATCAGCTTCAAGCTGGTCTGCTGTCAACTGTAGACCATGTCTGAAATCGAGACTGTGCCCTGCCCGCATTGCGGCAAATCAGTGCCGTGGACGGAAACCTCCAAGTGGAAGCCCTTCTGCAGCGAGCGCTGCCGGATGATCGACCTGGGGGACTGGTTGTCGGAGAAGAACGCCATCCCCACGGAAGACTCGCCGCCCGATCACGACGACTCGGACAAGTGATCCAGGTCCCATAGGCCGCGGATCGCGGCGATGCCGTGGGCGCCATGGCTGCGCGCGGTCTGCAGGTCCTTCAGACCCAGCCCGCCGATCGCATATACCGGCACCGGGCTCTTCGCTGCCAGCTCGGAGAAGACTGCCCACCCCAAGGGTGGCGTGCCCGGATGGGTGGCGCTCGCCTGCACCGGACCGATGCAGACGTAGTCCGGGAAGTACCCCAACGCGGCCCGCAGTTCCACCTCGGAATGGCAGGAGATGCCGAGCCGCAGGCTCCCATCCCAGTCCTCCGGCCTCAGCATGCGAGACCTCGCCTGGCTGAGATGCAAGCCGTCGGCATGCAACATGCGCGCCTGCTCGGGGGTGGTGTTGAGTGTCACCCGCGCGCCGTATCCGCGGCAGAGTTCCAGCACCGAGAGCGCCAGGTTGTCGAACTGCACCGCCTCCATGCCGGGCGCCCGGAACTGCACCAGGTCCACACCGGCCTCGAGGGAACGCCGCAGCTTCTCCAGGAAGCGGGTTTCGTGGTCAGGATCGGGTGTCACCAGCATCAGGAGCGGCAGCCTCAGGGCTGCCACGATGGGCTCATCGGCGGGCAGCAGCTGCCAATCGCGCAGCTCTTCAGGGAGCAGCCATTCCAGGTGTTGGCCCTCGCGGGAGAGCGGCGTGCCTTCCCAAGCGGTGACGCGCCAGACATCCAGTTCCACTTCACGCTCGGGATAGCGATGCGAGAAGCGCAGCAGCCGGTAGGCGTGGCGCACCTCGATGCCCAGTTCCTCTTGAAGCTCGCGCCGTAGCGCGTCGAAGGCGGGTTCGCCGGCTTCCAGCTTGCCGCCGGGGAACTCCCACCAGCCCGCCATGGGCTTGCCGGCTGGGCGCTCGGCGATGAGCACGCGACCCTGCCGGTCACGCAGTACTGCGGCTACGACTTGTATGCGGGGATGAGACAGAGCGGCCCCCTCTCTGCCGAGTGGACGCGGTACAGGGACGTACCGTACGCGGAGCGGAGGCGAGTCAGGGCCTGTACCTGACTCGCCGAGAGCAAAAGCCCAAGGATGGGCTTTTGCGGTTCAAATCAAAGCTTCCCGTGGCACTGCTTGTACTTGAGACCCGAGCCGCAGGGACAAGGGTCGTTGCGGCCGACCTTAGGCTGCTCGCGCACGAAAGGCGCGGCGGCCGCAGCAGCGGCAGGCGCAGCACGGCCCTGGACCGGCGCAGACGCGGGCTGCTCGGCCGGCGCCGGCTGCGCAGTGACGCTGGGTGCCTCGGCGTGCTGGAACTGCATGGCGCGCACGCGGCGGCGCTGCTCCTCCATGGCGGCCACGTCCTCCTGGGTCCGCACCTGCACCTTAGTGAGGATGCCCGTCACGTCGAACTTGAGGCGGTCCAGCATGCGGGAGAACATCTCGAAGGCGTCGCGCTTGTACTCGCGGCGCGGGTCCACCTGGGCGTAGCCGCGCAGGTGGATGCCCTGGCGCAGGTAATCCATGTTGGCCAGGTGCTCGCGCCACAGGTTGTCGAGGTTGCGGAGCATGATCTCCTTCTCGAAGTAGCGGATCACCTCGGGTCCCACCTGCTGGGCCTTGGCCTCATAGGCATCCAGCAGCGCCTTCTGGATGCGCGCCCGCAGCGGCTCCTCGTGCAGCTCCGGCTCCTTGTCGAGCCAACCCTGGATGTCCAGCTTCAGCAGGAACTCCCGTTCCAGGGCCTGCGTGAGGCCGGGGATGTTCCACTGCTCCTCCACGCTCTGGGGCGGGAGGTGCTCGTCGATGACGCCGTTCAGCACGTCCACCATCACCGCCTGCACCGTGTCATGGATGTCGGCGGCCTGCAGCAGCTCGTCGCGTTGGCCGTAGATGACCTTGCGCTGGTCGTTGGCGACGTCGTCGTACTCGAGCAGCGACTTGCGGATGTCGAAGTTGTGGGCCTCGACCTTGCGCTGGGCGTTCTCCACCGCCTTGGTGACCCAGGGATGCTCGATGGCCTCGCTGTCCTGCACGCCGAAGCGCTGCATCAGCGCCTTGACCCGGTCGCCGGCGAAGATGCGCATCAGGTTGTCGTCCAGCGACAGGTAGAAGCGGCTGGAACCCGGATCGCCCTGGCGGCCGGAGCGGCCGCGCAACTGGTTGTCGATGCGGCGGGACTCGTGGCGTTCGCTGCCCACGATGTGCAGGCCGCCTGAAGCCAGCACCTGGTCGTGGCGCTGCTGCCACGCCGCCCTCACCCGTGCCTTCTCGGCCTCGTCGGCCTCGGGGGGAAGCGCATGTAGCTCCGCCTCCAGGCTGCCGCCCAGCACGATGTCGGTGCCGCGGCCGGCCATGTTGGTGGCGATGGTGACGGCCCCGGGCCGTCCGGCCTGGGCGATGATCTGTGCCTCCTGGGCGTGCTGCTTGGCGTTCAGCACCTGGTGCTGGATGCCTTCCTTCTTGAGCAGGCCTGAGAGTTGCTCGGACATGTCGATGGAGCCCGTGCCCACCAGCACCGGCTGGCCCCGGGCCATGCAGTCCTTGATGTCGGCGATCACCGCCTTGAACTTCTCCTTCTGGGAGAGGTACACCAGGTCCGGGTTGTCCTGGCGGATCATCGGCCTGTTGGTGGGGATCACCACCACCTCCAGCCCGTAGATCTCATGGAATTCGGTGGCCTCGGTGTCGGCGGTGCCGGTCATGCCCGAGAGCTTCTTGTAGATGCGGAAGTAGTTCTGGAAGGTGATGGAGGCCAAGGTTTGGTTCTCGGCCTGGATCTTCACCCCTTCCTTGGCCTCGATGGCCTGGTGCAGGCCGTCGGACCAGCGGCGGCCCGGCATGGTGCGGCCGGTGAACTCGTCGACGATCACCACCTCGCCGTCCTTGATGATGTAGTCCACTTCGCGCTTGAACAGCGCATGGGCGCGCAAGCCGGCGTTGACGTGGTGCATCAGCCCGATGTTGGCGTTATCGTAGAGCGAGCCGCCCTCGGCGATCAGCCCCTCACGGGCCAGGATCTCCTCCAGGTGCTGGTGGCCATCCTCAGTGAGGTAGACCTGCTTCTGCTTCTCGTCCACGCTGTAGTCGCCGGGGCCGTCCTCTTCCTGCTGGCGGCTGAGGCGCGGGATCACGGCGTCGATCTTGCGGTACAGCTCGGTGGTGTCATCCACCGCGCCGGAGATGATGAGGGGGGTGCGGGCCTCGTCGATGAGGATGGAGTCCACCTCGTCGACGATCGCGTAGAACAGCCCGCGCTGCACCTTGCCCTCCAGGCGGAAGGCCATGTTGTCGCGCAGGTAGTCGAAGCCGAACTCGTTGTTGGTGCCGTAGGTGATGTCGGCGCCGTAGGCGCCGCGCTTGGTCTCCGGTTCCTGGCCGGCGAGCACCACGCCCACGCTCATGTCCAGGGCCTCGAATACCGGGCGCATCCAGTTGGCGTCGCGCTGGGCCAGGTAGTCGTTCACGGTGATCACATGCACGCCCTTGCCCGGGATGGCGTTGAGATAGGCGGCCAGCGTCGCCACCAGGGTCTTGCCCTCACCGGTGCGCATCTCGGCGATCTTGCCGCGGTGCAGCACCATGCCGCCGATGAGCTGCACGTCGAAGTGACGCATCCCCATGCGCCGGCGCGCGGCCTCGCGCACGCAGGCGAAGGCCTCGGGCAGCAGCTCATCCAGGGATTCGCCGCCGGCATGGCGCTGGCGGAACTCGGCGGTCTTGGCCTTGAGGGCTTCGTCGCTGAGCGCCTGGATGGCGGGTTCCAGGGCGTTGATCTTGGCGGCTTCGCGGCGCATGCCGCGTACCAGGCGGTCGTTGCGGCTGCCGACGATGCGTTTGAGGATGTTGCCTACCATATGCCTTCTTCTGTCCGGCGCGCCCTCGGGACGGGTGCGTCATCTATACGTGTATGGCCGCGGCGCGACGACGGCGCGCCGCGACCTGGTATTCGTCCGGGGGTAGCCCGGCACCGGCCCTGGCCGATGCGGGCAGGAGACGGTAGGAACTAGTCCTGGCTCTTGGACAGCACGGCCACCTTGGTCCCGGCGCCCTTCACGAAGCGGGCCGGATTCACGGCGACGCCATTGTAAAGGACTTCGAAATGCACGTGGGGCCCGGTGGACCGGCCGGTGGACCCCATCAGCGAGATCTCCTCTCCCTTCTTCACGATCTGGCCCACATGCACCAGGATCGTCTCGTTATGTCCATAGCGGGTGGCGTAGCCGTTGCCGTGGTCGATCTCCACCAGGTTGCCGTAACCGGAGCGGTCGCCCGCCCAGGTCACCACCCCCGCCGCCACCGCCCGCACCGGTTCGCCCTCGGTGCCCGCGAAGTCCATGCCGCTGTGCATGGAGAGGTCCCCGTCGAAGGGGTCCACCCGCATCCCGAATAGCGACGAGACGTAGCCATCCGGCACCGGCGGACCGTTGGGCTGGGCTGCCAGTTGTACATTGCGGTCCAGCAACAGGTTTTCAAGCACCCCCAGCTTCTGTTCCCGGTCCTGGACCTTGCTGGAGAGCTGGTCCAACTGGGCCATGAAGTCCTGGGCGCTGGTGTGCTGGCTCACGCCGGGGACCTCGGGACCGCCCTGGGGCGGCTCCTTGCTGAAGTCGAACTCGCCGCGCTTGAGGCCCGCCAGGGTGGTGAGCTGGCTGCCCATGGCATCCAGACGCATCACGTGGGCCTGCAGCACCGCGAGCTTGGCGGACATGGCGTCGATGTCGGCCTGGGCGTCGCGCTTGGTGCGGGCGATCTCGTCAGCCTGGGCCTTGAGTTGCACCTGCACCGGATCCGCGGCGGCGCGCGCCTGGGACAGGCGGTCGGAGGTGTAGTAACCCGCGGCGAAGATGCCGGCGCAGACCAGGAACAGCGCCGCGGACAGGCCACCCACAGCCAGGGGGTGGGCCAGGTCAAGCTGCCGCGCTTCGCCACGGCGATTGAATACGATCAGGTTCATCCCACTTACCCCGCAGAAAACTCCTGGCCTTCTGGCTTACCATCTACCGATGGAGCGCAAGCGGCCTGACCCTCTATCCGGTCTCCTCGCCACGCCGGGGACGCATCTCACGTCCCTCACCGCGGAAGCGCGCAGGCTGGAAGCCCTGCGCCAGTGCGTGCTGCGTTCCCTGGACGCCGACACCGCACCCCACTGCCTGGGCGCCGACCTGAAAGACGGCGTCCTGACCCTGTTCATGGACAGCGCGGCGTGGACCACCACCCTGCGCTATCAGCACCAGGCGCTGCTCGCCTCGGTGCAGGCCGCCGCGAGGCAGCCCTGCCATACCCTGAAGCTCAAGGTCCTCCCGGACCCCAAACCCGGCGTGCCGCCCCGGCCCGCGCCCAAGACGCTCTCTCCCGACACCCAGCGTCTGCTCGAGAGCACCGCCGACGGCATCGAAGACGCGTCCCTGGCCGGATCCCTGAGGCGTCTGGCCCGCGGCTCCAAGCCGCGCAGTTAACGATCGACCGTTATTCTTGGTTCTTAGACCTGCCTGAGCCAGGTCAGAATGCGTGCGCCGGCGCCAGGTAGGAGATGGGCGCCGTCGCCGGATCGTCGTAGGTCACCTCTTCCCAGCATTCCTTCTGCTTGAGCAGCGCACGCAGCAGCATGTTGTTCAGGCCGTGGCCCGACTTGTAGGCGCTGAAGGCGCCGATCAGGCTGTGGCCGAGCAGGTACAGGTCGCCGATGGAGTCCAGGATCTTGTGCTTGACGAACTCGTCTTCGTAGCGCAGGCCGTCCTCATTGAGGATGCGGTAGTCGTCCAGGGCGATGGCGTTGTCCAGGGAAGCCCCCAGGGTCAGGTGCTTCTGGCGCAGCATCTCGATGTCGCGCATGAATCCGAAGGTACGGGCGCGGCTCACTTCCTTGACGAAGGAAGTGGTGGAGAAGTCCACGGTGGCGGTCTGGGTGTGCTTCTTGAAGACCGGATGGTCGAAGTCGATCTTGAAGGTGACCTTGAAGCCGTCGAAGGGCTCGAAGCGCGCCCACTTGTCGCCGTCGCGCACCTCCACCGGGCTCTTGATGCGGATGAAGCGCTTGTGCGCGTTCTGCTCCTCGATGCCGGCGGACTGCACCAGGAACACGAAGGGTCCGGCGCTGCCGTCCATGATCGGCACTTCGGGAGCGGACAGGTCCACGTAGCAGTTGTCGATGCCGAGGCCGGCGAGGGCGGACAGCAGGTGCTCCACGGTGGAGACCTTCACGTCGCCGTCCATGATGGTGGTGCCGAGGGTGGTCTCGCGCACGTTCAGCGCGTCGGCGTGCACCTCGGTGGGAGGATCCAGGTCGACGCGGCGGAAGATGATGCCGGAATTGGGCGCGGCCGGACGCAGGGTCATGTAGACCTTCTCGCCGGTGTGCAGCCCGACACCCGTCGCGCGGATGCTGTTCTTGAGCGTCCGTTGTTTGAGCATCGTCTAGGAGGTCCCTGGCTGCGGTGGATTCCCGCAGGTCCCTGCGACAGGCGGCAAGGCCTGCCGCTCCTGCGGCCGAGTGGCGGAAATTATAACACCCTCCCCGCGCCTGACCCAAGGTTCAGGCGCGGGGCCACGTCCGCTCAGCCCCGGCGCTTCAGTCCGCCTGGCGACGCAGGAAGGCCGGGATGTCCAAGTAGGCCTGGTCCGACACATCCGGGCCGTCCTCGCGCTGGCGGCGCTCGAAGGTCGGCCGCTCCAGGCGCTTCCAGTCCGGGTGTCCGCCGTCGGTGCCGGTGGCCTTCACCACCTGGATCATCGGGGTCTGCTGCACTTCGGGCTGGGGCGGGGCAGCCGGAACCTGGGGCGCCGCGGCCATGGCCGGCTTGGCCTTCTGCTGCGGAGGCTGCTGCACCGCATGCGCGGCGCGGCCCAGGCCGGTGGCCACCACCGTGACCTTCACCTCGCCGCTCATGGAGGGATCCAGCACCGTGCCCACCACCACCGTGGCGTTCTGGTCGGCGAAGGCTTCCACGGCCGCGCCCACTTCCTCCAGTTCGCCGATGGTGAGGTCCATGCCGGCGGTGATGTTCACCAGCACGCCCTTGGCGCCGGCGAAGTTCACGTCCTCCAGCAGCGGGCTGGAGAGCGCCGCCTCGGCGGCACGCCGTGCGCGGCCTTCGCCCACGGCCCCGCCGGTGCCCATCATGGCCATGCCCATCTCCGACATCACCGTGCGCACGTCGGCGAAGTCCACGTTGATGAGGCCGGGCCGGGTGATGATGTCGGCGATGCCCTGCACCGCGCCCAGCAGCACCTCGTTGGCGGACTGGAAGGCGTTGAGCAGGGTGATCTCGCGGCCCAGCACCGTCGCCAGCTTGTCGTTGGGGATCACGATCAGCGAGTCCACGTACTGGCTGAGCTCGGCGATGCCCTTCTCGGCCGCGGTCATGCGCTTGCTGCGCTCGAAGCCGAAGGGCTTGGTGACCACCGCCACCACCAGGATGTCCATCTCCTTCGCCACCTGCGCCACCACCGGCGAGGCGCCGGTGCCGGTGCCGCCGCCCATGCCGGCGGTGATGAACACCATGTCGGCTCCCTTCAACACCTCCTCGATGCGGTCGCGGTCCTCGAGGGCTGCCTGGCGGCCCACGTCCGGGTTGGCGCCGGCGCCGAGGCCCTTGGTGAAGCTGCCGCCGATCTGCAGGGTGGTCTTGGCGTTGGCCTTGCGCAACACCTGGGCGTCGGTATTGATGGCGACGAAGTCGACACCTTCGATGCCCTGGGACACCATGTACTGGATGGCGTTGCCGCCGCCACCGCCCACGCCGACCACCTTGATCACTGCGTTCTGGGCCATGTCATCCATTAGTTCGAACATGTCCGGTCTCCTCTATCTATATATATAAGAATCCGAAATCCTCTGAGCCCTCTTGCCGCGGCGGCCGCCCTCCCGGAGCGGCGCCACGGCCCTCTCAAAACGAACCCTGAAACCATTGCTTCATGCGGTCCCACATCTCCGTCACACCGCTGGGCGCGCGCTGCGGGCCGGCTCCGGACGGCAGGCTCTGGGCCCCGAACAGCAGCAGGCCGACACCGGTGGAGTGGATCGGGTTGCGCACCACGTCCACCAGCCCTGACACGTATTGGGGCGCGCCGAGGCGTACCGGCGCGTGGAACACTTCTTCCGCCAGATCGACTGCACCTTCCATCTTGGAGCTGCCGCCGGTGAGCACGATGCCCGCCGGGATCTGCTCCTCGAAACCGCTGCGGCGCAGCTCCGCCTGGATCAGGCTGAACAGCTCCTCGTAGCGCGGCTCCACCACCTCGGCGAGGGTCTGGCGCGCCAGGCGCCGCGGCGGGCGTTCGCCCACGCTCGGCACCTCGATGGTCTCGTCGGCGCTGGCGAGCTGCGGCAGGGCGCACGCATACTTGATCTTGATCTCCTCGGCGTGGTGCGTCGGGGTGCGCAGCGCCACGGCGATGTCGTTGGTGACCTGGTCGCCGGCGATGGGGATCACCGCGGTGTGGCGGATGGCGCCGTCGGTGAACACCGCGATGTCGGTGGTGCCACCGCCGATGTCCACCAGGCACACGCCCAGGTCCTTCTCGTCCTCGTTCAGCACCGCGTAGCTGGAGGCGAGTTGCTCCAGGATCACGTCATCGACCTTGAGGCCGCAGCGCTCCACGCAGCGCACGATGTTCTGGGCAGCGCTGGCCGCGCCGGTGACGATGTGTACGCGCGCCTCCAGGCGCACGCCGGACATGCCGATGGGCTCACGGATGCCATCCTGGCCATCGATGATGAAGTCCTGGGGCAGCACGTGCAGGATCTTCTGGTCCGCTGGGATCGACACGGCGCGCGCCGCGTCGATGACCCGCTCCACATCGCCCGCGGTGCACTCCTTGTCGCGGATCGCCACCACGCCGTGGGAGTTGAGGCTGCGCACGTGGCTGCCGGCGATGCCGGTGAACACCGAGTGGATCTGGCAGCCGGCCATGAGCTCGGCTTCCGCCACCG
>Ga0070714_100004195_pt1 | contig 10852 bp, 8 predicted proteins | sample LARL83metaG_FD_65450 | JGI IMG/M metagenome (GOLD analysis project Ga0070714, IMG submission 65450) | Corn, switchgrass and miscanthus rhizosphere microbial communities from Kellogg Biological Station, Michigan, USA - LAR L8-3 metaG | ecosystem: Host-associated > Plants > Roots > Rhizosphere ... | reverse complement strand
GTCGGCCAGATCGACGCCGACGGCCAGCACCAGGCACGCTACCTCCGCGAGATGCTCGGCGCGCTCGACGAGCAGAACGCGGATGTGGTGATCGGCTCGCGCTTCCTCGGCCGCGACGGCCACTACCGGCCCTCCGCTGCGCGCAAGGTTGGCATCGCGCTGTTCAGCCGTATCGCGTCGCTCGTGACGCGCCAGCGCATCACCGACCCCACCTCCGGGTTTCAGGTGATGCGAATCGACGTCGCACGCTTCTTCTGCTCGGACGTCTACCCGAACGACTATCCCGACGCGGACATCCTGATCCTGCTCCACCGATCGGGATTCGCGGTGCGGGAGGTTCCCGTCCAGATGCGGCCGAGCACGAACGTCTCGATGCACTCCGGGCACAAGAGCTTCTACTACGTCTACAAGATGCTGCTGTCGATCCTCGTGACCGTGCTGCGCGGCACGAAGCCGGAGGAGGCGCGGTGATCGACACGCGCACGCGGATCGTGGCGGTCATCGGCTGTCTCGGACTGCTGCTCGTAATCGTCGAGCTGGTTCGTCGCCGCAGACTGAAGGAGGAGTACTCGGTCCTGTGGATCGGGACCGGGATCGTCCTGCTCGTGCTGGCGGCGTGGTACCAGCTGCTGGGCTGGATCACAAGAGCGATCGGCGGCGTCGCGCTCTCCTCGACGCTGTTCTTCATGGGCCTGCTGTTCGCGTTCCTGATGCTGCTGCACTTCTCGATCCGCGTAAGCGCGCTCGAGCGGCGGCTGACGGCGCTCGTGCAGGAGATCGGCATCCTCACGGCCGGTCGGGAGGGTGACGGGACGCCGCCGCAGCCCGTCCCCGGCGAGGACCCCAATGCGCCGCCCGCCGATCCGCGCGTCGCGGTGATCATCCCCTGCTACAACGATGGCGCCGTCGTCGCCGAGGCCGTCGGCTCGATCGAGGAGCGCGAGCCAGTGGAGATCGTCGTCGTCGACGACGGCTCCGACGATCCGGCCACCGGCGAGGTGCTCGCGCAGCTGGAGGCTGCCGGGACGCGAGTCGTGCGGCGAGAGAACGGCGGCCTCGCGGCCGCGCGCGCGACCGGGCTGCAGGCGACGCGCGCGCCGCTCGTCTACCCGCTCGACGCCGACGACCTGCTCGACCCCGGCGCCCTCAGAGCGCTCGCGGACACGCTCGAGCGTCATCCCGACGCCGGCTTCGCGTGGGGCGACTACACGCTCTTCGGCGACTACGACGGCAGCTACCGCGCGCCGTCGCGCTGGCTGCCGTGGACGCTGACCTACGTGAACCCGTATCCCGTCTCGTCGATGTTCCGCCGCAGCGTGCTCGAGCGCGCGGGCGACTGGCGCGGCGCTCCCGGCGCGCAGCTCGTCGGAGCTCACGGGTACGAGGACTGGGACCTGTGGCTGCGGCTCGTGCGATGCGGCGTCGAGGGTGTCTACGCCGGCCGCTCCGTCTACCGGCGGCGGTTGCACGGCGGCAGCCGCCTGCTCGCCCACGCGCGCAGACGTCACCAAGAGCTGTATCGCGAGCTGGTGGCGCGCAACGCTGAGGTGTTCGAGCGCCGTACGCTGCTGCGCGGCAGCGAGCGGCCGGCCTTCTGGAAGCCAGTCGTCTACCCGATCCTGTTCGGCGCGCGCACTGTTGTGCCGTTCCGCGTCGAGGCGTTCATGCAGCGCACGATGATGCGCCTCGGGCTCGGGCTGCCCGGCTAGGTGGTCGGAATCCTCGTCAGCGCCGCGCTCGTGTGCGGCGCAGCGCTCGCAATCGGACAGGTCGTCCTCCGCCTGTGCGGCTGCGCGACGCCCTCGTGGGCGGCGCCCGGCGTCGGCCTCTCCGTCCTGACGCTGCTCGCCTACCCGGCGCTGCACATCCCGGGGCGCACGGCGACGACGTTCGGCGTGCTCGTGCTCGCCACGGTCGCGTGCGTCGCGGCCTGCGCGCTCCGGCCGGAGCTGCGCCTCGCGCCGCTCGACCTGCTCGCGGCGCTGCCGGTAGCCGCGCTCGTCCTCATCCCATTCGTCGCGGCCGGTCACGGCGGCCTGCTCGGCGTCAGCTTCGACAACGACATGGGCGCGCACCTGCGGATGGCGGAGAGCTTCCGCTCGCCGGCTGCGCAGCGCTACTTCGAGGTTCCGCCCGACTACCCGCTCGGCCCGCATGCGCTGGTCGCCGCGATGACGACCGGACTCGGCATCGGGCTCGACGAGACGTTCACCGGCTTCACGGTCGCGCTGCCGATCCTGCTGGCGTGGACCGCGCTCGGCCTGGTGCGGGGTACGCGATGGTGGGGCAAGGCGGTGGCCGCGCTGCTCGTGGCGACGCCGGCGCTGCTGGTCGGCTACTACGGGCAGGGCTCGTTCAAGGAGCTGGCGATCCCGCTGCTGACGCTCGCGGGGCTCGTGCTGCTGCTCGACCGGCCGGCTTCCCGCAGTCCCGCGCGCTGGATACCGCTCGCGCTGCTGGTCGCCGGTGCGCTGTCCGTCTACTCGTTCGCCGGCATCGCATGGCCGCTGGCGGTGATCATGCCGTGGGCCGCGCTCGCCGCGGCCTGCGCGCTGTGGGCGCGCGGCGTGCGGGGCGCCGTCGGCGAGTTGCGTGCGGTGCTCCTCCCCGCCGCTGTGGCGGTCGGCGCTCTGCTCGTCGTGATCGCGCCGCAGATCCCGCGGCTGCACAAGTTCTTTGAGGCGAACGCGACCGGGGAGGTCGGCGTGAGCGCGCTCGGCAACCTCGCGGGCCCTCTGCGCTTCTGGCAGCTCTTCGGCATCTGGAACAGCCCCGACTACCGCGTGATGGGCGGCTCGGACCCGCTGGTGCTCGGCATCTGGGTCGGCCTCGTCATCGCGCTCGTGGTCCTCGGCGCCGCCGTCTCGATCCGCCGCGGCGAGTGGCTGCTCGTGCTCGCGGCCGCGCTCGTCGCGCTGCTGTGCGTCTACTTCGACCACCGGCAATCGCCCTACCTCGCGGCTAAGGCGCTCGCTGTCGGCTCGCCCGTCGCGATGGCGCTCGCTGCTCGCGCCGTCGTCGAGCAGGAGTGGCTGCCGCCGGGCTGGTGGCGCTGGGCCGGCGGGCTCGTCGCGCTGCTGCTGGTGGTCAAGCTCATGTCGGTGGACCTGCCCGAGCTGCGCTTCAGCAAGGTCGGTCCGACCGAGCGCACGCGTGAGCTGCAGGCGCTCGAGCCCTCGCTCGCCGGGCACTACACGCTGTTCCTCGGCAACGACGACTTCCTCAGCTGGGAGCTCGAGCACGTCAGACACAGCGAGGTCGTCCTCGGCATCCAGACGACGCCGACGCGGCCGGGCAAGGCGTGGACATACGGGCAGGCGCTCGACCTCGACTCGGTCGACGACGCGACGCTCAACCAGTTCGACCGCTTCATCGTCCCGCGCGACGCGGAGGCGAGCGTCCCGCCGCCGCAGTTGCGGCTGATCCGTCGCGGGACGAACTACGACCTCTACGCCCGCGTCGGCGTCGTCCCCGTCCGTGCGGTGCTGCCGGGCGAGAACGGCGACAGCGCGAAGCGGCTGCGCTGCCAGACCGCGGCCGGGCGCGCGATCGTCGCCGGCGGCGGCGTCGCGATGATCCGCGACCCGGCCGTGACGGCGACGGTGGCGCCGTTCGCGCCCGGCTCGACGGTGACTGCCGAGCTGAAGCTGACGCCGGGCCGCTGGGACCTGCAGGCGCCGTACGACAGCGAGCACCCCGTGCAGGTCACGATTCCGGGTCTCCTGCACGTCACGCTCAGCGCGAACCTCGACCGGCCCGGCCCGCGCTGGCCGATCGGCACGCTCGACGTGACGCGCGCCGGGCCGGTCAAGCTCGTCCTGCACGCCGAGAAGACGTTCCTGACGCCTGCGAGCGCGGTCGCCTACGTTGGACCGGTCTCCGCGGTCCGTCGCGGGAGCGCTCGACTCGTCCCGATCGCGGCGGCATGCGGGCACCTGGTGGACTGGTATGAGCCCCGGACGACGGGGGCCCGCGGTACGGGCCGGCCCGGCTGAGCGGTGACGCGACGGCCGAGCCTGAGCGGCAGCATCCTCGTCAACGGCGCGAACGTAGTCGTGGTCGTCGGCGCGGCGCTGCTCGCGGTCCCGCTGCTGATCGACCGGATCGGGCTCGCGGCCTACGGCGTCTGGGTGCTCGCGCAGACCGTCGTCATCTACGTGACGACCGCCGAGCTGGGGTTCGGACCGGCGCTGGCCCGCTTCGTCAGCGTTCACGTCGAGCACCCCGACCGGCCGCGCCAGGTGCTCGTCGCCGCGCTCGGGCTCTACGCCGTCGTCGGCCTCGTGGTCGCTGTCCTCTGCCACCTGCTCGCCGGCCCGCTCGTCGACCTCTTCTCGGTGCCGGCATCGCTCCACACCGACGCCGTCGCCACAGTCGGGATCGTCGGCTGGGTCACGTTCGCGGCGCTGCTGGCGAGCGCGCTCGGCCACGTCCTGACAGGGCTCGAGCGCTTCCGCGCGTTCTCCGTCACAAACGCACTCGGATCGGTCGCCTGGCTGCTCGCGCTCGTCCTGCTGCTGCATCGGCACGCGCGTCTGCAGGAGGTCGCCTACGCCGCTCTGCTGCAGTGGACGCTCGTGGCGCTGCTGCGCCTCGCCTCGGTGCAACGGCTGGCGTGGAGCCGGGGCCCGCGACTGCCCGAACGCGCACTGCTGCGCGACCTCGTGCGCTTCTCGGCACGGCTGCAGCTTGGTGTGCTCTCCACGCTCGTCAACACGCAGACGGACCGCGTCGTGATCGGCGCCGTCGCGCCTGCCGCCACGCTCGGGCAGGCCGGCATCGCGACGCAGGTGGCCGACGCCGGGCGCTCCCTCTCCTACGCCGCCTTCCACCCGCTGGCGGCCCGCATGGCGATCACGTATGGGACGGAGGGGCCGGACGCGCTCGACGCGCTGCTGGCGCGCCAGCGGCGGATGTGGTCGATCGCCACGCTGGGCGGGATCGCGGTCGTGGCAGGTGCGTCGCGCCCGGCGATCGCCGCCTGGCTCGGCCACGGCTACGACAAGGCCGCTCTCTTCTCGATCCTGCTGACGCTCGGTTATGGCGTCGGGACGCTTCCCGGCCCGACGTTCGCCTATCTGCGGGCGCGCGGGAATCCGACGCTCGAGAGCACGTTCGGCGTCATCACAGTGGTCCTCAACCTGGCCGCGACGGTCGCGCTCGGGGTGCTGCTCGGCGCGATCGGCGTGGTCCTCGCGACGACCGTCGCGTACCTCGCAAGCACCGCATGGGTGACCCGACGCGCGCGGCGCCAGCTTCCGGAGCCGACGGGCGTCCCGTTCCCGCGTGTCCGCGTGGCGCTCGGAGCCCTGCTCGCCGCCGCCGCGACCTATGGGCTCGGGGAGGCGCTGCTGGCGGCGCTTCCGCGGCTGTTGGCGCTCGCCGGCATGGGCCTCGCCGTCGCGGCCGCGCTGGCGCTCTATCTCGCCGTGCTCACCGACCTGCGACCGATCGCGCTCGCGCGAACGGCGCTGGCGCGCGTTCGCTAGGGTCGCCGCCGGTGTCGGACCGCATCGTCCAGCTGCACTTTCCCCCGCATGTCCACCCGGTCTACCGGGAGCAGCTGCACGCCGTACCGGACGGGTGGCGGTACCGCTCCGACCATCCGGCGCTCATCGACGCGACCGCGGCGACGAAGCGCGTGGCGCAGGATGGGCGGCTCGGCGCGCTCGTGCGGCTCGCCGAGAGCGCCGGCGCGCGCGTCCTCTCGGAGCTGGGCTACGTGCACCGCAACCGCGGACGGGCCGCGCCGGGCGCAAACGTGATCCACTCGGCCGAGCGCCTGCTGTGGCGCTCCCCGCTGCCCTACGTCGTCGACCTGGAGCACGCGTCGCTGTTCGTGCTCTACCAGCAGGCCGCGATGGACCGTCCGTGGACGCGCGTGCTGCTCGAGCGCGCCCTGCTCGACGAGCGGCTGCGCTTTCTGCTGCCGTGGAGCGACGCGGCCCGCCGCAGCGTCATGACGATGGTCTCGCCGGCCGTCGCCGCGCGGCTGGAGCCGAAGCTGCGCACGGTCTCGCCGGCGATCCGACTCGCCGCCGAGCGCCCGCGCGCGCGCGCGGACGGGCCGCTGCGCGTCCTGTTCGTCGGGACGGCCTTCTTCGAGAAGGGTGGCGTCGAGGCGGTGCAGGCGCTGCGCGTCGTGCGCGTCACGCATGACGTCACGATGGACCTCGTCTCCTACGTGCCCCCCGGCTGGGAGGCGAGACTCGCCGCCGAGCCCGGCCTCACGGTCCATCGGCCCGGCGGCGCGGATCTCGTCCAGCGCCTCTACGCGCAATCCGACGCGCTGCTGTTCCCGAGCCACATGGACACGTTCGGCTACGTCGTGCTCGAGGCGATGGCGCACGGCCTGCCGGTGCTCGCCCCGCGGCATCTCGCGCTCGAGGAGACGGTCCAGGACGGCGTCTCCGGCCTGCTCTTCGGCGCGGAGAGCATGCTGTTCGGCGCCGACACGGTGCTGCGCTTCCGCCACACGATCCCCGTGCCGCGCTCTTACCGCGAGACGCTGCGTCACCCCAGCGAGCCCTACGTCGCGGGCATCGCGAAGCAGCTCGCGCGGCTGGCGGAGGAGCCCGGGCTGCACGCGCGGCTGGCGGAGGGAGCGTTCGAGTCGGTCCGCTCCGGGGCGCTCTCGATCGGCCGTCGGCGCGAGCTGCTGAGCGAGGTCTACGAGGCCGCCGCGCGCTGAGCCTCGCCCTCGCGCGGCAGGCACCAGGCGTAGAGGCCGAGGCGGCTGAGCACCCCCCACGAGAGCGTGTGAGCCAGCAGGCGGCGCGAGTCCGAGCGCCGGCCTGAGGTCGAGTAGTACGCGTCGATCCGCGGGTACGGCGAGCGGATCCGCCGCCGCCCGTGCGCGAGGAAGTAGTCGCGCACGAAGCCCTCGAGCGGCTCATGGCGCGCGCGTTCCGCGCCAGTCCCGGCGAAGCGCAGGAAGCCGTCGAGCAGGGCGCCGTCGAGCACGTAGAAGGCGCTCATCACCCAGCGTGCGTACGGGCGCAGCGGGTGCTGATGGACGAAGCCGAGGCCCGCCGCACTGGCCGCGTCGGCGACTCCGAGGATCGCGCGCACGTTCGTGACGCGGTACCCGCCTGTGACCTTGATCCAGCGCTCCCCGTCGCGCCGGATGACGCCCGCCTCGGCCACCTCCCGGCAGACGAGCGCCTCGAGATAGCTCGGCCCCGTCCAGTCGCCGTCCGGCGAGGTGCGCAGGACCGGCAGCTCGAGCCGCGGGAACTCGGCTCGCAGCGCCTCGCGGTCGGCGCCCGTGAGCGTCGCGTCGGCGAGCACCAGGCGTCTTGCGATCGCCGCGTACCAGGCGATCGAGCCGCGCAGGCGCGCACGGCGATCCGCCAGCGCCGCGTCCGGCGTCGGCCTCACCGGGTTCCACGCCCCGGTGAGGAGCACGTTGCACGACGCGGACGGTCGGCTCGGCACTACGCGACCGGCCGGCGCGCTGTCATGCACAGCAGGTCGCGCTCGCCGGCGGCGCGGTCGAGCAGGGCGATCGCCGGCGCGAGCGCGATCGCGGCGAGCTGCCAGAGCGCCGCCTTCCAACCGGAGGCGAGCACGATGCGGTCGAACAGGCGGTACTGAAGCGTCCCGATGAGCGCCCCCGGGTCGCCGGCATCCTGGATCTGGACCTCCTCGAAGCCGGCTCGCTCGGCGGCGCATCGCAGCGCCGTGCCGGTGAAGTGCGTGCGGTGGCGCGGCAGGTCGAGGTGGAACCAGCGGCTGCCCATCCGTCTGCGCTGCCAGCAGCCGTAGTTCGGCAGCACCACCGCGAGGAGGCCGCCGGGACGCAGCGCCTCGCGCGCGGCCCGCAAGTCCTCGACCGGCGAAACGACGTGCTCGAGCGAGTGCAGCATCGTCACGGCGTCGAACGCGCCGCCCTTCAGTCCGGCCCCGTCGATCGTGCCGACGCGCGCGTCGATGCCGCGGGCGCGGGCGTTCTCCACCGCTTGGGCGGAGGGATCGAGCCCGGTCACGCGCCAGCCGCGCGCCGCCAGCGCCGCTCCGAGATCGCCGTGGCCGCAGCCGATGTCGAGGACGCTCCCCGGTGCGCCTGCGAGCCCTGCGAGCGGGAAGCGTCGCAGCTCCCCGCGCCAGCGCACGCGCTGACCGACGGACCGCAGGCGCGCGTAGACGCCACCCTCGTGGAGCGCGTGCGCGCGGTAGCTGCTGGTGTAGAAAGCACTCAGCTCGGCGGTGGTCACGGGCGGCAGCGTGCGACCCGCGCCACAGGCCGCGCACGTCACGACGGCGAACTCGCCGGGCGTCCCTTCGAGTCGGTCCTTGCCGACGATCGCGGCGGACTTCGTCTCGGTCGCGTCGCAGGCGGGGCAGGTTCCCGTGGCGGTTGCCGCGTCACCCGTCGTCATTCGGTGCTCAGGCTTCGGCGACACGTGCCGCCCGCTGCTCCGACCACCGCTCCACGTTGAAGTCGTGGATCTCCTGGAGCACTGACTCGATCCCGTACTCGAGCCGCCACTCCGGGTAGTCGCGCTTGAACGCGTCGAGGTCGCTGATCCACCAGCGGTGGTCGCCGATGCGGGCCTGGTCGGAGGTCTCGTAGTCGAGCCGCTGGCCGGAGATGCGCTCGCACAGCTCGATCGCCTCGAGCATCGAGACGTTCGACTCGCGCCCGCCGCCGAGGTTGTAGACGGCCGCCGCGCGCGGCGCTCTGTGGAACGCGTGGAACGCCCGCACGACGTCGTGCGCGTGGATGTTGTCGCGCACCTGCTTGCCCTCGTAGCCGAAGATCGTGTAGGGCTCGCCGGTCACGGTGCAGCGCATCAGGTAGGAGAGGAAGCCGTGCAGTCTCGCGCCGGCGTGCTGGGGGCCCGTGAGGCAGCCGCCGCGAAAGCAGACGGTCGGCATGTCGAAGTAGCGGCCGTACTCCTGCACGAGCAGGTCGGCGGCGACCTTCGAGACGCCGAACAGCGAGTGCGTGCACGTGTCGATCGGCATCGTGGTGTCGATCCCGCCGTACCACTCGTGGTCCGGCGGCAGCTCGAGCCGCATGCCGAGATCCTGCAAGGGCAGGAAGTTCGGCCGGTCGCCGTAGACCTTGTTCGTCGAGGTGAAGACGAACGTCGCCGCCGGAGCGTGCGCGCGCGCCGCCTCGAGCAGGTTGAGCGTGCCGGTCGCGTTGACGCCGAAGTCGGTCTGCGGCTCGCCGGCGGCCCAGTCGTGCGAGGGCTGCGCGGCGGTGTGGACGATCAGCTCGAGGTCCTTCGCATGGCGCGCGAAGACGTCGTTCACCGCGGCGGCGTCGCGGATGTCGACCGCCAGCGGCAGGAACGCGTCGCCCAGCTCCGCGGCGAGCCGGTCGGTCGTCGGCTGCGTCGTCGCGTCCGGCCCGAAGAAGTAGGCGCGCATGTCGTTGTCGAGCCCGACGACGCGGAAGCCCTGTGCGGCGAAGTAGGCGACGGACTCGGAGCCGATCAGGCCGCCGGAGCCGGTGACGATCGCGGTGGGCATGGCGAGCGAGGAGACTAGCGAGCGGGGCGGCTTGGCCGGGCCGACGCGCGGCGCGCGCGATGCGTCATCCTTTCTGCCAGTGCGCGCCCGCTTCCCCGTCACCCCACGGCGCTACCTGACGATCGCCTACGTCGCGCTCGGCGCGTTGACGGTCATCGTCCTGACGGGCGCCGCCGTGCGCCTCACGGACTCCGGCCTCGGCTGCCCGGATTGGCCGCGCTGCTACGGGAAGGCGCTGCCGCCGCTCTCCTACCACTCGGTGATCGAGTTCGGCAACCGCGCCTTCTCGGCGCTGATCGGGCTCGTCGTCGTCGGCGCGTGGATCGCCTCGTTCCTGCGCGCGCCGCGCCGGCGCGACCTGATCGCGCTCTCGACGCTGCTGCCGCTCGGCGTCGTGGCGCAGGCGGTGCTCGGCGGCTTCACCGTGCGCCACGACCTCGCGCCCGGGTACGTGATGGGTCACTTCGGGCTCTCGATGGTGATCCTGGTCGCGGCGGTCGCGCTGGTGTTCCGGGCGCGCTACGAGCCCGGCCAGCGGACCCCCTCGCACGATCGCGCGAGCACCTGGCTCGTGCGCTTCCTCGCCGCGCTCGGCGCCGTCGTGATCTTCGTCGGCACCGCCGCCACCGCCGCCGGTCCGCACGCCGGCGGCAGCAGAGGCCAGCTGATCCACCGCCTGCACTTCAAGGGCGCGCACACGCTCGTGTGGGTGATCCACCGCCACGCGACGCTTGCCGCGCTGCTCGGCATCGGCGTGATCGGCGCCTGGCTGATCGTGCGCCGGCGGGGAGAGAATCGTGAGCTGGGCGACGCGCTGACCGTCACCGGCGTCCTGATGGCCGCGCAGGGGCTCGTCGGCAGCGTCCAGTACGAGCTGGCGCTGCCGGCCGACATGGTGTGGGTCCACGTCGGGCTCGCGACCGTCACATGGGTGGCGCTGCTGTGGTGCGTCGGCGCCGCCGGCCGCCTCGCGCCGCGCGGCGCGCCGGCGCCCGCGCGCCACGCCGCCCCGCCGGCCGCCGAGCAGCCGCCGCTCGAAGCGCTCGCGCCGCGTTGAGCGGCCGCGCCGTCCGCCCCCTTAAGCTGAAGGCGATGCCGCTCCCCGCCGGTCGAACGCGCCCGTCGGCGCCGCTGGTAGCGCTCGCGTGCGTGCTGGCTGCGCTCGCGGCGGTGCTCCCCGGGACGGCCGTCGCGTCCGGTCCGATCGCGCACATCGCCGCCGCGCCCGCGAGCGCCGGAGCCGCCTCCGCTCCGACCGCGCTCGTCGCCTTCCTGCCCGCCGACCAGGGGCCGCCGCCGCCCGGCGTGCAGCTCCCGAGCGTCCCGAACCTGATCGCCGGTCACCCCGAGCTGGCGCTCGGGATGCTGA
>Ga0070714_100004194_pt1 | contig 10853 bp, 10 predicted proteins | sample LARL83metaG_FD_65450 | JGI IMG/M metagenome (GOLD analysis project Ga0070714, IMG submission 65450) | Corn, switchgrass and miscanthus rhizosphere microbial communities from Kellogg Biological Station, Michigan, USA - LAR L8-3 metaG | ecosystem: Host-associated > Plants > Roots > Rhizosphere ... | reverse complement strand
GCCCCGGGGGCATCCCCGGGGCCAGCCCCCCTGCCCGCGGCGCTGGCTGCCGCCCTGGATGCCTTCCGCCACCACATCGAGGCCGAGCGCGGGCTGTCCCGGCACACCGTCCGTGCCTACCTCGGTGACGTCGCGGCGCTGCTGGGGTATGCGGGCGCCTCGGGGGCCACGCGCCCGGCGGATCTGAGCATCGGGACCCTGCGGGCCTGGCTGGCCGAGCAGCACGGCCGCGGCCAGGCCAGGGCCAGCCTGGCCAGGCGTGCCGCCGCGGCGAGGGCGTTCACCGCCTTCGCCCATGCCCGCGGCCTGATGCCCGCCGACCCCGGGCCGCTGCTTGGCATGCCGCGGATCCCCCGTCGGCTTCCCGAGGTGCTCAGGCAGGACCAGGTGGCCGCGGTGCTGGCGGCCGCGGCCGCTGCCGCCCCCGGCGGCCCGCCCGCCCCCGGCGGCCCGCCCGGCCACGATGCGGCGCTGGCCCTGCGGGATGCCGCGATCGTCGAACTGCTCTACGCGACGGGCATCCGGGTCGGCGAGTTGTGCGGCCTGGACCTCGGCGACCTGGACGAGGGACGGCGCACGGTGCGGGTGCTCGGCAAGGGCAACAGGGAGCGGACGGTGCCCGCCGGGGTGCCGGCCGTCAAGGCCGTGGCCGCCTGGGCGCGGTTCGGGCGGCCGGTCCTGGTCACGCCGGGCAGCGGGCACGCGCTGTTCCTCGGGGCGCGGGGTCGGCGCCTCGACCCGCGGACCGCGCGCCGCGTGGTCCACGCAAGCCTGGCCGCGGTGCCCGGCACGCCCGACTCGGGCCCGCACGGCCTGCGCCACGCGGCCGCGACGCATCTGCTCGAAGGCGGCGCCGACCTGCGCAGCGTGCAGGAGATCCTTGGCCACAGTTCGCTGACCAGCACACAGATCTACACGCACGTCTCCATCGAGCGGCTGCAGTCGGCATACCGGCAGGCGCATCCCAGGGCTTGAGCGAGTCATGCGTGACGACGGCCGGGCAGACAGCGGGCTCCTTCACGCGCAGCGCGGCCGGGCCGGGAGCGGGTAGACTACAACGCGGTCGGCGAGTCCGCTTCCTTGCGGCAGGGGTCTTCCGGCCAAATTCGCGCGCCCGCTCGCCGCCGGGGTCTCCCCGCGGTGCGCACGCTTCGGTCCGCGGTGCTGTCCGCCGCGGTGTGTGCGCACGGGCGCCAGGACCAACCGAACGCGCCGCTCCATGAGGACCGGCGCACGAGCAGGAAGGGGACACCGGTATGGCACCGGTCGTCACCATGCGGCAGCTGCTGGAGAGCGGCGTTCACTTCGGTCACCAGACCCGGCGCTGGAACCCGAAGATGAAGCGGTTCATTCTCGCTGAGCGCAACGGGATCTACATCATCGATCTCCAGCAGTCGCTCGACTACATCGACAAGGCTTACGAGTTCATCAGGGAGACCGTGGCGCACGGCGGCACGGTCCTGTACGTCGGCACCAAGAAGCAGGCCCAGGAGGCCATCGCGGACCAGGCTCGCCGGGTCGGCATGCCGTTCGTCAACCAGCGCTGGCTCGGCGGGATGCTGACGAACTTCCAGACGGTGCACAAGCGCCTGCAGCGGCTCAAGGAACTCGAGGAGATCGACTTCGAGGACGTGCCCGGTTCCGGCATGACCAAGAAGGAACTGCTGCATCTGCGCCGCGAGCGGGACAAGCTTGACCGCTCGCTCGGCGGCATCAAGGACATGGCCAGGGTGCCCAGCGCGCTGTGGGTGGTGGACACCAAGAAGGAGCACATCGCGGTCAGCGAGGCGCGCAAGCTCGGCATCCCGGTGATCGCCGTCCTGGACACCAACTGCGACCCCGACGAGGTGGACTACCCCATCCCGGGCAACGACGATGCGATCCGCAGCGTGTCGCTGCTCACCCGCGTCGTGGCCGACGCGGTCGCCGACGGGCTGATGGCCCGGGGCGGCGAAGCCGACACCGACGAAAAGCCGTCGCCCGCGGGTGAGCTGGGCACCGAGGAGCCGCTGGCCGAGTGGGAGCGGGAGCTGCTCGAGCGCAAGGGCGCCAGCGACGGGGCGCGCGTGCCCGAGCCGCGCGACGGTGCCGACGCGGCCGCGGCCGCCGCCAGGCCCGCCACCGCCGGGCCCGCCGCAGCCGAGGCGGCGCCTGCTGAGCCCGCCCCAGCCGAGACCGCCGCCGCCGGGCCCGTCGCAGCCGAGGCGGCGCCTGCTGAGCCCGCCCCTGCCGAGGCGGCCCCTGCCGAGCCCGCCCCTGCCGAGGCGGCTCCTGCCGAGGCGGCGCCTGCCGAGGCCGCCGCCGCCGAGCCCGCCCCAGCCGGGGCGGCCCCTGCCGCGGCGACCGCAGCCGACGGTGCCGCAGCCGACGGTGCCGCAGCGGACGCTGGCACAGCCGATGCCACGGCAGCCGACGCTGCCACGGCAGCGGACGCTGCCACAGCCGGCGCCACGGCAACCGATGGCGCCGCGGCCCAGGCCAGCTCCGAGGACCACACTTCGGCCGCCAACGGTGCTGCCTCGGCGGGTGACCCGGTCGCCGCGGAGTGAGCAACGGCTGAGCCGGGCCGCCCGCGGCGCGGTTCCGCCAGCGGGAACTGATCACGCATTCAGATCAGACAGTGAGAGATGAGGACATGGCGAACGTGACCAGCGCGGATGTGAAGCGGCTTCGCGACGCTACCGGCGCAGGGATGATGGACTGCAAGAACGCGCTGACGGAGGCGGACGGCGAGTTCGACAAGGCAGTGGAACTGCTGCGCCTCCAGGGTGTGAAGGACGTGGACAAGCGCCGGACGCGGACCGCAGCCAACGGGCTCATCGCGGCGGCACTCGACGGCACCAGCGCCGGGGTCCTGGTCGAGCTGAACTGCGAGACCGACTTCGTTGCCAAGACCGACCTGTTCCAGGGCGTGGCAGCGGACATCACCGCCGCAGCGCTGGCGCAGCGTGCGGCCGACCGGCTCGCCGTGCTGGCACTGGAGGTGCGCCCGGGGGTCACCGCGCAGCAGCTCATCGACGAGGCGGGCGCCTCGCTCAAGGAGAAGCTGGAGCTCGGCAGGTACGCGCTGCTTGAGGGCGGTTATGTCACCAGCTACCTGCACCGCTCCGACCGGGCGCTGCCGCCGACCGTGGGCGTGCTCGTCCAGCTGGACGCGCCGAACGAGCAGGCGGGCAAGGACGTCGCCCAGCAGGTCGCGGCGATGCGGCCGCAGTATCTGACCCGGGACCAGGTGCCGGCCGACCTTGTCGAGAACGAGCGCCGCATCGCCGAGCAGATAACCAGGGACGAGGGCAAGCCGGAGCAGGCGATCGGAAAGATCGTCGAGGGGCGGCTTGGCTCGTTCTTCAAGGACGTCGCGCTCGTCGAGCAGCCGTTCGTCAAGGAGCCGAAGAAGACGATCAAGCAGATGCTCAGCGAGCAGGGCGCCACGGTACAGGCGTTCGCCCGCTTCCAGATCGGCCAAGCCGGCTGACGAGCGGCGGCTGGCAACCGGACAACCAAGGAGGCGGCCTCGTGGAAAACAGCGCCGACAGGGGGGACGGCGCGGCACGCGTGCTCGGCTCCGCCGTGCGGGTCGCCGGTGACTGGGCGCACCGCCCGTGGCGGCGCGTCGTGGTCAAGCTGTCCGGTGAGGCGTTCTCCGGTGACGAACCACTGGGTATCTCGCCGACCGTGGTCCAGCGCATCGCCGGGGAGATCGTCGCCGTGGTCCGGGACGGGGTCCAGGTCGCGGCGGTCGTCGGCGGCGGGAACATGTTCCGCGGGCGGGAACTGGCCGAGAGCGGCATCGACCGGGCCAGGGCCGACTACATGGGCATGCTCGGCACGGTGATCAACTGCCTCGCACTGCAGGACGTGCTCGAGAAGCTCGGCGTGGACACCCGGGTCCAGACCTCGATCACGATGGGGCAGGTGGCCGAGCCGTACATTCCCCGCCGGGCGATCCGCCACCTGGAGAAGGGGCGGATCGTCATCTTCGGGGCCGGCCTTGGCGCCCCCTTCTTCTCCACCGACACCTGTGCGGCCCAGCGCGCGCTGGAGATCGGCGCCGAGGCGCTCCTCAAGGGGACGCAGGTGGACGGGGTTTACGATGCGGATCCGCGCACCATGCCCGATGCCGTGCGCTTCCATCACCTTGACTACAGTGACGTGCTCCGCCTGGGACTGAAGTTCATGGACACCACGGCGGTGAGCCTGTGCATGGACAACGGCCTGCCCATTGTCGTCTTCGACCTGATGGAAAAGGGTAACGTCGTGCGAGCGGTGCGCGGGGAGAAGATCGGCACGCTGGTCAGCAGGCCGGAGGATGCCGACGCCCGCGGCTAGCGGCCGCGGCAGGTGAGCGATGGGACAGGAGCCGCTGTGATTGACGAGACCCTCTTCGAAGCCGAAGAGAAGATGGAGAAGGCCGTCACCGTCGCCAAAGAGGAGTTCGCGGTCATTCGCACCGGGCGGGCGCACCCGGCCATGTTCGCCAAGATCACGGCCGAGTACTACGGCACGCAGACGCCGGTGAACCAGCTTGCCTCGTTCCACATCCCCGAGCCGCGGATGGTGGTCATCCAGCCCTTTGACAAGTCGTCGCTGGCAGCCATCGAAAAGGCGATCCGCAACAGCGACCTGGGCGTGAACCCGGCCAGCGACGGCACGATCATCCGGGTCGTCTTCCCCGAACTGTCCGAGGAGCGCCGCCGGGAGTACATCAAGGTCGCCCACCGCAAGGCGGAGGACAGCAAGGTCTCCATCCGCAACATCCGGCGGCACGCCAAGGACTCACTGGACAAGCTGGTCAAGGGCGGCGACGCGGGCGAGGACGAGGGCCGCCGGGCGGAGCGGGAACTCGACGACCTCACGCACACCTACGTCGCGCAAGTGGACGAACTGCTCAAACACAAAGAAGCGGAACTGCTTGAGGTCTGACCTGCCAGCGGACATTCCAGCGGAGCCCGCACAGCCGGAGAAGCGGGAGCGGCGCACCGGGCGCAACCTGCCCGCCGCGGTCGGTGTCGGCCTCGGCCTTGGCGGGCTTGCCATTCTCACGCTGTTCACGGTGAAGGCCACCTTCCTCGCCCTTGTCGGCGTCTTTGTCGCCATCGCGCTGTGGGAACTAACCCGCGCCGTGGCGGGGCAGCAGATCCGGATACCGGTGATTCCGGTGGCCGCGGGTGGCGCCGTGGCGTTCGTCCTGTCCTACTGGCAGGGGGCGGGCGCCGCGCTGGCGTGCATCGCGATCACCGTGACGGCGGTCCTTGCCTGGCGGCTGACCGGCGGAACGGACGGCTACTTGCGCGACGTCACCGCCGGGGCCTTCGCGCTCGCGTACCTGCCGCTGCCGGCCTGTTTCGTCGGCCTCATGCTGGCCCCGGCCGATGGCGCGAGGCGCACGCTGTTGTTCCTGATCCTGGTGGTGTGCAGCGACGTGGGCGGCTACGCCGCGGGCGTCACCGTCGGGCGCCATCTGATGGCACCGGCGATCAGTCCCAAGAAGACCTGGGAGGGGTTCGGCGGCTCTGCGCTGTTCTGCCTGCTGGGCGGGGCGGTCGGCCTGCCCCTCCTGCTGCACGGTGCCGTCTGGCAAGGGCTGCTGATCGGCGCGGCTGCCCTGGCCTGTGCCGCGCTCGGCGACCTGGTCGAATCGATGATCAAGCGCGACCTGGGGATCAAGGACATGGGCTCCGTGCTGCCCGGCCACGGCGGAATCCTGGACCGGATCGACGCGATGCTCATCACGGCACCGGTGGTGTGGCTCCTCCTGCTGGCCTTTGTGCCGGTGCCTCGCTAGCCCCGACACCCGTGGCTGTCTGACCGGGGTGTTTGCTTCCCGATTGCCAGGGGAGTTGGTGGGGGCGTCTCGGACTCAATCCACCAGTGGACGGGCGGAGCAGTCATGTTGAAGCGGCCGATCGGCATTATCTTTCTCGTTTACCTGATCATCGGCGTGATCGTTGCATGGTCCCGGGGTTACCTGCATCTCAGCCTGCTCAAGGCCATAGGTTCGGCCGTTCTCGCCATTCTGCTGTGGTGGCTTCCGCTGCTCGGCATCAGCCTGCATATCCATTAACGCGCGGCATCCCGGTAAGGCCGCTGCGGGCGTCACACGCTCGTGACCCAGCTGCGGCGCTGCGCGGCCAGCTGGGTGACCAGGCTGGCGGCGCCGCGTTCCTTGGCGATCAGGCGCTCCCGCTCGGTGATCGGGATGATCCACAGCCACCGCGCCGGGTCGCCGCCCACCGAGAATCCGGTCAGGTCGGGCACTTCCGGGCCGAGCAGGTGGGAGGGGTCGTCGAGCAGGAGCACGGCCTCCCTCCCGCCGCCGAGCGGGAAGGTGCTCGGCTCGTGATACCAGCGCACGGTGTGCCCGGTGCCGAACCAGGTCACCGCGCGCCACGGGTACTGGGCGAGCCACAGGAACACCCGGGCGGCGTCCCGGCTGGGCATGGTCGTGGCGATGGCAAGCTCGATCCGCGCGCAGGCGCCCGGGTCCTCCATCGCCTGTTCCACCACGGGCATCCGCTGGCAACTCATGCCGATGGTGGACAGCACCGTGTACGGCCGCTGCTGGGTCGGCGGCCGCTCGGACACGCCGACCATCGGCTGCTTGTCGCCGCTGACGTCCCAGTACCTGGCGCCGGGCCCGAGCCGGGCCAGCAGGTGGCCGAGCATGGACCGCTGGAACGATGCCCAGGAGTCGTCCCGCTGCCGCCACCGCCAGAACGCCGTCGCCCGGTCGGCCCGGGGACCCAGGCCCTCCATCGCGTCGTCCAGCGACCAGGCGAACGGCGTCTGCCCGATCACGTCCCTGCTGTAGCCGGGCATGCCACGGGCCATGTCGGACCAGCCGGGGATGACGGCGAGCAGTTGCCCGCCCTCGATGACCGCGACCCCGTCGCCTTCCTCGAACCACAGCGCGCGCAGTGTCCTGGCGTCCAGCGGTGGCCGGCCTGCCGGGTGCTTGGTGTGCGTGACGGGCATCAAGGGGGCCTGGCCTGCGTTCAGCCGGGACATGTCGGCGCTCTGCGGTGCCTGCTCGTGGTTGGCGATCCACGCCGCGCCCAGCACCGCACCGGCGTCGTGCAGGTACGCGGCGGTGGTCGCGCCGTCGTACTCGACCACGAGCCGGCGGCTGCCGTACGGGCTCTCGCTTTCGAGCACCGTGCCCGGCTGGCCGCCGAGCGTGGCGGACCGAGGGGCCCTTGGCCGGTTGCGCATCGAGGACATGCCAGAAATCTACAGATTCCTGGCTAACCTTCAGTTGATTCCACCGGAAGTTGCGGCAGGCTGCCGCGCCCCACGTCCGCCAGCGCTACGGCGCAGACCATGATGGCGGGCCAGGACAACTGGAACACTGGGAAGGCCATGTCTTCGCTGCCCCTCGTCTTCGCCGCGCCGCGCCGCGGGCAGCCGCCGCGCCACCTGGCCGACCTGTCGGCGCAGCAGCGCGCGGAGGCGGTCGCAGCGCTCGGCGAAAAACCGCTGCGGGCCAGGCAGTTGTCCCGGCACTACTTCGCGCGGCTGAGCGTGGATGCGCCCAGCATGACCGACATCCCGCAGCACTCCCGTGCCGCCCTGGTGGGCGAACTGCTGCCGCCACTGCTGACCGAGGCCCGCGCGGTGAGCTGCGACAACGGTGCCACCAGGAAGTCGTTGTGGCGGGCACACGACGGCACGCTGCTGGAAAGCGTGGTCATGCGTTACCCGGACCGCGCCACGGTCTGCGTGTCCAGCCAGGCGGGCTGCGGCATGGCCTGCCCGTTCTGCGCCACCGGCCAGGGCGGCTTGCGGCGCAACCTGTCCACGGCGGAGATCGTCGAGCAGGTCCGGGCGGCGGCGGCCATCGTCAGGGACGGCGGCCTCGGGCCGCCGGGCCGGCTGTCCAACGTGGTGTTCATGGGCATGGGCGAGCCGCTGGCCAACTACCAGCGCACGCGGGACGCGGTCCGCCGGATCTGTGACCCGGTGCCCGAGGGGTTCGGCATCTCGCAGCGTTCGGTCACCGTGTCCACCGTGGGGCTCGTGCCCGCTATCCGCCGGCTGGCCGGCGAAGGCCTGGCTGTGACGCTGGCCGTGTCCCTGCACGCCCCCGACGACGAACTGCGTGACGAACTGGTGCCGGTGAACACCCGGTGGAAGGTCGCCGAGGTGCTCGCCGCGGCCCGGTTCTACGCCGACCGGACCGGGCGGCGGGTGTCGGTCGAGTACGCGCTGATCCGGGACGTGAACGACCAGCCGTGGCGGGCCGACCTGCTGGGCAGCCTGCTGCACCAGGCCCTGGGCCCGCTTGTCCACGTGAACGCGATCCCGCTGAACCCGACACCGGGCAGCAAATGGGACGCCTCGCCCAAGCGGGCAGAGCAGGAGTTCGTCCGCCGGGTCGCTGCCGCCGGGGTGCCCTGCACGGTCCGGGACACCAGAGGCAGGGAGATCGCGGCGGCTTGCGGCCAGCTTGCCGCTTCGGACCGGTAACCTTCTCGATCATGTCGCCACGATCCGGTCTGCACGCCTACCGCCGCCGGGTGGCCTGGCGTGCCGTGCACCGCCTGTGGTGTGCGGCGCAGCGCGCCGGGGCGATCACCGCTGACACCCCGGCGGGCCGGTCGTTCGCCGTGTTCGGCGCGGGGTCGATCATCGGTTTCCCCACTGGTGCCCTGTTTGGCGAGCGGTGGATCGCGGTCGGGACCGGGACGATGATCGGGGCCCAGGTCAGCCTGAGCGCGGGCATGGTCCCGGGGCAGGACCTGGGCGAGGTGCCACTGCTGCGGGTCGGTGACCGGTGCGTCATCGGCAGGGGCAGCCATATCGTCGCCCATTACTCGATCACGATCGGCGATGACGTTTACACCGGCCCTTATGTCTACATCACCGACCAGAACCACAGTTATGCCGATCCTGACTTGCCCATCGGCCGCCAGTGGCCAAGCAACGCGGCCGTTTCGATCGGTGCCGGAAGCTGGCTGGGTGCCGGGGCGATCATCCTGCCCGGCGCCGTAATCGGCAGGAACGTGGTGGTCGCGGCCGGTTCGGTGGTGCGCGGAGTGGTGCCCGATTGCTGTGTCATCGCGGGGGTTCCGGCCAAAGTGGTGCGCGAGTATGACAGCGGTAATGGCTGGACCCGGCGCGCCCCCGCTCCGGAGCATCATGGCTGAACTGCAGGTTAACCATTCCTGAGTCTGTCACGATGGGCGCGTGGGAGCAGAGGTTCGCGTCGCCAGTGCGGCGTACCAGCCGGAGCCGAAAGCGGCCGCCGCGGCACGGCGGTTCGTGCGGGACACCCTGCAGGACTGGGTGGTGACCGGCGCCGCCGACGGGCACGGGCTCGTGGACGATGCCGTGCTGCTCACCAGCGAACTTGTGACGAACGCCGTGGTGCACGCGGGGACGCAGGTCCAGGTCACCTGCAGGCTCGCCGACGGCGCGGTCGAGGTCGTGGTGAGCGACGGCCATCCGGGCCGGCTGGTTCCCGAAGCGCCCGAGCGCGACGCCGTGCCCAGCGAGCGAACCGGCGGCCGGGGCCTGCTGCTGCCCGCCGCGCTCGCGTCCGCCTGGGGGGTCGCCTACGGGCGGGCCAGCAAGGCGGTCTGGTTCCGGCTGGCGCTCGGCGGGGCGGGCGCCGGGCTTGGCGCCGGTCCCGAGGGCGATGGCGACGCCGCGGGCGAACTGGCCGCCGCGATCGGGGTCACGGCCGCCCTGGCCGCCGCGCTGCGTTCCCCCGAGCCGCTGGCCGTCCCGCCGCCCGCCCCGGCCGCGGCGGCCAGCAGTGGCTACCAGCGGCTGCTGGCGGGCACGGTCGAGTCGGCCCGCGTCGCCGTCGGTGCCGACGCGGCGTTCGCGATGATGCCCGACGAGGACGGGGACCTCAGGCTGCGCGCGGCCGCGGGGCACATCTCGCTGGCCGATGGGGAGCCCGTGACCGGGGCGGCGTCCCTGGTCACCGTTCCGTTTGTCGTTGACGGCCAGGTCACCGGCCTGCTTGCGGCGGCCTCCGCGGCCCCGGGCAGCTTCGGCGACCCGGAGTCGGCGCGGCTCCAGTGGCTGGCCGACCGCTCGGGTCCCGGCCTGCAGCGTGCCTGGCTGGCCGAGCTGGAACGGCTCAGAAGAGGCAGGATCGCCGCGCTCACCCAGGCCCGTGGGCTGCTGTCCGGCGGCCAGGGCCGGGACGAGATCCTGGAACTGGCAGGGCGGGCGGCGGTGCCGGGGCTGGCGCCCTGGTGCGCGGTGCTGTTGCTGGACGGCGAGCCCGTGCTGCGGACCTGCTATGCGCGGCACACCGTGGATTCGCTGGCCACCGCCCTGCCGTGGCTGCTTGACCAGGTGTGCCAGATGACGGCGCCGGACTTCTCGGCGGGGCGCGGGGCGGCCCCGCGCCCGCGCCGCCGCTGGCCGCTGGTGGTGGGCGACACCGACGGCGCGCCCCCCGGCGTGGCCGAACTCGCCGCCGGGGTTGCCTGGTGCTTCCCGCTCGGTGAGCCCGGTGACGCGGCAGGTGTCCTGGTCATCGGGGACAGCGGGCAAGACCGCCTGCCGCATGACGTGGCGGCCCTGGCGGCCGATCTCGCCTGCCGGGTCGGGTTCGCGCTGAGCCGTGCCAGGCTCGGCACCGATGCGGCCGGCGCCGGTGAGCTCGACCCGGCCCGTCTGGTAGGGCACAAGTCCTGACAGCACATGGCCCACTGCGGCGTCGCACCGGGGCCGCGTCCGCCAAGTGGCGCGCAGCGCCAAGCCAGCGGCGGCGTCGCACCGGCGGGGCCGCGCCGGCCGCGGGAAGCGTAGTGCCAGGAACCGCGTACGCCGAAGGCTGCGTGCTGCCCGCCGCCGTGGTCAGCCGGCCGCTGCCTGCTTGTCGCCGGACCGGG
>Ga0070714_100004193_pt1 | contig 10855 bp, 11 predicted proteins | sample LARL83metaG_FD_65450 | JGI IMG/M metagenome (GOLD analysis project Ga0070714, IMG submission 65450) | Corn, switchgrass and miscanthus rhizosphere microbial communities from Kellogg Biological Station, Michigan, USA - LAR L8-3 metaG | ecosystem: Host-associated > Plants > Roots > Rhizosphere ... | reverse complement strand
AACGGGTCCAGGCCGCTCGTCGACTCCGACGGGGAGCGCGATGTGGCGGCCATCAGGTCGTCGCCGGATGATGACGTTCTGAAGGCGCAGTCGGCGCCGCCAGGGCATGCTGCAGCCGCTCCAAGGCCTCGCGGACGCGGGGGTCCTCGCGGAGGTGGATGTAGTGGCGCCGCGTCGTCTGCACCGCGGCATGGCCGAGCAGCTTCTGAATGATCGCCTCGTCCACCCCAAGGAAGGCGAGCAGCGTGGCGGTGGTGCCGCGAATGTCCTGGAAACGGATCGCGGGAACCTTCGCCGCCTTCATGAGCGGGTGAAACACGCGGGTGCGGAATGTCGATGTGTTGATGGGGTTCCCGACGTTGTTCGGGAAGACCAGGTCGAGGTCGTGCCAGTCCGCCCCGGCAGCGACACGCTCGTCCGCCTGCCGCGCCTGCTGTCGCCGCAAGGCCTCAATGGCCCACGGCACCAGGGGAACCGGGCGCTTCGACCGCTCGCGCTTCGGTGTCCCATGGTGCGCGGTTCCGCGCACCCAGACGACGTTCGACCGCACCATGAGCATGTTCGCGCCCCAATGGATGTCCGCCCAGCGGAGGCCCAGCAGCTCTCCCTCGCGCATGCCGGTCAGCAGCGCCAGGGTGAACAGGTTCTCCAAGCGGTGGCCGACGCACACGTCGAGGAAGCGCATCGCCTCATCCGGCTCCCAGGCGGACCCCTCGAAGTCCGACGCCGCCGGGAGCGGCACCAGCTCGGCGGGGTTGCGGGCGATGAACTCCAAGCGGACGGCGTGCTTCAACGCGCCCTGCAACGTCACCTGCATGAGCCGCACGCTGGTGGGCGAATTCGGCTTCTTGGTCTTGGGGCTGATCTCGGCCAGCTTCGCGTCGCGCCACTGCTGGATGTCCAGCGGTCGCAGCCGGCTCAGGCGAACGTTCGCGATGGAGCAGGGAACGATGTGCTGCCGGATGATGCCCTCCGTCCGCGCGACGTGCGACGGCTTGCCCTTCATCAGGGCGTGGGGGAGGGGCTGCCGCTTGCCGTCCACGGGAAGGAAGACTTCGGTCAGGAAGCGCGCCAGCGACAGGTCGTCCCGCCCCAACGGCTCACCGCGTTCCACCGCGGTGAGCATGTGTCGGAGCTTCTTCCTCGCCTCGACCTCAGTCTTCGAGTACAGCCGCTTCTTGCGCCCGTCCGGTCCGATGACCGCCGACGCCCAGCGCTTCTTCCCCGCATGCCAGAAGACGGTTCCCTCGCCGTTGGCGCGCTTCTTGTGCGGCGGCCGATCGCGACGCGGTGGCATGTCAGATGCCCTCGACCTCGCAGTCGCGGATGTAGCGCTCCAGCTCCGACTGACGGATGCGCGTCAGGTGGCGGATCTTCACGACGCGCACGCGCCGCCGCCGCATCTCCTCGTAGAGCAGGCTGCGGCTGACCTGCAGCTTCTCCGCCGCCTCCTCGACGGTGAGCAGCATCGGTTGCGCGTCGGCGCGCTCCCGCACGGCGCTCATGCGGCGCCTTGGCGCAACGCCGTTCGACAAGTGCAGGTGTTGGGGATGGCTGTGCTTCGCATCGGCTCGGCCCTCCACTGCGGAAGCGCAGCCCGACGCGACGGCGACACGCGAGAACGGCGCGCGAGGACGGCTGCAAAGCTGGCGCAGGACGACGCGATGTCGGGTGATCGCTTCCATACCTAAGGACCCGTGCTCGCCTCCAATCCCGTATAGGGATGGCCATGGCGGTCCAGAGAAGTCGCCCCCCGCCGCGCCCGAGCAGAGCTGCGGCGAGGGGGCGACCGGACGCCGCCTCCGCCGCCGAGCAGGAACGTGAGCAGCGACGGCGAGGGAGGACCGCTGTGCAGATCAGGCGGACGCGGCCAGGGCCAGCAGCGGCCACTCCTCCGCGGGTGCCGGCGACGTGCCCTCCGCGGCGCAGGCAGGCCCAACGCACGCCGGGTCGATGATCCCGCTGCGGTAGCCGCACCCACGGACCACGCGGGACAGGTCGCGCAGCGTCGCCTGGTAGCTCGCGGCGAGACGGGCGAGCGTCGGCGCCTGGATCGGGGCGACGGCCAGGACGCCATGCCGGGTGGCGATGTCGTGGAGGGCGGTCCGTGCCTCGATCCACCGCCCGTGCGTCTCCACGGGGAAGACGACGCGGCGTGTGACCGGCAGATGGTCGTCGCTGAGGCCGAGGTCCACGGCGCCGGGGATGGTGGACACGACGTCGTCGGCCGCGGCCTCCAGCGGCGCGAGGTCGCCCTCGGGATGGACGAGCAGGACGACCGCCGTGCTCCCGCGAGGCGTCCAGCCCGGCCGTCGCCGCGGCCGCTCCGAGCGCGTCGTCCGAGAGACGCCCGTCGATGGCCCGCAGCAGGATCGACTCCTTGCCATCCCCGCGCGGCGGGGGACTCTGCATGCCCCGGCGCAGCTCCGTCGTGACCGCGGTGGCGAACGTGCCCGCCTCGGCCCGGAGCTGGTCGAAGATCGCGACCTGTGTGCGCCAGGGGGCTGGACCGTTCTCCAGGTCGGTGCGCGCCGCCGCGATCGCGCCGTCGACACCCGAGCCTGCCGCGGCGAGGACGTCGTCCTCCGACAGGCCCACCCGCGCGGCCAGGCCACCGAGCATGCGGAAGGTGCTGACCTCCGCGCTCCACATCGTCCGCCGCCCGTCCCACACCCACCCCAGGGTGAGGGCGGTCTGGCCCGCGATGTGCACGGCCGCCACGCGGCGGCCATCGGCATGCGGCGCCGCCTTCCCGTCGAACTGCCGCAGCACGGCGTCGAGGCAGTGGGCGTCGATCCCCAGCGTCAACTGCTTGCGCACCGCCCGTCGCAGACGCCTCTCGTGGTTCCATCGCTCGGCCCATGTGCCCTGGGTCCCGGTCGCCACGGGGTAGGTAGACTCGACCATGTCAATCACTCCTTGGGTGGTTGACCACGGCCCCGGGTGGTACCAACACCGCGGGGCCACTACTTCTCACCGACAGTCTACCACATTCCTGTGTAGCTATGTTGGTGTCGCAAGTGTCATTTTCCTTTTGTCACAAGCCAAACGCGCCTCCGCGCCCGAGTTGCATTGCCCACCCGAGTACGGGTTGACAAGCCCCACCCCCATCCCAGAGAGGTGGGGGGTAGGGGGTTCCCAGGGGGAGGGGGCGTCCCCTGGGTAGAGGGGGGCGCGGGGGAGAGGGGTCGCGTCTCCCCTGCATTCGCGGCGTAGCCGCTCCGCTGGGGACGAGTTGGGCGAGGGCCCGCGACGAGCGCTCAGCGGTTCGGAGTTGGTGGGAGCGGTGCGCAGAAGAGAGAGCCCGTGGAAGCCCTGGGCAACGATCCCCGGCGGCTCGGCAGGAGACGATGGAAGTGAACTGAGCTGGACGCTCCGGGGTGGGCAAGGCCTCCGAGCTACCTCAGGTCTTCGACTAGCGCCCCCAGTTCCGGACAGCCGGCAGCAAGTGAAGACCATCCCGCAGCGAGGCTAGCCTTTGCTAGGCGGGTCCGACCACCGTCGGGACGTCGTCGGTCGTTATCGGTCAGGAGCGGCTCGAAGAACCGCTCTTTGGGATGCGGTTCTGTTCTTACTTCTGCCCACGGAACTCCGAGTGCGGACCGTTGCCCCCAGAGGAGCCACACCTCGACTTCTTGAGCCGCGGCCACAACACATGCCTGTTGTTGGGCCGAGTCGCAGGTAGCGAGCAAGTCCCAGAAGGAGGCGGCGCGGTTGGCGTCCCCGTCCCCGTCGATGACGAAGAGAACCCTGTCCGCGATGCGCGAGTAGCGCTGAAGGATCCCGCACGCGTGGCGGCGAAGTGCCTCGTAGCCTTGGATGCGAGGGTCCGTGATTATGTGGACGTGGGCGTTACGCCGACCGCAAGCCGCGAGGGCCGCCTGCACAATCGGACGAAGAGCGTACTGGTCGAGGGTGTGATCTTCGCAAGCGACCGCCACCTTCATCGCCGCCGAACTCTAGCGGTTAGCGGCTAGTTGCAGCCAGCCTTCGGCCTGCAGTTGTCCGACGGTAACGTCGTCCTGGTCCTCGACCGGCAATTCGCCGATCGTGATAGCCGTCGAGCACATGGCCTCGTTATCCCAGCCAAGGACGATCGCGTTCTTCACAGTGTCGTGCGAGGCGCTATCGAGGACGCCCGGGGAATGGGTGGATGCTAATACCTGAACGTCCGGACCCGTGCTCGTCGCCCGCTCAAGCATGCGGATTAGTAGGTTGAGACGAGTGGGATTGATTCCGTTCTCTACTTCCTCAACCAAAAGGGTTTGACGCCCGCTCGTTCCAAGCACGGCTACAGCGAGGGCGGCAAAGCGAAGGGTGCCGTCCGACAAGGATCGTGCTGTGACTGGCTTGTCATACGGCTCCTCGACCACGGAGAAAATGACTTCGTTCGTTGGTGCATGCTGCACCGTGATCGAGTTAATCGCGCGAGGGGTAAGTTGCCCGAGCCAGGAAACAATAGTTTCGAGGCGGTCTCTCGCCTGCTCAACCCTGCGGCTCACTTCCGGAGGAAACCCGTCAATCGGCGTGCCAAGCCGGGCCGTCTGAGTCAGAAGCCAGACGGCGGCGGCGAAATTCTCGCCGTGCTCGCCAAGCTCGAACCCGCCAAGCGGCGAATATTGCCGTAGGACTTCGGGCCTCAGCTCAAGCGGGCGCAGGGCCCCCAGCTCGTCGCGCACAGCTTCTGCCGCTATTTCGTTCTCGTTGCTCTGCCCTTCGTCCCGTGAATTGGGAAAGGATCGATTCATACGAAGAGAACTCACGCCGTGGTCGGGTGCCTCGTATGTTCTTGTAGAACCTCGCGGCAATGCCAGGAGAGTCCGGGTTCTGCGCGAGGGGGCTGATGTCTGGATGCGTGGAGAAGACGTAATCGCCAGGGTGTCGCGTCGACGTCAACTGTTCTCGCGTTACGCGATATGCCACAGCGTCGACCGCGATGGAATACCGAAAGATGGTGCCTTCCCGCCGCATTATCACGTCGATATGGAAGACGTTGTCGTCGGATCCAAACCGCGGGATCGTGGCGGCGCCCCCTCGAATGCCCGGAATGCTGGGGGCTGTAGGCGCCGCGGACACATGCCCCTCTAACGCATCTCGGATCGACGTGCCTTCGCCTACAGACTTGAGGAAGCGCAAGGCGTCAAAGAAGTTCGACTTCCCGACGCCATTCGCCCCCAGCAGAAGAGTTAGAGGGCTGAGGTCGAACGTCGTGTCGCGGAAGCTCTTGAAGTTGCGGATGCGGACCCTAGTGATCACTGTGCGCTTCCTGCATGGCTACACCAAATTGTAGAGCACCTAATGGGTGAGCTCCTATGTTGTCAACTCGGAGCCGCCAGTGCCAAGGCGTCGGCCTGGAGTGTGCGGAAGACGACGTCGGAGAGGCGGCGCTTGAGGCAGCGGAGAGCCTCCCGGCCGGTCTTGCCCTGAGCGCGCTTCCGGTCGAGGTAGGCCCGGGCAGGCGCGTGGTAGTGGGCCTGGGTCAGGGCGACGAAGTACAAGGCTTTGTTCAGCCGCCGGTTCCCGCCACGGTTGAGCCGGTGCCGAACCGTCCGCCCCGAGCTCGCCGGGATGGGCGCCGTGCCGTTGGCTGAGGCGAAATGGTCGGCGGTGGGGTAGCGGCTGACGTCGCCGACCTCGGCGAGGATGCGGGCGGCGGTGAGCGCTTCGACGCCCGGAATGGCGGTCAGCGTCGTCCTGGTGGCTTTCACCCGGCGTGAGATGGTCGCGGCCATGTCGGCGATCTGCCGGTCCAGCTCGCGCTGCCTGGCCACCCGCCGGCGCGCGACGTCGGCGCGCAGAGCGGTGTTCCCGCGCAGCAGCCGCAGGACCCGGGTCAGCGCCGCCGCGGTGGTCAGGCTGCGCAGCCGCTTGTTGTAGCCGGGGCAGAGCACCACCAGGTCGGCGTGCAGCCGGTTCGAAGTGGTGGTGCGCTCGAGGACCAGCTCCTCGCGGAAGTCGACCAGCACGCCGAGGTCGTCGGCGACTTGTGGACGTCCAAGTGGTGGCAGCAACTTCTCGCGAAGCGTCACGCGAGCGATGGCCAGCGCGTCGGCAGGGTCGGACTGCCCTGGGCGCCGGAGGTGTCGCCGTTCGCGCACCGAGAGCTTCGTCGGCACCTCGAACGCCGCGACACCTTGCTCGACGAGGAACCGTCCCAGGCCGGCGCCGTATGTCCCCGAGCACTCCACACCGACACGCTCAATGTCGCCAGCGGCCTGCATCCAGCGCAGCAACTTGGCGTGCCCTGCAGGCGAATTCTCGAACGTGGCCGCGGCGATTTCGCGCCCAGCTCCGTCAACGACGCACGCTGCCAACGTGTCCTTGTGGCTGTCGACTCCGACGAACACCCCTCGACGCCCTCCCTGGCGATGACGGATGATGTCGGTCCGCCGGCGCGCACGCACCCATGGGGCATTGCCCGCTCCTATGAAGCGACGCCGTCGAACCTCCGGACCACCCCAGGGACGCAATCACGCGCAAGCCATGAGCGTCAGCTGCTCGGGCAGCGTATAAGTTGAGCGATCCCTGGGAGGTCCGGACATCGTGCACGACCGCCAGGTCGTTCCTCGATGTGTCAGCACCCTAATGGGTGCGTATAGTCTGCATACGACTTCTTGCGCGGTGATGACCGGCCCTCTACGGGATTCCGGCCTTCGGCGGGTACTTGTCTTGTGGAAGATGATGACCGTCCACAAGATTGCCGGAATCGACGGGCCAGGCTACGCGGACTACCTGACGGGTGCCGGTGGCCAGGACCGACGCGGGGACTACTACCTCGGGCCGAGCGGCCGGGTGTGGGAGAACCCCGGAGCCTGGCACGGCCGCGGCGCCGACGAGTTGGGCCTGACCGGCGCCGTCCACCGAGCTGATCTCCTGCGCGTGTGGGAGGGCCGCGACCCGCGCACGGGCGAGATCGTGGTCGCCCGTGGCTCGACCGGGGAGCATGTCGCCGGCGTCGACGTGACCTTCAGCGCTCCCAAGTCGGTGTCCGTGGTGTGGGCGCTCAGCGGCCTGACCGCGCGGTCAGACGTCGAGGCCGCCCACGAGCAGGCGACGCTCGTTGCCCTCCGCCACATCGAGCGCAACGTTCCCCTGGTCCGCCGCCGCCTCGGCGAGGACGAGGTCATCCACGAGCATGCGGCCGGACTCGTCGCCGCCCGGTTCCGCCATCACACTTCCCGCCTCACCGACGAGCAGCACGCCCGCGGCGAGGTCCCCGACCCTCAGCTCCACGACCACGTCGTCATCGCCAACATGGCGAAGCGGGCCGGAGACGGGAAGTGGGTGGCCATCGACAGCCGCGAGCTGTTCCGCGTCGCCGCCGAGGGAGGCGCCATCTACCGTGCAGAGCTCGCCACCCGACTGCAGCAGCTCGGCTACAGCGTCCGCCGCGAGGGCCGCTACTTCGAGATCGAGGGCGTCAGCGCCCGCCTCCGCGAGCTCTTCTCCGCGCGTTCTGACGAGGTGGGGGCCGCCGTCCGCCGCTTCATCCAGGAGTACGGCCGCCCACCGACGGTCGCGGAGCGCAAGGCGCTCACCATCCTCTCCCGGTCCCCCAAGTCGGTCGACCACGCCCCGGCCTTCGTGCAGTGGACCCGCCGCGCCGCGGAGAGTGGCGGTGCGCAGATCCCCACGCCCGACGCGTCCGCCCGCTCGCCGCTCGACCGCCACGCGGCACTCGCCGAGGTCATTGCCGAGCTCACCGACCCGGAGAGCCCGTTCTTCCTCAACCGCGAGCACGCCGCCGTCGACGGCCGCACGTTCCGCACTGCGGTCGCCGAGGCCACCCAGGGCCGTCTGCCCGGCGCCGAGTTCGACTGGCTCCTCCGCCGCGTCCAGGAGGCCCCGGAGCTCCAGCACCTCGGCGGGGACCACTGGGCGGCGCGGGTCGTCGTGGAGGCCGAGCAGGAGGTGATCGCCAGCGCCCAGCGACAGGCGGCCACTCCCCAAGCGCCTCCTCAGGAGGCGATCACCGCTGCCATCACCGGTGCCCGTGTCCCCCTATCCGCCGAGCAGCAGGCCGCCGTCGATCAGGACGCCCGCAGCTCGTTCGGGCTCCTCACGGCCCAGGCCGGCGCGGGCAAGGGTGAAGTCCTCCGCGCCGTCGCCCAGGTGCGCAAGGCCACGGGCCACCGTGTCATCGCTGTCGCCGCGGCAGGAGAAACCGCCCAGCGCCTCGGTCGGGAAATCGACGCCGACGTGGCGGTCACGGTCGATGGGTTCGCCCGCTGGGCCGCCAGCCGCCGCCTCATCCTCACCGAGCGCGATGCGGTCTTTGTCGACGAGGCTGGACTGCTGGAGGACATGCGCTGGCTCCGCCTGGTCCGTGCGGCCGGTCCCGCGAGCATCACCGCCACGGGCGATGCCGCCCAGCTCAGCCCCATCGACCGCGGGTGGGCTGTGGCCTCGCCTCACCGCGACGCTTCCCACCGCCACTCTCTCCGAGAACTTCCGCGCACGCGAGCAGTGGATGCGCGACGCCTGGACCGACCTCCGCGAAGGACGCGCAGCCCGCGGCCTCGGCGCGATGGAGCAGCGGCGGCAGATCGTCATCAGCACCCGCCGCAGCGAGTCGCGCGAGGCGGCGGTGGCGCAATGGGACGAGGACCGGCGCGCCGGCGCCGCCCAAGGTCGCGACATCGAGAACTACCTGCTGCTCGCCACGACGACGAACTACGACGTCGACCAGCTCAACGCGATGGCGCAGCAACGGCGCCGCGAGGCCGGTGAGCTCGGCGCCGAGTCCATCGAGGTCACCGCCCAGGACCACGCCGGGAGCGACCGGGCCGAGCGGTTCCACGTCGGCGACCGGGTCGTCACGACCCGCCAGGTGCGGTTCGGCACGCACCACCCGCGCGTCGAGAACGGCGCCACGGGAGAAGTCATCGGCCTGGACCTGGACGCCAACACCGTCGACGTGCAGCTCGCCGACCGCACCGTCACCCTCTACGGTCCCCAGCACACCGCGCTCCGACTCAACTACGCGCAGCACGTGTACTCCGCCCAGGGGCGCACCGTCGACCGCGCCTACATCGTCACGGGAAGCTGGCAGGCAGGGCGCGAGACGACCTACGTCGCCGCGTCGCGCACCCGGGAAGCGAGCTACGTGTTCACCGACTACTCGTCGCTGCGCATGGAGACGCACGACCGCGACCAAGCGCTGCAGGAACTCGCCGCCCGCGCGTCCGAGAGCCAGGCCAAGGTGTCGGCCCTCGACGTGATCGAGAAGCACCAGTCACGCACGGAGGAAATCACGACGAGAGCGACCGCGACACCAACCGGCCCCAGCAGAAGCACGAGCTGGGGACACCACGACCGACGGCCCTGCAGCGGCTCGAGCAACGACGCGACGCCGAGGATGTGGCGCAGCGCCAGGCGCGCGAGCGCATGGAGCGTGAGCGCGAGCAGATCGAGGACGAGCTGCAGCGCCAGCAGGAACGAGACGGAGGCATGGAACGATGACGGTTCTCGACACACCGACGGTACCGCCCTCTGAGGCCCCGGCCATCCCAGCGCCTGCGGAAGCACGCCCTGGGCGCCGCCGTGGCCGCCGGCCGTCAACGGACCTTGACGGCGTTCTGCGACTGGAGGCACAAACAACCAAGTCGTACCGCCTCGGCGACGACGCGCGCCGGACGGTGGGCTACCTCCGCCGCATCGTCAACCAGCGGCACATCCCCGACGCGGCACAGGTCGCCATCGACGGCGACCGCATCATCATTGAGTGGACCGACGCTTGACCGATACGCGGGGCGCGGTCGTGGGACCGCGGCGGCCTCGCGCCCCGCAACCGGCCTACAAAGAAGGAGCCGGGCGCTCGCTGCCGCCGGTCACGGGCAGGAGATGTCGTTCGAGCGTCGCGATTGTCCACGTCGGGTGGCAACGGGCAGTCGAGCGTAAATGACGTCAACAGCAGCGGGGATCCGATCTTCCAGTCACAGGGCCCTCCGTGAGGATTCGGCTCGGCCTCTGAGTCGAGCTGCGTGTGAGGGTCCGACGTCCCCCCTGAAACACCACAAACTACTCAAGGGCGTCGTTCTCGGCGCGATCCTGGGCGCTCGCTGCTGTATCGCTCTTGTAGCCCAGGCGGCGGGCCATCGGGCACACTTGCGGCATGGCTACGATTCGGGTTCGGGGTATCGACAATCTTGTCGAGGACGTCCTACGCCAGTCCGGTCCGATGACGTCCAACCGTCTGTCGGAAGCGCTGTCTTCCCGAGGGGTCGATCTCAGTCGTGTACGGAATGCTCTGTGGCGGTTGAGGCGGAGTGGTCGCGTCGTGTCCCTGCGTAAGGGTGGTCAGGTGACGTACCACATCACCTCCAAGTGAGCGGACGTGTGAACCCACCGGTGATCCCAAGTCCGCCGAGCCGGCGCCCGGCGCCAGAAGCCTTTGCGGAATGGCTACGCGCTTACGTGTTCAAAGATCGCAATGGCAAGCTTCCTCCAGGGCTCGAACTTCAATACCATTCGCGCAGCGACATACACTCGAAGAAGCTGGGGGAGCTCATTGTCGAGGACTTGATGGCCACGTGCGAAGTTCTGGCCGCCCACGCTCGCGCTGGACGTATCGCCTACGGGATCAACGCTCGACACACATGGTCGAACGGTAAGCAGAAGACGATTGATTTGGCGATCGGTATTCCAGACGCCGACCTTGGTCCCTGCCACACGGGCATTCACAGCTTGCCAAGCAAGGCTCGTTTCGAGCGCCTCCTTATCGCTTGCGAAGAGAAGGCCGTCATGACAGAGCACGGCAAGAGTCAACCGCGCGTCTATTCAGAGCTCAACGATTCGCATACGATGGTGCACCAGGGTGACCGCGCGACGATAGCTGCCGCTATAACCATGGTGA
>Ga0070714_100004191_pt1 | contig 10858 bp, 8 predicted proteins | sample LARL83metaG_FD_65450 | JGI IMG/M metagenome (GOLD analysis project Ga0070714, IMG submission 65450) | Corn, switchgrass and miscanthus rhizosphere microbial communities from Kellogg Biological Station, Michigan, USA - LAR L8-3 metaG | ecosystem: Host-associated > Plants > Roots > Rhizosphere ... | reverse complement strand
CGGCACATCGAACCGGCAGGGTGCGTTGTCGGTGACGCAATTCGAGCTGCTGCCGCAGCCTCCCGAGCACGAGAACAAGCCGCTGGTCTGGCCGTACTGGCCGATGAAGATGCGGACGTCCTCATCGCACGAGGAAGGCTGCGAACGCGACTGGGCGGTTCAGACCAAGGCGTTCAAGGGCGAAGGGGGCAACGTGACGACGCTGGTCGCCTGCCGCGTCGAATGGAAGGACGGGAAGCTGCGCGAAGTGCCCGGCAGCGAATTCGAGCTCAAGGCGGACCTCGTGCTGTTTGCGATGGGCTATCTGCACCCGGTGCACACGGGGATGCTGGAAGAGCTGGGCGTCGAATACGACGCGCGCGGCAACGTCAAGGCCGACACCGAGCATTATCGAACGTCGGTGCAGAAGGTGTTTGCCGCCGGCGACACGCGGCGCGGCCAGTCGCTGGTCGTCTGGGCGATACGCGAGGGCCGCCAGTGCGCGCGCGCCGTCGACGAGTTCCTGATGGGCGCGTCCGAGCTGCCGCGGTAGTTCAATGACCGATATCGTTGCGCTCGACGTCGCGAGTTGGCGACCGGCGCTTGGACCCGATGCGCAGGACGTGGCGATCCGAACGCTGGAAGGCGGCGGCGTCCTGATCCTCCCCCGGCTTCCTTTCCCGCTGGCCGATGACGAACAGCGCTTCCTTTCACCCCGCTGGTCCGACGGCAGGGCGAAAAACATAAGCTTCGATGGCGGCAAACTCAAAGGCGCGCGCGGCTCGCCCGAGGAACTCGCGGCGCTTGGCCGCATGGTTGCCCGATTCGCCACCGAGGCCTCGGCCCTGGTGACGACGCTGTTTCCACGTTATGCGCCTTACGTCCGCCGCGCGCGCACCAGCTTCCGGCCGCAGCCCGCCGTGGGCCGTGCGATGTCGTGGCGCAAGGACGATTCCCGCCTCCACGTCGACGCCTTTCCGTCGCGGCCCAACCATGGCGACCGGATTCTGCGCGTGTTCTGCAATGTGAGTCCGAGCGAGGATCGCGTCTGGCGCGTCGGCGAGACCTTCGAAGCGGTGGCGCGCAGATTTCTGCCGCGCATTCGCCGGCAGATTCCCGGCGAAGCGCGGTGGCTGTCGGCGCTGCGCGTCACCAAGGGCCTGCGCAGTCCCTACGACCACCTGATGCTGGGCCTGCACGATCGCGCCAAGGCCGATCTCGACTACCAGGCGAATTGCGCGCAGCAGGTCGTGCGCTTCGCGCCGGGCACGACGTGGCTGTGCTTTTCCGACCAGGTGATGCATGCGGCGGTGTCGGGCCAGTACATGCTCGAGCAGACGATCGATCTTCCACTGGCCGCGCTGTATGAGCGCGAGCGATCGCCGTTGGCGATCCTGGAACGGCTCAGCGGGCGCGAGCTCGCCGCCGCCCGCTGAAGCGCATCGCCTCGTGCGCCGCATCTTCGGGCGGCGCAGCTACAGACGCGAAGCCGGTGCGCTGCCATTCGGCCCTACAATAGCAGCCGTGCCCCGGTTGACCAGGCGCCGCCATCGTGACGGCGCAGCCGGTCCGCCGCCGGAACCCTTCGAATGAATCCACCGCAAAACGACACGCTGCTGCGCGCGCTCAGGCGCGAGCCGACCGACTACACGCCGATCTGGCTGATGCGGCAGGCGGGCCGCTACCTTCCCGAGTACAACGCGACGCGCGCGCGCGCCGGCAGCTTCCTGTCGCTTTGCACCAGTCCCGACCTGGCCACCGAGGTGACGCTGCAGCCGCTCGCGCGCTTTGCGCTTGATGCGGCGATTCTTTTTTCCGACATCCTCACTGTGCCGGATGCGATGGGCCTCGGGTTGCATTTCGTCGACGGCGAGGGTCCGCGTTTCGCACGGCCGCTGGTCGATGAGCAAGCGGTGGCGAATCTCGCCGTCCCCGATCCGGAGCGCCTGCGCTACGTGTTCGATGCCGTGGCCTCGATCAAGCGCGCGCTGGCCGGCAAGCTGCCGCTGCTCGGCTTCGCCGGCAGCCCGTTCACGCTGGCGTGCTACATGATCGAAGGCGGCGGGAGCGCGGACTTTGCGCGGGTGCGCCGAATGCTTTATGCGCGCCCCGATCTCCTGCATCGCATCCTGTCGGTCAATGCCGAAGCGGTCGCCGCCTACCTGGCGCAACAAGTCGCGCATGGCGCCGACGCGCTGATGGTGTTCGACACCTGGGGCGGACTGCTCACCACCGATTCGTATTCGATTTTTTCGCTGGCGTACATCAAGACGGTGCTCGAACGCGTGCGCCAGGCGACCGGCGTCGCCACGCCCACGATCGTGTTTACCAAGGGCGGCGGGCAGTGGCTCGAAAGCATCGCCGACACCGGTTGCTCGGCGCTCGGCATCGATTGGACGACCGATCTAGCGGCGGCTCGGGCGCGAGTCGGCGCGCGCGTCGCGCTGCAGGGCAATCTCGATCCGCTGGCGCTGCTCGCCTCGCCTGACGTCGTCCGCGCCCAGGCGGCGGCCGTCCTCGACGCGGCCGGCGACTCGCCGGGCTTCATTTTCAACCTCGGCCACGGCATCGTGCCCGCGACGCCGCCGGATAACGTGGCGGCCCTGGTGGAATTCGTGCACGAGGCTTCGCGCACGCGGTTTTCCCGCGCGGCAGAGGCGGTAAAAAGCGCGGCAACCCGCGCCAGCGCTGGATCTGCACGACGTTGACGATGGTCCCGATCCGGCGTTCGATCGCCTGGACTTATGCACAATATCGCCGGAGCGCGCCGCCGGCCGCGCGCCTTAGCGGCGGCCGTGCGATGTTGCGCTTTAATGCTTTGAATTGACGATTCTTTTACCGATCTATGCCGGTGCCCCTGCCGGTGTATGCGAAGGCGCGGCCAGCCGCAAATCGACCCCTCGGCAAGTTACTCACAGAATTGTCCACATGCGCGATGGAAGCCGGCGACTAGTGAAAAAATAACGACTTGGCGCGCATTCTTGCATGCATTACTTATGATTCAGAAGCCTACAACTTGTGACGGTGCGAGCGAGCGGCGCAACGAGGCAAGGGACGTGGAGTAAGCCCTGGCGATTGTTCGCGTCGCGTTGCCGGTCGCAGCGCATCGCTTGTTCGACTATTGGCTTCCCGCGGGCCTGGCCGTGGATCGCGGCAGCGTTCTCGTCGTCAAGCTTGGCACACGGTCGCTGGCCGGCGTCGTGGTCGAGATCAGCGACACTGCCGAGATCGCTCCCGATCGCGTGATTCCGATAGACCGAGTCGTTTCCGGCATTCCGCCGCTGCCCGGCGACCTGCTCGAGCTCGCGTCCTTCATCGCCGCCTACTACCAGCAACCGATTGGCCTGTGCCTGGCGCAGATGGTGCCGCCGCTGATTGCGGCAGCTGCGACGCGTGCGCCGCTCGCCGCTCGCTATCGAATGACCGAGGCTGGCCGCGCCGCATCCGTCGGCGCGCGAGGCCGGGGCCTGACGATGCGCACATTGCTAGGATCCGAGCAGGGCGCGTCCACCGCCGAGGTCCGCGCCTTGGGTGACCACTGCTGGCGCTTGTTCGGCGCGTGGCGTCGGGACAGCTGGATCGAGCCCGTAGCGGCGAAGGCGAGCGCGTCGCCAGAGGCGCTCTCGCTCAATCCGGACCAGCGTGCCGCATTGGTTGCCGCGATGCCGGCGCATGGTGGCTTTCAGGCGTCGCTGCTGCAGGGAGTGACCGGCAGCGGCAAGACCGCCGTCTATCTCGAGACTGCGCGCAAGGTCATCGCGGCAGGACGCCAGGCGCTGCTGCTGGTTCCGGAGATCGGGTTGACGCCACAGCTCGAGCAGCGGATTGCCGACGCACTTCCCGGCGCACGGATCGCGATGCTGCATAGCCGCCTCGGCTCGTCGGAGCGCCGCCGCCAGTGGCTGGCGGCGGCGAGCGGCGAAGCGCAGCTGATCGTCGGAACGCGGCTCGCCGTGTTCGCGCCGGCACCGGATCTGGGCCTCATCGTCGTCGACGAAGAACACGACGCATCGTTCAAGCAGCACGAAGGCGTGCGTTATCACGCCCGCGATGTCGCGATCTATCGCGCCCGCCGGCGCGATGTGCCCGTGATCCTCGGCAGTGCGACGCCGTCGCTGGAAACGTACGCGCAGGCGATGCGCGGGCGCTATCGCTGGCTCAAGCTGCCGCTGCGCGCCACCGCGCACGCAGCATTGCCGCCGGTGCGATTGGTGCCGACCCGAGGCGAGGACGCGATCGAGGGCATCGGGCCGGTGCTGCGTCAGGCGATCAGCGATCGGCTCGCGCGCGGCGAGCAATCGCTGCTCTTCATCAATCGCCGCGGCTACGCGCCGGCGCTGCTTTGCCCCGGCTGCGGATGGAAAGCACCGTGCCCGCGCTGCGCGGCGAGGCTCGTCGTGCACCGCCAAACCGCGGGCTTGCGCTGTCACCATTGCGGTCACGCGGAAGCGCTGCCGCATTCCTGCCCGAACTGCGGCAATCAGGACCTGCTGCCGCAAGGATCGGGCACGCAGCGCCTCGAGCTCGCGCTCGGCGGCTTGTATCCGACGGCGAGGATACTGCGCATCGATCGCGACAGCACCCAGGGCAAACGGACATTCGCGACGATGCGCGAGGCGGTCGATGCGGGCGAAGTCGACATCCTGGTCGGCACGCAAATGCTGGCCAAGGGACACGACTTCGCGCGCCTGACGCTGGTCGGCGTCCTCGGCGCCGACAATGCGCTGTACAGCGGTGAATTTCGGGCGACCGAGCGCCTGTTCGCGTTGCTCGAGCAGGTCGCCGGACGAGCCGGCCGCCGCGATCTGCCCGGCGAAGTGCTCGTGCAGACCGATTTTCCGCAGCACCCGCTGTATGTCGCGCTTGCCGCCCACGATTTCGACCGGTTCGCAGCGAGCTTGCTCGCCGAGCGCGAAGCGCTTGCGCTGCCTCCGTTCGCGCATCTGGCGCTGCTGCTGGCCGAGGCGCGAGCGCCCGAACCGCTGCAGACATTTCTCGCCGCCGCGTCGGAGCAGGGACGGCAGCTCGCGGCCGCCGGGGCAAACGCTTGTGAAGTCTATGCCCCGGTTCCGGCGGCGCTGCCGCGCCGGGCGGGACTGGAGCGCGCGCAGGTCCTGGTGCAAAGCCGCGATCGCAGCGCGCTGCAGGCGTTCCTGCCGCAATGGCGCGAAGCCCTCGAGCGACTTGCCGAAAGGAGAGTGCGATGGACGGTCGACGTCGATCCGCTCGGATTTGGCTGAAGCGCGCCCTCGAGGCCGCGGCTGTCCGAGCGCTATAATTCGCAGTTTGCTCTCTTAAGCAACGCGGTCTTGACTCAACTCAAAACGGAACTGTCGGCGATGCTCGCCGAGGGCATTGCCCGAGTCGCGCCGGGTGCGGCGCCGCCGGCGATCGTGCTCGAGCGGCCGAAGCAGGCCAAGCACGGCGATTATTCGACCAACGCGGCGCTGCAGCTCGCCAAGGCGCTGAAACGCAATCCGCGCGATCTGGCGGTCGATCTCGTCGCGGCACTGCCTCGATCCCCGCTGCTCGAGCGCGCCGAAGTCGCCGGCGCGGGATTCGTCAACCTGTTCGTCTCCGACGCCGCGCGGCAATCGGTCGTAGCGCGCATTCTGGACGAAGGCGACCGCTACGGCAGCTCGACGCGGGGAGGGGGTGAAAAGGTGATCGTCGAGTTCGTCTCGGCCAATCCCACCGGGCCGCTGCATGTCGGGCACGGCCGCGGTGCCGCGGTCGGCGACGCGATCGCACGGCTGCTCGCCGCGCAGGGCTTTGCCGTCCATCGCGAGTTCTATTACAACGATGCCGGTGCGCAGATCATGAATCTGGCGCTGTCGGTGCAGGCGCGGATCAGGGAAGCGCAGGGCCTTCCCGCCAGTTTTCCCGACGACGGCTACCAGGGCGAATACATCCGGGAGATCGCGCGCGACTATGCCGCCGCGCATGCGGGCGACCGCGCCGCCGACGACCTCGACGCGATCCGCCGTTTCGCGGTGGCGATATTGCGGCGCGAACAGGACGCGGATCTCGCCGCATTCGGCATCCGCTTCGATCACTACTATCTGGAATCGTCGCTCTACGACGACGGGCTCGCCGACAGCACCGTGCAGGCGCTGGTCGCGGCGGGAAAGACCTACGAGCACGAAGGCGCGCTCTGGCTGAAGACCACCGAATACGGCGACGACAAGGACCGGGTGATGAGGAAGTCGGACGGAAGCTACACCTATTTCGTTCCCGACATCGCCTACCACGTCACCAAGTGGCAGCGCGGCTACACGCGCGCGATAACCGAGCTGGGCGCCGATCATGGCGGCTCGCTGTCGCGGGTGCGCGCCGGGCTGCAGGCGCTGGGCGTCGGCATCCCGAGCGGCTATCCGGACTATGTATTGCACCAGATGGTGTTGGTGATGCGCGGCGGCGAGGAAATCAAGCTCAGCAAGCGCGCCGGCAGCGGCGTCACGCTGCGCGAGCTGATCGACGAAGTGGGCCGCGACGCCGTGCGTTTTTTCTTCCTGCTGCGCAAGTCCGACTCGCAATTGACCTTCGATATCGATCTTGCGCGCTCGCAGAGCGAGGAAAACCCCGTTTACTACGTGCAGTACGCGCACGCCCGCGTCTGCAGCGTGCTCGACAAGGCGGGGATCGCGGTCGCGGCCGCACCGCAGGCGCTTCGCGCTGCGGACCTGTCCCCGCTGCGTAGTCCCTATGAGCAGGCGCTATTGAATCGGCTGGCGGATTTTCCGGACGAGCTTTCGGCCGCGGCGCGCGAGCTGGCACCGCATCTGGTGACCTTCTATCTGAAGGAATTGGCGGCTGAATTTCACAGCTACTATAATGCTGAACAGTTCCTTGTCGACGATGTCGTACTGCGCGAAGCGCGCCTGGCGCTGGTCGTCGCCGCAGGACAGGTGATACGTAACGGGCTCGCGTTGCTGGGCGTCAGCGCGCCGGTAGCGATGCGCAAGGAAGCACCGGACCAACAAGACACGAATCGATGAATTTCGCACAGACCAGAAAATCACGCGGCTCCCGGCCGGGGCGATCGATGCGCGGCGGCGTCGTGCTCGGTATTTTCCTCGGCCTGATTCTCGGGCTGGCGATCGCCGCAGCGGTCGCGTTCTACCTCGCGCGCTCGGGACTCTCGTCGCCTCTCCCGGGCGCAAGCAAGGATGCCTCACGCACCGGCAAGACCGACATCCCGGCGGGCACGGCCGCGCCGGAAAAGCCGCGCTTCGACTTTTACAAAATCCTTCCCGGCGCGGAGGAGCCCCGGATAGGCGCCGAGCGCAAGACGGCGGACAAGGCGATCGAGCGACCCGCCGACAAGTCTGTGCCGGACACCGTCGCCAAGGCGGCGCCGGCGGCCGCGCCCAAGCCGGCCGATCGCATGTGGCTGCAGGCCGGCGCCTTCGCCAGCCAGTCGGACGCCGAGAGTCTGAAGGCACGTCTGGCGCTTGCCGGCTGGGAAGCCGCCGTCCAGCCGGCGGCTTTGCCGGACCAAGGGACGCGCTATCGCGTGCGCGTGGGTCCGTTCGACAATACCGACGAGGTCAATCGCGTCAAAGCCGAGCTCGCCAAGAGCGGATTCGATGCCGCGGTGATCAAGAATCCATGAGCGCTGGCCGGCCGAGCGCGGTTGAACTTCCTCGCCGGCGGCCAGCCCAATAGCCGCTTTTCGATCATTTTCCGCAGGAGTAGCGATGAGTCGCTTCGCGCAGTCCCTTGTCGGCTTTCTGGCCGTCTTGTCGTTCGCCACCGCAGGCGCGGCCGAACTCGTCGAAGGGAAGAACTACGCCCGGCTGAAGGTGCCGCAGCCGGTCGAATCGGGCAAGAAGATCGAGGTCATCGAATTCTTCTCCTACGGCTGCCCGCATTGCAGCGATCTCGAGCCGTATCTGGATAACTGGTTCAAGACGATGCCTGCAGACGTACAGTTCCGCCGCGTTCCGGTGATGTTCCAGGAGCGCTGGAAGGCGCTGGCGAAGATCTATTACACGCTGGACGCGCTCGGTGAGGAAACGCGGCTATCCCCCGAGGTGTTCAAGGCGATCCACGCCAATGGCCAGCCGCTCTGGGACGACAAGGCGTTTTTGGACTGGGCCGCCAGCAAGGGACTCGATCGCGCCAAGGTGGCCAGCGTATACACGTCGTTCGGCATCGACAGCAAGATGAAGCGCGCGATCGCACAGGCGCAGACGTACAACATTCAATCGGTGCCGACGGTGGTCGTCGACGGCAAGTTCATCACGGCGTCCGATCGCATCGGCGGCCACGCCGAGGTGCCCGCCGCGCTCGACTTCCTGATCGCCAAAGCTCGCGCCGAGCGAGCGAAGAGCTAGCGTCGCAGCGGCGGGGGCCGCGCGCACGTGAACGTCTTCGTCACGGGCGCAAGCAGCGGCATAGGCGCTGCGCTGGTCGAGTATTACGCGGGCAAGGGCGCTGTCCTCGGCCTTTACGCGCGGCGGGCGATGGCGCCGCCGAGTCTTGCCGCGAAACTCGATGCACGGCGCCATGCCTGGTACGCCGGCGACGTACGCGACGCGGCGGCGCTGCGTGCCGCGGCCGATGATTTTATCGCGCGGTTCGGCCTGCCCGACATCGTCATCGCCAATGCCGGCATTTCGGTCGGCACCTTGACCCAGCATGCGGCCGATATCGCGTCATTCCGCGCGGTGATCGAGACCAATGTGCTCGGCATCGTGCATACGTTCCAGCCGTTTGTCGCCGCCATGATCGCGGCTCGCCGCGGTACGCTGGTCGGCATTGCGAGCGTGGCAGGCTTTCGCGGCTTGCCCGGAGCAGGAGCCTATTCGGCATCGAAAGCGGCAGCGATCAACTATCTCGAAAGCCTGCGCGTCGAGCTCTTCGGCAGCGGCGTCGATGTCGTCACGATCTGTCCCGGCTTTATCGCCACACCGATGACAGCGAACAATCCATATCGCATGCCGTTCCGGCTGGCGGCGGACAAGGCCGCGCGTTTGATCGCCCGCGCGATCGCCCGCCGCCGTCGCTTTTACGTGCTTCCCTGGCAGATGGCATGGCTGGGCCGCGCGCTGCGCGCGCTGCCGCGCCCGGTCTTCGACAGGGTTCTGGCAAAGAGGCCGCGCAAGCCGCGCGCGCCGGCTTAAAGCCGATGCCGGACGAAAGTGCGCGGCGCGACGCCGTCGGTGTCGTGCATCCGGTAGCCGGTGCCGATGCCCGCATCGTCAGCCTGGTGCCTAGCCTGACCGAGCTGCTGTTCGCGCTCGGTCTGGGGCGCCAAGTCGTCGGCCGGACCGGATTTTGCATCCATCCGCGCGACGAAGTGCGAGGCGTACCCAAGGTCGGCGGCACCAAGGACGTTGCTCTCGACAAGGTCCTTGCCCTCAAGCCGACGCATCTTATCGTCAACATCGACGAAAATCGTCGTGAGACTTTCGACGTTCTGGCCGCGGCAGTCGCGCACGTGATCGTCACTCACCCGCTGGCGCCGGACGACAATCTGCGGCTGTACCGGATGTTCGGAGCGATCTTCGGGCGGCGAGAGCAGGCCGAAGCCTTGGCTGCGCGGTTCGTCGCCGCAAGGGATGCGTTGCGCGACGCCGTCAGCGCGGTTCCGGAGCAAAAGGTGCTTTATCTGATATGGCGCAAGCCGTGGTACACGATCGCGCGCTCGACTTATGTGTCGACGATGCTCGCGCTGGCGCGCTGGCGGACGGTGCCTGCGATTTCCGAGCCGCGCTATCCGACGCTTGCCGACGATGCACCGGCGTGGCGCGAGGCCGATCGCATCCTGCTCTCGACCGAGCCCTACGCATTCAAGCCGAAGGACGCAAGCGCGCTCGCCGCGACGCTCGCCGGCCGCGGCTGTCCGGTGCCGGTCACGTTGGTCGACGGCGAAATGACCTCGTGGTACGGGGCTCGCGCGATTGCCGGATTGAATTACCTCGCGCGGCTGCGCCGGGACCTGCCGGCAGCGTGAAAAAAGGCCGCATCGTGCGGCCTTTTTTTCGTGCGCGGCGATCGCTCAAAGTGGCAGGCGCACTCCTACGGTGACTGCCTGGTAATTGCCGTCGTTCTTGGCAGCCGTCGCGTTGATGCTGGCGAAACCCACCAGCCGGTTGCCGAGATCTGTGCTGGCGCCGATCCCAAACAGCGCGTAGCTGTCGTCGGGACGAAGCGCTGGAAGTCCGAAGCCGATGCCGCCGGTCGACACGAGTCCCGCGCGCACGGTTCGCTCGCCGTGGTCGTATTCCTTTTCCCAGGTCACCCGCGCGAACGGCCGCAGGGACCCGAAGGTGCCGCTCGCCTGCCAGCCCAGACTGGAAGCCAGCGACTCGCGTTGCTGCTGGCCGAATGACATCGCCGTGCTGCTCGTGCCTTCTTCCGACCAGGCATAGACCTTGTTCTGCTGATAGGTGAGTCGCGCGAACGGTCCGTGCAGCCAGTTCGACGCGGTGTTGAACCAGTAGCCGCCGAGGACCCTGGCCGTGACGCTGGTTCCGTGCGTATCGCCGGTCTCGGTGCGAGTGCCGCCGCCGAGCGCGAACGTACGATGGATGTTCCGGAAATCCAGATCGCCGGCGCCGAGGCTCGCGCCGGCATACCACGGTCCCTGCCCGTAACCGACGTAGGCGGTGAGCGATGCCTCGTTCAGCTTGAAGCCACCGCCGTTGCCGCCGAACGAGGCCTTGTCGTCCGAGTAGCCGAACGCGATGCCGGCGAGCATGTGCTCGGACAATTTCATGTCACCGCCGAGGGTGACGGTATTCAGGTGATCGCTGCCGCCGCCGAAGTCCGCGCCGTGGTCGTAGTTGCCATAGTCGTACACGGCGTAAGCGTCGAACTTGTTCTGCGTACGCGGCGCGCTCAGCGCCGACCACATGCGGTCGTCGATCGC
>Ga0070714_100004190_pt1 | contig 10858 bp, 9 predicted proteins | sample LARL83metaG_FD_65450 | JGI IMG/M metagenome (GOLD analysis project Ga0070714, IMG submission 65450) | Corn, switchgrass and miscanthus rhizosphere microbial communities from Kellogg Biological Station, Michigan, USA - LAR L8-3 metaG | ecosystem: Host-associated > Plants > Roots > Rhizosphere ... | reverse complement strand
TGATTTTGCGGTTCAGCCCGAACGTCGACTCGCTGCTGGTTTCGGGTTTGCTCGACAATGGCGGCGAGATGATTGGACGCGCCGCGGTCGTGGACGCGCCGTTAGGTCAGGGTCACGTGGTACTATTCGGTATTCGTCCCATGTGGCGGTACGAGACGCAAGGCAGCTACGCGATGGTGCTCAATGCGCTGGCCAACTGGAACGCGCTGGACATCAACGAGCATCCGCAGCGCGTCGCGACGGACGGTTCGCAGGACAATAAGTAAATGATTAACGGGAGCGCGACGAATCGACGATGATCACGATCGAATACTGCACGGTTTGAAACTACGAGCCACGCGCCGTCAGTTTGGCGGCGGAGATCCGAAATGCCCTTCCCAATGAAGAGGTGAAGCTCATTCCGTCGCGCGGGGGGCGATTCGAGGTGCTTCGGGATGGGGCGCCCGTCTTCGAGAAATCGAAGCTCGGCCGCCATGCCCAGCCAGGAGAGGTACTGAAGCTGCTCGCCGGTGGACGGTGAGCGGTGAACGGTGATCTGACCGCCCACCGCCCACCGCCCACCGCCCACCGAGTCCGGGTGAAGTGACACTGAATTCCCGCGCGACGGACAGTCGAAGTAGCGACCGGAACAATAGTGAAATGACAAGTGTATGATTTGCTTATTGTTACAGCGTAGCTGGTCCAGCTGTCCCGTGGCATTGGCCCTGCTCGAATGAGGGTGGGCGCCGAGGCCGGTGCCGATGGGAGGAGAGATGAAGCAATTCACGATGACTTTCGCTTTTCTTGTTGCCGCCGCAGTGGCGCCGATGCATTGGGTTGGCGCACAGCAGCGGGGAGCGACAAAGAAAGCACCTACGATACCGGCAGAGAGCCGGCCACCAGCTGGCATGTGCCGCATCTGGCTGGACGACGTTCCTGCTGGGCAGCAGCCCGCACCGACGGATTGCGCCACGGCAGTGAAGAACAAGCCTCAGAATGGGCGCGTGATCTTCGGCGACGACTACGCGAAGAAGGACGACAAGGGCGACAAGAAGAAAAGTCCACCGCCGTTCGTGAAGAGCTTCACCCAACCGCCGTCGCCGCCGCCGATTCGACGTCCATGAATCGGCGCCAGGCCAATTCGAGATCTATGAAATGGTGCAGGACCAGAGAGCCCGCTCTGAAGAGCGGGCTTTTCATTTGGGCGCTAAGCTTGCACCTTCCGCCGCCGTGACGCGCTCGATCCAGGATCGCTACGGGCTTCCGCTCGATCACGAAGCCTTCGTGCAGTTGGAGCCCACATCGGGCCGAGTGATCGTCATCGCCCCAACGCGCGCCGCGTGCGAGACAATCGAGCTCGCGCTCGGGTTGAATATCGAGACCTTCCTCGAACGACAACATGGCGCGCGCGTGCGAGAGTTCGCGCGAGGTGGGCGCGGCTTCGGGATCATCGCAGGAACCGGCACGGGCAAGACGCTCGCCATCCGGCCCATCGCCGAGGAGATCCTGCGAACGACCGCCCTGAAGGTCGGCGTTGTGAACCGCGAACGCGAGGCGACGCCGGAGACGCCTTCGTGGAACGTCATCATCGTGACGACGGGTATCGCGCGGCGGTGGTTCGAGGACGGCGACATTCTCGCGACCGACACGCTCGTCGTAGACGAGATCCATCAAACCTCGGCGGAGCTCGAGCTCTGTCTCGCGCTCGGTAAGCGCGTTGGGTGCCGTTTTATCTGGCTGTCGGCGACAGTCGATCCAAGCTTCTACCGGAAGTACTTGAATTCGGCTGATGTGCTGGAGGTCGTCGATTTCGACGCCAGCAAGGCGGCGTTGGTGAAGGTTCTCGACAAGGAGCCGCTCGAGTTTCTCGACGACAAATTCCTGCAGCAGGTCGTTAGGCAGCGCCGCGGCATTGCGATGTTCGTTCCGACGCGGCGCGGGGTGGAGGCGGCGGCGGAGCACGTCGAGCTGAGCGCGCCGCGGGTGAACACGGCGTACTACCATGGCGGCGAGCCGATCCGGATCATTCGGCCGTTTCTGGAGGGCGGCGAGCAGAAGCCGTTCTTTCTCGCGATGACGGCCGCCGGACAGAGCGCGCTGAATGTGCGCGGACTCGATACCGTCGTCATCGACGACGTGCGGTTTTACAACGAGGTTGACCGCGGCCGGAACGTGCTGACGCAGGAGCATCTCGGAGCGAACGAGATCCTGCAGATGGCCGGACGCGTTCACGGACGCGTCGAAGGCGGGCGCGTGTTCATTCTGTCCGATCGGGACATCGACTTCGATCGGTTGCGTCCGACAGCGCCGGAATTCCAGCTCGGTGGCGACTCGGAGCGTGTCGCCATCACCTGTGCGGCGTTAGGCGTTCGCGCGGACGAGCTTGAGCTGCCGGTTCCCCTCGACAAGATCGCGTATCGCAGAGCGTTGGCATTGCTGGAGCGCCGCGGAATCGTCGAGAAGGGGCGCCTCACGGCCTACGGCAAGAGCGTCGAGGCCATGCCGGTAGAACGTCCGTGGGCGGAGCTGCTCGTTCTGGGAGAGGATGTGCTGCTCCCGTTCCTCGCGGTGATGAGTGCGATCGAATCGCTGCACCGCATGACACGCGAGGAGCGCGATCTGGATGGCGTGATCATTCCGGGGAGCGATCACCTCACGGCGTACAATCTCTACGCAGAGGCGTACGCCAGCGCGGGATATCTTGGCGAGGTGTACGGACTGCCGCGGCACCTGTTCGACGAGCGCGAGATCGATGAGTGGGCGACGCGTCGCGGCGTGCTCGTGAAAGGCATTGAGGATGCGGCTCTCGGAATGGCGAGCGTGTACCGCGCGGTCGGGATGCCGCTGCCGTCGTCGATGGTGAACGCGGGTGATGGAGAGCTGCGGGCCTTCCAGCAGTTGCTCGCCGAGTACATGCCGTTCGACCTCGTCATCGACGAGGAGACGGCAAATGGGGATGAAGCGCGCGTCGGGAAGACCAGCGTCTGTGGCAGCTGGGGAGCGATCGCGGGCGAGATCCGGTATTTCGCGGACAAGATGGGAATTCCGCGCGCGTCGATCGAGGGGACACAGGTCCCCATGGATCTCGTGCGTCGTTACGCGCGGGCGGGCGAGCCGGAGCTGGTGTTCGAGCCGGAGCGAAAACGGGCGCCACTCGTATTGCGCCGCCGCGTCGAGTACTACGGCTTCGATCTCGGGAGCGAGGTCGAGGCGATCGACACGTTCCCGGAAAACCTCCGAGATCGGGCGCGCCGTCTGCTGGCCGAGGCGATGGCACGGGGGGAGGCGCGTCACTCGGCCGTGAAACACAATCAGCCGCTGATCGACGAGGTTCGTGAAACGTGGCGTCGATCGGCCGGCACTACTCCGAGGCTCGGGGTGAACGAGCTGGCGTCGCTGTACGAGTCGCGTCTGCGGGACCTGGACGCGATGAGCAATTTCAAATTTGCGAATCTGGATCTGACCGCCGAGCTGGAGTCCCTCGTTCCTGCGTCCGTCCGCGCCCAATATGCGCGATTGCCGGCTCGGGTTCAGCTGCGTGATCGAGACGTCGAAATTCAGTACGATGTGGAAGAGGACGAGGCCCGCAAGGTAGGCGTCGCGAGACTGCGTTTGCCGGAGAAGCTGGCGCGTTCGCTTTCCGAAGCAGAGCTGCCGGTGCTGGACCGTCCACTTCGTTTTGTCGTGACGCGCGGGGCGCGCGGAGCGGCGCGGGCCTCGACGCTCGAGGCGCTCCAGGAGGAGCTGGATCGTCCGTTCACTGAAGAGGAGCTCCAGGCGATGAACCGCGCGTGGGAGGATCGTCGTGAGGAGCGGCGCGAACGAAAGCGGCGAGAACGGGCCGGTCGCGGGGGCGGTCGGGAAGAGCGAGGAGAGGGGCGCGGCCATCGTCGAAAGCAACGACCTGGCCGGCGCGAGCGGGCTGGGCAGAGCGGCGAAGAATCGACGGCAGGGTCGCGTAACGACGCGTCTGAGCGGGAGCGGCGCAGAGGGCCGAGGACGCCCTTCGCGGAAGGCGAACGGGAATCGCCGCGACGAGGAGGATTGCGGGGCAGGAGGGGGCCCCGGTGGCGTTAGGCGAACGGTGAGACGCGCGGGAAGGGCGAGCCGTCAGGTGGACGGTTCCAACTCGGTCTCGTAGGTCTCGGTGCGATACGGGATGAAGCCACGAGCCTTGTAGTTAGGCAGGGCGTGCGGTGAATCGAGGGTACAGGTGTGCAGCCACACTCGGCGGCCGCCGAAGCGCCACGCCTCCTCGACGGCGGTCGTGAGCAGCGCGCCGCCGAGGCCGCGGCCGATGAAGGCGGGGATCAACCCGAAGTAGGCGATCTCCACTTCGTCCTTGCCGCTCTTGCGCAGCTCGAAAAACCCCGCGCTGGCGTCGCCGACGAGAAGCTCCCAGACGGCAATGCCTGGAGACGCGAGGTGAGCGCGGAGCGTTTCGTCGTCCCAGCGCAGGCGATCGCGCCAGTGCCAGGCTGCGCCGACAGCGGCGTAGAGTCGGCGGTAGTCGGCGACGGAGCACGGATCGCGGCGCACGACGCGAGCGTCCGATGCCATGGCTTTCGCAGGGCGCAGCGCCTCGCGTGACGAGAGCTCCAGATACGTTCGGATGACGTCCACGAGACCGTGGCTCGTTAGGCTGCGGCTACGCGATACCAGCGACGACGACGGCGGCGCCACTCGGCGTCGCTCGATGGTCACGGTGAAAGATGGCCGCGTCAACGAGCGCACGCACCAGTGGCGCCGGTGCGCCGGACGTGGACGCCAGCTGCGGCTGAAACAGCGTCGCGATGAAAAAGGGATGTCCTGGCAACTCGACGACGCGAACGTCGCCGCGGTCGTCCTCACCGATGATGCGCAGCCCGGCGCGCTCGATAACCTCCCGATAGAGCGGATTCACGCCGTAGCTGCAGTGATACCCCTCGACGACTCGCCACCGTCCGTAGATCGACGCCGTCCGGCTGGTGGGATCGAGGAAGATCGGCGCCGACTTGCCTACCAACGAGCAGGTGAGTGCCGAAATCACGGGCGTGGTCGCGTCGGGACTCGATTCGGCGTGGTCGGCGTCGTGAAGACCGGCGACATCGCGCGCGAACTCGATGATCGCATGTTGAAAGCCGCCACACACACCAAGAAATGGAATGCCGCGCTCGCGGGCAAAGCGCACCGCCGCCAGCGCGCCGTCGAGACTCGCGTACGGACTTCCCGGAGCGAGCCAGACGGCGTCGACCAGCGCCAGCCGTGCCACGGCATTCGACGTCAGCGTTGACGTGCCAATCCAACTCCACTCGAGAGCATGCTCTCGCAGCTCGCGAACGTGACGCAACGCGTCATCGATCGCGAGGTGTGTGTACATCGTCGAGTCGTAGTCCCCAACAATGGCGAGACGCGCGGGAATGGGCATTGTGGCGCGGGCCACGTAGAGTGTATGTGAATCAATGAATCGCCAGTGATCGGTGCTGGCTGCAATCTAAGGACGCCTGCGACAAATGAACGCAAGCGATCAGACAGGTGTTTGCCGCGACACATCGTCCGTCTAGTTGGGAAGCAACTCTGTGCCGATGGGACATCGCGACCGGCCGACGAGGCGCCAGGCCTGGGGCGCAACCCGCGTCCGGCTAATCAGCGGTTTCGCGGAGCTTCTGACGGTGGCGCGCCGCTTTGGCGCGATTGCCGCAGGTGGCCATGTCGCACCAGCGACGACGACCATTCTTCGTGCTGTCGTAGAATACCCGGGCGCAACGCGTGTCGGCACACCGCCGCACCCGAGGCAGCTCGCCGAGAATCAGCGCGTCGGCGGCCGACTCGACGATCGGGATCATGAGCCCGGCGAACGCGTCGCCAACCGGTACGAAGGTGCGGGCGTAGGTGCCGTCGGCGCGCCGCTCGACGCGACGCGTGCCAGCACTGCGTCCGAGCACGCGATTGATCTCGCCTAACGCTTCGGTCCGCACCTGCTCGGCGCTGTTCGATCCCCAGCCTCGCTCCGCGAGTAGCCGCAACGCCGCGCGCACCCGCCGCCCGTCGACGAGCGCCGCCGCGGCACCGGATGGCTGTTCGCGCGCACGTCGTCGCATGCCCTGGCCGCGCTCGTTGTCGACGAGTGACGCCGACTCGAGCCACGACATGAAAGTTTCAAAGTCGCGCAACGCATCGATCATGCGGAGCGCGTCGGTGTTGATGAAGTCCAGCCAGAGTCGCTCGCCGACAAAGACGAAGGTGCGCTCCGGAGTGAAAACCGGTGCGAATGCAGCGGGCGAATCGAGAAGCGCGGGCGTGGCGGTCATCGGCGGACGGAAAGCATATCCCGCCGACACCACCGTAGCAAGAAGGTCAAAGGTTCGCGGTGAGAGTGGTCACGCGAGTAGATTCGCGACCTTCCACCCGGAGCTCTTCAGCGATGTCCCTGGTCGTCGACGCAGCCGCGCTCGCCAATGTTCGACTCGTCGGGGTTGGCTCGACGAATCCAGTCAAGGTCGCCGCGGCGCGTAACATCCTCGCGCGCGTCGCCGGTTCGGCGCGCGTCGAGGCGGTGGCGGTCGCTTCGACCGTGAGCGACCAACCCTTCGGAGACAATGAGACGATTCGCGGCGCGCTGGCGCGGGCGCACGCCGCTCGTCAGGCGGTGGGCGGTGAACTGGGCATCGGCATCGAGGGCGGCGTCGTGGACGAGAAGGGCTCGATGCGCACCTGCGCGTGGGCGGCCATCGTGGATGCGTCCGGTCGTGAGGGTGTCGGCGGATCGTTGGCGATGCCGCTGCCCGATACCGTCGCGCGGCTGATCCGGGAGGACGGACTCGAGTTGGGAGTGGCCATGGATCGCCTAACCGGCGAGCACAACGTCAAGCAGCGTCAGGGCGCTGTCGGCGTGCTCACGGCCGGGCTGGTGGATCGCCAGGCGGCGTACGAGGTGATTCTCGCCTACGCCCTGGCGCGCTTCCTCACGCCAGAGCTCTGGAGCCGTTAGGCGGCGGAGGACGACGCCGTGGGTTCGGCCGCCGCGCCCGGGACGGCAAGCGCGTCTTCCCGATATACAATCCAGCCGCTCGAGTCCTCGACCACGAGCTCCACTTCCGTGCCGAGGGGAATCGTTAGGTTCGGCACCTCGTGGCCCGCGGGAAAATCCATGAGGACGGGCACGTCGAGATCGGATACCAGATCGAGCACGAAGTCCTCGAACTCGTCCTCCTCGGAGCGATCGAGCGACAGCTGGCCGAACACGATACCGCGGACTTGGGAAAGCAGGCCCGCCGCGCGAAGGTGCACGAGGCGCTCGTCCACGACGGACATTGGATCTCGCGTCTCCTCGAGAAAGAGGATCGCGTCTCGGACGTCGATCTCGTACGGTGTGCCGATCGATTGCTGCACGAGCGACAGATTCCCGCCCACTAACCGACCCGTGGCTCGACCTGGCTTCGCCGAGCGCGCCATGTCGCGGCCGATGCGCGTTGTCGGGCGCGGAGCAGTCAGCGCCGAGAGCAGCGACGTCATCGTCGGATCGCGGGCGCTCGGGATCAGGTCGTCGACGGTTGGGCCGTGAAATACACGGAGTTGCGCGCATCGCATCAGCCAGAGATGCAGCGCCGTAATGTCGGAGTAGCCGACGAACGATTTGGGATTACTCGCGAAAATCCGTGGCTCGAGGTACGGAATCATTCGCACAGCGCCATAGCCGCCCGTTCCCCCGATCACGGCTTTTACTCGAGGATCGAGCCACATGCCCATGAAGTTCTCGGCGCGACGCTCGTCCTCGGCCCGGGTGAATCGGCGAAGCGTCGTGATCTCGGGATCGAGTAGCACCGTGTAGCCTGCCCGCTCGAGCGCTTTCACCCCGCGTGTGAGCCAACCGACACGCGGCGAGTACGACGGAGCGACGACTCCGATGGTATCGCCTTTCGATATAGGTGCCGGCCGCTTCAACGGCTCGCGTCGAGATGGAACGACCTCGATTATCGGCGCCTCGTTTGTCGCGGGAGGCGTCTCAGCGGAAGCGAGCGTTATCGCGTCTGATGCATCGGCGGCCATTTGCGGAGGCAAGATAACCTTTCCGCCTGGAAGGGAGCGAGCAAGCGAGCCTGGAGGAGGGACGCACTGCTAGATTTGTGACATGACTCCGCCCCCCGAATCCTCTACCTACTTCAGGAAGGGTTTTGGCCTCAAGGCCGAGGTCCAGGAAGACCTCGCGGCTTATGAAGGAATGCTCGTAGATCGCATGAAGGCAAGCGATTACGCCCTCACCGCCGGCGACGTGACGATCCGTCTGGCGCGCGAATTCGGCTTCTGTTACGGGGTGGAGCGAGCGGTCGAGTACGCCTATCAGACTCGGCGGAAGTTCCCGGACCGAAGGATCGTGCTCGTTGGTGAGATCATCCACAATCCATATGTGAACGCGCAACTGCGCGACATGGGAATCGAGATCCTCGATCGGCCCGAGGGGCGAACCTTCGACTTCTCATCTATTCGACCGGAAGACGTCGTCATATTGCCAGCGTTTGGTGTCACGATTGAGGATTTTCAGGAGTTGCGTGCCCTCGGCTGCATTCTCGTGGACACCACCTGCGGCTCCGTGCTCAACGTCTGGAAGCGAGTCGAGAGCTATGCGCGCGACGGCTTCACCGCGCTGATTCACGGCAAGTACTACCATGAAGAGACGCGTGCGACGGCTTCGCAGGTCCGCAAGCTCGGTGAGGGTCACTATCTGATCGTGCGCGACATGAACGAAGCGCGGGTCATTTGTGATTTCATCGAGCGAATGGCGGACGCGACGTCCATCGCCGAGCGCTTCGCGCCGCACGCTGTGTCGCCGGGATTCGACGCGCGCATACACCTCGAGAAGATTGGCGTCGCGAATCAGACGACGATGCTCGCGCGGGAATCGCTGGCGATCGGCGAGGAGATCGGCGCGGCGATCGAGCGGGCGCGGGGCAAGGCGGCTCGGGCCGAGCAGTTTCGTACGTTTGATACGATCTGCAGCGCGACCCAGGAGCGACAGGACGCGGTAATGGAGCTCCTGCAAGAACCGCTCGACGCCATGGTCGTGATCGGCGGATTCAACTCGAGCAACACGATCTCGCTGGCGGCGCTGTGCGCCGAGCGCGTTCCGACCTTTCATGTCGAGTCGGCGGCGGCGATCGATCCGGGGGCAAGGTCAATTCACTTCCGCCGGCCCGGCATCAAACATGTCGAGGCCGAAGAGCGGGATTGGCTGCCCGCCTCGGGTAGGGTGCGAGTGGGATTGACGGCGGGCGCGTCCACGCCGAACAACAAGATCGGTGAAGCAATCGTGCGCATTCTGGCAACCCGGGGAGTAACACCCGATTAGGTTGGCCCGCTGGCGCGGATGGGGGTAAGTTCGCGGCGTGGACTTCTCGCACTACATCGCCCTTGGCGATTCGATGTCGATGGATCTCTATCCGGCGCTCGACGCGGGAGAGATCGACGTCGCGGTGGCGCTCGAGCGCGACGTGCAGGCCGGGCGCGTTGCTGCTCTGGGAGCCGCGTCGTTGTTCTTTCGGAATGACGAAGCGCGTTGGCCGGAGGAAGTCGGCAACGATCTGGTGAGCCGATTCCCGGCGATCGAATATGAGAACTTCGCCATGGACGGCGCGACGATCGGCGACGTGTTCGGCGAACAGCTGCCGCGCCTAACGCCGAGCGAGGAGCCGACGCTGCTGACGTTGACCGTCGGCGCGACGGACCTATTCAGCGCGTTCGGGAATCGGCCGAAAAAGTCGCTCGTCGATCGCATCGCGCACGACGTGACGGAGGCATTCGACTTCGTGGTGGATACGGTGCGCCGCACACGACCCAGCGCGCTGTTGATCCTCTCCACCATCTACGATCCGTCCGATCGTACCGGGCGCGTTCGTGGGGAGTTCGAGGAAGCCGGTACCATCCAGCTGCGAGCACTCGATTCACTCAACGATTCGATCCGGCGGCTGGCGAACGGTACACCCGGCGTGCTGCTCGGCGAGGTGTACGGCCACTTTCTCGGACATGGCGTGACCGCACCGGAGGCCGATCGCTGGTACTGGCGCCGGTCGCTCCTCGAGCCGAACGCACGTGGAGCGAGCGAGATTCGTCGGGTGTGGATGGAGGCGCTGACGGCAGCCGAGGTTCTCGAGGAGGAACGATGAGCGAGCTGCTCGAGCAGTTCTCGCGTGTAGCAGCGGCAGGTCGCCCAGCCGCGCTGGCGACGTTGGTCGCGGCCGCGGGAGCGACGCCGAAGAAGGCCGGATCGACGATGTGGGTGGCAGAGGACGGAAGTCTGCTAGGCTCGGTGACGATCGGCGGCTGCGTCGATGCTCGCGTGATCGAGCGCGCGGAGGACGTGATCCGCTCCGGCGTGCCGCAGCTGTTGCGCATGACGTTAGGCGACGAGGACGCCTGGGAGTTGGGCCTGACGTGTGGCGGCGAGGTGGAGGTGCTTGTCCAGCGCGTGGACGCCGACAGAGCCGAGGATCCGAGCGTCGCCGCGTATCGAACGGCGCAGAATGCCTGCGCAGCAGGCCGCGCGTCGATTGTCGTGGCGCGTCTCGACCAGCGCCGTGAGCGACTCGTGGTCGATGAGAGCGGGCAGACGACGGGTACGCTCGGTGACGTGACGCTCGATGCGCGCGCGCGCGAAATCGCCGCTAAGCGACTTGCAACCTCTCACGTGTCGGGCGTGGAGCGCATCTCCACCGATGACCGCGAGGTCGCATTGTTCTTCGAGCGGCTCGCGCCGCCGGAAACCGTGGTGATCTACGGCGCGACCCAGGTGGCGATGTCGCTGGCGATCTTCGCGCGCGAGCTCGGGATGCGCACTGTGATCGTCGATGGTCGCGAGCGGATGGCAACGCGTGAGCGCTTTCCACTCGCCGACGAGATTCAGGTC
>Ga0070714_100004187_pt1 | contig 10860 bp, 7 predicted proteins | sample LARL83metaG_FD_65450 | JGI IMG/M metagenome (GOLD analysis project Ga0070714, IMG submission 65450) | Corn, switchgrass and miscanthus rhizosphere microbial communities from Kellogg Biological Station, Michigan, USA - LAR L8-3 metaG | ecosystem: Host-associated > Plants > Roots > Rhizosphere ... | reverse complement strand
TTCTCAAGATCGTGCGGATACGGCCGGATGCTCGCATCGTGCCAGGCCAGAACCGGCGGCAGAAATGCCGCCGCCGGCGGATACGCGTGCCGGTAAACGTCGGCAATGGTATTGAGGTCCAGCGCATATGCGATCGCGCGCCGCACGCTCGCGCTGTTCGCCGGCGGCCGTGAGGTCTGCAGGCTCAGCCAAAACGTCGCGTTCTCCGGCGTGCGCAAGACGCCGACGCTGCGCATCGACTGTGCCTGCGCCAGCATCTCGGGATAGACCGGGGCGATATCGACGTCGCCGGCACGAAGCGCGTTGAAGGCGGCTTGCGCGTTCGGAATGATGCGCATTTCGATGCGCGCCAATTTCGGCTTGGGGCGGAAATAGGGATTCGGCTCGAGCACGATGCGGTCGCCGCGCCCCCAATCGAGAACGCGGAACGGCCCGCTGCCGAACGGATGCTGCTCCCACGCCGCGCGCTCGAGCCGCGTACTCGCAAACGCATGCGCCGGCAAGATTCCGAAGGCGAAATCCGTCTGCGCGAAAAGCCGGGTGACGGCCGCGTTCCATGGAGCGTTCAGATGGATGACGACCGTGTACGGATCGGGCGTACGCAGCCACGCAATGCGAACATACGCGTCCACCGAGAGCACGTTGTTGTGCGGATCCATAATCGCGCGATAGGTGAACGCAACGTCGGCCGACGTCAGCGGCTTTCCGTCGGCGAAACGGATTCCGTGTCGCAGGTGATAGGTAAGCGTCGTACCGTCCGGCGAGATATCGCCGTTCGCGCGCGACGGGACACGCGTCACGAGCACCGGCACCAGGCGGTTCGACGCGTCGATGCCTATCAGCGTCTGACAGATGAGGAGATCGTATCCGATCGTCGCCTGGTCGTGCGCCAGCAGCGGATCGAGCGAAGGCGGATCCACCGTGTCGGCAATGCGCAGCACGCCGCGCGTGCCATAGCCGCCGCTGCACGCGCACAGCAATACGGCGCAGAGCAGAAAAAAGCAGAACCGCCGCATGAAGCGACGGTTCCGCGTTTTGCCTGAGAACCTTGCCGGAGACTAGCGCCCGGAGAGGGTCTTGTCGTACCAGCGGTCGAGGTCGGTCTTGTAGGCTTGCCGCGCGCTGGGGCTCAGATAGATCATGTGCCCGGACTCGTAGCTGCGGAACAGAATGTTCTTCTGAAGCGCAGGAGCGATGTCCATGTGGTTGAGCGTATACCACGTCGCGAAGTACGGCGTCGCGAAGTCGTAGTAGCCGTTGGCGGAAAAGATCTGCAGGTGCGGATTCTGCGACATCGCCTGCGCCAGATCCGGGACGACGTTCGCCGGCGGATCCTGGCCGTTGTGGTGCATGTCCCAACGCGCACCCAGCAGGGGACCGTATGACGTCGGCCGGTACTGCATGTTCGTGTTGTAATGCAGCTGCTCGCGCACGTACTGGTTCCACGTGGAGACCACGGCGCTGTTCATGCCGACGTCGGACGGATCCGAGTTCGGATAATCGCCCATGCGGTCGACGTCGTAGAGCGCGTAGCGGGAGTCGTAGCGGCCGAGCACGGTGTCTTTATCGCGCATCAGCTGCTTCTCGTACACGTAGTACGGGATGCGCATGTGCGCGTTGCGGATGTACGTTTCCGAGAGGCCGAGATAATCGTGCAGTTTGCGCACGACGTCGTTGCGGGTCGAAGCATCGAGCGTATCGCCTGCCTCGAGCGCATGCAGATACTCACCGCCCGCGAACGACTGGACGACGTTCAGGAACGACGAGAGGCTGCCGCGCTGACCCGGAATGCGATGGTGGTACCACGCCGTTGCGGCTTCGCTCGGCAGGTAGAGCACGTACGCCCAGTCGCCGCCGCCGATCGGATCGAAGCCGCCCAGTCCAGTCAATCCGAAGTTCAGAATCGAGGACTGGAAGACGACGCCGTTGATCTGCACGTTGGCGTCTTGAAGCATATTGACGAGCACGGCGTCGCGCGTCGTACCGTAGCTTTCGCCGAACAGGAACTTCGGCGAATTCCAGCGGTTGAATTGCGAGAGATAGCGCTCGATGAACTGCGTGAACGCCCGGCCGTCCTGGTCGACACCCATGAAGTCCTTGGGGTCGCCGTAGCCGATGACGCGGCTGTAGCCGGTGTTCGGTGCGTCGACGAAGACCTCGTCGGTCTTGTCGAGGATGCTGTCGTGGTTGTCCACGAGTTGGTACGGAGCCGGCGGCGTCGGACCGGCGTTGGTCACGTTCACGCGAACCGGACCGTACGAGGCCATGCGCAGCCAAATCGTCGAGCTGCCCGGACCGCCGTTATAGAAGAACGTGATCGGGCGTTTGCCGAGATCCGCGCCGTCCTTCGTGTACGCCACGTAGAACATGCGCGCCGTGATTTGATCCTTGTCGTTGCGCAGTGTGATCGTGCCGGCGCGCGCCGAGTACGCAATCGTCTGCCCGTTGACGTGGTTGACGTGATGGCTCACCGCATCGGGCGTCGCCGGCGGGATCACCGGTTTGGGCGTCGGCTTCGGAGCCGGCGCCGCTGCGATCAACGCGACCGCGAGAATACTAGCGATGCAGCGCATTGTCGTACCACCTTGCAAGATCGGATTTATAAGCGGCGAGCGCCGTATCATCCAAGTAAATCATGTGCCCGGCTTGATAGAAGCCGTAGCTGATGTTGCTCTGCAGCGAGGGAGCGATCTCCAAATGCTGCAGCGTGTAAACCGTCGCGAAGAACGGCGTCGCAAAATCGTAGTAGCCGTTGGCCGAAAAGACCTTGAGGTCGGGATTTTGCGTCATGACGTCGGCAAGATCCGGCGCCACGTTCGTCGGCTCGCGCCGGTTGTGGGTGAAGTCCCACGAGCTGCCGTTCGAGTAGATGATCCCGTAGATGTTCGGGCGATACTCGATCGGCGGGTTGTACTGCAGGTCCTCACGGATGTACTGATTGACCGCCGTCGTGTACGGCGCGTCGATCGACGAGTCCGTCGGGTCCCACGGCGGTCCTTCATTCGAGGCTTCGTGCAAGCCGTACGTGGTATAGCGTGAATCGAGGCGTCCGACGACGGTGCTCTGTCCGCGCAGCAGCTCGCGCTGGAACCGATCGTACGGAACGCGCAGGTTCGACTGCAGCACGTACGACTGCGGAATTCCGAGATAATAGCTCAGGCGCCGTGCGACGGCGTTGCGCTGCGCCGAGCCCAGCGCGTTGCCTTTATACAGTGCATCGAGATACTCGCCCGTGGCAAAGTGCTCGACGTCGCTCATGAACGCGCCGAGATCCGCGGGCTTGTTCGCGATCTTGTTGTGGTACCACGCGGTCGCCGCTTCGGTCGGCAGATAGAACACGTACGGCCAGTCACCGTTCGCGTTCGGCTCGCCGTTTCCGTAGTCGAGGCCGAAATTCAGAATGCTCGACTGCAGCACCACGCCGTTGAGCGCAACGCCGTGATTGAGCAGATAATCCGCCAGCGCAGCCGAACGCGTCGTTCCATAGCTTTCGCCGAAGATGAATTTCGGCGAGTTCCAGCGGCCGAACTTCGTGATGTAGTTCTGAATGAATTGCCCGAATGCCGCGACGTCCTGGTCGACGCCGAAGAAGTCTTTCGTTTTGCCGGCGGGCAGAAAACGCCCGAAACCGCTGTCCGGCATGTCGATGAAGACCAGATCGCTCTTGTCGAGCAAGCTGTACGGGTTATCGACGATCCGGTACGGCGGCGGACCCGAGGGCTTGCCGTTGCCGGCGAGTACGCGAACCGGGCCGATGGAACCCATGCGCAGCCACATCGTGGAGCTGCCGGGACCGCCGTTGTAGATGAACGTCACCGGCCGCGATGTGGCGTCGGAACCGTCGAGCGTATCCGCCGTGTAAAAAACGTTGGCGGTCGGCTGGCCCTGCTGATTGGTCAGCGTGATCATGCCGGCGCGCGCGGTGTACGCATACGACGTTCCGTTTATCGTGTCGGTGTGATGCGTCACCGCATCGGGCATTTCGCCGGCCATCGAGGGCGGCGCGGGTGAAGGCGACGCGGACGGCGAGGCCTTAGGCGCGGGAGCCGCACCCAATAGCAACACGCCGGCAATCGTCATCGCCAGAACGTTTCTCGCGAAGTACATGCGAGGATATACTACAGAGCTTTGCCGCTCTCCGTGGTGCCTGAGATTAGGCACGCATCCGCGCCGATGGGCGCTTCGTCCGGCGTGGTCATCGACTCTTCGGCGCTAATCTCGTTGGGAACGTTCAGCTCGCTCGTGTGGCCGCTGGGGCAAAGCAGGTGCACGACCATCTCTGCGGGCGGATCCTCGGTCGAAAATGCGACGGGGTCGCCTTCCGCGTTTAGGATAAAGGAGCGCGCTCCGGGCTGGGCGAGCACTTCGCCGCATTCCTCGCAGCGCAGTTCGGTCAGGTGCACGAGGCTCAGGAACATCAGGTATACAGTTCGCGCTTGAGATCTTCGACCGCTTCGCTTATCGCTTCCAAATACGGCAGCATCGAGCCCTTGATGCGGTCCAGCCGCGCTTCACCCTCGGCAGTGATGTGGTAGATGCGGCGCGAGCGCTTCGTCGGATGGTCCCACGTCGCCGAGAGAAAGCCCCGCTCTTCCAAGCGCCGCAGAAGCGGATAGATCTTATTCGTATTGACGGCGATGAGGCCGCCGCAAATCACGTCGATGCGCTGCATGAGCCCGTAGCCGTGATCGGGATTCTTCTTGAGCAGATGCAGAATAAGCACGGGAAAGACCGTCTTGCTCTTGATTGGACCGCGCAAGACCTCGTCGACGCGGTGCGCATGCGCGTCGTGCGCATGCAGATCGTGCGCGTTCACTAGGCGGACTTGGCCACAGCCCCGCCGTGTGCGTACAAGTGTTCGATCTCCGCGGCATATTTGGCTTCGACCACGCGGCGCTTCACTTTGAGGGTTGGAGAGAGCTCGCCGCCTTCTATGGTCAACTCGCGCGGAAGCACGACGATCCTGCGCACTTGCTCGAATTTCGCCAGGTCGTCCGTGTTGCGTCGCACTTCTTTGGTGAGGAATTCAACGACGTCGTCGCGGGCGGCAAGATCCTCGGCCGCCATCGGCGGGAGATTCAGTTCCGCGCGCACGAGATTCCAATCCGGGGAAACGAGCGCGGCGGGATGCGGGCGTCCGTCGCCGACGAGCATGACCTGGTTGATGTAGACGGAGCGCTTGATCGCCGCTTCGACGCGCGAGGGCGCGACGAACTTTCCGCCCGACGTTTTAAAGAGCTCTTTCTTGCGATCGGTAATGCGCAGAAAGCCGTCGTCGTCGATGACGCCGATGTCGCCAGTGTGATACCAGCCGTCGGTGATCGCCTCGGCCGTCGCCTGCGGATTCTTGTAGTAGCCCATCATCACGTTCGGTCCGCGAGCGAGAATCTCGCCGTCCTCGGCAAGTTTGACCTGCACGCCGGGAATCGGCGTGCCGACCGTGCCGTAATGGTTGTCGGCCGCGGTATTTACGCTGATGACCGGCGAGCATTCCGTCGGACCGTAGCCTTCCAGAATCGGAATGTCCGCGGCGAGCATCGTCATCGCGGTGTCGAAGTGGAGCGGAGCGGAGCCGCTCGACAAGAATTTGAGGCGGTCCAGCCCGAGAAGCGGTCGAAGCTTGCGCAGTACGAGCGCATGCGCGATGCGGTACTGCAGCGCAAGGCTTGGGCCCGCGTGTTCGCGGCGCGTCTTCGCGGACATGTATTGCCGGCCGGTTTCGAGCGCCCATGGAACGAGCTTGGCCTGCAGGCCGCCGTGAACTTTCGCTTTTGCCGTGATGCCCGCGAGCATGCGCTCGAAAATGCGCGGCACTGCCGTCATGAAGAGCGGCCGCACTTCGCGCAGATCTTCCAGCAATTCGTCGACGTTGTGCGCGATATAATGATGCAGCCGGAGCAGCATGTAGCCGTACAGGAAACAGTGCTCGTAGATGTGCGAGAACGGCAGCACCGAGAGCACGTCGCTTCCGGGCGGCAGCATGTCGAGCGCGCGGCTGAACGTGGACTGCGCGTTGAAGCCGATATTGTAATGCGAGAGCATCACGCCTTTGGGCTCGCCCGTCGTGCCGGACGTGTAAATCAGCACGGCCATCTGGTCGGCATCGATCGCCGCCTCGAACGTTTGGGGCCAGTCGGGATGCTGCGCGTGCACCTGCGCGCCGCGCGCTTCGAATGCGGCCAGCGAATCGTCGCCTTTGCCCTCGAAGACCACGAGCCGCGGAAGCGGTACGGCCAAATGCCGCAGCCGCTCCGCCGCCGGCAGCGTGTCGGCGAAGATCAATTTCGATTCGGAGTTCTGCAGAATGTACGCCACTTGATCGGGCGCCTGCGTCGGAAAGATCGGCACGACGACGCACCCGGCGAAAAGCGTGGCGAAATCGGCGACGATCCAATTAACGCAGTCGGCCGCGATGAGCGCAACGCGATCGCCTTGCGAAAGGCCGGCGTCGCGGATCGCGCACGCCAGGTTCGTGACGCGCGCAAGAAGGTCGTCAGCGGAGATGGGAGTCCATGTTCCGTCGACGCGTTCGACGAGCGCGGCGTCGCGCGGCTCCGACAGAGAGCGCCGGATGAGGGCGGGGAGCGTCTCTTTCGGCGGCAGCTGGTAATCCATCAGTCATGCGAAGATTCGCCTGTCTGCGGCTAGCTGCCTACCGTCACGTATGTGCCCATCGCATCGATGCGGCGCTGCGTCATGCCCGCGACGTCGGCGAGTTCGTCCAGCGATGCGAACGGCCCGTTGATGCGCCGGTATTCCACGATGCGTGCGGCCAGCGTCGGGCCAATGCCCGGGATCGATGCCAATGCGCTCTCATCGGCGGTGTTCAGATCGATGGGCACGGGCGCTGCGGCCGCCGCGAGAGTATGCGCCTTCTTCCCTTTTTTGCTCCGCGGCCGCGCGGGCACCGCTTCGCCAACGCGCAAAACGCGTATCTCTTCACCGTCGCTCACACGCTCTGCGAGATTCACCGACGCCGGATCGGCGCTCTCGAGCAGTCCGCCGGCACGCTCGATCGCATCGTTCACGCGCGCACCGGACGGCAGCCGGTACAACCCGGCGCGTGCGATCGCGCCGACGACGTAGACGACGCTTTGACTCGACGCTTTCGCCAAGGATTGTCCTTTACGCGAATGCTGAGACGACGCGGGTTTTGCAGCCGGCACCGATGCGATGGCGGGCGGCGGGGCGGGCCGGCGCAGCGCAAGCAGCGCGGCGATTGCGAGCGGGACGAGAACAAGCAGACGCCTCATGCCCGTTCCTTCACGCCTTCGGCGCTCCCTGAAAGGGGTGCGGCACCGCGCTTCCCTATAAAGAGAACTTCTTATGGCCGAGACCTACGATTACCGCACTTCCGAGCGCAAATGGCAGCGGCGCTGGGACGAACAGGGCATCTATCGCGCTTCCGAAGGCGGCGAGCGTCCGAAGTACTACGCGCTCGAGATGCTTCCGTACCCGTCGGGCGATCTGCACGTCGGCCATGCCAAGAACTATACGCTCGGCGATGCGGTAGCGCGCATGATGCGCATGCTCGGCTATAACGTGCTCCATCCTATGGGTTGGGACGCGTTCGGATTGCCGGCGGAAAACGCGGCAATCCAGCGCGGCGCCGATCCGAACGTCTGGACTCGCGAGAACATCGCGAACATGCAGCGTCAGGTGCGGCTCATGGGCACCAGCTACGATTGGAGCCGCGAGATCGCGACCTGCGATCCCGGCTATTACCGCTGGAATCAGTGGCTGTTCTTGCGCCTATACGAAAGCGGCCTGGCGTACAAGCGTGAAGCGCCGGTCAACTGGTGCCCGAAGGATCAAACGGTGCTTGCGAACGAGCAGGTCATCGACGGACGGTGCTGGCGCTGCGGAACGGCGGTCGAGCGGCGCAATCTCTCACAATGGTTCTTGAAGATCACGGCCTACGCGGATCGCCTGCTCTCCGACTTGGAGAAGCTCGAGGGCTGGCCCGATCGGACGCGAGCGATGCAGCGCAACTGGATCGGGCGAAGCGAAGGCACGCAGTTTTCGCTCGCGGTCGAGAATTCGCAGGAACGGATCGCCGTCTTCACCACGCGCGTGGACACGATCTTCGGCGTCACATATCTGGCGGTCGCGCCGGAGCATCCGGTCGTCGAGCAGATCGTCACCAAAAAGCACCAGAATGCCGTGCGCGACTTCGCGGAGAGCCTGAAATCGCGATCGGAACTCGAGCGCACGAGCCTCATGGAGAAGCAAGGCATCTTCACGGGCGCGTACGCGATCAATCCGCTCTCGAACGAACGCATTCCGATTTGGGTCACGAACTACGTCCTCGCCGAGTACGGAACCGGCGCCGTTATGGGCGTTCCGGCGCACGACGAACGCGACTTCGATTTCGCGCGCAAACACGGTCTGCCGATCGCGCAAGTCATTGCGGCGCCGGGCACCGAGGTGAGCGGCCCGCCCGAACAAGCGTATGTTGAAGACGGCCGGCTCATCGCGAGCGGCGACTTCACCGGAATGTCCAGTGCGCGTGCCCGCAAAGCGATTACGGATCGCCTGGCGGCGCTCGGTATCGGCGAGGCGCAGGTCAACTACCGTTTTCGCGACTGGCTGGTCTCGCGCCAGCGCTACTGGGGCACGCCGATTCCGATCGTGTATTGCGAACAGTGCGGAGAAGTGGCCGTCCCGGACGATCAGCTTCCGGTCTTGCTGCCGCAGAACGTGCCAATCACGGGCGAGGGCTCACCGCTCGCGCGCGATCCCGCGTTCACCAATACGACGTGCCCCAAGTGCGGTGGTCCCGCGAAGCGCGAGAGCGACACGATGGACACGTTCTTCGAGTCGTCGTGGTACTATCTGCGCTATCTCGATCCGCGCAACGATCGCGAACCGTGGAGCAAAGACGCCGCGCGGTATTGGATGCCGGTCGACCAGTACATCGGCGGTTCCGAGCACGCGGTGCTCCATTTGCTGTACTCGCGCTTTTTCTACAAATTCTTCCACGATAAAGGCTGGGTGTTCGGAGAAGACGAGCCCTTCACGCGGCTGTTCCACCAGGGCATGGTGCTCTACAACGGCGAGAAGATGAGCAAGTCCCGCGGCAACGTGGTCGGCATCGACCAAACCGCCGATACGAACGGCGTTGACGCCATGCGGTTGTTCCTGCTGTACGTCACGCCGCCGGAAGACACGAGCGACTGGACCGACGAGGGCATCAGCGGGCGCGTGCGTTTCGTGAATCGCGTGTGGCGTGCGTGCGAGCCGCTCTTCGACCGCACGCGCGCGACGAACGTGCGCGAACTGCCGCAAGTCTCCACGTCCGAGGAGAAAGCGCTCGTGCGTGCCGTACACGTCGCGGCAAAGTCCGCCATCGATGAAACGCTTTCACGCCGGTTCCACTACAACGCGACGATTGCGCGCCTGGACGAGTACGTAAACGCGCTCACGGCACTCGAGCAGACGAATCCCGATTCGCCCGCCGTCACGTATGCCGTGCACGCGCTTCCGGTGATCATCGCGCCGTTCGCGCCGCATATCGCCGAAGAACTGTGGGAGCGCATGGGCCACACGGCCTCCGTGCACCTCGAACGCTACCTCGAGCCGTCGGAGGCCGCGCTTGCGGTCGACGAGATCACGCTGGTCGTGCAGGTGAACGGCAAGATCCGTGCGCGCGTGCAAGCCGCGCCGGGCATCACCGAAGACGACGCCTTCAACCTCGCCATGGAGCAAGCCGCCGTGCAAGCCCAGCTCGACGGCAAACAGATCCGCAAACGCATCTACGTGCCGGACAAACTGCTAAATTTGGTTGTGGGCTAGGAGGCCGATGCCTCCAAAATCGACTCCGGTGCACCCGTTGGGATGATGCGCTTCAAGCGTAAGCCGGCGCGTTCGAATAGCGCGGCGAATTCTTCGCGCGTGCGCTCGCGGCCCGGAAGCATCGCCATCATCTCGAGATCCGTGATGCGGTCTTGCGACCACCAGTTATTCGGCGGTGCAGCAACGATCTCGTAAACGAGAACGCGAGCGTTCGGCGGCATCGCCGATCGCACGTTACGCAGCATTCGTACGCACGATTCGTCGTCCCAGTCGTGCAAGATGTGGCTGAAAATATACGCATCCGCCTGCGGCGGCGGGTCCGTCAGCATATCGCCCGCCACGGCCGTAAGACGTTCGGCCGCACGCATGCGCGATACGACGGCCGGCAACTCGAACACCGTACCCCGCACGTTCGGATGGCCCGCGAGAACCGCAGCGAGCAGCATTCCCGTGCCGCCGCCGATATCGACGACGTGCTGCATTTTCGAAAAATCGTATGCGGCCGCAAACGGCTGCGCAAAAAGCGAGGTGAGCGACTGCATCGCCCCATCGAAGAGCGCGCCGTCCTGCGGATGATCTGCGAAATATGAAAAGAGCGGCTTGCCTTCGCGGGCCTCAAACGCCGAGCGGTTTGCTCGAATCCCTTCCGCCAAACGCGCATATGCGGCGACGTGCCATGACGCGTTTGCATAGAGCAGCACCGGCGCCGCAGACGCTTCGCCCGTCAGCGCTTTGCCTAAATGCCCGAGCCCAAAACGGTTGCCGCCGGCGTGTTTCGTAACGTCATATGCGGCAAGCGCCCGCAGCAGTCGAAACAACTTGTCGCGATCGCCGTACCCTTGCGCGGCCAGTTCGTCGGCTGTGCGCGGTTCGCGCGCGAGCGCTTCGGGCAGTCCGAGCTCGCAGAAGGCTGCCGCGCTTTGCGCGACCCAGGACATCGTGCCGAGTTCTATCACGCCGAACCTGCGCGGAATTATGCGCCGGCGCAGCTTCTGCAACGCATCCGCTAAGCGCGTGACCGCACGGAAGAGCCACGGCGGCGGGACGCTCATGACACCGGAAGGA
>Ga0070714_100004186_pt1 | contig 10861 bp, 10 predicted proteins | sample LARL83metaG_FD_65450 | JGI IMG/M metagenome (GOLD analysis project Ga0070714, IMG submission 65450) | Corn, switchgrass and miscanthus rhizosphere microbial communities from Kellogg Biological Station, Michigan, USA - LAR L8-3 metaG | ecosystem: Host-associated > Plants > Roots > Rhizosphere ... | reverse complement strand
GCGTGGCGATCTTCGCGAAGCGCGCACGCGCCGCGGGCGTGTCGTCCTCGGCCCGATCGGTGATCGGCGCGAACGCGCGCAGCAGCGTCCCGAGCTGCGATGCGTACGCGAGCCGGACCAGGCTCCCCGCGGCCGCGCTCGCCGTCTGCTGCGCGGTGCGCCTCGTGTTGGCCACGAGCGAGCGATGCTCCGCGTACGCCTCCCACGCGAGCGCGCCACTCGCGACGAGGAGGAGCGACAGCACGATGCTCTGCGCCCGCAGGCTCCGCACGTCGCCAGTGCGGAGGGGAATCGAGGAGCGTCGCGGCAGGAACGAGAACATGGGGGCGCTCAGCTCGAGGCCGCGTGCATCACGCCGAGGACCGCGTTGCGCCCCGATGGGTGCCTACGGCTCGAAGCGATACCCGGCCTTGCGGACGGTGAGGAAGTGGAGCGGCATCGCCGGCTCGGATTCGAGCTTGATGCGCAGCCGCGATACGTGCTGGTCGACCGTCCGGGACGTGAGGCCGGGCGTGTAGCGCCAGACGTTGTGCAGCAGCTGCTCGCGCGAGACGATGGCGCCCTGGCGCTGGATGAGATACACCAGCAGGTCGAACTCCATCGGCGTCAGGTCGACCGTGTCGCCATTGCGCGTGACGCGGCGCGTCCGCACGTCGACCACGACGTCGGAGAAGGTATAGCGCGGCGCCGTGGGGACGAGGGTGCGGGCGAGATCCGTCCCGCGGACGCGCCGGAGCATCGCCTCGATGCGCGCGAGCAGCTCGAGCAGCCCCGTCGTCTTCACGACGTAGTCGTCGGCCCCGATCCGGAAGCCCTGGACCTTGTCCACCTCCTGCTCTCGCGCCGACAGGATGAGGACCGCCGCCGCTCCACCGCTCCCGCGGTAGCGGCGCAGCACCTCGAACCCGTTCGCCTTGGGAAGCATGAGGTCGAGGATGATCAGGTCGGGACGATGCTCCGCGAGCCACACGATGGCGGCTTCCCCGTCGCCAACGCACTCGACGGCGTACCCCTCCGTCTCGAGGCTCATGCGCAACGTGGACGCGAAGGCGTCGTTGTCCTCGACGATCAGGATCATCGGCGCACGTCCGGTCGTCCAGGGCTGCTCGACGGCATCGATCATGACGCGGTATGGTACGTATCGCGACAGTCGCGAGCAAGGAGCACCCGGTTCTGGGTTCTGGCTGCACGGTGCCATGGAGTGTCAGTGACGTGTCATGGACGTGTCAAAAAACCCATGGGACGCGCGGGCCGTCAGACGTCGGTCGTGTCGAACAGATACATCTGCACGTCGTCGTCGTTCGGCGCGAGGATCCGGCGATCCGCCGCGCACTCCCGCCCCACGTCGGACGCGAACGCCTCACGGATCGCGGTGAGCGAGTCGAAGTACAGCGTGCCGATGAGATATGGCGTCGGATCACCAGCAGGCGTGAGCACCGGCGGGCGACTCACCTCGTAGCGGCGGATCCCCGGGAGCCGCTTCGCGAGCGGGACGTGCACGTTGTAATAATGCGCATCGAATGCCGCCGGATCGGCCGGCGTGCGGTAGATCACGACCATCTTCGCCATTGCCATCTCCCCCAGAATCGCGGCTCTTCGGACGTGGGCGCAATGTACCTGGTTGTCCGCGAACGGGAGTCGTGGTCACCGAGCTCTGTCGATCTCGTGCGCCTGCATGACCGATGATGACATCGCCGTACCGCATCGGAATCGATGGCCGTGGACAAGAAATTGACAGCGCCGCCGGTCGCTCCGCGCTACCGTTGCGCAATCGCGCCCGCCTCCGATCCGACGGCGCCGACGACCCTCTCTCTTCTTCGCACCTCGACGTGTCCTCCGAACTCGGCCGCAGGGTCTACGCCGCCGGCGCACTCGTGCTCGGTCTCTCCCAACTGGCCTTCGGCGACTTCGCCACCAATTGGGAACCGGTGCAGTCGGGCGTCCCATATCGAATGATCCTGTCGTATCTGACGGGCGTCCTGCTCGTCGTCGGCGGCGCGTGCGTGTGGTCCCGGCTGACGGTGCGCATCGGCGCCGTCATCCTCGGAGTCATCCATCTCGCGTTCGCGCTGCTCTGGCTTCCGCGCGTCATCGGCTTTCCGCAGATCTACGGAACGTGGGGCGGGATGCTCGAAGAGCTCGCGCCCGCGACCGGCGCGCTGGTGCTCTACGGCATGTACACGTCCGATGCTGCGCGCGGAGAGCGACTCGCGCAGATCGGGCGCTACGCGTTCGGCATCTGCGCCCTCTCGTTCGGGATCGAGCACTTCACCGCGATCCCGCAGACCGCCGAGATGGTGCCCACGTGGATTCCGGGCAGCGGGCGCTTCTGGGCGATCGCGACCGGACTGTTCCACGCTCTCGCGGGCGTCGCCATCCTCACCGGCATTCTCGCCACGCTCGGCGCGCGACTCCTCGCCGCGATGCTGATCGCCTTCGGAATTGTCATCTGGCTGCCACGGATCTTCGCCGCGCCGCACGTGCACGCGACGTGGGCCGGCAACGGCGTCAACCTCATCGTCGCGGGCACCGCGTGGGTCGTCGCGGACTGGCTCGCGCGACGCGACCGGTACCACGGCGCCCCTACGCCGGAGTAACCCCAAAAGCCGTACCGCCTGAGACGAGGTACGATAAAACGCATGTCTCGCACGGTCGGGCTCGGCCGTGGCCCGCCAAATGCGGCCGGATTCTCCAGCACGCGAGCGCATGCGAGCAGGTGACTGTGCGCTCCTCATCTTCTGGAGAGGAAGAACATGTCGGTTGCATCAGGTCTCTTACGGTCTGGAGCGACGATCGCTGCGTTCGTTGCTCTCGTCGCCACGGCGCCCACGGCGAGCGCCCAGTACACGCAGACGCTTCCGGGCGGGAGTGGCACCGCCAGCCTCGGCTCCACCAACGGCACCGTGACGACGCCCGGCTCGACGTTCACGATCGGGACGTTCACCGGGATCCCGTCGGGAACGATCACCTCGGCGACGCTGAGCGGCACGTTCGGCCAGAGCGCGCCGGCGCAGCTCTTCCTGAACTCGGTGATGGTGGCCGAGTGTCAGTACGACAACAACTGCGAGTACTCCGCGGGGACGCCGTTCTCCTTCACGTTCGGCCCCACGAACTTCGCGGCGCTCGCCGGTCCCACCGCGGCGTTCACCGCGACGCCGACCGACGCGAGCGCGAACGGGAACCAGACGGTCGTCGTCGGCGCGACCACGCTCACCATCACCTACGCGGGCACGCCATCCACCGTCCCCGAGCCCACGAGCGTCGCCCTCCTCGCGACCGGCCTCGTCACGCTCGTCCCGACGCTGCGACGACGCCGCTGAGAGCAGCTCCGCGGTGACGAGGACGGACGCGTCGTCTCCTCGTCACCGCGTCGTGGTCACCTGGCGCGCACGTTCGTGTCGCGCCGTCGCACGTCACGCACCACGCACGTCACGCACCACGCGCGTCACGCACCGTGCGCGGCGCGAATTCTCGTGTCGCGCACCGCCGCGTCACGCTCGCGCGCGATCTCGTACTCGAGACTCTCGACGTCGCGGAAGATGGTCGCGAGCGCGAGCGGCTCCCCGCCCTGCTCATACCACACCGCGACGTCGCGCTGCGCCGGCTCCCCGATGACGCGCGCGTCGTCCCACGTCTCGGCGTGCCCCACGTAGTTGATGCTGACGTCGTAGTGCGCGCTCCAGAAGAACGGGATGTCTTCCACCCGCTCGCCCGCGCCGAGGACGTTGCGCGCGGCGAGCTGCCCGAGCCGCTGCGCCACCACCCAGTGCTCCACGCGAATCGGCGCGCCCGTATCCGGATCGGGAAAGCGCGCGATGTCGCCCACCGCGTACACGCCGCGAACGCTCGTCTCGAGATGCTCGTTCACGACCACGCCACGATCGAGCGCGAGCCCCGCCTGCTCCGCCAGCGACACGCGCGGCCGCACGCCGACGCCGATCACGACGAGATCGGCCTTGAGGTGCGTGTCGTCGTCGAGCACGACCGCGCCGTCCTCGATGCGGGCCGGCTTGCGACCGAGGTGAAAGCGCACGCCGTGCTCCTCGTGCAGCGCGCGGATGAACCGCCCGAGATCGCGCCCCATGACGCGGCCCAGTGGCACCTCGTCCGGCGCGACCACGTCCACGTCGAGCTCGCGCGCGCGCAGCGACGCCGCCACCTCGAGCCCGATGAAGCTCGCGCCGACGACGACGGCGCGTCGCGCATGCGCCGCCGCCGCGATGATCGCGCGGCTGTCCGCGAGCATGCGCAGGTAGTGCACGTGCGGCGCGTCGCTCCCGGGAAGGTCGAGCCGGATCGGCTCCGCGCCCGTGGCGAGGATGAGCGCGTCGTACGTCACGCTCGGTGCTCCATCCACGTCCACGCGCCGCGCCGCGGTATCGAGCCGCGTCGCGCGACCGCGCACGACGTCGATGCGGTGCTCCTCGTAGAAGCCGGGCGGGCGTAGCGGGATCCACTCCTCGGGCGCGTTGCCGGCGAGGTAGTCCTTGGAGAGATTCGGGCGGTCGTACGGCGCGTCGGGATCGTCGTCGATCATGGTGATGTGGCCACCGTAGCCGCAGCGGCGCAGCATCTCCGCCGCCGCGCTCCCCGCCGCACCCGCGCCGACGATCGCGACGTGACCCGGCACCGATGACGACTTCGTCTCGATGGGATACGTCGGCGCGAGCGGATCGCGCTCCACCTTCTCCGTGACGTGCACGCGGTCGCCGCGCCGCTCCACCTTCCAGCACGGCACCGGTGAGAGCGCGGGTGCGCGCAGCGCCTCGCCGGTGCGCAGGCTGAAGCACGCGTGGTGCCACGGGCAGCGCACCGTATCCTCGACGAGCACGCCCTCCGCGAGCGGGCCACCATAGTGCGTGCACGTCGCGCCGATCGCGCAGAAGTCGTCGCCGACGCGCGCGAGGAGCACCGCCTCGCCGTTGGCGTGGCCGAGCAGCTTGGTTCCTGGTTGCAGGTCAGCGACCGCGACGCCCTGCGTCAGGTCGGGACCCGTGAGCGGTGTATCCGAGCCAGCCATGTCGTCCTCCTGGCTGAAAGTTGTGTCGCCACACGCTCGGCGCCAGAGCAGACGTGGCGACCAAGCGGCACGCGGCCTTATGTTCTGCGCATGCCGACCACCGCGGTCGTGATCGAGGACGACGCCGCCATCCGGCGCGTCGTGCGCACCGCGCTCCTCGGTGAGGTCGAGCGCGTCCTCGAGGGCGCGACCGCGGCCGATGGCCTCGATCTCGTCGCCGCGTCACGTCCGGTCGTCGTCATCCTCGACCTCGGCCTTCCGGATCGCAACGGCATCGAGCTCTGCCGCGAGATCCGCGAGTGGTCCGACGTTCCCATCGTCGTCCTCTCGGCGCATCACAGCGACACGGAGAAGGTGGCGCTGCTCGATGCCGGCGCGGATGACTACGTCACCAAGCCGTTCAGCACCGCCGAGCTCCTCGCGCGCGTGCGCGCGGTGCTGCGCCGCGCCACGCGCGACACGGGGACGGTGCTCGCGTTCGGAGATTTCGTCATGGACCTGGGCGCGCGCACGCTCGCGGTGCACGGACGCGAGGTGCATCTCACGCCCATCGAGTGGGAGCTCCTGCGCGCGCTCGCGACCAACGCCGGCCGCACGCTCACGCACCGGCATCTGTTCAACGCGGTCTGGTCGCCACGCAGCGAGGGCGACGCGCAGCAGTACCTGCGCGTCCACATCGCAAACGTGCGCCGCAAGATCGAGGACGACGCGCTCGCCCCGCGCTACATCGTCACCGAGCCGGGCGTGGGCTATCGCTTCGTCGCGCCGACGTGACCGCACGCCTCTCGAAGCGCGCGCTCGCGACGTGGCTCCTCTGCTGGGTCGCCTTCGCCGTCGCGACCGCGGTACTCCTCGCCTTCCGCGCGCGGCTCGACAAGGCGCACGTCGTCCTCGTCTATCTCCTCGTCGTCCTTTCCGGGAGCGCGGCGGGCGGGCGCGTGCTCGGCGTGCTCCTCTCCCTCGCGGCGTTCATCACGCTCGACTGGGCGTTCCTCTCGCCGTACGGGACGATGATGGTGCGCGATCCGCTCGACTGGCTCGCGCTCGTCGCGTTCCTCGTCACGAGCCTGGTCGCCGCGCAGCTGCTGTATGCGGCGCGCGCCGAGCGCGCGGCGGTGGAGCGCGCCGAGGCGCTGCGCGAGGCCGGGCGACTCAAGGACGCGTTGCTCGCGAGCGTGTCGCACGACCTGCGCACGCCACTCACCTCGATCAAGGGGCTCGCGCGCGAGATCTCGGAGTCGGGCGACGATCGCGCGCTCACGATCGAGGAGGAGGCGGACCGGCTGAATCGGTGGGTGAGCGATCTGCTCGACGTCGCGCGACTGAGCGCCGGGAGTCTCCCGGTCGATGCGCAGGTGAACGCGGTCGAGGATCTGCTGGGCGCGGTGCTGCAGCAGTTCGCCGGCCGCCCGGAGCAGTCGCGCCTGCACGCGCGGCTCGACGCGCCCGACGTCATCGTGCTGGGCCGCTTCGACTTCGTGCACGCGCTCCGGATCGTCACCAACCTGGTGGAGAACGCGCTGCGCTACTCACCCCCGGATTCCCCGGTCGAGATCACCGGTGGCTCGGCTGACGGTGACGTCGTGGTGACGGTCGCCGATCGGGGCCCCGGGCTCGCGCCAGCCGTCCTCGAACGGTTGTTCGAACCGTTCGTTCGCGGTGCGGACGGAGCGCCGCTTCCCGGATCGACGGGACTCGGGCTCTCGATCGTGCGGGGGCTCGCGGTCGTGCAGGGCGGGAGCGTCGGCTACGCACCGCGCGACGGTGGCGGCTCGGTCTTCACGCTGCGGCTCCCCGGAGCGACGTTGGCTGGCTGATCGGAGGCGCCAGCGACGAGTGCTGGCGTCTTTGTGCGTTCTTAATGCCGGCCCTCGTAGCGTTCGGGCATGCCATCCGCACCACTTCGCATCAAGCGCGCGCTCTTCGGTCGTCCACTCGCGACGAGCCGGCTCGAGCACGAGCGGCTCAGCAAGACGACCGCGCTCGCGGTGCTCTCGTCCGACGCGATCTCGTCCGTCGCCTACGCGACGGAGCAGATCCTCCTCGTCCTCGCGGTGCTCGGGACGATGGCGCTGCAGTACGTCATCCCGATCTCGGCCGTCATCGTCGGACTGCTCGTGCTGGTCGCGCTGTCGTACCGGCAGACGATCTTCGCGTATCCCAACGGCGGCGGATCGTACACCGTCGCCAAGGAGAACCTCGGGACGATGCCGGGGCTCGTCGCCGCGGCGTCGCTCCTCACCGACTACATCCTCACGGTCGCGGTGTCGATCTCCGGCGGCATCGCCGCGATCACCTCCGCGTATCCGAAGCTCGTTCCGCACACGGTGCTGCTCTGCGTCGCGTCGATCGTGGTGCTCATGCTCGTCAACCTGCGCGGCGTGCGCGAGAGCGGCGTCGCGTTCAGCGCGCCCACGTACGCGTTCATCGCGCTCATGCTCGCGCTCATCGGCGTGGGGGCGTATCGCGCGCTGCTCGGGCACGAGCTGGTGACCGTGGCGAGCGCACCGCTGCGCGCCGACGCGGTCTCGGTGCAGCAGCACGCGATGTCGGCTCCCGTCGGCTTCGCTTTCACCTTCCTCATCCTGCGCGCGTTCGCCGAAGGGTGCGTCGCGATGACGGGGACCGAAGCGATCTCCAACGGCGTCAGCGCGTTCAAGACGCCCGCCTCTCGCAACGCGGCGACGACGCTCGGCTGGATGGCGGCGATCCTCGCCACCTTCTTCATCGGGACGAGCATCCTCGCGCGGCACTACGGCGTGCTCCCGAGCGCGCACGAGACGGTCCTGTCGCAGCTCAACCGCCACGTCTTCGGCGGCGGATGGCTGTACTTCGCGCTGCAGTACGCGACGTTCGCGGTGCTGGTGCTCGCGGCGAACACGGCGTTCGCCGACTTCCCGCGCCTCGGAAGCATCCTCGCGAACGACCGCTACATGCCGCGCCAGCTCGCGGCACGCGGCGATCGCCTCGCCTTCTCCAACGGGATCATCATCCTCGCGGCGATCGCGATGCTGCTCGTCTGGCTGTTCCACGGCGACACGAGCGCGCTGATCCCGCTGTACGCCATCGGTGTGTTCGTCTGCTTCACGCTGTCACAGGGAGGGATGGTCCAGCACTGGCGCTCGACGCGCGAGCCCGGCTGGAAGCGCCGCGCGCTCCTGAACGGACTCGGTGCGGTGGCGACGGCCGTCGTCGCCATCGTCCAGGTCACGACGAAGTTCACGCATGGCGCATGGATCGTCGTCCTGCTCATTCCGCTCATCATCCTCCTCCTGCGCGCCATCCACGCGCACTACGAGCGGTTCGCCGAGGAGATCCGGTTCACCGGCCAGTCGCCCATCGTGCCGCTGCACCACACGGTCGTCGTCCCGGTGAACAGCATCACCAAGGCGAGCGCCGGCGCGCTCGTGTACGCGACCACGATCTCCGACGACGTGCGCGCCGTCTACGTCGAGGTCGAGCCCGGGACGACGGAGCGGATGCGCGCCGAGTGGGAGCGGTGGGACAACGGGATCCCGCTCGTCGTGCTCAAGTCGCCGTACCGCTCGGTGCTGCGGCCGCTCGTGCGCTACGTCGATCGCCTGCGCATGAACACGCCGGGCGAGCTCGTGAGCGTCGTCGTCCCGGAGATCGTGCCGCACCGCTGGTGGGAGCACCTGCTCCACAACAAGACGGCACTGTACATCCGTACCGCGTTCCTGTTCCGTCCGAACGTCGTCGTCATCGCCGTGCCGTACCGGCTCGGCCAGGCGCATCGCCTGCGCGACCTGCTCGAGCACGATGAGTCGCTCGACGTGGCCGATGCCGCGACGAGCAAGCAGCACGACGAGGCGCTCAGCGCCGCGTCCTGACGCGGCGTCCTGAGGTGGTGGGAGGGTGCGATGGCGTTCGACTGCGCGTATCGTGGGCTCGGAATCGACGAGTCGGCGCGCCTCACGCGTGATGCGATCGCGACCGCGGCGCGCGAGCACGGACTCGGCGCGGTGTACGTCATCGCCGATGTGAAGGTGGTGCCGCATCGCTGGCGCCGTCGCACGGTCGACGTCGTCGTGCACATGGCGGATGGCGACGACGTCCTCGGGATGCAGTTCCCGGACGAGGCACGCGCCGCGGTGACGGCGGCGGTGGAGTCGATCCTGCGCGCCCGCGACGTCAGGGCGCATCCGGAGGTCGCGAGGGGCACGCACGCCCTGCTCGCCACACACAAGCTATAACTCGCCCGGGGACTTGCGGCAAGCGTAGGGGCGCATTGCATACTCGTCGGCCACGTTACGACTCTCGACTTTCGGAGGAGCGGGATGGCCGACCACGCGGTGCTGATCGCAGGCGCAGGACCCACGGGATTGATGCTCGCCGCGGAGCTGGCGATCGCAGGAATCGACGTCGCCATCGTCGAGCGGCGCGCGAGCCAGGAGGTCATCGGCTCGCGCGCGAGAGGCATTCACTCGCGAACCATCGAGATCCTCGATCAGCGCGGCGTCGCCGAGCGGTTCGTCTCGGAGGGGCAGAAGCACGGATTCGTGCACTTCCACGTCCCCATCGACATCAGCGACCTCCCCACTCGACACCCGTACACCCTCGGACTGCTGCAGAAGCACATCGAGCGCATCCTCGCTGGTTGGGCCGATGAGCTCGGCGTCACGATCCATCGCGAGCGCGACGTGACGGGCTTCACGCAGGACGAACGCGGCGTGAACGTCACGCTGTCGGATGGAACGTCGCTGCGTGCGGAATATCTCGTCGGCTGCGACGGCGGACGCAGCATCGTGCGGAAGATCGCCGGCATCGACTTCCTCGGTTCCGAGGCGACGACGAGCTGGCTCATCGCCGAAGCGACGATGTCCGAGGAGCCGGCGTGGGGCTTCCGCAGCGACGCGCTCGGCACGCACGCGATCGGCAGGATGGACGACGGGCCGATGCGGGCGGGCGTGGTGCTGATCGAGCCACAGGTTGGATGGGACACCGAGCCGACGCTGCGAGACGTGAGCGACGCGCTCGTTCGCGTCTACGGCACCGACTTCGGCATCCACGATCCAACATGGGTCTCGCGCTTCACCGACGCGACGCGGCAGGCGGCGACGTATCGCGCCGGACGCGTCCTGCTCGCTGGCGACGCCGCGCACGTGCATCCACCAGTCGGTGGAATGGGGCTCAACCTCGGCGTGCAGGACGCGGTGAACCTCGGATGGAAGCTCGCGCAGGTCATACGCGGCACGTCGTCGGATACGCTTCTCGATTCGTACCACGCCGAGCGACACCCGGTCGGCGCACGCGTGCTGAAGAACACCATGGCGCACATGGCGCTGCGTCGTCCCGACGATCGCTCGAGGGCACTGGGCGATTACGTGGCGGAATTCCTCAGCATGGACGGGCCGCGCAATCGCATGGCCGGCGAGATCACGGCCCTCGACGTTCACTATGATGTTGGCGACGGTCATCCGCTCCTCGGACGGCGCATGCCCGACCTCGAAGTCGCGACCGCCGATGGTTCGCTGCGTGTGTACACGCTGCTGCACGACGCGCGGCCGGTGCTGCTGAATCTCGGCGGATCTGGACCGCTCGACATCGCGCCGTGGAGCGATCGCGTGCGCTCGATCGACGCGACCTACGATGATGTCTGGGAGCTGCCGGTGATCGGAGTCGTCGCCGCGCCGAGTGCCGTGCTGATTCGCCCAGACGGCTACGTCGCATGGGTGGGTGAGCGGAATGACGCGGGACTCGTCGACGCGCTCACGAGGTGGTTCGGGTCAGGCGCGGCGCGTTGACGCCGCTCGCGCTCAATCGCGTGCCGGCTCGCTGGCGCTCAGCACCCGCGCCACCGCCTGACGGCACTGCTCGGGC
>Ga0070714_100004181_pt1 | contig 10866 bp, 9 predicted proteins | sample LARL83metaG_FD_65450 | JGI IMG/M metagenome (GOLD analysis project Ga0070714, IMG submission 65450) | Corn, switchgrass and miscanthus rhizosphere microbial communities from Kellogg Biological Station, Michigan, USA - LAR L8-3 metaG | ecosystem: Host-associated > Plants > Roots > Rhizosphere ... | reverse complement strand
CTTGCTGCGCGCGGCAATCGACGCGATGGCGAGCGACCTTCCCGAGCCCAGCCATAAAGCCGTCGCGCCGGGCGGCTTCGATGCCTGGCGCGAAAGCTTTCGCATTATCCAGGCACGCGAGATCTGGAGCATCTACGGGCCGTTCGTCGAACGCCATCGGCCGAAGCTCGGTCCCGGCATCCGCGAGCGAATGGCGTTCGCGAGGACAGTATCGGAGCGCGACGCCGACACGGCCCGGCAAGAACAGAAGCGGGCGCGCGAGCGCATTTGCGCATTGGTCGAGCCTGGCACCGTTCTTGCGCTGCCAACGGCGCCGTGCATTGCCCCGCGCATCGACACCAGCGCCGAAGCGCTGGAATCGTTTCGCGTTCGCGTCATGCGGCTGACCTGTCTTGCCGGATTGAGCGGACTGCCGCAGGTCACCTTGCCGGTGGGTTCGGTCTCCGGCTGCCCGGTCGGCCTCTCCTTCATCGCTTGGCACGGCGGCGATGAAGCGCTGCTCGATTTGGCGGTGCGGCTCGCGCGCCACGTCGGCGGCGCATCCGACCCTGGCCAAAAGTAAAGGCCTACGGGTGATCCGAACTGCTGCCGACCTCTCGGCCGGCCGATTTCAAGGCGTCGCCGTCTTCGGCTCCGTCGCGCCCAACCAATTCAAAAGATAGGACTTGATCGTCGCCAGACTGAGCGGCCAGAACGAGCGTGGCTCCTCCGCCATAGCAACAGACGAAGTAGACGGAGCAGCTGCAGGCGGAGTGGCCGGAGCCATCGGCGGTATCTTTTCGGAGGGGGTCGCCAAGGCGTCGGCAGGCGTCTTCTCCAAGGGCACCGCCGGCCCTGCGGCCGTCGTCCTTTGCTTGCCGGTCGTGTCCTCGGCCGGCGTGGCTGCCGCGGCGGGCGCAGCCGTGTCCGTGTTCAGGATGATCGGCAAACCATCTTTCCCGCTGCCGATGATCACGACCTTCGAATTCGTCGATTGTGAAAGCTGAAGCGTTGCCTCGATGCCGCGCCAGCGCAGGTAGGAGTCCGAGATGCCCTGGCTGACGGTCTGTTGAAAGTCGCGTATGCCTTCCGCCTCGATCCTTTTGCGTTCCGATTCTCGTTTTTCGCGCTCCACGCGGAACTTATATTCCTCGGCGATGTAGTACTGCTCGGTCTTGCGGTTGATGGCGGCGACGATGGCCGCGGGCAACTCGATGCCGGTCACCAGTATGTCGTAGAGGATGATGATCTCGCGCATGGAGACGCGGTACGACTCTTCGTCGCCTTCGTGCTCCATCATCTTTTCCGACAGCCTGGCCTCCACAAGGTTGCGGATTTTGTCCTGAATTTCCTGGCGCGCCGTCGAATAGACCTGCTCGGCCGTGTATTGAGCGATGACCTCGCGCGTCAGGCTGCCGATGCCCGGCATCACCAGCACCTTCTTGAAATCTGGTCCAATCGCCTGATGCAGCACCGGAACCGAGTCGCGCTGCAATCGAAAGCGGACGATGACCGTCGCGGTCAGATTCACGCCGTCGCTGGAGATGGCGTTGTAGGATTCCGTAAACGATTGCAGCCTCAGGTCGTACAGAAACACGCTGTTCCAAGGCAAAATGAGGTTGAACCCCTCATTCTTCAGCCGCCGCGGATCGAGCACGGTGCCGCCGCCAAAGCGTTTCCACAGCACTCCGACATAGCCGCTGGGAACGGTGATCACCATGTGGGGATAGAGCACCACCCCCACGAGCGTCGCGACCATCAGGTAGATCACCACGCTCGGCAGATGGCGATCGATGAACCGCCGCCACCGGGACGGCGGGACGGGGGCGGGCGTGCCATCGACTGGCCAAAGATACGCTTTCAACTCACTCTCCATCGTCTGCCGCCCGACGAAACCGCCGTCTTGCATACGCCTGCGAACGGCAAGACCAACTCCTCAAGCCAGCAGGGCCATGGTCACCGGCAAAGCCGGCGGCTCACCGGCGATGGCCCAGCGGTAACCCGAGGCTGAGCGCCTTTTGCCGAAGCGCCCCCGCCGTGCGCTTCATGGCCTTCGCAATCCGTTTTACCGGCGACTTCTTGCGAGAGTGCGTCTTCAACTCTCGTACATCGGCACTTGACCAGGCCCGGCGTTTGACGCGTCTAGCTCGTTTGCTTGCCATTTGTCCCTCACCAGCCGCTGTAGCGGCAATACTGCCGAGCATAGCCGAGCGCATAGGGGATGAGAAGCAGCCCGGCTCTGCCGTGGAAGCTCGATCTATGCCTGGCCTTGGTTTGCGGCCATGTGCACCCCCCGCGCTGATCAAGCCGTAGCTCCGAGTGCGTTTCTCAGACGCGGCTTGATCGGCGCAAAAACCGCAGCGTTGCTTACTCAATTGGCAACCGTGCTCTGTACGACAAATCGAATTCTGCAATAATAGCGAGGAGGGCCTGCGACAGGCGCGCGCAAGTCCAACAACAAAGAGTTCCGCGCGGCTCGGCTGATGGAGAGTGCCTCAAGTCCATACGATGGAGATTGAGCCATGGCCCCGATTGGCGCTCAATTTAGGCCGGGGGACGCCGTGCCGCATTCAGGAATCTATCGGGTGGCCCACGATCCCATCCATGCACAGGAGCATGAAGTGACTTGCCTGTTCGGCAAGCGTTTCCCGCCATGCCGGGGGTGCGACCAACCGCGATTCGTTCTGGTCAGGGCTGCGCGATTGATCGATACGCAGGAGCATTTCAAGTGCGCATAGGCTCCGACGAACGTGGGAAAAGCGCCGGCTGCCCCCCCTTCCGCATAGATTGGCGCTCGGTATATTTGCAGAACTGCCGGCGGCGCCGGCGTTTGGGCAACTCCCCTCTCCGCCGTCAGGGAAACCGTGACATTCCCCCGCCGAAACTTTTTGCATCTCGCCGCGGCCGCCGCCGCGATGGGGGCGGCGATGCGCTTGGCCACCGCGCAAGCCTACCCGACGCGTCCGGTGCGGATCATCTCCGGCTTTCCGCCGGGTGGGGTCAACGACACATACGCGCGCCTCATCGGCCAATGGTTGTCGGAGCGGCTCGGCCATCAATTCTTCGTCGAGAACCGGCCGGGTGCGGGCGGCAACATTGCCGCGGAGACACTCGTACGGGCAGCGCCCGACGGTTACACGCTGCTCCTCGCCACATCGGCCGACGCGTGGAACGCGACGCTCTATGACAATCTCAAATTCAGTTTCGTTCGCGACGTCGCAGCGGTTGCGCCGATTGTCCGCGCCCCCGGAGTGCTCGTCGTGCATCCGTCGCTGCCGGTCAAATCCGTTCCCGAGCTGATCGCTTCTGCCAAAGCCAATCCGGGCAAAATCTCCGTGGCGTCGGCGGGCATCGGCAGCGCGCCCCACATGTACTGGGAGCTGTTCCGGACCTTGGCCGGCGTCGACATGCTGCATGTGCCCTATCGCGGCGGCGGGCCGGCGGTCACGGACCTTCTCGGTGGCCAAGTGCAGGTGTATTTCGGCACAACCGCATCGTCGATCGAATATGTCCGGTCGGGAAAGCTGCGGGCCTTGGCCGTGACCACCGCAACCCGCGCGGCCGCGTTGCCCGATGTCCCGGCTCTGGCGGAATTCCTGCCGACTTACGAGGCGAGCATCTTTGTCGGCATCGTGGCGCCGCGCGGCACACCGGCCGACATCGTTGGCACGCTGAGCCGGGAGATCAATCTCGCGCTGGCCGACGAAAAAATGACTCTGCGGATTGCCGAGCTCGGCGACACGCCGCTGGCGCTGTCGAGCTCCGACTTCGAGCGCCTCATCGCCGCGGAAACCGAGAAGTGGGGCAACGTGATTCGCTCGGCCAAACTCAGGGCGGAGTAGGCGCTTCGACTCGGCGCCGGAACATCCGGGGCGGCCGGCACAAATGGGCAAGGAACCCGTGCAACTTTCCCGCCGTGGATGTCTGTATCTCTGCGCGGGCGCTGCCCCGCTCCCATTCCTTGCTCTCGCACATAGCGCGCAGTCGCAGACGGCGAGAACAATCAAGCTGGTCGTGCCGTCCGCGCCGGGCGGCGTGACCGACGCTCTGGCTCGCCTGCTCGGCGAGCAGATCGGGCGAACGCAAGGAGTGACCGTCGTGATCGACAACCGCCCGGGGGCGGGCGAGGTCATCGGCACGGAAACAGCCGCACGCGCCGCGCCCGATGGAAACACGCTCCTGTTCGCAGCCAATCCGTTCGTCATCAACCCGCACCTGCGCAAGGTGAGCTATGATCCGCTGAGGAGCTTCGAGCCGGTTTGCCAGCTGGCAAACGCGCCGACCCTCATCGTCGTGACCGCGGCGTCGCCCTACCACTCGCTCGCCGATCTGCTCGGGGCGGCGCGCGCCAAACCGGGCAGCCTGACCATGGCGAGCATCGGTCCCGGCAGCCCGTTCCACCTCGGGTTCGAAAAACTCAAGCGCATGGCGAAGGTCGACATGACCTTCGTCCCGTATCCGGGCAATGGCCCTTCGGTGAACGCGCTCTTAGGCGAGCATGTCACCATGATGTTCGGCACCTATGCGAACGTGGCCGAACACCTGAAAAGCGGGAAGCTGCGCGCCATTGCCGCGACCACGCCGAGGCGGATCGATGAGCTGCCCGACCTGCCGACGGTCGCGGAATCCGGCTTCCCGGACTACGCGGTGCCGGCATGGTTCGCATCATTCGCGGCGGCAAAGACGCCGAAGGCGGCGGTGTCGCAGCTCGCGGCCTGGCTGACTGCGGCGCTGCAGGCGCCCGAGATCGAGCAGAAGCTCCTCATCCAGGGCCTCTATCCGGCCGGGCTCTGCGGGGAGGAACTTGCCGCCTATCTTAGCGATCAATTCGACGATTTCGGCCGCATCATTCGCGAGAGCAACATCAAGGCGGAGTAGGCGCTTGCCTCGCCGGCAAACGCGCGCAACTTGCCGCACTCTATTGTCGACACTCGAGCCCTCGCCTAGGCTGAGCGCCGGATTCTCCGAGTGCGTGCAGCGGCTGAGCGTGCGCTAGCCCGCAGCGCGAGGAGTGAAACCGACCAGGCGAGAGGAGAAGGGCGTATGCTTGAAGTGTGGCAGGTTCGACGGTCATGGCGTGCGCCCACATGGCTCGCGATCGCGGCGGCGACGGCGCTGCTTGCATCGGGCGCCGCGCAGGCGCAGCAATCGCCGCCACCCTCGAAGCTGCCTTTGCCGAACGCGGACCCCCCGGCAAAGCGCATCGTCACGCAGGGGCTCGGGAAAATCGTGACGGAAGACCTCATTCCGTGCGCCAACCCGCGGCCGGGCATGAATCTGCGCAAAAACCCGGTCGGTGAGATCACGGCGCAGGACGGGACGAAGTTGACCGTGCCGGTCGACAACCATTTCGCGACGGCGCCCAAGCTGCCGGACCTTTACAATGAGTGCTCGGGCGTGACGCCGAAGGACATGTCCGAAGTCGACCTGAACAAAGTACCGATCGTCGAGGTCGACAAAGACGGCGAGGTCATCACCGCGTTCATGGTCGCGGACAATTACTTCGAGCTCTACATCAACGGCCAGCTCATCGGCGTCGACTCCACGCCGTACACTCCATTCAACTCGCAGGTGGTGCGCTTGCGCGTAAAGCGTCCCTACACGATCGCCGTTCTGGCGCAGGACTGGGAAGACAAGCTGGGCCTCGGGATGGAGGTGTTCCAGGGCAACACCTGGCATTCCGGCGACGGAGGATTTATCGCGAAGTTTTCCGATGGCACCGTGACGGACAGCTCGTGGAAGGCGCAGTCGTTCTACATCGCGCCGCTGCAGCATCCCGACGATGTGGTCGAGTACGGCAACATCCACGACACCTCGCACCTCGGCGGGCGCGTCCACCCGTTGGCGAAGCTGCCGACCTGCCGCGAGCATTGTTTCGCAATCCATTATGCGATTCCGGACGGCTGGATGAATCCGAATTTTGACGACTCGAAATGGCCGCGGGCATTCGAGTACCTCGATCAGGAGGTCGGCATCGTCGGCGTGCCCGGCTACTGGCGCTATCCAGAGGCATTCGTGGGCGCCCGCTGGATCTGGACCATCAATCTTGTGTTCGACAATACGGTGCTGTTCCGCAAGACGGTGCGATAGCCGTCGGCTGCCGCGCGTGCAGGTCGATCGGCGGAGCGCCCCGGTGTTGCGGCCATTGGCGGCGCCGGCGCTTGCGCTCTGTCTCTTCTTCATGCCGCCGGTTTGCGAAGCCGTTGGCACGATCCTCGACACGGCGCTCGTGCGGGTCAAGTTCAACACTATCCGTTTCATTTCCCCGGCGGCGGGTCAGCCGGCCGCGCTCACGCAATCACAGTCGGACGTGCTCAACGCCTACGACGCCGCGCTGAGCCAATTCAAATCGATCTTGCGCCAGCGCCGCGCGCAGATCGAATCCAAGCAACCGCTGCCGAATTTGCCGGGACAGGCGATCTATCTCGCCCGCAACAACATGATCAGCGCCTACAAGGACCTGACCGACGCGGTTCCCTCCCGAATCGGCAGGCCGAACAAATTCGGACTTCCTCCGGCGTATTTCGACGCCGACAATGAGCCGCTTCTCGAGGAGTACGAGGCGCTGTTCAAGATCATGCAGGCGCCCCCCGCCAATGCGCAAAGCTCGGACACTCCATTCAAAGACGTGGTCGAGCTCGGAACCGCCATTGCCCGCGCCAAGGGCCTCGACGCCGCACAGGCCGAAGTCGCGGGCCGTATCAGCTTGGGCATCTTCTTTGCCGAGACCAACGGCATCCAGAATATCGGCAATGCGCGCTCGAATACCTACAAGGGAAGTATGCAAGCGGGCGTATCAGAGGATCAAAATGGACAAAGGAGGTGGGCGGCGGTCAAGAAATCGATCGCGGCCTTCGATCCCGCGCTGAGCGCGCGCGATGACAAGGAAGAGGCGCGGGCCGGCAATCTGGATCATCGATTCAATCACTGGACCGCGGTGCGAGACGCGCTCACGAACGCGCATGCAGACGTCTTCCCGCGCATACCGGCAATCGTGAAGGCATTGCCAAATCCGATCGATCAAATGAAGCTGTTCGAGCTCATCCAGATCATTCCCAGTCCCACCAAGGCCGCGCTCAATTCCGGCAATCTGGCCAACTACAGGATTTCCGACCCGACGATCATGGGATACTTGCGCAACAATAGCATCTTCACCTTCGGAAAAGCCGACCGGGCGAAAACGTCGGCAAGCTTCCGCGAAATTCTCCACGCGATGTGGCTGTTCGACAGCAAATTCGAACGCGCGCTTGCCCAATTCAACGAGATCAAGGCGGGGAAGAAGGGATGAGCGGCGGCGCCGATAGCCGCCCGCCGTTGCCGGATGCGTAATAGCTATGCCGCGGCGGCGACCGCGTTGCGGGTCGCCTCACCGCGCCGATACACCATGAGCGAAGCCAGGAACCCGCAGATGGCTGCGAACGTCATCCATAAGCCGGGCGAAGCCTTGTCGCCGGTCATATCGATGAGCGCCGTCGATACTGCCGGTGTAAAACCGCCGAACAACGCCGTCGCCAGACTGTAGGCGAGCGAGAACCCGGCGGTGCGTACGCTTGCCGGCACGATTTCGGTCAGCGCGACCACCATTGCGCCGTTATAGCCGGCATAAAGGAACGACAGCCACAGATCGACGGCCAGCATCTTTCCGAAACTCGGTTGCGCCACCAACCAAGAGAGCGCGGGATATGCCGTGACGATGGCGAGAGCGGTGAACGTCAGCAGGATAGGCTGGCGACCGACCCGGTCCGACACCGCTCCCATCACCGGCAGCCAGAACAGGTTCGACGCGCCGACGCAGAACGTCACGATCAGCCCGTCGACTTCCTCCAGCTTCAGGATGTTCTTGCCGTAAGTCGGGGTGTAGACGGTAATGAGATAGAAGGAGACCGTCGTCATCACGACCATGAGCATGCCGGCAAGCACGATTTGCCAGTTGCTGATGATCGAGCTCACGGCCTCCCTCGCGTTCGGCCGGTGGGTGCGCGCCTTGAATGCCTCGGTCTCCGCCAGCGACCGGCGAATGACGAAAATGAAGGGCACGATCAGGCAACCGATGAAGAACGGAACGCGCCATCCCCAATCGCTCAGCTCGGCCGGCGTGAGCAGCTTGTTGAGCACGTAGCCGATCACCGCCGCGACGATGATTGCGACCTGCTGGCTGCCGGACTGCCAGGCGACATAGAACCCCTTCTGCGACGGCGGGGCCATCTCGGACAGATAGACCGACACCCCGCCCAACTCGACGCCCGCTGAGAAGCCCTGCAGCAGCCGGCCGATCAGCACGAGCAATGGAGCGAGCGAGCCAATGGTGGCGTAGCTCGGCACGAACGCAATCAGGATCGTGCCCATGGCCATGATCGACAGCGTGACGATGAGACCGAGCCGCCGCCCGACTCGATCCACGTAAGCGCCGAGCACGATCGCGCCCAAGGGGCGCATCAAGAATCCCGCGCCGAAAGTCATGAAGGTGAAGAGGAGCGACGTGATCTCGTTGTCGCTCGGGAAGAAGGCGTGGGCGATATGCGAGGCGTAGAAGCCGAACAGGAAGAAATCGAACATCTCCAGAAAATTGCCACTGGTGACCCGCACCACGGTGGCCAATTTCGAGGATCCGTGCTTGGGGTCCATAACCCGGTCCTCCGCGTGACGAGCTTCTCAAGTGATCGTAACCGGACATTTCACCCATGGCCATCCGGCGCGTGACATCCGCGGCAGAGTATTCAAACTGGTGATACCGTGGGAAAAAGGCTATGAGCTCTTCGTGAGAAAATTGAAGTCGGAGGGGAAGCATTGATGCAATTCTTGCAATCGCGCGGAATGCTATTGGCTGCGGCCATCGCCGCCGGAGGCGCCGACGCGCAGGAGAGCACGGCAGTGAAAGAGCTCATCCCCACCGGCAAGCTGCGCGCCGGGGTCGTCTTCGCGCCCGCCGCTTCGGCCTTCTTCGTCGTGAAGGATGCAAACGGCGAGCCGCACGGCGTTACCGTCGACCTTGCCGGCGAGCTTGCGAAGAAGCTCGGCGTGCCGGTGGAGTTCATGCTGGCAGCGAACTCCGGCCTGGTTACCGACGCCACCGAATCCGGCGCGATCGACGTCGGCTTCATGCCCGTGGACGAAGAGCGTAAGAAGCGCGTCGACTTCGGGCCGGCCTACTTCATGATCGAAAGCACTTATCTCGCCACCGCCGCCTCGGGCATCAAGACCGTCGCCGAAGTCGATCGGCCGGATGTGCGTGTGGTCGGCATCGCCAATACGACGACCATCCGCGCTGCCGCACGTTCGCTGAAAAACACCACGATTTCCGCCGCGACCTCGGTCGAGGAGGCCATGGCCTTGCTGCGCGCCGGCAAAGCCGACGCCTTCGCGCTCTCGCGCGATTCCCTGCCGCCCTTGGCGGCGCAGCTACCCGGCTCGTGCATCGTCGACGGCGGTTTCCAGCAGACCGCCATCGCGATCGCCGTCCCGAAGAACCGGCCGAACGCGCTTGCCTATGTCACTGCGTTCCTGCAACAGGCGAAGGCCTCCGGCAGCGTGCGCCGTGCGTTGGACAAGGCAGGCTTTCCGAACGAGCCGGTGGCGCCATAGTCCGCGCCAAGCGCGGGCATGACGATTCAACTTAATCTCATCGCGGAACGCAGTAATTCACTGCAGGCTTATGGGCGGACGTCGTCGCCGGGCGCGGCGATCATCGGCGACCCCGCAAATTCTCCTCCTGCTGCTTGAGCCGCAAATCGAGACCTTCGATTTGGCTACCCAGCGTCCGCGTTCGTCGTTCACTCGCGTCCAGTTGATTACTGAGAATGCGAATTTGATCGCCGAGAATTTGCACTTGCTGCTCGAGGTCGATGAGAGTGGATGCAGCCGTCTCAGAGCTGCTCTTGTCGCGCCGGTCGACCTCGTAGAGGCTGGCGGCCAGGGCGATAAGGGCGGCGAGCGCCAAAACGATCGAAAACCGCAGAGCTACGTCCCAGCTGCGCATGTCGTCGACACTCCAAGGGTCGCCAGCCTATTGGCCGGAATGGTCACGAAGACACGGAAAATCGACCGGCGGCCAACACCCGGTGCAGCGCAGGGTTTCGCTACGACGTTTCGGTTGCTCCCGGTTCGAGCGGTTAGAGTTCTCGATTGCGTGGCCGATTTCAAGGTGCATGCCAAGACGTCCAAGCCAAGACCTGCAAGAAGATGTGCAACGGAGCAGCGAGCATAGCCATGCCCCTCATTCCCAACATCGCCATCTTCCAAAGGAAGATCGGTGGTTTTCCGATCGCAACCTACCAGGCCGGCGAAACCGTGATCGCTGCCGCCTCGACGACCGGCCGGCTGCTGATCCTGAGGACGGGCGCCGTCGCAGTCCTCAGGGAAGGCGTCGAGATCGCTACCGTGCGGGAGCCCGGCGCCGTATTCGGCGAGCTCTCGGTGCTGCTGGATCAGCCGCACAGTGCGGACGTGCGTGCGCTGGAGGTCTCACAGTTCTACGTCGCCGATGCCGCCACCCTCCTGCGCGTGGATCCGATTGCGCTGCTTTACGTTGCAACGGTCCTGGCGCGGCGGCTGGACGACGCCAATCAGGCGCTGATCGAGCTCAGACGTGAGCTCAAGGCAGGCCGGCCGCGCAGCGTGATCGAGAAAACCGCGGAGGAGATCGAAGGATTGCTGGGCGCGAGGGCGACCAACGTTGCGTATGCCCGCTATCCCTACGACCTGTTCGCCCCCGCGGCGCCGAGCAGATGAGGCCTGGCGTGCCGCGCTGGGCGCAGCGGGGCGGCGAGTCCGCTTGCGATCATCCCAAGCGGCGCCAACGTGCGCCAAGTGAGCGCCAAGGGGTCAGAGGAACTCTCGCGCAATCGCGCGGTCCCAATCGCGATGACAGACTTCCGTTCCACCCTCCCA
>Ga0070714_100004178_pt1 | contig 10869 bp, 9 predicted proteins | sample LARL83metaG_FD_65450 | JGI IMG/M metagenome (GOLD analysis project Ga0070714, IMG submission 65450) | Corn, switchgrass and miscanthus rhizosphere microbial communities from Kellogg Biological Station, Michigan, USA - LAR L8-3 metaG | ecosystem: Host-associated > Plants > Roots > Rhizosphere ... | reverse complement strand
CGCGCACGGCTTGCGAGCATTTATCGGGAGGCGCGAGGCTTCGTGTTGTTAAGCACCATGGAAAGCCTGAGCTTGTCTGCACTCGAAGCCACGGCATGTAAGTGCCCGCTGCTATTGAGTGATTTGCCGTGGGCGAAAGCGGCTTTCGCAGAGAATGCATCTTATTGCCCCATCATATCACCAAGGAAGACGGCTCCTTACCTGCGGACCTTTTACGATGCGGCGCCCAGTTTGAAATTGCCGCCGAAACCGCCTACCTGGCCTGAAATCGGCGCTCAGCTAAAGGCCATTTATGAGCGCGTGCTCGGCCGCTGACTCTTACGCATTTTCGTTCTCAGACAGGCTCATAGCCCGCCCAGCACTTCGCGATAAATCTCCACGTGCCGTTGCGCGATGACTTCGGGGCGGAACCGCGCCCGCGCTTCCTGTTTGGCCCGTTCCGCGAGAGTGCGGGCGAAGGACTTATTTTGGAGAATTCTTGTCACCGCGCCAGCCATGCCAGCTGCGTCGAGCGGATCGCAGAAAAAGCCGGTTTTCCCGTCGTCAACTAGGTCGGGCAGTCCGCCGACTTTGGCTGCGACCACGGGCACGCCGGCGGCCATGGCTTCCAACACGACCATGGGACAATTGTCTTCGAGAGAGGGTAACGCCAAGGCCGTCGCTTCCTCCAAATATTTTTTAAGTTGATCGCGATCGGCCGTTCCGCCATAGGTGCACCAGGGTCTTTCCCCGATAAGGCGGAGGAATTCGTCGTCATAGGCGCGTCCTGCCGTGGTCATGCCCAAAAATAAAACCTCGAATTTTCCCTGCGGAGTCAGGGTATCAAGCGCGTGGATGAAGGCGTTCTGATTTTTCCGCAGACAGATGTGTCCCACACATAAGATTTTTGGCGGTTTTTCCGCTGGGGGCCGGGATTCGACTTCAAAAAAAGAGCTGTCGACGGCGTTGGGGACGACCCAGGTGCGCCTTGCCAAATCCTTGACGGCATCTTCGGTGTAGTGCGTGATGCAAACCACGCCGCGGGAGCGCGGAATGGTCAGAGTTTCCAGCCGGGCGGCCAGCCAAGGATACGAAAATGGCCGGGCACGGGTCACTTTCGCGATCAGCCGGTGATTACCGTGAATCGTCAGGACATTGGGAAATCCGGAGAAAACGGCGGTGATGGCGCAGTCGCGCTCTGTTCCCTGGCCGTGCACGATGTGCGGCTGGATCTCGCGCAGTTTTTTTCGCGTCGCGCGGATGCAGCCCTGATACAACGTGCTCATCCATCCGATCTTTGGGACCAACACGTTGTGAAAATAAATGTTTGGCGCGAGCTTCTCCGGGGATGGCATTGGTTTCCGGGTGCAGGACACGACATGCACTTCGACGTCTTTTAATTGTGCGAATCCCTGGAGCAGCGCTTCCGGCGCGGTGCCAAAATAAGGCGCCGGGCGATCGTAATTCTTGTAATGCTCGCGGGCATCAGTCGTGAGCTGGACGATTCGCATAAGCTCTTAGCCGAACTCGCCTACTTCTTGCGCCCTGCGAAGATCAAGGTGCCATAATGACGTGAGGGCTCCCGGCCTTGCTCACGGTTCAATACCTTGCTTATTAGCGGCTCAAAGCTTTTTAGAAAAGGCCCGAACCATTCGTGATCGAGTTTAATAGGGTGCCCCGTCGCTCCTGCATCGTTTTTGAGCGCCGCGAGGTCTTCTTCGTTGGTCAGATCCTGGCCGATAATAAGCAATCCGCCAGGACGAACAACGTCGACCAGTTTTTCCATGCACTTGCGAGCGTCCTGAACGTGGTCTAGAACGTTAATCTTTACGGCCAAATCGAAGTAATTGGAAGCAAATGGCAACGATTCCAGCGGATGATCGTCCAGAATGCATCCTGCCCGACGATACAGTTCTGCGACCAACGTCAGTTTGAAGCGCACATAAGTCCGAATCAGCGGGTCTGAGAGAACCAGATGATGGATATGGGAGCGATCAAGCATCAGACGCACATTCGTATAGGGGCCGCAGCCAACCTCAATTGCATTTTCAATTTCCGACGGAAGAAAACGATAATCGTCAAATTGTTGTTTCCACCAGGTGTTCCAATCATCGCCCCGATATTTCGGCACCAGGCGCGCAGCTGAAAGCAGGCGCCAGATAGCGTTTTTGAAATAGCGGGCGCGCATATTTTGGGTATTCACCCAATGGCTCCTTTCCCAGGCCTGAGCCTCGCGCCAGCGCTCAAGAGAAACGTTATCGGTGATTGCACGGTTTGCCATGTTGACCGGTATTTTGGGAGATTATATTGCTCATTGGAAAGAAAAATCTCCTGGCTGTGGACTTCCTGCTCGACTTGCCTGATTTCCTGATAAAATATCCTTCGCGCTTGATGAAAATTGCTCAGTGTCTGGAATATCCTCTCGAACTGCGCGGTGGTGTGAGTGTTGTGGTCGAAAGTCTTGCGACTGAGTTGTCGCGGCAGGGGCATCGGATCATATTAGTTTCGCCTGATTCACCGGAAACGATTGGCGTGCCGAACTTCCACGAGGTGATCGAACGGCACATTCATTGGAATCCTCGCGAGCCTTCAATCGTAAACGCAAGAAAACTGTCCCAACAACTCGCCGCGGCAGGAGTCGATGTTGCGCATTTTCACACGGGGGGCAATTACGGGTGGGGTAACCGCTTCCCTTTTCATTCGCCAGTCTGCCATCTCAGCAAACTTGGAATCCCGGCGATATGGACCTCTCACCGGGCTGAAACGATTCTGGCCGGTTTTTGCGGACCCCAGAAACCTTTTCTCTTTAAAATGATGTTTTTTCCGATTGCGTGGCTCGGAAAAATGCAGCAACTCCACTGCTGCCGGTTTGAAGTTGCGGTGTCTCGGGATAATTTTAGAAAACTGCGACGCTGGTATGCACCGCTTCGCTCACGTTTTGTCCAAATCTATCACACACGATTGCAGAATGGCCGAGAAGAAGACACGAATCGGGAGAAGATCATCCTGTGTGTGGGACATTTGGCGGCTGTCAAAGGGCAGACTGTTCTGGTGGAAGCTTTCAGTCGAATTGCGGAACGTTACCCGAATTTTACCTTGTTGTTGGCCGGGCATGATGGCGGGGACGGCACCTGGGCGCGCGTGCAAGAATTGATTCAGCGCCACCGGCTCGAAAAGCGAGTCGTCTTGCTTGGACAAAACAACAACATTGAAGCACTGATGCGCCGCGCCTCAATTTACGTCCAGCCATCCTTGAATGAGGCCCTCGGTTTGGCCCTTCAGGAGGCGATGTGTTACGGCTGTGCCGTCATCGGCAGTCGTGTTGGAGGCATTCCGGAACTCATCGAAGAAAACCAAACTGGCGCTTTGGTAGCTCCCGGAGACGCAAGCGAGCTGAGTTCTAGTCTTGAACGACTGATTTGCGATCCCAACCTGGCCCGGCAATGGGGCGCTGCCGCGGCCAGGTCGATTCGCGATCGTGGAATGACCGTTGAATGCATGGCCCGTAAATATATCGAGCTTTATGAACGCGCCACCAAAAGAAATTAAAAGCAGGTTTGTCGTGGCCACTCCCCAACGCTCGGTTTGCGACGATAATGCCCGGGTGCTCGAAAAAATTGGCCGCTTGCGGTTTATTGCCCTTGGGACACGGCGGGGGACAGCCGATGTTCCCTCCGAGCGAACGCGGTTGCTTCCTGCATTTGGCCTGGCCAACTTTCTTGCAATGAAAGTATTTTCGCCCCATCGGGCCGAATCCTTTCGTTTTGGAATGGTGCCGTGGTTTGATCGCTGGGTTAAAAAACAATTGGTGGCGGGTGACCACATTCTGTCCAGCTATGGGTACGCCAGCGAATGTTTTAAATGGATCCGCGCGAATGGCGGCAAAACGTTTGTGGATGCCGGGAATTCGCACATTGAAAATTTCTGGGAAGTGATCAGCGAAGAGCACCGCAGGTGGAAGTGCGCACTGCCGCCTTTCTCGCCATTCTGGTTGGAACGCTCATGCGAAACACTGGCTGAGACAGATTTTGTCCTCTCGCCCAGTTCTTACGTCACCAATTCCTTTCTGGCCCGTGGCTTTAAGCCGGGCCAAATTCTCAAAAATATTTACCCGGTGGATCTTTCGCTATTCAAGCCGGATGGCAAACCTCGCCCGGCTGATCGCCCGCTGACCATTATCAATACCGGAAGCCTCTCGTTGCGCAAGGGCACGCCGTACCTGTTGGAGGCTTTTCGATTGGTGAGAAAGAAAATTCCAGATGCCCGTCTGCTGCTGACTCGCGTTATCCAGGATGAAATCAAACCCATCCTGGCGCGTTACTCGGATTTGCCGATTGAATGGGCGCCTTCATTGCCTCACGGACAACTGGCGCAGCGGTTGCGCTCGGCGGATATTTTTATCCTGCCGTCGCTGGAGGAAGGCCTGGCCCGCACGGCGTGCGAAGCAATGGCCTGCGGGTTGCCGGTGATTTTAACACCTCACACCGGAGCCAATGACTTTGTGCAATCGGGCATCAACGGCGAAGTGGTTCCGATCCGGGATGCGCCGGCCATCGCTGAGGCGGTTTTTAAGTGGGCGGAAATTGTGCGGCAGCCCGGCTATCATCCGAAGGCAGCGATGGATGAAGAACTTTTCAGCTTTCCGCATTTTGAAGCCTGTTTCGTCCAAAACCTAAAAAACATTGGGGCATAGAAAACTTCGAACAGCGAACAACAACTTAAACGGGCAGCCGGCTATCTAAAAGAGGACCGCAACTGAAAAAATGGGCGTTCAAGAAGATAATACGAAGCGTGGGCGACGATTAACACGGCCAGTACCCAACCTGGAAAGGACATCCACCAAACTGACTGCCATCCGAATATTTCCGGCTTCGAGCAAAAAATCTGCTGCCAAATATATATCGAATATGACAGCACACCGAGATGACGTACAAGCCTCCAGTTTAAAGGCAAAAACATTTTACGGTTTTCGGGCAGCACACTTTGCAACAGCAGCAGTGCAAATCCGAGAGCTTGCGCAGTGAAGGTGCTGGCCGCGTGAATTCTTCCCGGCACGTGTAGGTACGATTCGAGATACGGCAGAAAAATCAAAAATAAGGCGAGGCACACTGCTCGCCTCGCTCGGCTAACGAGCCAAATCTCGACAAGACTTCGATAGTGTCTTAACAAAATCGCGCACGAACATCCAATGGCGAGACAATCGAAATAATTAAAAAAAGAAAAATGCGCGAAAAGCGACTCCAAAGCGGGCGGATAAAACTGCTTGTAGGTGATTACACGCCAGATCGGCGCAATGACCAGAGGCACGATTAGCAATTTAAGCGTGGTGCCGGGTTTCTTTTTCATTGCAAAACTCGCAAATAAAAAAGGCCAAACCAAATAAAACTGTTCTTCCACGGAGAGCGACCAGAGATGGCCGCTCGGCGAGGTTGTTTTAAAAAAATTTGTGGTAAAAGTCACATTTGCAATCCACGCCCCGAGAGTTTGATCGAATGGAGTGAAAAGATGCAAAAGCCACAAAGTCCCCATAAATGCGAAATAAACTGGAAGAATCCGCAGTGCTCGACGGATATAGAAATGCTTGAGACTTACGCGCTCGTTAATATCCTGTTCCTTTACCAGCAACCAGGTGATCAAAAAACCACTGATCACAAAGAAGCATCTCACACCCAAATCCCCATCAAAGAATCGGAAAAAAAGATTCAAAGCCGCCGGGTAACCCGCAACGAGTCGGCAATGCGACCCCAATACTAGAATGATGCTGAGAGCCCTCCAGCCGTCAAGCGATGGTAACCGCTGCGGCAAGAATGATCCCGCTTGCCCGCCTGTGTCAAAGTCGAGATGGACGTTTTTTGCATCTTCTAATGCTTGTGCCACGTCGTCAAGAATTCCAAAAAGTGAGTCGCTTCATCGGGCAATTGGGCGACAAACAGGAGACCCTCCCATTATCCGCGCAAAAGCGCTTCGTTTTTCAAGAATAGAGAACTTTCTTATTATCATCAAGCTGTTTACGAAGGATTCGTTTTAGATTTTAAATCCAATTTTGGAAGCCAGTTACAGTCTTGAATGTACTAAATCATCCGGAATACGTTTTTAGGGCGCGCCAAATCGTAAATCGCCTTCGCCGATCCGGAAGAATTATGTCCATTAACAAGGAACTCCTTACGTTTGGACATTTTGACGCCTATTTCCCCGAGAACCTGAAAAATATTGGGATCATCGGAGCCGTGAAGAATGTCTCAGGTTGAACAAACGGCGGTTCCCCTGTTGCTCACCAACAACTGTCGAAGCCGAGAGCTTTCGAAGCTTGTTTTTTATGCATCATCACCTATCGTATTAGTGTTTAATGCCGTTTATTTTTGCAGCCAGTGACAATCCCGAGTGTTCTTAATTATCTAAAGCGGCCCGAATACGTCTTTAGACCGCGCCAGGTCGTAAATCGCGTTCGCCGATCCGGAAAAACTGTGCCTCCCGTGGCGACCGTAAATTTGCCTTGGGGCGCGCCTCTTAAAGTGCGCACGGGCGACGTGGTGGGAAGTGAAATTTTTTATTACGGGCTTTTTGATCGCATTGTTCCGGAGGCAATCTATCGGCTGTTGGACGCCGGTGAATTCGCGGTGGAAGCCGGCGCAAACATCGGACAGAACTGTTCCTTAATGGCCGCTAAAACCGGGGAGCGGGGCCGCGTGGTCGCCTTTGAGCCGCATCCGGAAATCTTTGAGGAATTGAAATTTAACTTGAGCCTGTGGCCCGAATGGATGAGACGAAACGTTCAATTGGAGAATTCCGCGGTGGGCGAAACCCCGGGCGAAGCTTGGCTCGTTGACGGTTCATACTTCCACGGCAACCGAGGTTCGGCATCTCTCTGCCGTGATAACCCGGAAACTGCCGAAAGCCGAAAATACAAGGTGAACGTGCGACGATTGGATGAATTTATATCCCCTTCGGCGACGGTTGGGGTTTGCAAAATCGATGTTGAGGGACATGAATTGGCAGTGCTCAAAGGCGCCGAGCAAGCGCTGTCTCGCCGGGCGATTCGCGATATCGTATTTGAGGATTATTCCCCGGTGCCAAGCCCGGTGGCGGAGCTTCTGCGGAAACACCAATACACCGTTTTTCAACTGCATCCTTCCTGGTGGCGGCCGAATCTCAGTGAGATCGGTTCGGGCCAGAATTTACCCAGAAACTTCAGCTACAATTACCTGGCAACGCTTGAGCCGCAACGCGTCAAAAGCAGGTTTCGTTCGGGTGGTTGGCACTGCCTGATGTTTCGTCCCGCCTCCGCATGCCCGAGAAGTTGAAAATTGGGCTGGCCACCGCCGGATTGCCTTCTGGCGGAAGCACAAGCTTTCTTTTGAACCTGGCATCCGGCCTTCATTCGCTCGGAATCCCTTCTCAAGTTTACAGTTTCAGCAACGAGAATCCAATGGCGGCCGATTTCGCCGCCGCTGGAATCCCGGTTCATACCGCGGACGAAAGCAAACTGATTTACGAGGACCGTTTAGCCAAATTGTACCAAACTATTGCCAAATTTGAACCGACCGTGGTGATCGCAAGTCTTGGCGCGGAAGCTTTCGAAACACTCAGATACCTCCCTCCTGGAGTCACACGTGTGGCCATGGTACACGAGTGGGGGATGCATAGTTTGCCGCCCCGGTACGCAAAGAACCTGGATGCCGTTGTAGTTGTCAATCCGTCCTGGGTGGAACGAGCAAACCAGCTGACGCCTGGGGCAGCATGCAGGTATATCGCGCATGGAATTCCTCTTCCGGAGCCGGAGTTGGTCAGAGATCCGAACTCAGCGAAGCCTTTGAATCTGACTTATTTTGGGCGGTTGGTTTGGACCAAGGGGACCCGGCTTTTCCCCGCTATTATAAAAGAATTGCATCGGCGAGAGGTTCCGTTCCGCTGGGCAATTTATGGAAACGGCCCTGACGAATCGTATGTGCGCGAGTCGTTGGCCGCGGAAATACGGGCGGGAAACGTGGTGGTTTCCCCTCACATATCTCGTAGTGATCTTTTTCGCATGATTCGAAAACACGATGTGTTCATCATGGCCTCGGAGCACGAAGGCGGTCCACTCACTTTACTTGAGGCGATGTCGCTGGGGTTGGTTCCCATTTGTAATGACACACCGTGTTTAGTTCAGGAAGTAGTTAACTCAAAAAATGGTTTTATTATTCCCAGAGAACCTGCGAAATACGCCGAAATGCTCTCCCTGCTGCACCGGGACCGTCCGCGTTTGGAGAGCATGTCCGCCAATGCCCGCCGAACGATCACCGAACAATATAGCCTCAGGGCCATGGCGGAACGCTACGCTGAATTTTTCATCAGTCTTGCGTCCGGGCCTGCCGCTGTTTTATGGCCGCGGTCGATCAGCCCGAAGCCTATTCGGGGTTTAAAATTTTGGGGGCAACTGAGTCAGGGCCTCGGCTTCGTTCGCCAGGCGCGAAGGATTCTTAGACGAGTCCGCCATTAATCCGCTTCAACTGAAGAAAAGGAGAGCGCGGGCATGCGCCAGTTCAGCGCGCAATATCTCCCGATTCATTCCTGCCAGCCAGCAAACAACCACAAATAAAAGCACGTAACAGCCTGCCAGCAGGCCCAAATCCATGAGCGAATCGTCAGGGAAAATCGCCTTGAGGACGGCCGCCGCGACGGTAAACGCAATCGGCAAAGCCCAGCAGCGCGCTACCCATCGGATGGCTGAGATGCCCAAATAATTGCTCGTCACCGTGCTCAGGTAGATGCTGTAGATCGATTGTGCGATTATGGTTGCGACAGCGACACCGGTGAGCGCGAGTGGCACATTTTTGACAAGCTTTACCGAGGCAATCGAAAGCCCCAAGTTCAGCAAACCAGCGCCTAGAGCGGCCAGACCGGCGAGCTTCAAACCTTTTTCGCCTGCCCGCATGGACAGTTGAATCCCGGCATTCCCGCCGCAGGTTACGGCCAGATTGCCCGCAAATGCCGCCTGCAACGCGAGAGGCGCCCGGTGGGCTTTATCGAGCCACAGGCCGATGAAAAGATTGTTAAACGCGAGATAACCCAGGGTCACGATACAGGCGAGAACTATCTCAAAAACACTCAGCCGGTTCAGTTCGACGATTGATCGCCGGCGATCTGCGGCATCCGGGCTGGCAACCCATTGCGTAATTTTCGGAAAACTGACAAAGGCCGCAGTGACGATGAGGGTAATACCGAGTTCGCATACTTTATAGTTCGCCTGGTAAGTTGGAATTACCGCGGTTCCGAGCACGGCACCGATGACCAATCGGTCCGTTGTGACATAGATAGCTGTGCCGAGCGTGAGCAGGTACATCCACCAACTCGCGCCAATCAGCGTCTTCCATTCGGCGCAGTCCATTCTCAGGGGTATCAGATCGCCGAGGCATGGATGCGACCATTTCAACATCCGCCAGGCAAGGAACGCGACCAGCACGGCGGAGCCGAGATAAGGTGTCAATTGTATCCACAGCGGCATATGCAGCAAAGCCAGCCGCCAGTGAAAAAAAGGCGCCAAAATCTGCGCGAACAACACTGTCGGCAGAATCGGCCAGGTGACGGTCCCGTGCGCATAGTTAAGGCTGGCAAAATATCCGCCGAGGATGAATAGACCGAGATTGATTCCTCCATAAGCGAACAGCAACTTCATGGAGCCGGCGCCGGAAACACCTTCAAAATTCAACCACTGCGGCAGCCACGGCGACAGTCCCACAAAGACAACACACAAGATCAGGGAGAGGAGCAGGAAAAGCGTGCGTGCCGACGACAACAGTGAGCGCAAACCAGTATCATCTTTGCGCCCCAGCAACGTGCCTGCTTTGAGCGCAAGAGCGCCCGTGATGCCAAAGTCGCCCAACCCTCCCAGACGCGTGAGCGCCTGAAAGTTCTGGAACAAGCCAAGGAGTGGGTCGCCCATCGCCCGGAGCAAAAGCCGATACCAAAACAGTGAGAACAGCGAACCCAGCGCCATGGACACGATCCGCAACACGAACGCCATCCGCACGGAAGTGCGATTGCGCTTGAGCCACGAGGTGACTTCCGACAGCAACTTCATTCGAGGCCGAATGGAAGCATAGCATCGCGATAACTCAAGCATTTCATTTGGACACGCGCTGCCGAAGGTTGCTCAAAGTCACGGTTAGGCCCTGGCGGGGTGCGCCACCACTTCTCTCACCATCGCGCCCGGTCGCACAGCAGCAGTTGTTCGGGCAAATATCCCGGCGGCGTTTTCCGCAGGGGAAACGAAGCGGGGACTTCCTGGTTGACTAGGGTGCTCATGATGAAACGCCCCCAACTCCATTCGCTGCCGCGGATCCAATCCGTTTGAAAGCGAGCGTCCAATGAACGAGGGGTGAGATACAGGGCATAAATCGGTTTTAACGTGTTGTTAATACCGAAAAAGCTCTCCTGCCACTCGATCGGGTTGTCCGGAGTGGCCGTCGCGTTCAGGGTCAGCCAGACGGCCTGGCGATCTCCATACCAGGCCACAGCCCAAGGGATATCGGTCATCATCATCTCATTCTCGGAAAGCACATGGGCGCTCTGCTGGATTTTATCCGGCGAATAGGGAGGGTAGACGACGGCGCCTTTGGCCGGCAGCAGCAAGGCAAACCACATGGGCAGCATGATGAGCGTGGCGAACACCGTAATGGCGGCATAACGCAATTCGAAGACCGGAAATTTAACGCTTTCCAGCAGCGTGTAAAACGTCCCCACGCCGTAAACGATGATTATGGGCGAGAGCAAAATGAGCATGTTTTCCGAATTCACTTCGGGTGTCTCGTCAGAAAGGTGTGTGCGCGCCAGAGCCTGCGTCACGGCGAGCGTAATGATGGACGCCATGGTGAAGTAACGCAATCGGCGCAACGCGAGATTGCGGAAGCC
>Ga0070714_100004177_pt1 | contig 10870 bp, 7 predicted proteins | sample LARL83metaG_FD_65450 | JGI IMG/M metagenome (GOLD analysis project Ga0070714, IMG submission 65450) | Corn, switchgrass and miscanthus rhizosphere microbial communities from Kellogg Biological Station, Michigan, USA - LAR L8-3 metaG | ecosystem: Host-associated > Plants > Roots > Rhizosphere ... | reverse complement strand
GCCTGGGTGCGCGCCAGGAGCTGGCCGGCTTGGGCGCAGACCCAACGGTCCACTTCACTGATGAGGCCGTAGCGGCGCGCCATCCCGAGCAGGTCCTCGATGGCACCATGGGCCGCGCTGTCGGCATGCTTGAGCAGCAGCTCGTAGAAGGGCTGCTCCGCGCGCCGGTTGCCCAGCGGCATGATGCGTTGGGCCTGCAGGGTGAACACGCCGGAGGTCAGCGCCGAGCGCAGTTGCGAGAGTTCCTGGATCTCCGCGTGGCGGCGATGCATGCTGGCATCGGCGGGACTGTAGATGTGCGTGCGGTTCCGCCCGTGTTCCTTGGCGGTATAGCAGGCGATGTCGGCGCGGCTCAGCACGTCGTCGGCGATCTCGTTCTCGCCTGGCGTGAGCACGGTGGCGCCGATGCTGACGCCCACGCTGAAGGACAGTTCACCCACCTGGAAGCGGAAGGCCCGGATGACGTCGTGCAGCTGCCGCGCAGCCTCTCCCGCCTCCGGTAGCGCGGCGTCGTGCAGCAGGCAGCCGAACTCATCGCCGCCGAGCCGCGCCAGCACAGCGCCGGGCGGCGCGGCTTGCTGGATGGTGTGCGCCAGCTCACGCAGCATGTGGTCGCCCGCCAGGTGTCCGCAACTGTCGTTGACCAGCTTGAACTGGTCCAGGTCCAGGTACAGCAGCGCGTGGCGCCGGGTCGGATCCTCGAGGGCCGCCGCCAGGTGATTCTCGAACTCGTAGCGGTTCATCAGACCCGTCAACGCGTCGTGTTTGGCGCGGAAGTCCATCATCCGCGCCACCCGCTCTCGCTCGTTGAACATCACCGCCAGCAGGTAACCTGTCACGGCGGCCACCACGATGAAGGTGCTGCGCAGCAGGTTGTCTGTGATGGTGACTGCCGTGTCCCGCGCCATGGCCACGAACACGAAGGTCAGGAGGGCCGCGGCGGCGCTCGCTCCCGCCACCTGCCCCGCGATGGCCGCCGCCATCACGAAAGGCAACAACAGGAAGAGTATCCGGTCCTGCAACGACGCTGGCAGGTTCGGGATCACCAGGCCCGCCATCGCGATCATCAAGAGAGCACCGCCGAGCGCCCAAGCCCGCAAACGGTCCGCCAGCAGGCCGCGTGAGCCCGCCACCAGCAGCGGCGTGAAGATCAGGCAGCTGAACAGCGAGGAGATGAAGTAATCGGCCCCGTACTCGAACGCCAGCTGCTTGGGATAGTGCAGCACTACCCACAGCCGGAACGCATACACCGGCAGGGCGATGGAGGAACCGATCGCTGAGGCCAGCAGGAACAGGCCGAACGCCCGGAAGTTGTCGAGTGTGCGCTTCACCCGCCAGCGGCGCAGCAACAGCAGCGCAGTCCCAACGACCACCACCTGCAGCCAGCCCACACCCGTGGCCGCCAGCAGCGGCGTGCCGACTGACAGGCTCAGGATGGTGTTGGAGACGAAGACCGCTGGCCAGTACTTGGCGCCGTGCCGCCACAGCAGTGCGAGCCCGAGCCCGCCTTCGGGCCAGACGGGGACGAAACCCTGATTGGGCTGGGCCCGCGCGGCGAGGAAGGCGACCACGGAAAGCAGCAAAGCGGCGCCGACGAGTCTTCCGGCGAAGCGGATGGACTCGGGCCAATTCAGCTGATCCCCAATGGCTCCCCTAGCCATGCCACGAGTATACGGCAGGGCTTGGCCGTCAGCCGCTGCCACGCCGGGCGCGCATATCCTGTTGGATATGCCCAGGCGCGCTCCCGGCCCCTTCCTATCGCGTCAGTTCCTTCAAGAGACGCGTGATCTCAGGCCCGATGTGCCGCAGCTCGATGCGGTGGGCTTCCGTGAGCTTGTCCAGCAGCGCCTGGCCCTTGGGCGTGAGGCGCACGTGCATGCGCCGCTGGTCGGTCTTGGACTTCTCGCGTTTGACGTAGCCTTCCTTTTCTATACGCGTTATCAATCCGACGGCGCTGTTGTGGCGCACGTGCAGCTTGGCGGCGAGTTCGCCGATGGTGGGAGGGTTGTTGCCGGGGAAACCGCGCACCGCGAGCATGGCCTGGTGCTTCTGCGGCGTGAGGCCGAGTCCGTGGGCGATCTCTTCACTGGTACGGAGAAATTTACGTAGCGCGGCGCGGAATGCCGCCAGCGTCAGGTAGTCGCTGTCGCTGACATCGAAAGCTTTGCTGTCCACGTCTGAATCCCCTCTCGCATCTGCTTGGATTGCGTTATATCGCATTGCGATATATCATACTCGCCCGCTGAATCGCACTCAACTGTCTGCATCGCCGAGAGGGACCCATGTCTGCCGTAAGAGAGCCCGCGCCGCGCCCCAGCCGTTTCAGAGCCGGGCCCGATGGCCTGCGCCTGTTGTTGATGTCGCTCTTTGCGGGCGTGATTGGCCTTGTGGCAGGTCTCGCCGCTTATGCTCTCTATGGCCTGATCGCTATCTGCAGCAACCTGGTGTTCTACCACCGTCTGTCCGCGGTACTGCCCACCATCACCGAGAACCCATTGGGCCTTTGGATCATCGTCGTCCCTGCACTGGGTGGGTTGATCGTCGGCATCATGGCGAAGTACGGCAGTTCCAAGATCCGTGGCCACGGCATACCGGAAGCCATTGAAGCCATCATGATCAACAAGAGCCGCATCGCGCCGCGGGTGGCGATCCTGAAACCGCTGTCCGCGGCCATCGCCATCGGCACCGGTGGGCCCTTCGGCGCGGAAGGTCCCATCATCCAGACCGGAGGTGCCCTAGGCTCGATCTTCGGCCAGTTGCTGCACATGACCGCCGCGGAGCGCAAGGTGCTGCTGGGCTGCGGCGCCGCCGCCGGCATGGCCGCCACCTTCAGCACGCCCATCGCCGGCGTGATCTTCGCCATCGAGCTTCTATTATTCGAGTTCCGTTCCCGCTCCTTCATCCCGCTGGTCATCGCCACGACCATCGCCACGACAGTACATGTCGTGTTGATCGGCCCCGGCCCCATGTTCAGCGTGGGCTCCCCGCACTTCGACATCGCGAGCGGCCTGCCCTTCTATCTCTTGCTGGGTGTGCTCTGCGGCCTGATGGCCACCCTGGTGAGCCGTTCCCTATATTGGATAGAGGACCAGTTCGAGAAACTGCCCCTGGATCAGATGTGGTGGCCGGCCATAGGTGCCCTCGGCCTCGGCATCATCGGTTACTTCGTGCCCCGCGTGCTGGGTGTGGGCTACGGCACCCTCTCGGACATCCTCAACAACCATCTGACTTTGACGCTGTTGCTGGTGATCCTCGTGTTCAAGACCGCTGCCCTCTTGATCTCGCTGGGATCGGGCACTTCCGGCGGTCTGCTCGCGCCCATGTTCATCGGCGGCGCTGCCCTGGGCGCGGCCTACGCCATAGTCGTCAATCACTTGTTGCCCGGCGCTCACCTGGACCCGGCAGCCTATGCCCTCACCGGCATGGCCGCGGTGTTCGCCGCGGCTTCCCGCGCCACCTTCGCCTTCATCATCTTCGCCTTCGAGATCACACGCGACTACGACGCGGTGCTGCCCTTGATGCTGGTCTGCGTCATCGCCAACGCCGTCGCCCAGCTGTTCCTCAAGGAATCCATCATGACCGAGAAGCTGGTGCGCCGCGGTCTCAAGGTGCACCTGGAATATGAGGTGGACGTGCTGCACCAGGTGCAGGTGGGCGAAGTCATGGACAAGCAACCGGCGGCGCTGCCCGCGGCCCTCGCCCTGAGCGAACTCGCCGCCCGCATCGGCCGCCACGATACTTCCGTGGCGAAGCACAGCGCTTATCCACTGCTGGATGCTGAGGGGCATCTCGCGGGCATCATCACCCGGGGCGACGTATTCCGTGCCCTGGAACGCGGAGCCGACGCGGCCACCCCCCTCTTGGATGCCGGCCACGCCAGCCCTGTGGTCACATACCCGGACGAGACCCTGCACGATGCGGCGGAGAAGATGCTGCGTCACGGCATCGGCCGCCTGCCGGTGGTGGACCCGGCGGATCCGCAACGACTGCTGGGCTATCTCGACCGCGCACCGCTCCTGGAAGCCCGCCAGCGCCGGCTCAACGACGAGTCGGTGGTGGAGACCGGCTGGCTGCTGCGCTCTCGGAATCGAAAGCACTGAACTTCAGGAGAGTGGGGCCAAGCCAGCAGGCGTTCGGCCACGGCGTCCCGTTCTTAGTGCGCGAGCAGCGCCTTCACCATGTCGAGGCGCGTCAACGTTCCGAGTAGACGGCGCCGGCCGTCGTCGCTGAGTACCGGCAGCCGGTCCAGGTTCTCAAGCGCCATGCGCGCCGCGGCCTCGCGGCCGGTTTCGTCCAGTGTAACCGCGCAAGGGGGACCTACCGCTGCCGGGGCGGCGCAAGTCGTCCTGAAGGCCCGCGGCACGCTATACTTTTCACTTGGGGACAAACACGAAGGGGATATTCATGAACCAGCCTGAAACCTCCGTCGAAGAAACCACCCAGCAGGCCAAGCCCGGCGGCAAGCTCGGGAAGGCCACCGTCATGGACATCGCACTCAGTGTGATCATCCCGGGGTGGGGAGTGCTGATCGGCTTGATCGCGCTCGTCAAGCGCGAGAGCAGACGCGGCCTGACCATGATCGGCATCGGCGCGGTGATGATCCTCGTCTATACTGTTCTGAACATGTCTTCGACCCGCTAGTACCCGTAAAAGACGAAGCCCCGGCACCTGGTGCCGGGGCTTCGTCGTCTCTGGTCGCTCCTGGTTCAGTGCGCCGCGATGATCGCGTCAAGGTAATCCGTCTTGCCGGCGCTGCGTGTCAACACCGGGTACTTGAGGCCCCCGTGGTAATCCACGTCGAAAGTCATGAAGGTATCCTGTTCCCGCACCAGCAGCTTGATGGGTGACTTGGTGGTCTTGGCCTCCGTGATGGCATCCGTCAGCACTTGCTTGTCCGCATCGTAGGCGCGGCCGTTCACCGCCACCAGCTTCATGCCGGGGCCGACGCCGGCCTTGAAGGCCGGGCTTTCCCACAGCACGTCCTGGATCTCGCCGCGGCGATGTTCGCTCATGTCCACCTGCAGACCGACTGAGAACATGCAGTTCTGGTTCTTGCGCACCTTCTCGGTGGCCTTGAAATACTCGCTCGGTGTCTCGCTGTAGCTCAACTGGTAGCCGCCGCGGGTGATGCCGTCCAGCGGCGCGCCTTCCCGGGTGCTATCCAGGCGTTCGCGCAGGAATGCGGCCCAATCGAAGGGCTGCACCCGGTTCAAGGTCGCGACCAGCTCCTCGAAGGTATAGGGATGCACCACATAGCTGCCGTCGTCCATCCCATAGAAGGCATGGGCGAAGTCATCCATCGACTTCTTGCCGCCGGAGAGCTCCCGGAGCTTGGTGTCCACGTCCAGCCAGATGAGCTCGCCTTCCGTATAGAAATCCTGCACCCGCCGCCAGTTCGCCCACTGACGCGGCGCGTAATAGAGGATCTGCGCCTCATCGTTGGTGTCCTGCAGCGGCCGCCAGCTGCGACCGGGACGATGGTCCATGGTGGCGGCATCGATGGCCAGCAACTGCCGGTATTGGTCGGCGCTGATGCTGCCGCTGCGGGCCGTAAGCACGTTACCGAAGTACTCGGTCAGGCCCTCATACACCCACAAGAGGTCGCCCTCCATGGGCACACTGTTGAAGTCCGGGGTGGCGAGGCCCGCCGGACGGCGGAACTTGCCATTCCAGGAATGCACGTACTCGTGGGGCAGGAGGTGCGAGCCGACGAGCGAGGTCTCCGGCATGATGTAGAGGTCCGCGAAGCTGCGGTCGTCGCTGGACTGATGATGTTCCAGGCCGAAGTGCCCGGTGTTGTCCGAGAGCGTCAGCAGGAAGTCGTAGTGCCCGTAATGGTGCGAGCCGAACAAGGCATAGGCCTGCTTCACCAGGTTCTTCATGCCCTGGACCTGAGCGGGTGAGATGTCCAGGTCCTCGTCCGTGTCCGCCACCAGGTTCAGGTGCACCGGCACCTTGTCATCGGGGCCGATGTCCAGGCGCCGGAAATGCGCGCCGGCGATGAGCGGCGAATCCACCAGGTTCTCCAGGGTCACCGGCTTGAAGTGTGTGACGCCGCCGCTGGTAGAGACTGTCTCCAGCGCCGTCGCGAAGTGCCAGTCCGCCGGCAGGCGCACGCTGGGCTGGAAGCTCAAGTCCTTCGAGGCCGCGCCCGCGGGATACAGCAGCACCTGGTTCCATTCCAGATCCGCGATGTCCGGCGTCGCCGACACGCTCTGGCCGAACTCACCGCCGGAATCCGGCGACAGGAAGTCGAAGCTGAGATCCAGATTGGAGACACCCTGCGGCACATCCAGGTGGATGGCCCACATCTCCCTGAGGTCGCGGCGCCAGGGCAGTTGCTTGCCGCTCGCCATGATCTTGAGTCCCGCCAGGTTCTCCAAGGGACCGCTCGGCGAATGCTCGCCCGGGACCCATTTTGGGTAGTAGAGCGTCAGCGCTCCCGGCTTCACCGGGATCACCTCGTGGCCGTGGAACAGCTGGCGCGCGGAATCCCGGAGGTCCACGTCGACGCTGATCGCCTCGCCTGCCTGCGCGGCGGCGCTCAATGCGATGAAGGCCAACAATAGGGGCGCGATAAGACGAGGCTGGACATAAGCGTGGGCCATGGCGTCCTCTCCTGGCTGAAATATGACCAAAAGGCCCAGGAACCCTTGGGGTCCCCGGAACGTCAGACGGGTAAGGCGTCCGGATAGTATCATCCGGGTCCCGGTGCAGGCTCGGCTGATCCGGCTTTCATACGGGACATATCTCGGGGTCCTGTCGCACCGACTATATAAGTAAGGAGGCATCGGTCTATGCAACGCAGATACCTGTTCCTGGCGCTGTGCGCCATCTCCATGGGCGCGCTGGCGGCCAGCGCCGGCAGCAGCGAAGGCCTGCATCTCGACTGGCTCGACAAGAGCGTGGACCCGGCCACCGATTACTTCAGCTACGCCAACGGCGGATGGCGGCAAGCCAACCCGATCCCGCCCGCCTATTCCCGCTGGGGTACGTTCAACGTGCTCATCAAGCAGAACGACCAGACGGTCAACGACATCCTGGAGAGGGAAGCTAAGGCCAAGCACAAGCCCGGCAGCATCGAGCAGAAGGTCGGCGACTTCTACGCCACCGGCATGGATGAGGCCGGCATCGAGAAGACCGGCATCAGGCCGCTGCAACCCGTGTTCGACGCCATCGACGCCGTCCATGACCAGGCTTCCCTGCAGAAGGAAGTCGCGGCCCTGCAGATGATCGGTGTGAACGCCATGTTCGGTTTCGGCGAGCAGCAGGACTTCAAAGACAGCACTAAAGTCATCGGCGTGGCCTTCCAGGGCGGTCTTGGGCTGCCGGACCGCGACTATTATATGAAGACTGCCGACAAGTGCGTGACACCCACGGCGCTCGCCGCCGTCACCACCAAGGCTGCTGCGTCCGGCACGCCGGCTTCGGCCGCCTCCACCGCGATTGCCGCCTCCAAGGCCGCCTACGATGCCTGCGTCGCGCAGGCCGCACAGTTCCAGAAGTTCCGCGACGCCTACGTGGCGCACATCTCCAAGATGATGCAGCTACTGGGCGATCCGGCCGATAAGGCCGACGCCGAGGCCAAGACCGTCATGGGCATCGAGACGGGATTGGCCGAAGCCGCCATCTCCCGGGTCGAGAGGCGCGATCCCACCAATATCTATCACCCCATGGACCTCACGGAACTCGACAAGGCCACGCCGGACTTCTCCTGGAAGGCCTACTTCGCCGACGTGGGTCACCCGGAGATCGCCAGGATCAACCTGGGCACACCGGGGTTCTTCGCCAAGCTGGACAGCGATCTCGGTTCAGTGTCGTTGGACGACTGGAAAACCTATCTCCGCTGGCACACGGCGGATACCTTCGCGGCCTATCTGCCGAAAGCCTTCGTCGACGAGGATTTCGCCATGCGCTCGGCCCTGACCGGCGCGAAGGAGCTCTTGCCGCGTTGGCAGCGGGTGGTCAGCACCGAGGACGACGCCATGGGCTTCGCCACGGGCGAGCTGTACGTGAAGGAGAAGTTCCCGCCCTCCTCCAAGCAGAAGGTGCTGGGCATCCTCCACGGCATCCGCGCCGCGCTGAAGGACGACCTCACCACCCTGTCCTGGATGTCGCCCGAGACCCGCAAGGCGGCGATCCACAAGCTCGACCTCATGCAGGAGCGCATCGGCTACCCGGACCGTTGGCGCGACTACTCAAAGCTCGACGTCAAGCGCGACAGCTACGTGCAGAACGTGATCCGCGCCAACGAGTTCGAGCAGAAGCGCGAGCTTGCCAAGATCGGCAAGCCGGTGGACAAGAACGAATGGGGCATGATCCCGCAGGAGGTCAACGCCTACTACAGTCCGCAGCGCAACAACATCAACTTCCCGGCCGGCATCCTGCAGCCGCCGTTCTTCGATCCCAAGGCGCCCCTCGCCGTGAACTACGGGTCACTGGGCTTCGTCATGGGCCATGAGATGACCCACGGCTTCGACGACCAGGGTGCCCGCTTCGATCCCCAGGGCAACTTCATGTCGGGCTCCGGTTGGTGGACGGCGGATGACTACAAGAAATTCCACGAAGCCACGGACTGCATCTCCGATCACTTCTCCACCTACACCGTGGCGGACGGCGCCCATGTGCAGGGTCACCTGATCACGGGCGAGGCCACCGCGGACCTCGGCGGCCTGACCCTGGCCTGGCGTGCCTTGCACGCCTCGAAGGGCTTCAAGGACGCCAAGACCATCGATGGCATCACGCCGGACCAGCAGTTCTTCCTGGGCGCCGCCCACGTCTGGGCCGAGAGCGTGCGTCCCGAGGAACAGGTACGCCGCGTCACCATCGACCCGCACCCTCCGGGCATCTACCGCGTGAACGGCACGCTCGCCAACATGCCCCAGTTCCAGCAGACCTACCACGTGGCGGATGGCAGCCCCATGGTCAACAAGGACCGCTGCGTCATCTGGTAAGGGTTGGACTCAAGCGTCAGGATCGGACGGCGGGCCCTGGGGCCCGCCGTCCTTCTTTGTGCCTTTAGATTTGATTCAGATTGGGAGCCACAAAACCGCGCGCCGCATGCTATACAGGAATCATCGGATGATCCCAGGGCCCCCCCATGAACGCGCGTACCTGTCTCGCATCGACCATCCTGCTCACCCTCGCCCTATCCGGCTGCGGCGGCGGCTCCTCCAGCAGCGCATCGGCTGGACCCACGCTCGGTCCACCCAGCAGCAGCCTGGTGCGGGTCTCGCAAGCGTCTCCATACAGCGCCGGCTGTGGCGAGGCGGGCGGCACCTCCTACGAAGATGCCGAGGTCGAACCCTTCGTCGCCATCAACCCCACCAATCCATCTAACCTGGTCGGTGCCTGGCAGCAGGACCGTTGGTCCACCGGCGGCGCCCACGGGCTGGTGGTCGGTTCCTCCATGGACGGCGGCAAGACCTGGAAAGAACACAGCTTGCCCCTGTCGCTATGTGCGGGCGGCACCGCCGCCAACGGCGGCGACTACGGGCGCGCCTCCGACCCTTGGGTGAGCTTCGCACCGGACGGCACCGCCTACGCGATCTCCATCTCCTTCTCCGGCGACACCCTGCAACCCGGCTCCAGCGGCGCCGTGCTGGTGAGCCGCTCCGCCGACGGCGGCGCCACCTGGAGCGATGCGGCCACGCTGATCAAGGACGGCGCCAACGCCTTCAACGACAAGGAGAGTATCACCGCGGACCCCACCGACGCGCACTTCGTGTACGCGGTATGGGACCGGTTGACGACCGATAACCACGGCGCCGCCATGCTCGCCCGCAGCATCGACGGCGGCAAGACGTGGCAGCCCGCCACCGCCATCTATGATCCCGGCGTCAACAACCAGACCCTCGGCAACGAGGTCGTGGTGGCCTCGGACGGCACCGTGGTGGATGTCTTCGAGGAGATCGACAACACCTCCGGCAACACCAACTCCACGGCGGCCCTGCGCATGATCCGTTCCACCGATCACGGCGCCAGCTGGTCCGCGCCGATCACAATCGCCATCAACATGGCGGTGGGCACGGTCGACCCCACCACCGGTCAACCGATCCGTTCCGGTTCAGGCTTGCCGCAGATGGCCGCCGGACCCGGCGGCATGCTGGCATTAGTATGGGAAGACGGGCGCTTCAGCGCCGGCGACCACGACGGCATCGCCTATGCGAGTTCGCAGGATGATGGGGCACACTGGACCACGCCGGTGGAGATCAACTCGGTGCACGGCACGCCGGCGTTCACGCCCGCCGTGGCCATCCTCGCCGACGGTACCGTGGGCGTGAGCTATTTCGATTTCCGGCAGGACACGTCCGCGCCGGATCTGCCCACCGACTACTGGTTCACCTCATCCACCGACGGCGTCCACTGGAGCGAGCAGCACATCAGCGGGCCCTTCGACATGACCCTGGCACCGGATGCAGAAGGACTGTTCGTCGGCGACTATCAGGCGCTCGGCAAGGTGGGCAGCGTGTTCGTGCCCTTCTTCGTGCAGACCACGGACTCCGGCACCGCGGATCGCACGGACGCCTTCTATCTTCCCCCGCAGCCCAAGCCCCTGACCGCGACGCGCCGCGTCTCACGGGTGGCGCTGCCGGTGCCGACGCCCGTACCCAACGATGACTTCCGCCGCCGGATACACCAGAACATCATGCGCGTGTTGCGCGACGAGGACCCCGTCTGGGATGCGATCCGCGCCGCTCGCCAGGGTCAGTTGCAGCCGCCGTGACCGGTGGTGGCCGGCGTTTGCCGGCCACACCGTAGATGAAGATCCCGAAGAGGTTGGCGAACCAGTGGCGGCGGAAGAACGGGTCGCGTGCCACGACCGCCACCGGCATATAGAAGACCCCTAGGAAAACCAGTCGCCAGTCCC
>Ga0070714_100004176_pt1 | contig 10870 bp, 9 predicted proteins | sample LARL83metaG_FD_65450 | JGI IMG/M metagenome (GOLD analysis project Ga0070714, IMG submission 65450) | Corn, switchgrass and miscanthus rhizosphere microbial communities from Kellogg Biological Station, Michigan, USA - LAR L8-3 metaG | ecosystem: Host-associated > Plants > Roots > Rhizosphere ... | reverse complement strand
TCCTTGGTTGTGCGCTCGACATCGGCGGCTCGCCCAAGTCGGTCGCAGCCCGCGACGTACAGGATCATCAACCAGAAGAAGAGAATCGTTGCCAGCACGTAGAGGATGTCGATCACGAGGTTCTCCGATGTGAACGTGAGCGGCTCTTCACACGAGGAGCGATGCGATTTGATCGATGGCGGGGATTCGCGTCATCGGTGAGAGTGCGACGACCTGCGAGGCGGATTGCTTCGATCAGACTCACGGCGTCGAATCGCAGTACCAGCTGCACGAGGAGATAGATGACCAGCGCGACGAAAAGACCGCCGACGACAAGAAGGTCCCGACTGATGAGAATCATTCTGACGCTCACTGGCCTTACGCGCGCCCAACGACGCGAGCTTCGGCCGCAAAGAAGACGAGTAAGCGTATCGGTCGAGTCATAAAGCGCGCACAAAAAGAGAGGCGTGCGCCATAAAAAGGATGTAAAAGTTGCGAGGACGCTCACCTCTCGCTGCCACAATGCGGCGTTCCTCTCGTCACGCACTCGGCAGCGGTCCCTCTATGTGGTAAGGCTTTGCCCTACGGAGCGACAATTGGCCTTTCGGGTGCTCTACGCGAACGTCGGCATCTCGTCGTGTGAGCCGACACCGGCCACGGCCGGGAGCTCCAGCGTGAACACCGAACCACCGCCATCCCGCGGCGTAAACCGCACGCGTGCACCCTCCGCTTCGGCGAGTCCACGGGCAATCGAGAGGCCGAGGCCATGTCCGCGAATATCCGGCGGCACGCCGGGGGGACGGTAGAAGGGATCGAAGATCCGGTCGCGCTCCGTGATTGGAATCCCGGGACCACGATCCAGCACATCGATCGTTAGGCGATCACCGAGCTGGCGCGCTTGCACCTCGATCGCCGACTCGCGCGGCGAGTACTTCACCGCGTTCTCGATGAGATTCACCAGCACGCGCAGTGTTTGGGTAAAATCGAACAGGCCGGCGAGCAGCTCGCCTGCCGGTACGTCGATGTGCACGGCGCGATCGCGCAGCACGCCCGCCGCGCGGCGCAGCGCGGCGCCGATCAGCTCATCGACCGTGTTCACCGCGAGCGTCGGACGAACCGCGCCGGCGTGAATGCGCGACAGGTCGAGGAGGTCGCTCACGAGATTGTTGAGGCGGTCGGCTTCGCTCTCGATCACCCCCGCGCGGCTCGAATCCCCGCCACGCAGAATCTCATTCGCAATGCCCTTGATTGTCGTCAGCGGCGTGCGCAAGTCGTGCGAGACCGCGGTCAGCAGGGCATTGCGAAGACTTTCGACCCGCCGTTCCGCCTCCGCCCGCTCCGCCGTTGCGACGAGTCGCGCCCGCTCCGCCCCGAGAGCGGCGTAGTAGGTGAGGGCGACGAGCAGTCGCGCCTGCTCGGGCGTGAGCGACAATCCACCGGCAGAGGCAAGGCGCAGGACGCCGACCGTGTGGTCGCGCACCTGCAGCGGAAGAGCAATCGCTCGGACCGCAATTTCGTACGGCAGCCGCGGCTGTGCGTCACGGAAGCCGTCGGCAAGGCGTCGAATGAAGGAAACGGCACCGACTCGTGTGAGCCCACGCACGACGGCAGCTGTTTCAGCCTGCGCCTCCCAGCGCTGTCCCCCTGGCGATCGCTCGGGCGTTCTCAGCTCGTGCGCGACCCGAACGGTGCCGTCCATGAGCTCGACGGCGCTGGTGCCGTGTTCGATGATCCACTCCACGAGGCTACCCGCTGGCGCCGTGGACGCTCGAGGACTCTCGTACCCCGGGGGCGATTTTCCTTCGGGGCCCGCGCGCCGTCGCGATTGCGCAAGCCGCGTGACGCGGCCGTCGAGACCGCGAAAGTAGATCTCGCACTCATCCGCGTCGATCGATTGACGCATGACGCCGGCAATGGCTTGCAGCGCCTCGCCAGCGTCGGCGGCGTTCAACGTTTCCTCACCTAACGCCGCAAGCCGGTCCACCTCGATGCCTCGCTGCAGCGCCTGCTCCGCCGTCGCGTTCGCGCGATAGAGCAATTGCGCGGCGACCACGCTCGTCACGAGAAAGCTGACGAGGACGAGCCAGTCGAGCGGATTGGAGATGGTGAGGGTGAGATAGGGAACCAGGAAGAAGAAGTCGAAAGCCAGGAACGCCAATCCAGCAACCAGGAGTCCCAGGGTGCGCCCGCCAACCGCACTCGCCACGAGCACAATGAGCAGATACATCAGCGCGACGTGTGCTTTGTCGAGCGAGGATCGCACGAAATACATGCCGACTGTCGCCGCCGTCAGGAGGCCGAGCATGAGGAGCCAATTCGCCATTGCCCTCAGTCGCGTGGACGTCGCTTCACGAACGAAAGTCCGGGTGGCGACCGGCGACGGCGACGTCGTCACGCGAGCTCGCCCTCTGGCTCGAAGCGATAGCCAACGCCAGACTCGGTATGGATGTACTTCGGTCGCACCGGATCGGCCTCGATCTTCCGCCTCAGGTGCCCGACATAGACGCGGATGTATTGCTGCGCATCGCCTGTGGAGTTGCCCCACACGCGTTGGAACAGTTGCCGGTGCGTGAGGGTTTGTCGCGGATGCATGAGCAGGACGCGGAGCAACGCCCACTCGGTCGGCGTGAGATGCAGCAGGGTCCCCTTTCGCTCCACACGTCGCCGCGCCTGATCCACGGTGATTTCGCCAAAGGAAATCACATTGACGCTTTGCGCGGCCGGTGTCAGACGCCGCCTCATCTGGGCGCGAACGCGCGCCATGAACTCGACATTGCTGAACGGCTTGGTGACATAATCATCGGCTCCCGCATCGAGCAGCGCGGCCTTCTCCATATCTGACTGGCGAGCCGAGAGAACGATGATCGGAGCGACAGACCAGCGACGAATCTCACGGCACACCGCGATCCCCTCCATGTCAGGCAGCCCGAGATCGAGGATGATCAGGACGGGCGACAGGCCGGCGGCGAGGTCGATGCCGTCACTTCCCGTCGCCGCCTCCATGACACGGAGCGCGGGCGTCAGCTCGCCTTCCTCGAGGCCGAGGCGAAGAAAGCTCGTGTCGCCCTGCAGGGCGTCGCGGACGAGGTGCCGGATCTGTAGCTCGTCTTCGACGATCAGGACGGTAATGAAGTCTGCATGCACACCCGTATGATGCCGCTGTGAAAACATCGTAATCAGCGCGACAGCCGGAGTTTTACGCCTTTTTTATGGCGTGGGCTCCGACTTTTGTGCGGTCTTTACGCACCAGCCGGTACCTTGCGATCGCGATCAGAATCGCCAATCAGGACCGCGCTCATGACGCTCCCCATTATCCGTTCCTTTCGTTCTTCGACCACCACCGAGTCCGCGCGGCTCGTTCATCGCGTGCGCTCCCCGCGCACGGCCGAGCCGGAGGCAAACGTCCCTCTCGGTGACACAGCATCATGCGCCTATGATCCGAAGCTCGCGGCCTTTCTCGATCGCTTGTTGGAGCTCTCGGTCGTCGACTGGATCGGAATTGGGCGAAGCCTGATTGCCGATCGGGATGCGCTACTCGTCAGGCAGCGAGCGTGGGCGTTGCTGGAGGCGGCGATCGCGGATCACCGCCTCGGCGTTGCGGCGTGGGAAATTCGTGACGCGATCGATACAGCCGCATGTCTCGCCACGCGCGCCGCGCGCGGTTGGAGTCGCGACACGCGTGGATGCTTCGCGTCGACGCATGGCGCGGCCGAAGCCGCCGCGCTGGCACTTCTCGCGCGCGGCCACCTGCGCGCGGATGCTGTTGCCGCCTTGACGACGCCGTTCGCCGCGCTAATCGCGTGACGGGGACGCAGCGCTCAAGGGATCTTTCAAGGCTTGGCGCCGCCCTTGTTCACCGACCAGATGTAGGCCGCGACGGCCATTGCATCGCTACGAGAGATCCCGCCAGGATTGGCCACCATCACCGTCGATGGTACGCCGTGCGTGATGATGCGAAAGATCTCCTCGTACTGACCGTTCTTCGCATCTCGCCAGGAGTGGGCCTTGAGCGTCGGCGCCACCTGGGATCCCTCGAGCTGCTGCCCGTGGCAGGCGAAGCACGTCCCCTTTCCGTGGAAGATCGCACGTCCCAGATCGACCATCGCGGGAGTGATCGCTGATGTGTCGGGCCCCGTGGCGCTCGATTGCGCGGAGACGAAACCAGGCGCGAGCAGCGCCGCCATCATCGCCAGTGACAACCGGAAGCTGACCTGCACCTTCATATCGCCTGACGACTCCCGCCGACGAATCGGTCGAGCGATGCGCCGCCGGATCCGAGTGCGGCGAAGGTGAGGCAGGCACCCAGCAGCGTGAACTCGAACTCGAATCCATAGGGCGCGAAGAAACCGCCGGCAAAGCGCGCGACCGGTATGGCGACCAACATCTCGATCGCGAGAATCACTCCCGCCCAGCGCGTGAATACCCCGAGGATGATCGCCGCCCCGCCGAGTAGCTCTGCTGCGATCACGATCGCCGCCGCCAGTGACGGGAGCGGGATGCCGAGCTTCCCCATGATGTCCGCGGTGCCGGAGAGCCCAAACACGAAGAGCTTCTGCCCTCCATGCATGAGAAACACCAATCCGACGACGAGGCGCAGCGGCAGCATGCCCCACATGGACAATCGGTTCTCGATTGCCGGTGATGCATAGCTCCCCACCCTACCAAGCCCTTTGGACGTCTCCGTACGCGTGGCATCGGTCATAAGCACCTTGCTGTGGCGGTTCGCGAAGGCTAGCCCTAGCCCCAGGCACCCGGCGTCGAGCGCAATAGTCACATCTTGTGAGAGTGTGCTAACGTCCTATTGCGACTGTCCGAGTTTCCCCTACAAGATCGACGTCGTTGGTTGATGGCGCGCCACACGAATTCCCCAATATTGGCGCGAAACGATATCGCAGTGCCCGCCGCAGTCTGTCGTGGACCTTCCTCAGGATGGCGGTACATGCACGTATCCTCCCGTTTCGCTCCCGCTCTTGCCTTCATCGCTGTCGCCAGCTTTCCCATCGCCGCACACGCGATGACCGGTGGGCCTCCCTCCCCTCCCCATGCTCGAGGGGTCGCGGCAAGGACGGCCGATTCGGCGGTGCTCGTTCCCGGCATCGATCGCGATCACATGATCGCGCCGGCGTCGCTGCTGGCGGCACTCGCGCGGGTACACCGCGGCATCCCGAGCTTCTCCAGGCAGACGAAGCTCGCCTGCAGCGCCTGCCATTATCAGTTTCCTCAACTCACGCCATTCGGGCGCCTCTTCAAGCTGAACGGGTACACCCTCACTGGTCTCGAGACGATCGGGCAGCCGGCGGACACCGGCTCCGCGGAGACGCTGAAGCTCGCGCCCATTCCGCCCGCCTCGGCGATGGTCGTGACATCGATCACCAACTTGGCGAAGGCGCTTCCAGCGACGCAGAACAACACCGTGTCCTTCCCGCAGCAGTTCAGCCTCTTTCTCGCCGGGCAGGTGACACCGAAAATCGGAGTCTTCACGCAGTTCACCTATGCGGCGCCGGATGGCTCGTTCGGTATCGACAATGTCGACCTGCGGTACGCGACGCATACGTCGCTCGCGAAGCAGGACGTCCTCTTCGGACTGACGGTGCACAACAATCCCACGGTGCAGGACGTGTGGAACTCGATACCCGCCTGGGGCTTTCCGTTCATGGCCTCCGAGGTTGCTCCGTCACCGATTGCGAGCACCATCATCGATGGCACCATGGGCCAGCAGGTGCTCGGCGCCGGAGCGTATTCGCTGTTCGCGAACACGCTTTATGCGGAGCTCTCCGTCTATCGCTCGGCGCCACAGGGCATCACGCAACCGCTCGATTCGACGGCGACGAATGTCACGAATGGGGTCGCGCCGTACTGGCGGCTCGCCGTGCAACACCAGGGACCGTCCACGTACGTCATGGTTGGCACGTACGGGCTGGCGGCCCAACTCTATCCGACGGGCATTTCCGGCGCGGTGAACCACTACACGGATGCGGCGATCGATGCGCAGATCGAACAGAAGGTCAATGAGGGAATGCTCATCGGACGCACTTCGTTCATCCACGAGAGCCGTTCGCTCAATGGCTCGCTCGCCGCGGCGCCGGCGACCGCCGAGTTCCTCAAGGGCAATCTGCAGTCGTTCCGGGCGAGCGCGACCTATCTTCCGTCTCTTCGGTACAGCGTGAGTGCCGCGTATTTCTCGACGACGGGCAACATGGACCAGGTGCTGTATGCACCAGCCAGCGTCGTCGGCAGCCGCGTCGGGAATCCGAACACATCCGGGCTGCTCGGCGAATTCACGTACAACCCCTGGCAGAACACACGGCTCGGTGCCCAGTACACGTTGTACCAGAAGTTCAACGGCGCGAGCACGAACTACGATGGCTCGGGGCGGAACGCCGCTGGAAACAATACGCTCTACCTCTATCTCTGGGTCGCATTCTGAGCAGAATGGTTAATGGATTCTTTGTGGTGAGGAGACTCATCGTTCCGGGGTGAATGGGTTAATTGGTGCCAGCAGTCACCAATCACCGGAGCGATGAGGCGAGCGACAATCGGAAACGGCGGCGCGCCCACGCCCGCCGCGACAGCACGTGTCAGTCCGCGCCCGGCAAGCACGAGTGGCGCGACGACGGGTTTGCCTCGGCCTGACGACGAGCTCCTCGAGCTGGCATTCGTGGATGCCGCCGACGTGCTCACGCGGCTCGGCACGACGCGCAGCGGGCTGACGGAAGAAGAGGTCGAGACCCGACGAAGCAAATATGGGCGTAACGAAGTCGCCCGCGAAAAGCCGGCGACCTGGTACGCCGAGCTGGCACGTGCCTTCGCCAATCCATTCAATTTTCTGCTCACGACGCTCGCCGTGATTTCCGGTGTCACCGGTGATCAGGAGGCGATGATCGTCATCGGCGTGATGGTCGCCTTCAGCACCGGCCTGCGATTCGTCCAGGAGTTTCGATCGAACAAATCCGCTCAGGCCCTTCGCGCACTGGTACGCACGAGCACCGCGGTAGAACGCGAAGGCGACGAGTTTCCACCGGACAGCACGCCGGCAATGCGGCGTCGCGAGATTCCGATGGACGAGCTCGTGCCCGGCGACGTCGTGTACCTCTCGGCGGGCGACATGATTCCAGCTGACGTGCGCCTCATTGCCGCAAAGGACTTGTTCGTCGGACAGGCAGCGCTCACCGGTGAAGCGCTTCCGGTAGAGAAATCAGACCGCGTCGAGCGTCCGGCGACGACGCCAGCACTCACCGAGCTGGCGACGATCTGCTTCATGGGGACCAGCGTCGTGAGCGGGACGGCGACCGCAGTCGTCGTCGCGACGGGTGCGCGTACGAGCTTCGGTCGCATGGCGAAGGGCCTCGTCGGGCGGCGCGCTGACACCGCCTTCGACGTCGGCGTCCGCAATGTGAGCTGGCTCTTTATTCGTTTTATCGCCGTCATGGTACCGCTGGTCATTTTGATCAACGGTCTCAGTAAGGGAAATTGGTTGCAAGCTTTTCTGTTCGGACTCGCCGTGGCCGTCGGGCTCACCCCCGAGATGCTGCCGATGATCGTCACCACCAATCTCGCCAAGGGCGCGGTGACGATGGCGCGGCACAAGACGATCGTGAAGCGCCTCAATTCGATACAGAACTTCGGCGCGATGGATGTGCTGTGCACCGACAAGACGGGGACACTCACGCAGGACAAGGTGGTACTCGAGCGACACGTGAACGCCGTCGGTGAAGAAGACGATTTCGTCCTCGCCCTCGCGTACCTCAACAGCTTCTATCAGACGGGACTCAGGAACCTGCTCGACGTCGCGGTGCTCGAGCATGCGGAGCTGAAGCGCGAGCTGGCCATCGACAAGGCCTATGGCAAGGTGGACGAGTGCCCCTTCGACTTCACACGGCGACGCATGTCAGTCGTCGTCGACCACGAACACCGCGATCATCAGCTCATCTGCAAGGGCGCGGTCGAGGAGATTCTGGCCGTCTGTCGCTACGTGCGAGATGAGCCGCAACTGGGGGAAGGCGAGCGTGTCGTCGAGCTCAGAGACGAACGGCGTGACGATGCGAAGGAGCTCGTCGCCGAGATGAACGAGGATGGCTTTCGCGTCGTCGCGGTCGCGTACCGGGAATTTCCGGTCGATCATGGGCCGTACACGGTTGGCGATGAGCGAGATCTCATCCTCGCCGGCTTCGTCGGATTTCTCGATCCGCCGAAGGAGACCGCGGCGCCCGCGCTGCGTGCGCTCGGTCTGCACGGCATCGATGTGAAGATTCTCACTGGCGACAACGACCTCGTGACGCGCAAGATCTGCCGCGACGTCGGCATCGACGCGGAGCACATCGTTCTCGGCAGCGCGCTGCGGCGTGTCGACGACGCGGAGTTCGGCAAGCTGGTGTCGAACCACTCCGTGTTCGCGAAGCTCACCCCGGACGACAAGACGCGAATTGTCCGGTCGCTCAAGGCACTGGGTCACACCGTCGGCTTCCTGGGCGACGGCATCAACGACGCCGGAGCGCTCCGGGAGGCGGACGTGGGCGTGTCCGTGGACTCGGCGGTGGATATCGCGAAGGAGTCCGCCGACATCATTCTCCTCGAGAAGAGTCTGCTCGTGCTCGAGGAAGGGGTGATCGAGGGAAGACGTACCTTCGGGAACACCATCAAGTACATCAAGATGACGGCAAGCTCGAACTTCGGGAACGTGTTCAGTGTGCTCGCCGCGAGCGCATTTCTGCCGTTCCTGCCGATGCTCCCGATTCAGCTGCTCACGAACAACCTGTTGTACGACTTCTCGCAGACGTCGATCCCGTGGGATGACATGGATCCGGAGTACCTCGCGGTCCCGCGGCAGTGGCGCGCCGACGATATTGGCCGCTTCATGGTCTGCATCGGCCCAATCAGCTCGATTTTTGACATCGCGACGTTCCTGCTCATGTGGTTTGTCTTCAAGGCGAATACGCCCGCGCGGCAGTCGCTCTTTCAATCGGGATGGTTCATCGAATCGTTGCTGACGCAGACGCTGATCGTGCACATGATACGGACGGCGAAAGTCCCATTTTTCCAGAGCCGCGCCGCGTGGCCCGTTCTGCTGCTGACAGGCGGCATCATGGCTTGTGGTCTGGCGCTTCCCTTCCTCGCCGTCGGTGCAAAGCTGAAGCTGCAGCCTCTGCCAGGCAGCTACTTCGTTTGGCTCGCGGTAATCCTGCTGAGCTACTCGGTGCTGACGCAGCTCGTGAAGGGATGGTACGTGCGGCGCTTCGGTGCATGGCTGTGACGGCCGGACAACGCGCCGCCTTTGCGGCGCTGCTCCTCACATCCCGTGTCGCGTCCGCACAATTCGATCGATCCACCTCCTGCCATGCGCCGAGCGCTCAGCTTCTTGGCGCGCAGGCGACATTCATCGGCCAGAAGCTGCCGCCATTCCACGCTGCTTACAGTGGACCGATGAGCCTGACGCCCGATGGCGACCGCCAGTTGAGCCAGAGTTATGGCGTGTACGGCGGCGCGTGCCTCACGAGTCATATCGCTGCATATGTCGACGTCGAAATGATCCACGGGAGTGGTATCAGCCACGCGTCAGGCGTTGCCGCGGTGACCAACGGCGACGTGCTACGCCAGGGATCGGTGGATCTCGGCACGGGGCCGTATATCGCTCGGGCTTTTGTGCGCTGGACGATTCCTCTCGCGAGCACATCACGCGACACGATGCCAGCCTCCATGGATGCTCTACCAGGCGTCGTGAGCAGCCGACGGATCGAGATCGACGCCGGCAAGCTTGCCGCGACGGACATGTTCGATCTCAACCGCTACGCGAACTCGACACGCACCCAGTTTCTCGACTGGGTGTTGTTCAACAACGGCGCATGGGATTATGCCGCGGATACGCGAGGGTATACGAATGGCGTTGCCGTCGTATTTCTGGACGAGAGCTGGTCGCTGCGCGTCGGCAGCTTTCAGATGCCGACATTCGCGAATGGCAACACCTTCGACGATGACATCGCCACCGCACGTGGCGACAATATCGAGCTCACGGTCAACCTACCGCGGAATGCCATCGTCAGGCTGCTTGCGTATGAGAATCATGCGCGGATGGGCCGGTATGCGGTGGCGACGGCAATCGGGAAGGAGAACTTCGTCGCGCCGAACATCGTCGCCGATGATGCGCCCGGGCGCACCAAATACGGTGCGGCGGTCAATGCCGAGCTGCCGTTGGCCGACTCCGGTGCAACGGGTGTCTTCGCACGCCTCGGTTGGAACGACGGACACAATGAGAGCTTCGTCTTCACGGAGGTCGACCGTCACCTCAGCACTGGCATTCAGGCCGCCGGTCGCAATTGGCGCCGCGCCGACGATGTGGCGGCGATCGCCATCGCAATGGACGGACTCTCCGCGGATCATCGCGATTATCTCGCGGCCGGGGGCCGCGGCTTTCTGCTCGGCGACGGCGCTTTGCGATATGGGCAAGAGATCGTCGCCGAGGGTTATTACAGCGCGACGCTCTGGCGAGGGGTGTATCTCTCGCCGGACGTGATCTGGATCGTGCATCCGGGCTACAATCGCGATCGTGGACCGGCCGTCGTGCTGACAGCGAGACTGAGCCTCCGATATTGACCGCGGCGCCGTTGTAGGCGACGGGCATCGAACTCGTCGCGTGCCACATTTGCCCAATGGGCACGGCCTAACGGTGAGCGATGCAGTTCCGCTCGAGCGAGATGCGAGGCGGCAGGAATGACAGACAGTCTAGTAACTCTGGATCTCACCCAGCCTCGCGCCCACTAGGGCTAGATTCAGAAGAACGAGATGAGACCTCGAAGGGCCGGCGAGCGTCGCTCGCCGGCCCTTCGTTTCCACCGTCCACCGTCCACCGTTCAGAATCCGATCTTCGTTCCGAAGAAGAATGTCGGGCCGTAGTACT
>Ga0070714_100004175_pt1 | contig 10870 bp, 9 predicted proteins | sample LARL83metaG_FD_65450 | JGI IMG/M metagenome (GOLD analysis project Ga0070714, IMG submission 65450) | Corn, switchgrass and miscanthus rhizosphere microbial communities from Kellogg Biological Station, Michigan, USA - LAR L8-3 metaG | ecosystem: Host-associated > Plants > Roots > Rhizosphere ... | reverse complement strand
CTCCGGGAGAGGAACTTCCGGCACCTCGTGCTGCCCCAGCGCCGCTGGCTCATCAGGAGATCCCCGATGGGCCAGCTGGACGCGGCGTCAGGACACTGGAGAATGACTTCCGCGGCGGAGACCTCTCCGAGCGCGATGCTTCGCTTCAGCGCCGCGCGCGCGAGCCGGATCTTGTTGGCTCGCTCGAGCGCACGCAAGCGCTGCGGCTCGGGGGTCTTCAGTGCGGTCGACGTCATGTAGTGCTCTCACTTCCCAACGTTCGGGTCCGCCGCAGCGGACGTTGACCAGTACCGGCAGCCGCCTGGCATCAGGCGTCAGCGAGCCGCCGGCCCTTCGTTTAATTCGGAGCCGAGGCCTCGGCTCTGATGTTCGGTGATGGCTTCCCGGGGTGGTTTCTCCCGCCGCCGGCCCTCCGCGCCGCGCGGCTCACCATCACCCTGCGACGCTTTAGAAGCTAGAACAAACCGCTCGGTCACAGCAATGTCACACGGCGGTGACATGCGCTTAGAGCGCCTTTTTTCTCTCGCCCGGTGTCTTGTGCAGGAACGGACAAGTGAGCGGCGGCTCACTGGCCGCCGGGGAGCGTCCCATGCTCGGACTCGAACTCGCGCTTGACCTTCGCAAATGCTCTGAGCGCCCGGTCGAGGGTCTCCCGGTCATGGGTCGCCATCACGCTCGTGCGCAGCAGCGCGCCCGCCGGCGGCACGGCCGGATGGATCATCACGTTGACGAAGACGCCGTTCTCATAGAGGGCCTTCCAGAGAAAGACGGCCTTCCAATCGTCGCCGACCAGGACGGGCACCACGGGGGTGATCACCTCGCTGCCGTCGGCCAGCCGCGTGGGCGGGACGACGTGGAAGCCGAGCTCTGAGAGTCCGCGGTGCAGGTAGGCGGCGTTGTCAAGGACCTTGGCAAACAGGTCGCGGCCCTCGTCGGAGCGGCAGATGCGCACGGCGGCCAGCGCCGCCCCCACCGCGGCGGGAACCCCGGAGGCGGTGAAGATGAACGAGCGCGCCTGGATGCGCAGGAACTCGATGACGTCGGCCGGGCCGCCGATGACGCCGCCGCACGAGGCCAGCGACTTGGAGAAGGTGGCCATCCGCAGGTCGACCCGGTCCTCGACGCCGAGCAGCTCGCACGCTCCGGCGCCCCGGGCGCCCAGCACGCCCAGCGCATGAGCCTCGTCGACCATCAGGCGGGCCCCGTAGCGCGAGCACAGATCGCAGATCTCGGGCAGCGGGGCCACGTCGCCCTCGGTCGAGAAGACCCCATCCACGACGACCAGAATCCCGCCGCCGTCCTCGGTCGCGCGGTCGAGACGCTTCTCCAGCTGGTCCAGGCGGTTGTGGCGGAAGGCGCGGAGCTTGGCGCCCGAGATCTTGATCCCGTCCAGGATCGACGCGTGGTCGCCCGAGTCGGCGACGACGGTGTCGCCCGGACCCAGGATGGTGCCCAGCGCGCCGACATTGGCCTGGTGGCCAGTGGTGAAGACCAGCGCGGAGTCGACCCCGAGCCACTCGGCCAGCTCGGCTTCGAGCTCGAGGTGGAGGTCGAGTGTGCCGTTGAGAAAGCGCGAGCCGGTGATGCCCGTGCCGTAGCGGTTCAGCGCGTCCATCGCGCCCTGCCGGACGCGCTCGTCGCCAGTCAGCCCCAGGTAGTTGTTGGAGCCGAGCATGATCCGGCGGCGGCCCTCCATCTCCACCACGGGAAGCGTGGGGCCCTCGAGCGTGTGGAAGTAGGGAAGGGCGTCGAGGTCGCGGGCCGCCTTGAGCTGCGCGATGCGCTCGTGCTCGCGCGCCTTGGCGAAGACGTCTATTGATGTCGACATCTGAGCAAAGGTAATCGTAACGACGGTCGCGATCGCGCCTCGGCCGGTCCTGGCGGCGGCGAGGCTGACCGCGTACGCTGTCACCATATGCCGCCGATGTCTGGAGACGAGTCCATCCGCTTCGGGTCCGCTCCGATCGTGGACGCCGACGTCGTGGACGAGCCCGGGGCCCCGGTCGCCGCCGAGGAGACGGTGCAGGGCATGCCCGTCCTGGCCGAGGTGCGCGCGGTCCAGCCGCACTCGCCGGCGTCACTGCCCGCCGTGCAGGCCGCCGCCGTGGCCGCCACCAGCTTCGTCGCCGGCGCCGCGACCCTGGCGCTGGTCCGCCGCCACACCGCGCGCAAGCTCGCCCGCAGCCGGCCGCCGCGCCGGGCGCTGGACGCGCTGCCGATCGTGGGCTCGCGCAGCTTCCTGGTGGACGTTCACCTACTGGCGAAACCCGGAGAGTGAGAGCCTCACCCGCGGTGCGTGACGCCCGGCCGCCCGACGGCCGTGCCTACGCCGTCGAGGTGCGCCGCGAGGTCCGCCCGCGGTGGGCGTTCCGGCTCTCGCGCCGGGTCGGACTGGACCGCGTCGCGCGGCTGCGCGGCGGGGTCGTGCACCGCCTGATCCACCGCGGCGACGACCCGGTGTTCATCCGCGTCGTCCAGCTGAGCGCCGACCGGGTGCTGTTCGGCGCCCAGGCCCACTCCCGCGACGTGGCCGAGTGGGGCATCGAGAGGATGCGCGCCGCCACGGGGCTCGACCTCGACCTCCAGCCCTTCTACGAGCGCTTCCGCTTCGATCCGCTCATCGGACCGGCCGTCCGGGCCAATCCCGGCCTTCGCCCCCACGGGCGGCCCGACCCGTTCGAGGCCCTGGTGTGGACGGTGTGCGAGCAGCTCATCGAGTACGAGCGCGCGGCGGCCATCCAGCGCCGGCTGGTGGCGCGCCTGGGCCGGCGCTGCCGGGTCAGCGGCCTGGCCGACTCCCCCTCCGCGGCGGTCCTGGCGGCCCAGGCTCCGGCGCTGCTCGAATCCTTCGACCTGACCGAGACCCGGGCGCTGGCGCTGGTCAAGGTGGCGCGCGAGGTCGCCTCCGGGCGGGTGGACCTTTCAGACCCCGACCACGAGCGCGGGTGGAAGCGGCTGCGGGCGATCCGCGGGGTGGGCAGCTGGACGATCGAGACGCTGGCCCTCACCGGGCAGGGGCGGCTCGACCAGCTCCCCGCCGGCGACCTGGCCTACCTCAAGCTGGTCGGGCGGCTGCAGTCGGGCGGGCGGGGTCCGGGTTCCCGGGCCACCGAGGAGGACGTGCGGGAGCTGTTTGCCCCCTACGCGCCCTGGGCGGGGCTGGCGGGACTGCACGCGCTGTCGGGCGCCGGGAGCGCGGCGGCGCTCCGCCTCGCCGCCTGACCTCGCTCCGCCGCCGGGAGGACTACTCGTGGATGGGTGAGACCACCACGTGGTTGCCGCAGGGGGCGATCCGCGGACCTGCCCGCAGCGAGACGCGCTGCCAGTGCGTCGGCGATCCCGGGGCTGACAGCATCGCCGCCGCGGCGGTCCGGCACACCCGCGCGCCCTTGTACTCGTTGTTGGTCACCAGGCTGATCCCGAAATGGGCAGTCGCTCCGGGCTTCAGTGCCACCGCGTGGGGCCGTGACTGCGTGTCGGGGAAGAAGCCGTCGCGTCGGCCGACGCGCAGGGGCAGCGGCCGGCCCGCGCCGTTGAGCAGGCGGGCCCCCGGGTAGCCGCGCAGCAGGCAGGCCGCCTGCGAGCGGTTGCGCACCGCGACATGGAGCTCGAGGTGACCGGTGGCTCCCTCAGTCCCCGAGTAGGACAGCGCCAGCTGTGACCCCGCGCACGCGGTCGTGTGCGGCGCGCCCGCGCTGTGGGGCGGGGTCTGCGCACGTGTCGACGAGTGCGACAGCGAGCTGCCGCAGCCTGCCAGCGCCAGGGCCGACAGCACCGCGGCTCCGGCGATCCATCTCTGCATCCGCCACATCGTAGGCGGCCTCATGGGCCCTTGCGCAACTCTGCGCCCGGAACCAGTGTGAACTGGACCGTCTCCCACGGAGCGTCCGCCAGGCCACGAGCCAGGGCCTCGTCGTCGGGGAATCCATCGCTGAGGCGGCGTCCCTCGCAGTGCACGCGGACCTCGGGCGCCGAGAACGGCCACGGGTCCAGGCTGACGCCGCACGGCGAGACCGCCTCCATCGCGATGGCGATCGTCGTGCCGTCCGCGGCGCTGGGCACGTCCTCCAGCGTCATCGGCGCCCAGTCCAGGAGGAGGGCCAGTGAGATCGTGTCCCAGATCCACACGAGCCCGCTGTTGCGGGCCAGGCGCTCCGGCGTGACGTGGGGCGCGGTCACCGGATCGGTGCGCAGTGCCCGCAGCAGGCGCGCCTCGAGCGCGGCGGCGTGGGCCAGGAACGCAGTCACCGCGCTCGCGTCCTCTGGGCTTGCGCGCTTGAGGTCGAAGCCCTCGTAGAGGCGCCGGCCGTGCCGGTTCGCCAGCAGCGCCGCATACCGGCTCTGGGTGACCAGTCGCTCGGGCCCGCGCGACCACAGGCCCGCGTTGGCCTGCGCGCCCATCTGGATGAAGGACTGAGGCAGGCCGGTGTCGGGGTGGCGCGCGGGCTGAAGGTCCCACCGCGCCATGCCGACGTCATGCTGCTCGGCGCCCAGCGCCACCTCGTCCAGCGGCTGCACCGCGCCGAAGCGCTCGTTGCCCCAGGCGCGGGCGAACTGTCCGCACAGCCAGGCATGGGAGGCCTGGCCCACCGCCAGCACGCCCGCCGCGTCGTGGCGCAGGACCATGGCCGCGGGTCAGGGCCCCTGGCCGGCCAGTAGCTGGTTGGTGGCCGCATCGACGATCGTCGCGGGGCTCTTGATGAGGTGCTGGGCGAGCATCCACTTGCCAAACGCGGTCCACTGTCGCTGGTCCTGCCAGCCCCAGGACAGGCTCGCCTTGGCCGGGAAGAACGACGACAGAGTGGCCTCGACGCTGGCCTGCTGAAGCTTGCGGCTCAGCGTCGGGTTGGCGCGCACCAGCGCGTCGACGCCTCCCGTTGGATCGGCGCGCACCGCCTGATAGCCGCGACCGAGGGCCTGCACGAACCGGCGCAGCTCGTTGTTCTGGTTGGCGATCTCGTTCTCGCGCACCACCAGCACCAGCTCGTCGTAGGGAGGGACCCCGGCGTCGTCGACGCGGATGACGTCGGGATGCTTGCCCGCCTGGCGCAGCTGGATGGCCTCGTAGTTCCAGTATGCGCCCAGGGTGGCGTCCACGCGCCCCGACAGCATGGCCGGCACCAGGTTGGCGCCGACGTTGACGTTCTTGACCGAGCCGGCCGGCACGCCGGCGTGGTCGAGGATCGTCTTCAGGTATGCCTGCTGGTAGGGGATGCCGGCATTGCCGATCGTCTTGCCGCGCAGGTCCTGTGGCGAGGCGATGTGCTTGGAGTGCAGCGACACGATCGAGGTCAGCGGGCGCTGGACGAGCGCCGCGATCGCCACCAGGGGCTCGCCGGCGTCGCGGGCGAGCATGAGCTGTGGCTCATAGGAGATGGCGGCATCGACCTTGCCGGCCGCCAGCAGCTGCAGCGGCGTGGCCGGGTCGGTGGGGACCTTGACGTGCACCTGCAGCCCGGCCTTGGCGAAGCTGCCGTTGGCGAGAGCCTCGTAGATCCCGACGTGGTCGGCGTTGGGCAGCCAGTCCAGCATCAGGTTCAGCGGCTGGGCCTGGGAGGCGGACGGCGCCAGGGTGTCCTTCTTCTCGCCGCAGGCGGCGAGGGCCAGCGCGGCCAGGATGGCGCCGATCACCAGCGCACTACGTCGTCTCATCGGGAAGGGTCTCCAATCGGTTGATAGGCCCAGGGCACCGTCAGGCGCTCGGCCAGGGTCAGCAGCGCGAACAGCGCGATGGCGAACAGCGACAGCACGACGACCGCGGCGTAGGCCCGCGCCGTCAGCAGCTGTGGGATCGACTGTTCGAACAGGTATCCCAGTCCCGAGTTGGCCCCCGCCTGCTCGGCGAAGACCGCTCCGATCACCGCCACGATGACGGCGATCTTGGTCCCGGTGAACACGCCCGGCAGCGCGGACGGGAGCTCCACGCTCCAGAAGACGCGTCGGCGGGGCATGTCAAACGTGCGCATCAATTTGATCAAATCTGGGTCGACGGCGGCGAAGCCGGCCAGCGTCGTCACGACGATCGAGAAGAACGACACCAGCGCGATCACCACCAGCTTGGGCAGGATGCCGAATCCCAGCCACAGCACGAGCACCGGCGCGAGCATGGGGATGGGGATCGTCTGCGAGGCGATGAGCACCGGCCAGGACGCCCGGCGCACGGTGATGAAGAAGTGCATCGCGCTGGCCAGCGCCAGCGCCGCGACCGCGGCGACGAGGATCCCCAGCACCACCTCCTCGGCCGTGACCAGGAAGTTGGACCACAACAGCCCCCGATCCTCGAACAGCGACTGGGCGACGGCGTGGGGGGCGGGGAGGATGAGCGGGTCAGCGCCGCCGAGGTCGACGTAGAGCTCCCACACGCCCAGCAGGGCCAGGATGAGCACCAGGGCACCCGGCCAGGAGACGCCCCGGCTCAGGCCCAGCGCCGTGCGCAGGGTGGAGCGGCTCATGCCGGCATCCCCAGCGCCTCGAGCACGCGTTCGCGCAGCGCCACCACGTCGGCGTCGGTGCGCCGCCGCGGCCGCGCCAGCGCCACCGGCACCTCGCAGACGACCCGGCCCGGACGCGCCGACATCACCACCACCCGGTCGCCCAACACCACCGCCTCCTCGACGTCATGCGTGACGAGCACCACGGTGCGCGGCTCCGAGGTCAGGACCTGGGCCAGCCAGCCCTGCATCTCGGCGCGGGTGATGGCATCCAGCGCGGCAAACGGCTCGTCGAGCGCCAGCACCGGCTTGCCCGCCAGCAGCGACCGCAGGAACGAGACCCGCTGGCGCATCCCCCCCGAGAGCTCCGCCGGACGTGCGCGCTCGAACTCCCCCAGCCCGAAGCGCTCCAGCCACGGGGCGGCCGTGGCCCGCGCGTCGTCGCGGCCCATGCCCCGGGCGCGCAGCGCCAGCGCCGCGTTGTCGATGGCGCTCAGCCAGGGCAGCAACAGGTCGCGCTGGGGCATGAGCGCCGCGGGGGCGCTCACCACGGTGCCCGCATCGGGAGCCTGCAGGCCGCAGATGAGCTCGAGCAGCGTCGTCTTGCCGCAGCCGCTGGGGCCGACGACGGTCACGATCTCCCCCGGGGCCGCCCGCAGCGTCACGCCGTCCAGCGCGTGGATCTCGCCCGTGCGCGACGGGAACGTCCGGCTGACCCGCTCCACGTGTACGCCGCCGGTGCCTTGGCGCTCTCCAGTCTGGGGAGCGGCCCCGGATGCGGACATATCCACGTGAGCAACCACGTATCTCCCTTCGCGGGCATTACCCCACAGGTTCTAAGGGTCAGCGCCGGGCCGCGTGGCGTACGGAGGGCGCTATCTCAGCCGGCGTACCCGCCAGCCCCCCTGGTTGTCAGGTCTGCGCGGGGGATGCTAGCGCCACCGACGCGCCCGGGGCGGCATGCGGCGGGCTCGCGACAAGCGCGCGGTCCGGGCGTCGTGGTGCGATAGGGTGGCCCCGCGATGCGCGAAGCGAGGGTCGATCACCGGATCACCGTGGCGGCCGCGCTCACCGCTCTGGTGGTGCTGGCGCTCACGCCCGCCGCGTCGCTGGCCGCGAGGCGGTTGGTGGCGCCGCGGCCCACGTTCAAGCCCCGGATCGGCTTCGCCATGGGGCTCGAGCCGCTGCACGGCGCCCAGGAGATCGCCACCAGCCCGAGCATCCCCGTCCTGTACCACGGCGGGGTGGTCATGCGCAACGTCACCATTCACACGGTCTTCTGGGCGCCGGCGGGCTACCACTACGACGGCTCGCCGGGTGCCGGGGCGCTCGGCTACGTGCCGCTCATCCAGCAGTTCCTCTCAGACGTGGCCCATGACTCCGGCTCCACCGGCAACGTCTTCTCCCTGCTCAACCAGTTCGGCGACCGCGCGGGCGCCGGCGCCTACCAGGTCCACTACGACCCGGCGGTGGACTCCGTCGTCGATACGCACGCCTACCCGGCCGCCGCCAACCAGTGCCCGTCACCGTCCGGCGTCGCCACCTGCGTCACCGACCTCCAGGTTCAGCGCGAGCTCGATCGCCTGATCGGGACGAGCGCGCCGGCCGCGCGCGGCCTGACCAACATCTACTTCGTCCTGCTGCCCCCCGACGTGGACGAGTGCATCACGATCGGCAGCTGCGGCACGTCGGCGTTCGCGGGCTATCACTCCGCGTTCTCGCTGGGTCACGGGCTGACGGTGTACTCGCCCATCCCCGATCCGCAGATCGAGTTCACGCCGCCGCCCGGCTCCGATCCCGAGGGCAGTCCCGAGGCGGAGTCGACCATCGACACCGTCGCCCACGAGGCGGTCGAGGCGATCACTGACCCGATCGGCACCGGGTGGATGGATCCCAACGGCTTCGAGACCGCCGACAAATGCGAGAACGGTCCCCAGCAGGGCGCGCCGCTGGGCTACGCCGCCGACGGCTCGCCCTACAACCAGCTCATCGACGGTCACCAGTACCTCATTCAGGACATCTGGTCCAACAGCCGCAGCGGCTGCGTCCAGAGCTCGACCACGGTCGCGTCCATCCCCGCGCTGCACACCCTGGACCTGCATCAGTTCAGCTCGCGGGTGAGTGGGAGTCTGGGGGCGCCGCGCCGGGTACCGGTGACGGTCATCGTGTCCCGCGCGGGGGCCGCGGTGGCCCTCGCCCAGGGAGTGAGCCGCGCCGACGGAACGTGGGGGCCGCTGACGCTGCGCGGCAGCGACGGTCACCCGCACGCGGTCGGCGATGACCGCGACACCATCGAGGTCCTCTACGGCCTGAGCAGGGACAGCCCGGCGCCGGACTTGATCCAGACCGGCGACGGCGGCAACCCGTTCACCGAGTCGGGCTTCACCGGCTGGTTCGACCTCGATCACGGCTATGCGGTGGCCTCCGGGGCGCACCGGACCGTCTACGCGATCGGGCCGTGCGGGCAGACCGGCGTGCTCACGCTGCGGGTCGGCGCCGCGCTGGCGCCCTCGCCCACCGAGCAGTGCGAGACCGAGAGCGACCTCGCGCCCATCTTCGTGCACCATGTGGGTCCGGGCACCGCGGTGACGCTGAGCAGCGAGGACAACCGCGGCGGCTACGCGCTCGAACCCAACGGCGCGCTGGTGAAGATGACGATCGCGGTGGGGGAGCCCAACAGCGTCACCTCGGTGGCCAACGGCCAGCTCATCGTGAAGCCCTCCGGCTTTCCGACGTGCACCGCGTTCTTGAGGATCCGGACCGTCCGCTGCTCGGGTCTCGTGCCCCGGGCGGCCTACCACCTGGTGCGCCGCGGCGCGACGCTCGGCCACGGGCGCGCCGGCGCCGCGGGCGCGGTCACGATCAGCGGCCTACCGGTGCACGGCGGCGATGTGGTCACCCTGATCAACGCCGCGGGCCGGCGCCTGACCGCGCTGCACATCGCCCATCTGCGCGTCGACCTGATCGGCAACGAGACCGCGGTGGCGTCGGGCAGCTGCCAGAGCGGCGACTACTGGGGGCCGCCGGTGGCCAAGCCGCCGATCAGCGCCTCGATCGGGCTCGGCATCGGTGGCACGGGGACGATCTGTCCGCCCAGCGGGCACGCCAAGGGGCTGCCGGCCGCCGACATCACCCAGACCGATGACTTCTCCGGCGGCCAGACCGTGACCCAGGTCCCGCAGATCCAGTCGACCGCCCCCATCCAGGACGAGACCCTCTACGGGTCCTTCGTGGCCTCGGCGCAGTCGGGGCTGCCCGGCCCGCACGGCGCGATCGCGGCGACCGGCGCGCCCGTGGCGCTCACGATCACCCGGGCGGGCTCCACGCACCGCGTGTTTCATGCCGCCAACGTCGACACCCCCCGCGGCGTGGACGTGCCCGCGCTGAATCCGGGCGCGTACGTCGCGACCTGGCTGCTCCACGACGCCGCGGGCGACACCCGCACGCTGACGACCCGGTTCGTCGACGAAGCCTGAGCGCGCTCTCGTCCAGGCCAGCTCAGCCGTCGAGGCGCTCGAGCTTGTGCAGGAACGCCACGCCGGCCGTGGTGGCGGCCGCCGGGGGTCCGCTGAAGCCGTAGCCCGCGACCGTGAGGCGGGTGCTGAGGAACGCGTCGAACAGCGTGTCAGGGGTCGGGGCCGACGGCGACGCGCCGGCGGACAGCCCGGCCAGCAGCTCGATCCCGGGATGGGATCTCGCCGCCTGCCGTGCGGCTGACCCCACGAACGAGGCGAACTCCGACGCGTCGTCCTGGGTGGCCTGCGCCGGCGCCTCGAAGGCGTCGGCGTGGCGGGCGGTGTCACGCGCCAGGCCCAGGCGCAGGAACTCCGCGTCGCGACCGCGCGCGGGCGTGAGCGGGGCCAGTGAGGCGACCAGGCTCGTCTGCGGGGCGGCGATGAAGAGCAGGCCGTGCTGATGGACGGTGGCGGCGGCCAGCGCGTAGTAGCGGGCCGGGTTGCGCTGCTGAGCTCGCGGCGTCGCGCGGGTGGCGCCGGCGGCGTAGACGATGGCGGCGGTGCCGGGCCGCAGGCGCCCGGTGCTCACGGCCGCGGCCAGCTTGGCCTCGTCGGGGAAGGTCATCGTCGGCACCGCTGACCCCATTCCCAGCAGCGCCAGCGAGGCGGTGCTGGCACCGGTCACGAACGTCCGCGGCGTGTTGAAGAAGTGCGCCGCCGTCGCGTGGGCGGCCAGTTGCAGGCGCGACAGGAGGTCCGCGCTGACGATCCACGACGGGGTCGGATCGGGCTGGGTGCCGTCACCGGCCTGGGCCTCGGCCGCGTAGTTGCCGAACAGGATCTGGCCGGGGCCCAAACCCGGCACGCCGCAGGCAAACCCGGCGTAGCTGGTGGGGGTGAAGCTCGCGTCGGCCACGATCGTCCCCGGCAGGTCGAAGGCAAAGCCCACCACCCCGATGTGCTTGCTGTCCAGGTAGTCCAGCA
>Ga0070714_100004174_pt1 | contig 10870 bp, 9 predicted proteins | sample LARL83metaG_FD_65450 | JGI IMG/M metagenome (GOLD analysis project Ga0070714, IMG submission 65450) | Corn, switchgrass and miscanthus rhizosphere microbial communities from Kellogg Biological Station, Michigan, USA - LAR L8-3 metaG | ecosystem: Host-associated > Plants > Roots > Rhizosphere ... | reverse complement strand
CCTGCGCGAGCCGGCCGGGACCGGCTGCGGGTGCTGCTGGTGATCTGCCACCCGGCGGCCGTACGCCCAGCGCGCCGCCTCGTCCTCGTCGGAGACGGATGCATGGTAATGATCGGCCGTCCTGGCTGCCTGCCGCGCCGCGTACGACCACTGGTCCCGTCCGGGCGGACACCAATCTCACCGTCTACCTTGTCGGCGCCGCTGACCGGCGCCGGCTTCGCTCCGAGGCGCCGCGCCCGAGTGACGGCTCACGGCTCAGGCAGCGCTTGGCGAGTAAAATCAGGGACGGACAAGCCCGTGACGGCGAGGCGAGGAGTTCACATGGCCGCTGGCATCGAGGACATGGTTTCCATCCCGCGAGCGGAGCTGGACGCACTCCGGGCAGAGAACCGGCGTCTGCGGCGTGAAGCCGGAGATGTCGAGGCGCTGAGGCGCATCCAGTCGGATTCTGGGGACGGTCGTACCTTCACCCGCGAGGAACTGGCGGAGGCCTGGGGATTGAGTGAGTGACCGAGTCCTTCGCTTCCCGGACAGGACTTGGAACGAGCTCGAAGGACTGCCGCAACCGCTTCGAAACGCCGCCCACAAGGCGATATTTCACCTGCTCGAAGAACCAGTTCCGGCACTTGCCGACCCGCTTCCCGACGTAGACCCGCTGCCCGGTTCGTACCGTCTCCATCTTCCGTCGGACGGTCTGACCATCTGGTATACGGTCACCGCGCAACCGGATGGGCAGGTCGTCATCGTCGTGCAGTACGTCAAGGCCGACACCTGAATGCGGCCCTGCTGATCCAGCTCAGCAACACGCGCACCCGCCTTCGCCTCGGAATCTGTCACCCCCTGTCGCGGTGTCCGAGTGAAGGGAATGGCACTACTATCGCCGTATTGAGTGGGCTGGGGGTGAGGTTTCGTGGTGGAGTTGCGGATCAGGGAGCTGGCGGCTGGGCCTGCCGGACGGCGGCGGGTGGAGGTTGCCTGGCAGGACGGCGCATCGCGCCGGCTGGCGGTCAACGAGATCGACGGCATGCCCGGTAACGGGGACGGCGAGCGGATCCGCTGGTATTTAGAGGACTACGCCGAGTTCCCGGCGCATCCCGCGCCCGAGATCGCGCGGGACGCGGAGGCGCGGCTCGCCGAGGTTGGAGCTGACCTGTTCCGGTGGGTGTTCGCCGGGATGGACGCGGCGGGGATCTGGGAACGGGCACGCGACCGGCTCGGGGAGGTGCGGGTCGAGGTCGAGGCCGACCCCGAAGCCGGACCCGGGCTGGCGTGGGAACTGCTCAGGGATCCCGGACGGGACGCGCCCCTGGCGCTGGGCGCCAAGGCGTTTGTGCGTACTCACCTACGCGCGGCCGGCCACCCGGATCTGCCCGAGCCCGCCGGGGACCGGCTGCGGGTGCTGCTGGTGATCTGCCGCCCGGGCGGCCGCGCCGACGTGCCGTTCCGGTCGGTGGCGAGCCGGCTGGTGCGGGGCGGAGCCGAACAGATGGCCGGCCTGGACCTGGACGTGCTGCGCCCGGCCACGTTCGCCCGCCTCTCCGAGGTGCTGCACTCCGCGCACGCGGCCGGGCGGCCGTATCACGTGGTGCACTTCGACGGGCACGGCACCTGGGTCGACGTGACTGACCTGGCTGGGGTGGACCTCTCGCCGCACAGGTACCTCGCGCCGGTCCGGTCGGGCCAGCACGGCTACCTGCTGTTCGAAGACCCGGGCAGCGAGCAGAACCAGCAGTTCGTCGACGGGCCGACCCTGGGCCGGCTGCTCACCGAGACCGGCGTTCCGGTCCTGGTCCTGAACGCGTGCCGGTCCGCCTACGCCGAGGCTGTCCAGGCTCCCGAAGAGGACGACGCGCTCGCCAAGGACGTGCACGCGCGGATCAAGGCATACGGCTCGCTGGCGGCGGAGATCGCCGACATCGGCGTGCCCGGCGTGGTCGCGATGCGGTACAACGTCTACGTCGTGACCGCCGCCCAGTTCGTCGCCGACCTGTACGCGCACCTGCTGACCGGCAGCTCACTCGGGCAGGCAGCGACCGCTGCCCGCCGCGCGCTCGCCCGCAATCCGATCAGGCAGATCGGTGAACGCGCGGTCTCGCTGCAGGACTGGGTGGTCCCGCAGGTCTACGAGGCCGCCCCGCTGATGCTGCTGCGACCCCCGGAGCGCGAGGCGCCGCTCATCAGGCTCGCCGACAGCCATGTCGCGGACGGTGAGCTGCCCCGCCCGCCGGACGCGGGGTTCTTCGGCCGCGACGAGACGCTGCTGGCCCTGGACCGGGCATTCGACACCCAGCGTGCGGTGCTGCTGCACGCCTACGCCGGAGCCGGGAAGTCATCGACGGCAGCGGAGTTCGCCCGCTGGTACCAGACCACCGGCGGCCTCGGTCAGGGCATGGTGCTGTGGTCCTCGTTCGAACATCACCTGTCCGCGGACCGGGCCGTCGACATGGTCGGCGATCACTTCGTCAAGCTGCTGGAGGCGAACGGGATCACCTGGCAGACGGTCACCGACGCGCGGCAGCGCCGCGGCCTGGTCATGCAGATCCTCGCGCAGGTCCCGGTGCTGTGGGTATGGGACAACGTCGAGCCCGTCACCGGCTTCCCCGCCGGGACACCCAGCGCATGGACTCAGGAAGAGCAGCAGGAACTGGTCAACCTGCTGCGCGACCTGACCCAGCGGACACGCTGCAAGATCTTGCTGACGTCCCGGCGCGAGGAGGACGTCTGGCTGGGCGACCTGGTGGCGCGGGTCTGGCTGCCTAGGATGCCCCTCCAGGAGAGCCTGCAGCTCGCCGCGGCCCTGGCCGCGCGGCGCGGCGGCGGCAAGGCGGGCACTGACTGGCGACCGCTGCTCCGCTACGCGGCCGGCAACCCGCTCACGATCACCGTCCTGATCGGCCAGGCGCTCCGCGAACGCCTGATCAGCAGCACGGAGGTCGAAGACTTCGTAGCCCGGCTGAAGGCCGGCGAGGCACTACTAGAGGCGAAGCAGGACGCCGAGCTTGGGCGGAACCGATCGCTCGCCGCATCCCTGGATTACGGCTTCACCCACGCGTTCACGGATTCCGAGCGAGCCCAGCTAGCCGTCCTCCACCTGTTCCGCGACACCGTCGACGTCGACGCCCTGCGCCTCATGGGCGACACGGTCCCCGAGCTTGCCGGGTTCACCCGCGAAGCCGGCATCGCCCTGCTCGACCGCGCAGCCGGCATCGGATTGCTGACCTCGATGGGCGGCGGGTACTACCAAATCCACCCCGCCCTGCCCTGGTACTTCACCTGTCTGTTCGCAGCCACCTACGGAGGCGCGGGGAATCCGGCCGCGGATCACGCGACCCGCGCCTACACGAAAGCGATCGGCAATCTCGGTTACCACTACGCGGGCCAAGCTGAACGAGGGGAAGGGGCCCAGGTCATCGCGGTCTTGCAGGTGGAGGAAGCCAACCTGCTGCGCGCCATGAACCTTGCGCAAGCTAGTGGTATGTGGCCAGTGGTAACCCAGTGTCTGCAGGCCCTGAACCCCCTCTATGGGCGAACAGGGCGCGATGGAGAATGGGCCCGGCTCGTCGCTGCCGTCTACCCGGCCTTCACTGACCCAGCGACCGGCGGGCCGTTGCCCGGCCGCGAGGAAGACTGGACGGTCATCGCAACCTACCGAGCGCGGCGCGCGGCGGCTAGCCGGGACTGGCCCGCCGCCGTCGGCCTCCTGACCATCATCGCGGATCGCAACCGAGCACAGGCCGCCGACTTGCTGGCGGCCCCCGCGGCGAGCCTCACGGCAGATCAGCGTCACCAACTGCGCGACCTGGGCGTCAGCGTCGGTGAGCTGGGGATCATCCTGAGCCAGCAAGATGACCCCCGCTGCCTGGCTTATCTCCACGAAGCTGTCGAGCTCTACCAGAAGATCGAGGACCGCGCGGCAGAGGCTACCCATTCGATCAACCTCGGCACCGCGTACCAGCTCGTGTCAGAGCCACGGGATCTGGATCAAGCCGAATACTGGCTCAGGCATAGCCTCGGCCTCCGGCTCGAAAGCGACCGCTATGGCCAGGCCATCGCCTGGGGTGCTCTTGGCGGGGTCGCCTTGGAACGGCTCGACGAGGCAATCGGGGCGGGCGAGGCGGTGCCCGTGCTGGTGGAGCACATCAATGACGCACTCCGTGACTACCACCAATGCCTGCGCCTCGCTCCCGAAGACGACCACGAGACCCGCGGAAAGGCGGAGCATCAGCTCGGTACTGCGTACGCTCGAGTGGGCCAGACCGACGAGGCACTCCTCCACTACCAGCGATCAATCCGGCATAAGGAAGCTCGCGGGGAAATCTATGCTGCCGGAGGGACGCGCTACAACATCGCCACCGTTCTCGCCATCGTCAGCCGGTTCGATGACGCGCTGCACTATGCACGAGCTGCGCTGGCCAACTTCCGGCAGGTTGGTCCGGGCGCCGCGGCAAACGCCGCCGAGACCGAGGGGCTTATCGCTGAGCTGGAGGAACTGCGCCAGAAAGGGTTACCTCGCGGGGGACGCAGGGTCCCGGTAGGCGTACCTCGGTCGTTCGGGCAAATTATGAGCCTATGTAGCTCATCACGTGCTTGACGCGGGTGTAGTCCTCGAAGCCGTACATGGACAGGTCCTTGCCGTAGCCGGAGTGCTTGAAGCCGCCGTGCGGCATCTCGGCGACGATCGGGATGTGGGTGTTGATCCACACCGCGCCGAAGTCCAGGCGGCGGGCCATCCGCATCGCACGGGCGTGGTCCTTGGTCCAAATACTGGAGGCCAGGCCGTACTTGACGCCGTTCGCCCAGCGGGCCGCCTCGTCCTCGTCAGAGAACCGCTGCACGGTGATGACCGGGCCGAAGATCTCGTCCTGGATCATCTCGTCATCCTGCTGAAGCCCGGACACGACGGTCGGCTCGAAGAAGAAACCACGGTCACCCTGCCGGTGCCCGCCGGTCTCGACGTTGGCGCGGGCAGGAACCCGGTCCAGGAAACCGGACACCCGGGCCAGCTGGTTCGGGTTGTTCAGCGGGCCGTAGTAGGCGTCCTCGACGTCCAGGCCGCCGGTGACCGTGCCGCGGGCCTGCTCGGCGAGCGCCGCCGTCAGGTCCCCCGCGATGACGGGACCGGCCAGCACCCGGGTGGCCGCCGTGCAGTCCTGGCCGGCGTTGAAGTAGCCCGCACCGGCGATGCCTTCGGCCGCGGCGGCGACGTCGGCGTCGTCGAAGACGACGACGGGGGCCTTGCCGCCAAGCTCGAGGTGCACGCGCTTGAGGTCGTCGGCGGCGGACTTGGCGACCTCCATGCCGGCCCGCACCGAGCCGGTGATGGACACCATCGACGGAATTTTGTGGGAGACCAGCTCACGGCCGGTGTCCCGGTCGCCGCAGATCACGTTGAACACGCCCGGCGGCAGGAACTCCGACGCGATCTCCGCCATCAGCAGCGTGGATGCCGGAGTGGTGTCGGACGGCTTGAGCACGACCGTGTTGCCGGCCGCGATCGCGGGCGCGAACTTCCACACCGCCATCATCATCGGGTAGTTCCACGGTGTGACCTGGGCACAGACGCCGATCGGCTCGCGCCGGATCATCGAGGTGTGATCGCGCATGTATTCCCCGGCGCTGCGGCCTTCGAGCACGCGAGCGGCGCCGGCGAAGAACCTGATCTGGTCCACGGCCGGGGGAATCTCCTCCGACCGGGTCAGCGCGACCGGCTTGCCGGTGTTGCGGCATTCAGCCGCGATCAGGTCCTCGGCCCGCTTCTCGAACGCGTCGGCAATCTTGAGGAGCGCCAGGCTGCGTTCGGACGGCGTGCTGTCCCGCCAGCCCTCGAACGCGTTCGCCGCCGCCCGCAGCGCCGCGTCCACGTCCCGGGCACCGGAAACCGGCGCCTTGGCGTAGGCCTCCCCCGTGCTGGGATCGACCACATCGCTGGTACGGCCCTCGCTGGTGTCGGTGTACTTCCCGTCCACGAAGTTCTGCAGGGACATCGCCGTTCTGTCCTCCATCGCCATGGGATCCTCTGCGACGAGCTTCGCAGAGCTGGCCCTATCTCCACAAGGGATTCAGTTGCTATCTTTACATATATCAACGAAATCAGTTGAATAATAGTTCAGGCGTGACAGACTGACCACAGAAGGAGGCGACCAAGTCATGGCGCACAGCCCGCGGACGCGCTCTCCTGGCACTGGCGGGGACCTACCCCCTAGATCCCCCCGGCTCACAAGCGCTACGCCCGACGACATCTCCAAGCAGATCATCGAGCAGCTCCAGGAGGACGGCCGCCGTTCGTACGCGTCGATCGGCAAAGCCGTCGGGCTGTCCGAGGCCGCGGTACGGCAGCGGGTGCAGCGCCTCCAGGACACCGGCGTCATGCAGATCGTCGCGGTCACCGACCCGCTCACGCTGGGCTTCCGGCGGCAGGCGCTGATCGCGATCAAGTGCGACGGTGACCTGGAGAAGCTGGCCAGCCACCTCGCGGACATGGACGAGATCGACTACGTCGTGATCACCGCTGGCTCGTTTGACCTGCTGGTCGAGGTGGTATGCGAAGACGATGACCACCTGCTGGAGATCCTCGGCCAGGTGCGGGCCGCGCCGTCGGTGACCAGTACAGAGACGTTTGTCTATCTCAAGCTCAAGAAACAAACCTACTCATGGGGAACCAGATGACGATCGAGCAGACCCAGGCTCAGTCACTTCAAGATGACGCAAAGCGCAACCTCTGGCTGCACTTCACGCGGATGTCCTCGTACGCGGACGCCGAAGTGCCGGTGATCGTGCGTGGTTCGGGACCCTACGTGTACGACCAGCACGGCAAGCAGTACCTGGACGGGCTGTCCGGGCTGTTCGTCAGCCAGGTCGGGCACGGACGCACCGAGATCGCCGAGGCCGGCGCGCGACAGGCATCCGAGCTGGCCTACTTCCCGCTCTGGTCGTACGCGCACCCAAAGGCCATCGAGCTGGCGGCAAGGCTGGCTGACCTGGCCCCTGGCGACTTGAACCGGGTCTTCTTTACCACCTCTGGTTCGGAGGCAGTCGAGTCGGCCTGGAAGCTGGCCAAACAGTACTTCAAGCTGACCGGCGAGCCGACCCGGTACAAGGTGCTGTCCCGTGACATCGCTTACCACGGCACGTCGATGGGCGCGCTCGCAATCACCGGCCTCGCCGACATCAAGTACCCGTTCGAGCCGCTGCCGGCCGGCGGCGTCCGGGTGCCCAATACCAACTTCTACCGGGCACCGTCTTTCGTGGCTCACGATCGGGAGGCCTTCGGCCAGTGGGCGGCGGACGAGATCGAGCGCGCCATCCTGCGTGAGGGCCCGGAGTCGGTCGCCGCCGTCTACGTCGAGCCCCTGCAGAACTCCGGCGGCTGCTTCCCGCCGCCGCCCGGCTACTTCTCGCGGGTCAGGGAGATCTGCGATACGTACGGCGTGCTGCTGGTCTCCGACGAGGTGATCTGCGCGTTCGGCCGGCTCGGCCACTACTTCGGGTCCGAGCGGTACGGTTACCAGCCGGATATCATCACGTTCGCCAAGGGCGTCACCTCCGGGTACGCGCCGCTCGGCGGCATGCTGGTGTCCGACCGGCTGATGGAGCCGTTCAACGCCGGGACGGCCACGTTCCTGCACGGCGTCACGTTCGCCGGGCATCCGGTGTCCACCGCGATGGCGCTGGCCAACCTGGACATCTTCGAGAAGGAAGACCTGCTCGGCAACGTGCGGCGTCATGAAGGGGCGTTCCGCGCCACGCTGGAGAAGCTGTACGACCTGCCGATCGTCGGCGATATCCGTGGTGACGGCTACTTCTACGGCATCGAGATGGTCAAGGACAAGGCGACGCGGGAGACGTTCTCGGACGAGGAGTCGGAGCGGCTGCTGCGCGGCTACCTGTCGCAGGCGCTGTTCGACGCCGGCCTGGTGTGCCGGGCCGACGACCGCGGCGACCCGGTCATCCAGCTGTCTCCGCCGCTGATCTGCGGCCAGGAGCACTTCGACTTCATCGAGCAGGTGCTGCGTTCGGTCCTCACGGAGGCCTGGAAGCTGATCTAACCCGGGCTCGCCCGGTAATATTCGTTCGGGTTCCGGCGCGCGTGGACGTACGATCAGGTCTCCTATGCGCGCGACGGCCCGGGTCTACTGGCGGCTCCTGGTGGCCGGTTTCCGTCGCCAGTCGGCGTACCGGCTTGCCGCACTGGGCGGTCTTGTCGCCAACGTGACCTTCGGGCTGCTGAAGGTGGCGATCCTGTTCGCCACCGTCCGAGCCGCGGGCGGCAAGCTGCACGGCTACGACACCGCGTCGATGAGCACCTATGTCTGGTTCTCCCAGGGCATGCTCGGCTCGGTCAACCTGACCGGCCGGACCGACCTGGCACTGCGGGTCAAGTCCGGTCAGGTCGCGGTCGATTTCCTGCGGCCCGTGGACCTTCAGGCGGCGACGATCGCCACCGAGGCTGGCGCGTCCCTGTTCGCGCTCCTCCCCCGCGGACTGCCGTCGGTGCTGCTCGGCGCGATCACGGTCGGCATACAGCTGCCGGGGTCCCCCGCGTTCTACCTGCTGGGCACCGTCAGCCTGCTCCTGGGCGTCACGATCTCCGCCGCGACGGTGTACCTGATCGCGGTGGCCGGGTTCTGGCTGGTGGAAACCCGTGGACCGCAGATCCTCTACATGCTCGCCGCCGGCTTCCTGGGCGGGCTCTACGTGCCGATCGCGCTGTTCCCGCAGTGGCTGCGGGTCCTCGCCGCGGCCACGCCGTTTCCCTCCGTCATGATGTATCCCATCGACGTCATGTCCGGGTTCGGCGGTGCGTCGCGCGCCGTGCAGCTGGTGCTGGCGCAGCTGGCGTGGCTGGCCGGGGTCGCGGCCATCGGGCAGCTGCTCACCCGGGCCGGCCGGCGGCGGCTGGAGGTACAGGGTGGCTGAGACGTCGAGGCTGCGGGAGAGGTTCCGGCCGTATCGCGCGGTCCTCGCCTCCCGAGCCCGGTCGCAGCGTGCCTACCGGACCAGCTTCGCCCTCGACATGGGCGGCTCCGTGCTGGTCGGCCTCGTCGAACTGGCCGAGGTCTGGGTGCTGTTCCGCAATGTCACCGCGCTGGGCGGGATGCACTTCAACCAGATCCTGCTCGTCTTCGGCATGGCCGACCTGACCTTCTCCATGGCCGACCTCTCCTTCGGCCACCTCGACACCCTGCCGGACTACCTGCGGGCCGGCACGCTGGACGCCTTCTACCTGCGCCCGCAGCCCATCTTGCTGCAGCTGATCACCAGCGACATCTCACTGCGCCGGCTGGCCCGGGCAGCGGTCGGCGCCGCCGCGCTCGGCATCGGCCTGGTCACGGCCGGAGTGTCCTGGGGCCCGCGCACCGCGGCGCTGCTGCCGCTGGCGCTGATCAGCGGGTACGCGACGTTCGCGGCATTGTTCGTGTGGGCGGCCGGGCTTCAGTTCTTTCTCCTCGACGGCGCGGAGATGACCAACGCGTTCGTGTACGGCGGGCGCTACGCCGCCACCCAGCCCGCCTCGGTCTGGTCGCGACCGCTCAAGCTCGTGTTCGGGTTCTTCTTCCCCATGGCCTTCACGGCCTATCTGCCGGCGGTGACGATGCTCGGCCTGCCCGGCCCGGACTGGCTGCCGACCTGGCTTGGCTGGTGCGCGCCTTTTGCAGCGGTTTGGTCGTGGCTGATGGGGCTGCTGTGCTGGCGCTGGGGACTGCGGCATTATCAAGGAGGGGGCGGATGATCATCGAGGCCGATGGGCTGACCCGCGAGTTCCGGGTGCGGGACGGGAGGCGCAGGCGGCTGATCACCGCGGTCGACGGCCTCACCGTCCGGATCGAGCCCGGCGAGGCGGTCGGCTACATCGGGGCGAACGGCGCGGGAAAGTCGACCACGATCAAGATGCTCACCGGGATCCTGGTGCCCACCGCTGGCGGCGTCCGCACCTGCGGACTGCGCCCGGTGCCGGACCGGCGGCGGCTGGCACGGCAGGTCGGGGTGGTTTTCGGCCAGCGTTCGCAGCTGTGGTGGGACCTGCCGGTGCGCGAGTCGTTCCGTATCCTGGCCGCGATTCACGGGCTCACCCGAGTTGCTGAAAGCGACCGCACCGATGAGCTCGTCGAACGGCTGGAGCTCGGGAATTTCCTGTCCGTCCCGGTGCGGCAGCTGTCCCTGGGTCAGCGGATGCGCGCCGAGGTCGCCGCCGCGCTGTTGCACTCGCCGAGGCTGGTGATCCTTGACGAACCGACCATCGGCCTGGATGTGCTCTCCAAGCAGCGCTTGCGGGAATTCCTCGTCAGCGAGCGCCATCAGCACGGCACGACCCTGTTGCTCACCACCCACGACATGGGGGACGTGGAGCGGCTGTGCAACCGGATCCTGGTGATTGACCACGGCCGGCTCGCCTACGACGGCGACCTGCCCGGGCTGTCCCGGACCGTCGGCGCCGAGCGGGTGCTGGTGGTCGACCTGGCCGAGCCCATGCCGGACCTGACCGGCCTGGATGGCGCGCGGCACCTTTCCTCGGCGGCCGGGGGGCTCCGGCAGCGGCTCGCGTTCGACGCCGAGCACACCACGGCGGCGAAGGTGCTGGCGGCCGTCTCGGACAAGGCCGAAGTACTGGATCTCACTGTCGAGGAACCCGACATTGAGGATGTGGTACGGCGGATCTACGCCGCGGGCCGCTGACGCCTGTGCTGTCGCTCGCCCCGGCTCACTGTACGCCGCACGCTGTACGCCGCACGCTGTACGCCGCACGCTGTACGCTGTACGCGGGCATGCCCAGCTGCCCGCATTGTCCAGGCCTGTCATGCTATACGCCCACGTTTTCGATGCCGATCCGCGTCGGGATGACGGCCATGAAAGTATCGTTGGTATTTACCCC
>Ga0070714_100004173_pt1 | contig 10871 bp, 7 predicted proteins | sample LARL83metaG_FD_65450 | JGI IMG/M metagenome (GOLD analysis project Ga0070714, IMG submission 65450) | Corn, switchgrass and miscanthus rhizosphere microbial communities from Kellogg Biological Station, Michigan, USA - LAR L8-3 metaG | ecosystem: Host-associated > Plants > Roots > Rhizosphere ... | reverse complement strand
TTGCAGACGATGCCTTTGGTTCCCATCATCGCCGTCGGCTTCTCGTGCGCCAGGGCCGGACGGCACATCATGGTGGCATCCATCGGGACAGGCTTCATCCCTTGCATCGCGCTATCGGCGGACGTCGTCGAGGGCAGCGCGAGGAGTGCTGTACCGATTGCGAGCGCAGCTAGACGTATTTTCATAGACGACCTTTCCGCTCCGAGGCGGCAGCGAATGACGCATAAGTCCAGTTCTTTGACTTAGTTTGGTCCGGGATACGACACAAGCGTCCTCGGGCCCCGCTTTCCGGAGCCCGTCAGCGTGCGATGAAGAATAGCCCGGCGATCCCGGCGACGTACAAGACGAGGACCAGGATCGAGTCGATCCCCGCGCCGAGCACCATCTTCTTCGAGCGCAGGATCACGCCGATGCAATACACCGCGGTGAGCAGCGCGCCGAGCGCCGTCAGGTAGAGGTCCGGGGCCTGCGCATCCGGGAGCAGCGGCGTATTGCTCAACAGGGTTCCGAACAAGAACAGCACCGGGAGAAACGCGTTTCCGGCGATGATGTCGCTCATCGCCAGTTCGTACCGGCCGGCGCGCACGGCGTACAGACCGGTCGTCAGTTCGGGGAGCGCGGTGACCGCCGCCAAGATCGTCGCGCCGAACAACACACCCTGCATGTGGAAGCGCGTCGAGAGCACATCGCTCGCCAGCGCGAGTGCGACCCCTGCCGCGAGCGTCGCACCTGCCGCGAGCGCGAACAATGCGACGATCTGATTGAACGGGCGGCGCCGCGGCGCAACGAACGTGGAGACTTCGGCGATCTCTTCGCGCGCCGTCCGCCAGCCTTGGTCGTCCTCGTGGTGCCGGATCAGGAACAGGCTGCCGATCCAGGCCAGCAGGATCGCGATCTCGGCCGGGGTCGTCCGAGCGAAGATCAGCTCGCGCGGCGACAGCGCGCCGATCATGCACAGCATCAGGATTGCGATGAGCACCATTCCCTCGAGCGCGATCGTCAACGACGAGACCAGCGACGAGAGTGGAACCCGCGAGCGCAAACCCGGGCCGTCGAGCAGCACCAGGACGACGGTCTGGATCGCGATCCCGCCCAAGATGTTGCCGACCGCGAGGCCGAGGCTATGGGTGTATGCGCCGCCGGCGATGATGGCGACTTCGGGAAGGTTCGTCGCGACGGCGAGGAACACGGCGCCGCCGAGCCCCTCACCCCAGCCGAAGTGCGCATCGATCGCGTCGGTCGTCGCGGCGAGCACGCCACCCGCCCACCAGATCAACCCGGCGGCGACGACGAACACGATCAGAATGACCGGCGTGGAGAGGGACGCCACGATCGGACGGGTTCCGCCGCCGGCGTCGTCGCCCCCGCCGCGGTGTGCGCGCTAGCCGCGCGTCAAGGCGCCGCTACTTTTCGACGACGGCCGGACGCGGGCGTGGCGGCTCGTACGTTGCGAACCGCTCGTCCTGCACGAAGCGCGAATACACGCCGCGGGTGAACTGCCCGAGCAATCCGTCGAGCAGCATCTCCCCGAGCGGGACCAGCACGTCTTCGTACAGTTCGCGGGGTCGCGACTCCGGCGGCCGCGCCACCTCGACCGTCGCGGCGACATCTCCGGTGTCGATCCCGCCGTCGATCCAAAACCACGATACGCCGCAGGTCGGGTCGCCCATCTTGACGGTCCAGTGCACGGCGTCACGACCGCGATGGCGCGGCAGCACGCTGGGGTGAAAGCACAGTGCGCCGATCCGCGGCAACGCGCGGTCCGGCGGCTTGAGCAGGCGCGTATAGTTTGCGAGCAGCAAGACGTCGCAATCGTCCGCTTCGACGACGTCGATTTCGTGGCGCCGGCATGCGCGTAAGGCCGCCTCATGAATCGAGCCGGAACCCCAGACGGCGATTTTCACTTCGTCGTCGATCGTTCTCGCCTGCGGCCCGCGTCTCTTGCCCGCTCGACGGCGGGAGCACGGCCCGGGTCGCGAAGGTGCCGAGCACCGCTCGATCCGAACGACCGTGGGAGCAACCGCGGCGATTTTGAGGAGAGACGCATGCGCAAGTCGAGCCTGGTCACGAACCGCACGTTTCTCGCCGCGGTAGCGGCGACGGGAAGCCTGCTGTTGGCGGGGTCGCTCTCGGCGGCACAGCAAACGGGGCACTACACGCGCGCGCAGGCGAGCGCCGGCGCCACCGTCTTCAGCGGGAAATGCTCGCAGTGCCACGGCGTCAACCTCGAGGGCGGCGCCGGCCCGCCGCTGACCGGTGCATCGTTCAAACGGTATGTCGGGAAGTCGGGCACAGCCGCGTCGCTGTACGATTTCATCAGCAAGCAGATGCCGGCGGATAAACCGGGCTCGCTCAGTAGCGAGCAATATCTGAACGTCACCGCGTACCTGTTGGCGCGCAACGGTTATCCGGCCGGCAAAACGGCGTTGAGCACGGGCACGTTGGCAAGCGTCGCGCTGCGCGGCGGCGGCAACGCGCCCTCGAACAACAACGAGATCGTCCGCAGCGCACCGCCGGCCAATCACGTCTACACGAAGTTACCCGCCGGCGCGGACGTCAACGTGACGGACGCGATGATGCGGAGCGCCGCGAACGACAGCGCCAATTGGCTGCTCACCGGCCGCACCTACGACAACGCGCGCTACTCGCCGCTCAAGCAAATCGATGCCGGCAACGTCGGCTCGATGGTGCTCGCGGGGATCGCCCAAACCGGGATGACCGCCAGTTTCGAAACGACCCCCTTGGTCGTGAACGGCGTCATGTACATCACCACGCCGATCGTCGACAACAAGATGAAAGTCATCGCGCTCGACGCGACGAACGGGCGGTCGATCTGGGACAGCACCTATAGCTTGGGGGCCTTCCAGATCTGTTGCGGCCCGGTGAATCGCGGCGTCGCGGCCGGCTATGGAAACGTCTATGTCCTGACGCTCGACGATAAGCTGTTCGCACTCGACGCGACGACCGGCAAGACGCTGTGGCAGCGCACCGTCGCCGATGCGAGCGTCGGTTATACGGAGACGATGACGCCGCAGGTGTACGACGGGTTGGTGGTCGTCGGCAGCTCCGGCGGCGAGTGGCCGATCCGCGGCTTCGTCGCGGCCTACGATGCGAAGACCGGCGCGCAGCGCTGGCACTGGGACTCGACCGACCCCAAGACGTACGGGGGCGACTCATGGAAACGCGGCGGCGGCATGGTGTGGACGACGCCCGCCATCGATCCGGCGCTCGGCCTCGTGATCTTCAGCACCGGCAATCCCAACCCCGACCTCAACGGCAGCTACCGCAAGGGCGACAACCTCTACAGCGACTCCATCGTCGCGCTCGACGTGCACACCGGTAAGCTGAAATGGTACTACCAAGAGGTCAAGCACGACGTGTGGGACTACGATGCCGTCAGCAACGTCGTTTTGTTCGACGTCCACGAAGGCAGCAACACGATCCCCGCAGCGGGCGAGGCCGGCAAAGTCGGCTGGTTCTTCATCGTAGACCGCCGCAACGGAAAACTGATCCGCAAATCGGATCCGTACGTCGCGTTCTCCAAGAACATGTTCAGCCAGCCGACCAAGAAGGGCGTGATCATGCTGCCCGGCGCGAACGGTGGGGCGGAATGGTCGCCGCCCGCGTATTCGCCCGACACGCACTACGCCTACGTTCTCGGGATGGATCAACTGATGCGTTTCACCACCCAGCCCGAAGCGTACCAAAAGGGACGCATTCGGCTCGGCAGCGCGTTCACCAACATCGAACCACACGGCGTGCAGGACGGCCGCTTCGTCGCGATCGACACCGAGACCGGGAAGATCGCGTGGACGCACATGACGCCGCAGCCGTTGATGGGCGGCGCGCTTGCTACCGGCGGCAACCTCGTGTTCTTCGGTGAGGGCGACGGCTGGTTCGACGCGCTCGACGCGAAGGACGGGAAGACGTTGTGGCGCTACAATCTCGGCGCCGGCGTCAACGCGCCGCCGATCACCTACGAGGTAAAAGGGCAACAGTACATCGCCGTTGCCGCCGGCGGCAACTTCCAGCTCACTTTTCCGTACGGGGACGCGCTGGCGATCTTCAAACTCGGTGGAGCGCCGGCTCCGGCGGCCGTCGCGACCGCGGCACCGAAATAGGATCGGCGCACGTAGCGGGCCGTCTGCGCAGCGCAATTGGAGAAAGTCTTGGTAGCGTCCGCACGGAACCTCGATCGGTGAGGCAGATTCGTCTGGCGATCGCGCTTTTGGCGGCGGTTTCGGGCTGCGGGCCGGTGCGGGCGCAAACGCAGCCGACGCCGGTCCCGGCGAACGCGCTGGTCCCGCGCGCCCCGCGCAGCGCGCCGATCTCGGCGTGGACACCCGACGCCGGACGCTCCTTGCTCTCCGCCAATGTCGACGGCGCCGTCTTACGCGGGTTCGCATATCGCGGGAGCGATCCGCGGATGCGGCTGACCGTCTTGTACTTCGGCGGTAGCGGCTCGCCGCTCAACGGTGCCGGTTTCCCGTCGGTCGTCGCACAACTCGGTCCGAACGTCGTCGCGTACGACTATCGCGGCTTCGGCTGGAGTACCGGCACGGCGGAGATATCGGCGCTGCGCGACGACGCGCTCAAACTCTTCGACATCACCGCAGCCGGCGCAGGCGGGCCGGCGCACGTGGTCATGCTGGGCTATTCGTTCGGCACGCCGCTCGCAGCCTACGTCGCATCGGAACGTCCGGTGCGTGGGCTGATATTGATCTCGTCACTCTCGACGCTCAAGGAGCAGCTGACGTTTTTGTTGACGACGACTCGTGGAATGACGCCGCAGGAAGCCAACGCTCTCCCATACAGCGACGGCGCACGGATCTACTACGACGTGACGCAGATGGTCTCGAAATCCACCGCGCCGTTGCTCGTCATCCATGGAGAAGCCGACCGCAACGTCTCCGTGGCGGAAGGCCGCGAAGTCTACGCTGCCGGCGCCGGCGCGCCGAAACGTCTCGTCACGATACCGAACGCGACCCATAACGCCCCGGGCCAACCCGAATCGCTCGACGCGATGAAAGCGTTCTTCAACACGCTGCGCTACTGACGCAGACTTCCGGCCGCGGCACACGCCGATCCGGTTCTGCGCGGGTACTTTGCGCCGGGTTGGAGTAGGCACGACAACACGACGTTGTGTCCGGGTTGGTCTTCGACCGATCCGAAACTGGAGGATTGCCATGCGATCGTTTCTCTCGGTCAGCGCTATCCTGTGTGCCACAATCGGGTTCGCGGCGCCGGCGCTCGCCGCGCCCGTTACCATACCGGCGGGAACACAAGTAAAGGTACGTCTCGTCAACGCGGTATCATCCGGCACGGCAACGGCCGGAATGCATTTCCCTTTCCAAGTCGTGGAGCCGGTCGCCGTCGGCAACCGAATCGTCATCGCGGCGGGAAGCAACGGCATCGGACGGGTCATCAAGGTCGAAAAAGCGCAAGGGAAGAGCGCCGGGGCACTCACGCTCGAGTTCACCCGCGTCCACGCCGTCGACGGTAGCGTGATTCCGTTGACGCAGACCGGCCACCCGAAGTCGGGCAACGCCGAAAAAGGAAAGGCCTCGACCGCAACGATCGCCGCGACGGTCGCGCTCGGGCCGCTCGGCCTGTTCGCCCACAACATGGTGAAGGGCAAAGACGTGACGGTCACGCCGAAACAGACGTTCCCCGCCTGGGTGAAGTCGAACTCGACGATCAACGTTCGATAGGCGGCGCGCCGCTCGCGCTTACGCGTATTTGGGGTAGAGGTCGGTCTGCGGCCAGCCGGAGATCGAACCGAACGCCTCGGCGATCTGCGCCTGGAACTGTTCGATGGCTTTCCGGATGTCGAACGGCAGCCGGTTGAAGTTGACGCCGGTCGTGATGTTGCCCGGGAGCCGCTGCATGCTGGAAAACGTTCCCCACGTGATCGCGCCATTATGGCGCGCGATCACTTTCCCCGGCACGACATCCCAGCCGAGGGAATAATAGTTGCCTCCGTTGCGATACTGCGCCAAGTCGGGACGCGTCCACATCGTTCGCACGGTTTCGGGCTGCAGTACTTGCTTGCCGTGCCGGCCGCCGACTGCGTTGAGGAATCGGGTCAAATCGACCGCACTGGCGAGCCAGCCGCCGTGCGCGTCGATCGCCTCCATCGAGAACCCGCCGTACGACGTCCCGACCGGCGGCAAGTCGTCGGTATAGACGGAGTAGGTGTTCGGGGCGTTCGGATCGTCCCAGGCCTGCACTTCGTCTGCGAGGCGGTCCGCGGCTTTGGTCCGTCCGAGTTGCATCCGTGAGATGCCGGCCGGCGCGAGGACTTCGCTGCGGCAGAACTCCTCGTAGGGTTTACCGCTGACTTTCTCGATCACGCGACCGAGGATGTTGTAGCCGAGGTTCGAGTAGAGGAACTTCGCGCCGGGATCGAACGCGAGCGGCTGTCCCATCATGTAGCGAATGATGTCGACGTGTGTCGCCGGCGACGGTCTGCCGAGCGCGGCCGAGGCGACCCGCAGCGCGTCGAATTGCGGATCCGTGCGCGTGCTGTCGAATCCGCCCGAGTGGTCGAGCAAATTCCTGACCGTTATCGTGCGCAGCCGCGGGTCGACGTGCGCGCCCGCCGGCGGCGTGAGATCGGAAAGCAGATCGAAGGCGCGGTCGTCGAGCTTGCAATGCCCGCGTTCGACGAGCAGCATCACCGCGACGGCGGTGATCGGCTTGCTGTTGCTCGCGATACGAAAGCGGTCCAGCGGCGTGGCCGGCCGCGTCTTCGCCGGATCGCGATGGCCGAACGCCCGCGCGTGAACGAGGCGTCCGTCTTTGGCGACCGCAACCGACGCCGCTGGAATTTCGTGCTCCCGCATGAACGACGTGACCAGCGCATCGGCGCGCGCGAAGTGCGCGTTCTCTTCGCCGCTGGACGGGACCGGCGCCGCAGCCGACACGGCGGAAACAACGGGACCGGCGGAGAGCGAGCCGGCCGCCACGAGCCCGACGAAGGCATTGCGCTTCATGCTCCGGCGTTCGGAACCAACTCGCCCCACACCCCCGGTCGCTTCGCGACGCTCCAGCCGGCCGTCACGCGATGAAACGCGCGAGATACGGTGCGGTGCGACTCAACGGCGCGTTCGCCACGTCGAGCGGGGGGCCGGAAACGACGACGCGCCCGCCTTCGTCGCCGGCGCCCGGGCCGATGTCCATCACCCAGTCGCTGCCCGCAACGACGCGCATGTCGTGTTCGATGACGATGACCGTGTTGCCCGACTCGACCAGCCCGTCGAGTTGCGTCATGAGCTTCTCGACGTCGGTCGGGTGCAGCCCGGTCGTCGGCTCGTCGAGGACGTAGAGCGTGTCACCTCGCTGCGGTCGCTGTAACTCGGTCGCAAGTTTGATGCGCTGCGCCTCCCCGCCGGAGAGTTCGGTCGCCGGCTGGCCCAGTCGCAGATAGCCGAGCCCGACTTCGCGTAGAGCTTTCAGCGCGCGGCACACGTGCGGTGCGTCGGCGAAGAAGTCCCACGCCGCATCGACGGTCAGCGCGAGTACCTCCGCGATGTTCTTACCGCGATATCTGATCTTGAGGGTCTCATCGTTGTAGCGCGTTCCGTGACACGTGGGGCACGGCGCGTAAACGCTCGGCAGAAACAGCAGTTCGACCATCACGAAGCCTTCGCCCTCGCACGTCTCGCAGCGCCCTTTGACGACGTTGAACGAGAACCGTCCGGCATCGAAGCGTCGCGCGCGCGCCGCTTTCGTCTCGGCGAACAGCTTGCGAACCGCATCGAAGAGCCCCGTGTAGGTCGCGAGGTTGGATCGCGGCGTTCGTCCGATCGGCTTTTGATCGACGCGTACCAAGCGCTTCACGCGATCCATACCGCGAACGATTCGCCCGCCGCTATGGGCCGTCGGCGCCCGTTCGAGTTCTTCGCCGTCTTCCTCGACGGCGGCGATCTGGGTGCCGAGTTGTTCGGCGACGAGCTCGACCAATGCTTGGCTCACCAGACTTGACTTGCCTGATCCGGAGACACCGGTGACCGTCGTAAAGACGCCGAGCGGAAATGCCACGTCGAGGGCGCGCAGGTTGTTGCGCGTGACGCCCGTCAACTCCAGCCAGTTCTGCGGCGCGCGCGCCGTGCGCGGGGGCAGCACGAAGTTCCCGAACAAGTGCCGCCGTGTCTCTGACACCTCGACTCGTGCGAGCCCCTCCGGTGGGCCGCTGTAGACGATGTGGCCGCCTTGCTCGCCCGCCGCAGGTCCGACGTCGACGATCCAGTCGGCATGGCGTATCACGTCGAGCTCGTGCTCGACGACGAACAGCGAATTCCCCGACGCTTTCAGCCGGTCCAGCGCGGTGAGCAGCGCCTCCGTGTCGGCCGGATGGAGTCCGGCCGAAGGCTCGTCGAGCACATAGACGACGCCGAACAGGTTCGAACGGACTTGCGTGGCGAGACGCAGGCGTTGCAACTCTCCCGGCGAGAGCGTCGGTGTGCTGCGCTCGATCGTCAAATAGCCTAAGCCGAGATCGAGCAAGACCGCAACGCGTCCAACGAGATCTTCCGCGATGCGCTGCACGACAATCGCCTTCTCCGGATGCTCCGCAGCGAATCTCTTGAGAATGGGGGCCGCCGGGAGCACGTACGGCTGCAACAAGTCGGCCAGACGCCGCAGGGGCAGTCGCGCGATCTCCGCAAAATCGAACCCCGCGAATTTCACGGACAGCGATTCGCGCCTCAATCGTTTGCCGTGGCACTCCGGGCATTCTGCGCTCACCATGAACTGCGACACGCGCTTCTTCATCAGTGGGCTTTGGGTGGTGGCGAACGTCTGCAGCACGTAACGCCGTGCGCCCGTGAACGTCCCTTGGTAGCTCGGTTCTTCCTTGCGCTTGAGCGCGCGCCGCACTTCGGCCGGCGTATAGCCTGCGTAGACGGGGACGGTCGGCTGCTCTTCAGTAAACAACAGCCAGTCGCGATCTTTCTTCGGCAGCTCGCGCCACGGCCGATCGACATCGAAGCCGAGCGTCACGGCGATGTCGCGCAGATTCTGGCCGTGCCAGGCGGTCGGCCACGCAGCGATCGCGCGCTCGCGCACGGTGAGCGACGGATCCGGTACCATCGACCGTTCCGTCACCTCGTAGACACGTCCCAAACCATGACAGCGCGGACACGCGCCTTCCGGCGTATTCGGCGAGAACGATTCGGCATAGAGAAGCGGCTGCTTCGCCGGGTAGTCACCCGCGCGCGAGTACAACATCCGCAGCAGATTGGAGAGCGTCGTTACGCTTCCGACGGAGGAGCGTGTGGTCGGCGACCCGCGCTGCTGCTGAAGGGCGACCGCAGGGGGCAAGCCGTCGATCTCATCCACCTGCGGGACCGCCATCTGATGAAAAAGCCGCCGAGCGTACGGCGAGACGGACTCGAGGTAACGCCGCTGCGCCTCCGCATAGAGCGTGCTGAACGCGAGCGACGACTTGCCCGATCCGGAAACGCCCGTGAACACGACCAACGCGTCGCGCGGTATGTCAAGGTCGACGTTCTTGAGATTATGCTCCCGCGCACCACGCACGCGCACGAGCCCGGTGCCGACGGCGGTCGAGTATGGGGACTCCGGTCGGGCCCGTACTTCCATCACGCGCTCTTGTAGCCGCGCAGCGTCTCGTTGAATCGCTCCCGGCCTCCTCGGGCTGGCGCTCGCCGGCGTCTCGGTGGGGGCAAGAGCCTACGCAGGCAAGTCGTCCGAAGAGCCGGCCGGAAGTTCTGCTCGCGCCAATGCTCGCTTCAGCGGGACTCGAGATCGGCAGGCCGATCGAGCTCGAGTTCGAGCAGAGGTCCTTCGCGCCGCGATCGCACGCACGCGCGTGCAGGCGGCGTCCTCAGTGCAGTTGCTCGAACGCGGCTTCCCCGAGCGCGCGCGCATGGGCTGCGATGTCGCGATGCAGCGCGCTGTCGTGCTCGCCGACGGCGCGCGAGCCGAACAGCAGAGCGGCAGTCGCTCCGTATGCCCACGTGATCTGTTGCCCATCGCCGCTCCAGCCTCCCGCGTGCAATCCATCGAGGTAGCGCGCGAGCACCCGTGACTCCAACGCCGGAAACTCGCGCATCGAGATCCGTTTGCTCTGCGGCGCCTGACAGATCAACCCGGCGAGGTCGCTGCCGATCGGTCCGCATCCGACGAATTGCCAATCGCGCAGCACGGTCACGTCTTCATCGACGGGATCCGAGAACAGATCGACGGCCGAGATGTTGTTGTGACAGGCCGTCCGCGGCCGCCGGTGCAATTCTGCGAACAGCGCGTCGACCTGTTCCGGTCCGACCAGACCACGGCCCGCAATCGCGCCGGGCGCGAGCATCTGGAGAGGGTCGCGGAGCAGCGAAGGGTCGGCGAGCGCGACCTCGTCGCGCGCTACGGCGCCCTGCCAGCGGCCCAGAGCGTAGGCGGCTTGCGCGAAACGCTCGAGGCCCCACGTGCGCGCATCGCGGGCGTTGTCTTTGCGCTCGAAGCCGAAGTAGCGGCCGGCATCTTCGCCTTGGTCGTCTTTGAGATTCAGCAAGAAATGGTACGCCGGACGCCGCAACTCCGGCGGCATCGGAAAGCGCGGGAGCGTTTCTTTGCCCAAGAATTCGTGCTCGCGCAACCAGTACGAGAGGCTCGTGCGTTCTCGCGCGACGGCGACCTTCGGTATCAACGCCAGCTGCACGAACGCGCCGACCTCATGGTCTTGGTCGCCGTCGCGGATCGCGGCGATCCAATTCCAGCACTTGGCGACGTTGAGACGCCAGCCGTCCGTCTGAGCAGCGCTGACCTCGAGCAACCTCGCTTCCGGTCGCTTCGCGATCGAACGCGCAAAGCGTTCGTGACGGTCGAGCGGCCACCCGAAGGGTGAGCGCGGCGGG